>Ga0306924_10000360_pt1 | contig 37952 bp, 28 predicted proteins | sample sta12Can44000111_FD_203756 | JGI IMG/M metagenome (GOLD analysis project Ga0306924, IMG submission 203756) | Lab enrichment of tropical soil microbial communities from Luquillo Experimental Forest, Puerto Rico - statanox.12C.anox.44.000.111 (v2)... | ecosystem: Environmental > Terrestrial >... | reverse complement strand
GCCCCGGACGATGGCCCGGCCCCGGACGATGCCCTGGCCCCGGACGATGCCCCGGGCCCGTCACGGAATCACGGAACCGGCGACGCCATCGGCCTGCCCGACCTGGCCGGCGCGCTGCGCGGCGCGCTGGCGGGCTCGCCTGCCTGCCTGGTCAGGCTCCCGCTCGGCTGGCACGGCGCCGATCTCGAGGCCGGCCATCCGCTGGACTACCTGGGGATGGATGGCGGCGCGGGCATCGGCTCCGGGCCGGGTATGGCCGTGGGCGCCGCGCTCGCGCTCGAGGACCCCACGCTCGGGGGCGGGGACCGGCTGCCGGTGGCCGTCCTGGGCGACGGCGACCTCCTGATGGGCGGGACCGCGCTCTGGACGGCGGCGCACTACCGGCTGCCGCTGCTGATCGTGGTGGCGAACAACGCGTCCTTCCACAACGACGTGGTCCACCAGGAGCGGATGGCGGCCCAGCGCGGGCGGCCGGTCAGGAACTCCTGGATCGGCCAGGCCATTTCCGACCCGGACCCCGACCTGCCCGCCTTCGCCCGCTCACTCGGCTTCCACGCCGCTGACCAGGTCCGTGACCGCTCCGCGTTGCCGGCGGCGCTCGCCTCGGCGGTCGCCGCGGCCCGCGCCGGGCAATGCGCGCTGGTCGACGTGCGGATCCGCCCGGAGGACTAGGATCCGCCCCATGAGGGAGATTGCGGTCGGCGTCGTCGCGCCGGCCTACGTCAACGTCCCGCTGTGGGTGGCGCAGCGGCGCGGGCTCCTCGAGCGCCGCGGGCTCCGTGCTACCGAGCGGATCCTGGGCACCACCCACGGGGTGACGAACGCGCTGCGGGACGGCGAGGTGGACATCGCACTGACCGCGCCGGAAGGCAGCATCGCGGACGCGGTGGCCGGCGGCCCGCTCCGCGTGGTGGCGGGCCTGACCGACCGGCCGCCGCTGTCGATGATCGCGCTGGCTCGGCACCAAACCTTCAGCGACCTGCGCGGTGGCCGGATCGGGACGTCGTCCCTGACCGAGGGCACCCGGCACGTCGCGGAGCGGATGCTCGCCGCGCACGGCCTGACCTGCCCGGCCGACTACGACTTCGCGCTCGAGGGCTCGCACGTCGAGCGGTGGAAGGCGCTGCAGGCCGGGACGATCGACGCGGCGCTGCAGATGATCCCGTACGACGACATGGCCGTCGAGGCCGGCTTCACCGACCTCGGGCCGGTGACCGAGGAATTTGCCCTGAACACCGTCTGCGTCCGGCTTCCGGCCGAACGGGCGGTGCTCACGCCCTTCCTCCAGGCTCTCGCCGAGGCGGCGGAGTGGTTCCGCGGCCACGTCGAGGAGTCCGCGGCCATCGCAGCTGCGCACACCTCGATCGAGCCGCGCTTCGCGCTGCGGGCCTGCCAGGTGCTCGCCGCCGACGGCGTTGTCCCGCGGGATCTGCGGTCTAGCCCCGGCGCCCTCGCCGCGGTGATCGGGGCGCTGCGGTCGAGCGCCCTGATCCCGCCGACTCTGCCGTCTGGAGCTGGGCCGTCTGGAGCTGGGCCGTCTGGAGCTGGGCCGTCTGGAGCTGGGCCGTCTGGAGCTGGGCCGTCTGAAGCTGGGCCAGCTGGAGCTGGCCCGGACCCGATCGCCGCCGCCGTCGACTACTCGTACCTCTGATGGACGCCTATGACGTGGCCCCGGTCGATGTGGCCCCATTCGATGTGGCTATTGTCGGCGGCGGTCCGGTCGGCATGTGGCTCGCGGCCGAACTGCACCGCGGGGGAGTGCGCCCGGTCGTCCTGGAACGGCGCGCGGAGCGGCTGCCGTACTCCAAGGCGCTCACCATCTACCCCCGCACCGTGGAGCAGTTCGCGATGCGAGGCCTGGTCGGCCGCTGGCTGGCCGAAGGCACCCCGGTGCCGTCCTCGCACTTCGCGCTCATGAAGAACCGGCTGGATTTCTCGTTCCTGCCCACCCGCTATCCCTTCACGCTGTTCCTGCCGCAGCGGCGTACCGAAGAACTGCTCGAGGAGCACCTCGCCGAGCTCGGCGTGCCGTACCTGAGGCGGCACGCCGTCACCGGCCTGCGGCAGAACGAGACCGGCGTCGACCTCGACGTGGACTCTCCCGGCGGGCCCGTGGTCGTCCGTGCCGCCTACGCGGTCGGCTGCGACGGCGCCACGAGCGTGGTCCGCCCGGCCGCCGGGATCGACTTCGAGGGAACGCCGGACACCTGGCGGACGATCCTGGGCGATATCGAGCTGACCGACCCCCCGCAGGCCCCGGCGCTCACCCTGAACCAGCCGGGCGGCTCGATGTACCTGGTGGCGATCGGCGGCGGCCGGTACCGGCTGGCCGTCATCGACCACGCGACGCTGTACGACCCGCTCGATAAGCCGGCCACGTTCGGGGAACTGCGGGCCAGCGCGCTGCGCCTGGCCGGGACCGACTTCGGCATGCGGGAGACCCCCGACGCGTGGCTGAGCCGGGCGGGCAACGCGGCCAGGCAGGCGGCCCGCTACCGCGCCGGGCGCGTGCTGCTGGCCGGGGACGCGGCGCACATCCACTACCCGGCCGGCGGGCAGGGCCTCAACCTCGGGCTGCAGGACGCCACCAACCTGGCGTGGAAGCTGGCCGCCGAGATCCGCGGCTGGGCGCCGCCCGGCCTGCTGGACGGCTACCACGCCGAACGGTACCCGGTCGGCCTCGACGTGATCGATGACTCGCTGGCCCAGTGCGGGCTGTTCGCCAACCCGACCCGGGAGGGCATCGCGCTGCGGGACCGGTTCAACACGATGCTCGGCACGCACCCGTCGCTGTGCCGGGAGCTAGCCGTTCGCCTCTCCGGCCTGGGCATCCGCTACCCGGCGCCCGGACAGGTCCCGCTGGCCGGCCAGCGAGTTCCTGACCTCGGCCTGCGCGGCACCCCGGGCACGATCTTCGCATCTCTGCACTCCGCGAAGTTCGTCCTGCTCAACCTGGGACCAGCGGCGGCCTCTCAACCCCTTCAGCCCCTTCAGCTCCTTCCGGCCGGCTTCGCGGACCGCCTGGACGTCGTGACCGCGGAGCTCGCCGCGGATCATCCCGAATGGGCCGGCCTCCGCGCCATGCTCATCCGCCCCGACGGCTATATTGCGTGGGCCACCTTTGCCGATGACGCTCCGCCGCTGAGCAGCTGGCTCGGTGCCGGTAGCACCAGCCCCGCTGCCCCCTGACACAACACCGCTTACCAATACGTGCCAGCCCATATGGCGTGGATGCCACATCCACGTCGCTGAAACGACATGAGAGTGGCATCCACGCCTTAAACGCCGGGCGACCCGGAGTCGCAGGCATATATCACCAGTCACGACACTATGCCAGGAGCGCAGGAACACCAGTGGGCCGGACCCGCGCCGCGCCCCTCCGGGGCATACGGCTAGGCGGCATTGTCCGCCAGCAAATCCCCGGTCGCGCCTAGGAGCGGCTGGAAGACGATCCGGAGTTTCAGTTACGATGGGCGAGGATCTGGGTACAATAAGTATTAAAACGCATGTTTCACTGAAATCTGCGTGACCGTAACCATCTGGTCGCCTGCGCGCCACCGAGGAGGAGGGACGCCCGATGATCGCGCCTGGGAGCCCCACGGTTCGGCGCCGCCGGCTGGCCGCCGAACTGCGCGGGATCAGAGAGGACAAAGGCAAGAGCGGAGACACGGTCGCCGCGGCGCTGAAGTGGTCGCCGTCGAAGATCAGCCGGTACGAACGGGCCAGGACCGGCCTGCGGCCGCGCGAGGTCGAGCGGCTGCTCGACTACTACCAGATCACCGGGTCCCACCGGGCGCTGCTGCTCGGGCTCGCCGAGGACGCGGCGCAGAAGGGCTGGTGGGAGGAGTTCGCCGACAGCCTGTCCGAGGACTACCAGCAGTTCATCGGCCTGGAGCACGAGGCGGCCTCGATGTCCGTCTGGCACGTCGATGTCGTCACCGGCCTGCTGCAGACCGAGGACTACGCGCGGCACATCATCAGCAGCTACAGCCGGGTCGAGCCGATCCCGCCCGGCCTGATCGCGCGGCTGGTCAGGGTCCGGATGCGCCGCCAGCAGGTGCTGAACCGCGACGGGCTGCAGTTGTCGGTGGTGCTCGATGAATCGGTGCTGAGGCGCCGGATCGGTGACGACTCGGTGATGTACTCCCAGCTCAGGCGGCTCGCGCGTGAGGCTGAGCGGCCGAACCTGACGCTGCAGATGCTCCCGCTCAACGCGCAGCACGTGGTCTTCGGCGAGTCGTTCGTCGTCTTCGGCTTCGGGGTGGACAGCGATGCGATGCTGCAGGACGTGGTGGTCACCGAGCAACTGAAGAACAGCTTCACGCTGGAGGGGGAGCGGGAGACGTACCTGCACCGGATCGCGTTCCAGATGCTCGCCGACGCGGCGCTCGACCCGGTGACGTCCCGCGAGCTCATCCTCGACCTGGCCGAGTCGCATTGGTCGGGTGCCCGGCGGCACGCTCACGTGTAGCCAAGGGGACCAGCTGCCCGAGGGCACTCAGGAGGCGAGCACGTCCGGCGAGCTCGCGTCGTAGTCAGCCAGCCAGGCCGCGCCGCGTCCCTCCGGGTCGCGCCGGTTCACCCTGCGGCGCCAGGCGATCAGCAGATCCCGGCGCCAGGCGGCCCACGGGGACGTCAGGTGGTTGCTCAGCCCGCGCTCGCGGGAGGTGAGCACCACCCGGCTCGCCCTCGGCCGGCGGGTGCGCTCGTACCGGGCCAGGCCGATGACCGGATCGGAGGCCTCCGCCGAGAGCGCCGTCGCCAGCACCGCGCCGTCCTCGATCGCCTGGCAGGCGCCCTGTCCGAGGTAGGGGAGCATCGGATGCGCGGCGTCGCCGAGCACGGTGACCCGGCCCCGCGTCCACCGCGGAATCGGGTCGCGGTCGTAGAGCGCCCACTTGTACCAGGTCTGCGCGGCGGCGAAGAGGCGGAGCAGGGACTCGTGCCAGCCCGCGTAGCGCTCGAGCACCTCCTCCCGGCCGCACTCGGCGATCCACGACTCGTGGCGGTAGCTGGCGTCGTCGTAGTGGCAGACGACGTTGATCAATTCCTCGCCCCGCAGCGGGTACAGGACGACCGTGCCGTGCGGGCCAAGCCACTGGGCGCCTTCGGCGCGGGGCCGGGTGCCGCGGACCGTCGCGGTCGGGACGACGCTGCGATAGCAGATCTTCCCGGTGAACCGGGGGGCGTCCGGACCGAACAACGAGGCACGCACCGGTGAGTGGATGCCGTCGGCGCCGACGATGATGTCCGCCTCGATCTCGCCGCCGTCCGCGAAGCGGGCGACCGCGGTGTCACCGTCGGGCCGCACCTGCGTGCATCGCTGGCCCAGGGTCACCTGGCCGGCCGGCAGCGCGCCGGCCAGCACGTCGAGGAGATCGGCCCGGTGCACGGTCGCGCCCGCGATGCCGAACGTGGCCACCTGCTGGTCCCGGCTCGTCCTGGCGATCACCCGGCCCGTCTTCCAGTTGCGCATGACCTGCCACGACGACCGTCCCGCGACCTCGCGGACGCTGCCCTCCACGCCGATGGCGCGAAGCACCTTCATCGCGTTCGGGTGCAGGGCAACGCCGGCCCCGATCTCCTTGAGTTCGGCGGCCGCCTCGTAGACCGCTACCTCGATCCCGGCCCGCGACAGCGCGTTCGCCGCCGTCAGGCCGCCGATGCCTCCCCCGATGATCGCGACCCGGGTCATGTCAGTATCAGGGGAGCGGGCTCCGTCCCCGGTGCACGACGGTAACCGTGCCAGCGCTCTCCGGATGGTCGCTGCCCGGAGCGTAGTCATATACGGTGTGGTGCGCGAAGTCCATGACGAACACGTCCACGATCGCGAAGTTCGCCGGATCGAGCCAGGACACGTAAAGCTGGTGGTGGCCAATCGGAATGGCGACATAGTTTTCCGGCGGGAATTGCACGCCGACCAGAGGGCCTTTTATGGGAACGCCCTGGACCATCGAGTGACCGTACGTCTGCTGGAACGTGTTGCCCGTGTTCCGGCCAAGAGTGTAGGACGTGTCGAGCACGTACCCGTTGAGGTCGAATCGCTCGAGCCTGAGGTGGGAGGCCCCGGAAGCCGGGCTCGCCTGGTGCGACCGCGGCGCGGTGGCGTTCGCCGCCACCGCCGTCACGGTCAGGGCGATCGCGGCCAATAGCCCTGCCGCGACCGCCAGGATCCGCTTGCCTGAACGCATGTTTTCCTCTTCTCGGCCGACAGTAAAGCCGCATTCTATTTCCCGGCATAGCGTTCTGGCATTAGCGTTCCGTCATAATTGTGTGCTTTAGAATTTGTCCGCATCGCCCGCTGCCTGGCGGGCCGCCGCCAGGCCGTCGAGGATCAGGTCGAGGCCGATCACGAATTCGTCGCCGAAGTCGTAGCCTGGCTGCAGGATGTGCTCGACCGCCATCTCGGTGAGGTAGGGGTACTGCCCGGCGGCGAACTGCGCCGAGATCTGGTGCGCGACCTGCGCCGCCTCCTCGCCCGTGCCGAACGGCAGGCTCGCCTCCTGCAGAGCGAACCCGTAGATATAGCTGTCGAGCAGGGCATAGGCGTGTGCGGTCAGCTCGACCGAGAAGCCGGCCCGGCGCAGGCACCCGAGCACGGCGTCATGGTGCCGCAGCGTGGCCGCGCCGGGTGAGGTCCGCGACTCCATCAGGCCGATCGCCCACGGGTGGCCGCGCAGGACCTGGCGGGCCGAGATGGCCCGCCGTCGCATGGCGGCCTTCCAGTCGCCCCCGGACGGCAGGTCGATCTCGCCGAACACGGTGTCGACCATCCCGTCCAGCAGGTCGCTCTTGCTGCCGACGTGGTTGTACAGCGACATCGCCTCGACCCCGAGCGCCTCGCCGAGCTTGCGCATGCTGAGCGAGGAGATCCCCTCCCGGTCGGCGAGGGCGACCGCGGTCCGCAGCACCCGGTCGCGGCTCAGCGGCACCCGCTGCCCGGCAGCGTGCCCGGCCGTACCCATATGCAAATCCCTGCCTCCCGTCTCTGCCTCCGTCTTGAGCTCGCGTCTTGAGCCTTCCCTCTTGAGCCTTCCTCTCGAGCTTTCCCTCTCGAGTCTTCCGTCTTGACGGTACTTACGCTGTAAGTGTACATTGACTTACAGCGTAAGTTAACAAGAAGGAGGAAAGACCGTGAAGACGGAGGCAACGATGCGACCCGACCCGGTACCAGCCACCGCCGGCCAGGTGATGATGCAGGCGATCGTGCAGCGCCGGTACGGCACCGCGCCCGAGGACGTGCTCCGGCTGGAGCAGATCGCCAGGCCCGCGATCAAGGCAGACGAGGTCCTGGTCCGCGTCCGCGCCGCGAGCGTGGACCGGGGCACCTGGCACCTGATGACCGGAATGCCGTACCTGATGCGGATCATGGGCTTCGGGCTACGAGGGCCGAAGAATCCGGTCCCGGGCGTGGCCGTGGCCGGCACGGTCGAGGCCGTCGGCCGGGACGTCACCGGGCTGGCGCCGGGCGATGAGGTGTTCGGCACCGGCACGGGCTGCTTCGCCCAGTACGCGACCGCCCGGGCGAGCCGCCTGGCCCCCAAGCCGGCCGGCCTGACCTTCGATCAGGCCGCGGCCGTGCCCGTCTCGGCCAACACCGCCCTGCAGGCCATCAGGGACCACGCTAAGGTGCGGCCAGGACAGCACGTGCTGGTGATCGGCGCGTCGGGAGGCGTGGGCACGTTCGCCGTGCAGATCGCCAAGGCGTTCGGTGCCGAGGTCACCGGGGTGTCCAGCACGGCCAAGACGGACCTGGTGCGCGCGGTCGGCGCCGACCACGTCATCGACTACACCCGCGAGGATCCGGTAGCCGGGACGCACCGCTACGACGCGATCATCGACATCGGCGGCAACCGGCGGCTGGCGGAGCTGCGCCGGGCCTTGGCCCCGAAGGGAACGCTGGTCATCACCGGCGGCGAGGACGGCGACCGCTGGCTCGGCGGGATCGGCCGTAACATCCGGGCGCAACTGCTGTCCCTGTTCGTGAGCCAGAAGCTGACCGCCTTCGTCGCGCGCCTGCGCCCCGCCGACCTGATGACCCTCCGGGACCTGGCCGGCTCCGCGGCGATCACCCCGGCCATCGACTGTACCTACCCGCTCACCCAGGCCGCGACCGCCGTCCGCCACCTGGCCGACGGCCACGCCCGGGGCAAGCTCGTCATCACCCCCTGACCACCGAACCAATCGTCGCCACCAGCGCCTCCCTCTCCGAGCGCATGCATCGCACCGCTCACCGTGGACCAGAGCCTTGCCTCCTGGTGCTGCTGCGCTCCCGTCACGCTGCCGTGACTGGTGATACACGCCCACCGCTCCGGTCCGCCCGGCGGATAAGGGGATGTCCCAGCCATGTTGTTCATGCGACGTGGATGTGGCATCCACGTCGTATGGCCTGGTACGGACGGAGCCAGAGTGACGGATGTCGTTTTCGCGTACGCGGCGCGGGCGCGCAACAAGGCCGATGGGAGCATGACCGGTCGTTGCGTTTCCCGCACGCCTGGAAGTCATGATTTACCGATCGGTACCTGTTCCGTAAATTGATCAATGGCGGCGGATGCGGTCGACCGCCGGTACCCAGTGACTGCGTTCATGAGGGACAGGTGCGATGCCCGACGACATCCTTTCCATGTATGCCCAGGCCCAGCCGGACAAGCCGGCCGTCATCGACGACAAGCCGGACGGGACCGTCGTCATGTGGACATACGCCGAGCTCGAGGCGCAGGCCAACCGGGTGGGGAACCTGCTGCTCTCGCTGGGGACCGGGCCCGGCCAGAAGGTCCTGTGGTGCGGGCCGAACTCCCCCGAGGTCGTAGCCGTCATGAGCGCCGCGAGGAAGATCGGCGCGGTCGCCGTGCCGCTGAACTACCGGCTGACGCCGGAGGAGGCGCTCTACGTCATCAACCACAGTGACGCCGAGGTCGCCTACGTGGACCACGAGAACGCGCCGATGTTCGCCGCGCTGCGTGATCAACCGGGCGGCCAGCTGGAGAAGGTGCGGCACATCATCGCGGTCGGCGGCCCGACCCCGGACGGGACGCCAGCCGGGATGCTGACCGGCGCCGACATCGCGGCCGCGTCGGCCGAGGCGCCCGACGTCGGGGACGCGGCCGGCACGGGCGGGACGATGATCTACACCTCCGGCACGACCGGCAAGCCGAAGGGCGCGGTCCGAAGCGGCGCCCCGGATCCTGAACTCCTCACCGCCCTGCTGAGCTTGTTCGGTTACCGGCCCGACGACGTCTACCTCACCTCAGGTCCGCTGTACCACAGCGGACCCAGCGCGTTCATGGGCGCTGGCATGCTCTTCGGGCAGACGGTGGTCGTCCAGCGCAAGTTCGACGCCGAGGACTGGCTGCGGCTGGTGGACAAGTACAAGGTGAGCTCGACGTTCTCGGCGCCCGCACTGGCCCGGATGATCTGCGCGCTGCCCAAGGAGGTCAAGGACCGCTACGACCGCTCCTCCATGCGCGTCATGATCGCCAACGCGGCCCCGTGGAGCTACGCGCTCAAGCAGCAGTACGTGGCGGACTTCCCGCCCGAGTCCCTGTTCGAGGTCTACGGGTCGACCGAGCTCGGCGTGGACACCGTGCTGATGCCCGCGGACCAGATGCGCAAGCCGGGATCCTGCGGCCAGCCGGCCCCCGGTATCGAGATCGTGCTGTTCGACGACGACGGCGACGAGGTCACCGGTACCGGGCCCGACCATCCCGGCGAGGTTTTCGTGCGGTCCAAGGGCGTGTACGACACCTACTACAAGAACGACGCCAGCTACGAGGCGAACAGCCGCGGCGACTTCCATACGGTCGGGGACATCGCGTACTGGGACGACGAGGGCTACCTGTACATCTGCGACCGCAAGACCGACATGATCATCTCCGGCGGCATGAACATCTACCCCGCCGAGATCGAGGCGGCGCTGGAGCAGCATCCGGAGATCTACGACGTCGCGGTGTTCGGGATCCCGTCGGAACAGTGGGGCGAGGTCGTGCACGCGACGGTCGTGCGGTCGCCCGGATCGTCGCTGACCGCCGAGGAGATCGCGGCGTTCGCGCGCGAGCACCTGGCCAGTTACAAGGTGCCGCGGTCGGTGGACTTCATGGACGAGCTGCCGCGTACCGGATCTGGCAAGCTGCTCAAGCGCCAGCTCCGGGCCCCCTACTGGGCCGACCGGACCGCCCAGGTCGGATAGACGACCGTCCGTGATGCCGAACGGGCGGCGGTACTCGCCGACCCGACTCCTCGTGCTGTCGCGCTCCCGGCGCGCTGCCGGGACTCGTGATTCGCGCCCGGTTCCAGCTCAGCTCCCGCCCAGTGCCGTCGCGAGGCTCCGCACGGCCAGCGCGACCCCGAGCAGCACGACGATTGCCGCCGACCCGGCGGGCACCAGCCGCGCCGGAATCCGGTGGGCACGGTTCCGTAGCCCCGGCACGCGGGCCGCCAGCCACCGTCCCGACCCGGTGATGAACACCCCGATCCCGGTCAAGGTCGCCGCCAGCCCCAGCCCGTACGCCAGCACGAGCAGCACCCCGAACCACGCGTGGCCCAGCGCCAGCGCCCCCAGCAGGACCACGATCGCCGACGGGCTGGGCATCAGCCCGCCCGCGAACCCCATGAGCACCACGGTCCCCCGTCGCGGCACGTCCACGGGGTGGTGCCCGTGCCCGTGGTCGTGATCGTGCCCGTGTCCGTGATCGTGCCCGTGTCCGTGATCATGCCCGTGCCCATGATCGTGCCCGTGTCTCGGGCGCAAGGCGCGGCGAAGCAACATGCAGCCGGAAAGGGCGACCAGCGCTCCGCTGGCGGCACCGAGCCACGGGAACAAGCCCGGGGTCACGACCGAGGAACCCCCCGCCACCAGCAGCCCCAGGACGAGAACGCCCAGCGTGTGGGTGACCGTGACGGTGAGGCCGAGGGTCAGGATGTCGCGCAGGCCGCGGCGGCCGCGGCTGACCGCCTGCGCGGCCATGATGGTCTTGCCGTGGCCGGGCGCCAGCGCGTGGATCGCGCCCAGCACCACGGCGACGAGCAGGGCGACCAGGGCGAAGCCCGCGGTAAGGTGGCGCCGGGCCACCAGGTCGGTGAAGGATTGCGTCAGCCGGTCGACACCCCGCGGCAGCTCGCCGGCCGGGCCCGCGGGCGCGTCCGGAGCAGCCAGCGCCGGGCCGCCGGGGGTCACCGTGAACGACGCCGACCGCTGGTCCAGCGGCGAGCTCAGCATGTCCTTCGGGTAGACGGTCAGCCGGGCGCTGCGTGAAGCCGCGGGAACGCTGGCCCGCGAGATCGTCATCCGGTCCCCGGCCGCGGTGATCTCGTGCCAGCCGACATGGTCGGCGGCACCGGGATCGCGGAACGTCACCGCCACGCCCGCGGGGTGGTCAGCCAGCGGCGCGGTCATCGTGCACTCCAGCCGCAGCGTCGGCAGCCCGGCCTGGCCGGGGCGGGTCCGGGCGGCCACGGTACGGACCGTCGCGTGGACCGGCCGCCCTGACTCGGTGATCTGGAAGACCCGGCTCGCCGTGGCGCACGAGCGGGCGGCCCAGGGGTGCAGGCCGGTGCCGCCCCTTAGAGCACTCCGACCCTCGAGCACCTGGGCGGCCGGGATCTCGGCCAGGTCCTGCACGTGGTCGATGCGCAGCTCGTGCGGCGCGGCCACCAGGCCGTCGTACCGGTTCACCGTGAAGTTGCCCAGCGGGTGCAGCGGGATCAGCGCGGACCCGGCCAGCAGGCCGCTCACCACGTGCCGGATCACGGGGCGCCGCCCAGCGAGGTCAGGGCCGCCCTGGCCAGCGGGGCGTGCAGCACCGAGAAGTCCGGGTTCAGCCGCAGCGCGGCGGTCAGGTCACGGCGTGCGTCCGCGGTCCGGCCCAGCGCCTTCTCGATCATGCCCTGGTGGTAGCGGAACATCGCGTTGCGGTAGCCGAGCCCGTTGGCCAGCCGGGCATAGTGCAGCGCCTCGGCGTCCCCGCCGTTGACGTGCAGCGCCCAGGCCAGCGCGTCTTCGACGTGGACGCTGTGCCGCCGGGCCCATTCGGCCCGGGCGGCGCGCAGGGCCTCCGCCTTGTCGCCGTGGTCGGCGGCGAACAGCGCGGTTTCCAGGTCGGTGGCGACGCCGCTCGCCTTCGCCAGTTTCACCCACACCCGGGCCACCGCGTACTGCCGGGCCGCCTCGGCGGGCCGGCCCGCCGACGTCAGCAGCTCGCCGTATTCGGTCAGGTAACCGGGCAGTGGCAGCCGGGTCACCACCGTCTGCAGGTCCCGGAGCGCACCCGCGGCGTCACCGGAAGCCGCGCGCACCCGGGCCCGGCCTTCCACCGCGGCCAGGTAACCGGGGTCGGCCCGCAGCGCCGCGGCGAACTCGCCGCCGGCCCGCCTCACCTGGCCCTGACTCCAGGCCAGCTCGCCGAGCTGTGCGTGTACGTACGCCAGGTCGCCCGGGTCGTCGGCCGAACCCAGCGCCAGATCCAGCACCCGCCGGGCCTCGGCGGTCCGGCCGTGAAGCTCGTTGACGTACGCCAGCCGGGTGAACACCGGGATGCCGGGCGCGATGCCGTCGGCATGCCCGGCCGCCGCCGTCGCCGCGGGGTAGCGGCCCAGCTCGACCAGCGCGTCGATCCGCACCGCCAGTGCCCGCGCTCCGAAGGGGTTGATGGCCAGCGCCCGGTCCGCCTCGCGGAGCGCGGTGCCGAAGTCGTGCCTGGCCGCCGCCAGCGCGGCCAGTCCGGCGTGCGCTGAGTCGTTGTCGGCCGGCCGGACCCGCAGCGCTTCCGCCAGCGCGGCGGCGGCCTTCGGGTAGTACGCCGGGTCGGCGGTGAGCCGGGCCTGCTCGACGTAGGAGAGCCCGAGGGTCGCCCACCCGGTGGCATCCCGCGGCTGCGCCCGCAGGTGCTGCTGGAGCTGGCCGATGCCCGCGGCAAGGCTCGCCGAGGAGAGCTGTTCGAAGGCCGCGGCCGGGACCGCGTCTGAGGCGGGTGGCGGGCCGGACGGGCCGTTCAGCACGGCGGCGCCGAAGGTGAGCCCTCCGGCGAGGGCCGCGACGAGACCGGCTCCCAGCAGCACGCGGGCCAGCCGTCCGGCCATGGACCGGGCCGGTCGCGTGACCGGCGCGGCCGTGGTGGTCGGGGTAGGCACGGGTTCACCTCCGGTGTGAGCGATGTGGGCGGCCCGGCCGCGCCGGAGCGGGATGGCGACGCGACCGGGCCTGTGCGGGAGCGGGCTGGGATCAGGCGGACGGGTGCCTGCGGCGCATCAGCCACAGGCCGCCGCTGCCGCCGAGGAGCAGCGCGCCCACGCCGATCGCGGCCATCGGCAGCACCGGGGACGCCGGGGCGGGCTTCGGTTGCATCGCCCTGGGCGCCGCCGCCGCGCCGCCCGTCAGCGGGGTAGCCTGCGAGTCGCGGGCCATGCTGGCCGCCGCCGGGGTGATACCCGAGCCGGACGCCCTGACATCGGAACCCGACCAGGGCAGCGCGACATACGGGAACGCGCCGCCGAACGCCTTGTCGTTGGCGTTGACGGCGTCGCCGAGCGCCGGGATCTTCGCGCCGAGCAGCTTGCCCTCGACCACCTGGAGCGAGATGTCGATCACGTCGTCGGTGAGCCGGCGGCCGTTCGGATAACCAGCCTTGTCACCGGCCAGGACGCCGAGCCGGTTAGGAGCCTTGCTCGGCGGGATCGAGGTGTTGAGCCGGATCATCTCGGCCGGACGCACGTTCGGCGGCTGGTTGAGCCCGGGAACGCCGGTCAGGAAGACCTGGACCAGGTCCTTGCGCGGCGTCGCCGGGGCCGGGATCTTGTAGACGCCCTGGATCAGCTTGGGCAGCTCCGGGTTCGTGACGTACTGCCCGAACTGCGCGTCGTGCCACGGGATGGACGCGTTGAACTTGTCCTTGTCCTTGACCGGGATGACGACCTCGTTGACCAGCGGCATCCCGAGCCGCGACACCTGGGTGAACCCGCCGGCCGCGTTCTGCCGCTGGGTCGCGGAGAAGACGCCGATGATCGGCTGGTGCGGCGCCAGCTGCTTCGACGGCACCTGCAGCGCCACGGTCTGCACGTTGTACCCGTGCAGCGTGTCGTGGCCGACCTCGGACAGGTTCCCGCCGTACAGCAGGTCGAAGACCCGCAGGTCGAGGAAGAACGAGTCGTCGGCCTGGCCGGCGAACACGTGCCCGCCGCTGGCCAGCGGCCGCACCGCCTGCGCGCGCAGCGTCGCGTAGTCGGGCATCGACGCCTTGCCGACGTTGGACGGCGCCACCGGCACATTCGACGCGAGCCGCTGCGCGGAGACCGCGGTCCCGTGCACCCGCCTGATCAGGGTCAGGTCGTAGGTCTGGCTGAAGTTCAGGTTGGCATCGTCCAGGCTCCGCACCGCGCCAGTGTTGTAGAGGAACGTGTTCTTGCTCTTGTAGTGGTCCTTGAAGGTCCACCGGTAGGTGAGGTCGATCTGCGAGTCACCGTCGTTGTCGATGTTGATGTCGTACCGGGCGTCGGTGGCGAACTTGTAGAAGTTCGGGCCGCCCGCCGGGTCCTCGAACGGCAGCCAGTTCGCCACCAGCGTGGTGGTGTCCGGCTTGTCGGGGCTCACGAACGCGTACACGTCGGTGTTGTCGTACTGCGGCTGCCCGGAGATGAGCGGCGCCTCCCGGTGGCTGGAGGCTACGGCTTGACCTGGGGCCAAGCTCGCAAATCCCCCGGCGATGAGGGTGGCGCTCGCGGCGAGCAGCACGGCGGCCCCGGTACGGGCCGCGGCGAATCGGGACATCGCTGCTTCCTTCGGCGAATGATTCGGTGCCCTCCCCCGGGCACCGCTGACGTGTCCCCATTCGGCGCTGCCGTCCATGCGGATTGGGATTAGCTGAAGACTTTCTCCGAATTAGCGGAGCAGGAGCCGGTAAGCGCAGCCGTTCAGGCCGGGTGGGGGATGAGCGCGACGGCGTGGACTACGGCGGCGAGGGCGGCCGGGTCGCCGGTGCGGGCGTGCACATCGGCGGCGGTGTCGGCGAACTTGATCACGTGCTCATCGCCGTGGGCGACGGCCCGGGCGAAGGCCTCGTCGGTACCGGCAGGCCCGGCCGGCGCCGCGGGCGGCGCCGGGGACGGGGCGGACGCGGGCGGGGCGTAGATGGCGGTGAGCGCGGCGGCCGCGTCCCACGCCGCCGCCGCGCTGGGGCGCCAGAGGTCGTGGTGGAGGACGGGCAGGGTGCGCAGGATGGCGGTGGGCGCGGTGGCCGTGTGCACCAGCATGACCGGGTTGCCGTGCGCGCATTCCAGGTATCTCACGACCGCGGCGTCGGCCAGCCCGGATATCCACTCCCTGGCCTGTTCCGGGGCCTGGGGGATGGGCGGTGCGGCGAGCGCGCCCGGCCAGCCTGCCAGTCCGTCCAGGCGGCGGAGGCGGTCGCGGATCCCGCCGGACTGGTCGGCGATCCGCGGCACCGAGGCCAGTGCCGCCGTGGTTTCACGGCCCGGTGCCCGCGGCTCGGCCGCGGACGGCGCGGGTGGCCTGTCGGCCATCGCGCCGGGGATGGGCTGGTAGCGGGCCGCCCAGTAGGCCAGGCCGTGGGCCAGCTCGGTGACGTGAATCGGGTCCTCGCCGTCGACCAGCAGGGCGCGGACCGCGTGGCCGACGCGGATGACGCCGTGAGTCGCGGCCGCGGCCACCCCGGGCAGCAGGCGCGGCCACCAGGTGCCCAGGACCTGCCGCCACGGCTGTCCGGCGGCCTCGCGGCAGAAGAAGACAGTCCAGTCGGCGATGCGCCGCGGGTCGCCGAGCGCCTCGGCCCAGTCCGCGCCGATCGGGTCGGTGCCGCGGGGGAAGTCCTCCAGCCGCCGTACGTAGCTATCCAGCCACGGGCCCACGTCCTCGGCGTGGCCGTGCCGGGCCATCGCCTCGGCGGCCATAGGTCCGTGGTTGGACAGCCAGCCGTCGAATTCAGGGCCGGTCTGATGCAACCGCTGATAGGCCTCGTCCAGTATTCCGGCCGCATCGGATGCCACGTGACGTCCTCCTGAATCCTCGCGGACCTAGCCGCCGCTGACGTCGATGACCACCTTACCGGGGGCCCGGCGGCCGCGCTGGGCGCCGAATGCCTCGGCCAGTGCGCTCAGCTCGAAGACCGTAGACAGGACCGGGCGCAACTGTCCCTTGTCCACCAGGCCGGCCAGTTCTCGCAGCTGGCCGCCGTCGGGCCTGACCACGAAGTACACGCTGCGGACGTCGCTGCGGCCGCCCTTGGACGGGTCTGGCTCCTCTGCGATGTCGACCAGGATCCCGCCACCGCGCAGTATCGGCCAGGAACGGGCGGTGGTGTTTCCGCCTACCGGGTCGATCACCACGTCGACGTCGCGGACGTGGTCCTCGAACCTGCCGGAGTAGTCGAGGACGGCGTGGGCGCCGAGCCCGGTGACGAAGGCCAGATCCCGCGCGGACGCCGTGGCGGTCACCCGGGCGCCGTGCTGCGCCGCGAGCTGAGTGGCGTAGGCGCCGACACCGCCCGCGCCGCCGTGGACCAGGACATGCTGCCCGGGAGCCAGTTGCGCGTGCTCATGCAGCGCCTGCCAGGCCGTAAGCGCGCCGAGCGGGATGGCGGCGGCCGCGAGATGATCCACCGAGGCGGGCTTGAGGGCAAGATCGGCGGCGGGAGCGGTAACGTACTCGGCGGCCGCGCCGGGGCGGTCGAAACCGACCAGGCCGTAAACTTCTTCGCCGGGCTGCCAGCCGGCGGCTCCCGGGCCCGTCGCAGCCACTACTCCGGACACGTCGTGGCAGGGGATGGCAGGCCAGCTCTCCGGCCAGGTCAGCTCGTCGGCCGTGACCGCGGTGGCGCGGACCTCGACCAGCAGTTCCCCCGGCCCCGGATCGGGGACCGGAACGCTCTGGCTGGTCAGGCTGGCCGGATCGGCGCTCGATGCGTACATGGCGCGCATCGAGCGGACGGCATCGTTCATGGGCGGTGTCCTTCCTCCCGCGGAGCGATACGTACACGCTACGGCTCGATTGGCCTGTGACCCAGGGCCAATCACGGTTAACTTTGATGGGCCAAAGGTCGCCAACGACGTGGATGTGGCATCCACGCCGTTCCAGCGACATGGCTGGGACATCCACGCCGTATCATCGGGCGGCGGACAACAGGTGACCGACCGGGAACCGAGCGCACCAGCGAACCGTCCAAGCTGCTGTGATACCCACGATGCGGCGGCTCGGCCCGCGGGCCCGGTGGTTGCTGCTCGCCGTCGGCCTTGCCCTCGTGAGCGCTTCATGCGGCGTGAGTTCGGCCTCCACGGAGTCGTCTGGCTCGACCGCGCTCGTCTCCGGCGTCGTGCAGGCCAGCCCGGGATGTCCTGTCGAGCAGCAAAGCCAGAATTGCCAGCCCCGTGGGCTGGGGGATGTTCGGGTCGAGGCCCGGTCAGTGCCCGCTGGGGTGACCGCGACCACTCGTACCAGCACCGGCGGTCACTACTCCTTCAGGCTCGCGCCGGGCCGGTATGTCCTGGTCGCCGTGATGGGGCAGGTCGTCCCGCACTGCCCTCACGTCTCCGTGTCGGTCACGTCACCGGCGCCGGTTCGCGCCGACATCACCTGCGATAGCGGCATTCGCTGACGCAGAAGCGCTGGCATCGGCCCTAACGGACCACGCGCTGCACCAGTCCGTCTCTCAGAATCGGGCGGCGTTCACGCGCGTTCGCCACGAGTTTCCGGTGGCAGCGTATTGTCCGTAGCTCCATATCGTCCGGCGGTCTGAGGGGTCGCGTCCGATCCCGAAGTAGTCCCCCCAGCGCCCGCCGTTGTAGGACTCCTGTCCGGCGATGATCAGAGCGCTCCCTTGCAACTGTCCGGCTGGGTCTCCGACCAGGCGGCCCGTCTGCCGGAGTTGCCCGTATTCATCCTGGGCTGACCGGCCGAATGTCAGGTACGCGTTGCGCGCCACGTCCGTCTGGATGACCGGGAAGAAGTAATGGCGTCCGCTGGCCCCGAATCCGTTCTGCTGAACCACGTTCCGGCCGGGCACGTCGATCTCGTACCACTGCACGACAGATCGCGCTTCGCTATCTCCAGGCCAGCTGAACTTGGATGTGTGGCATGTCCAGAGTCTTTGCGTACCGGCCACGGAGTGGAAGACGGCATTGAGCAGGCGAGTGTCATTGGTGGCGATCCGAACGGTGCCGCCGTCCTTCTGCACGGCGCCCGGTGGCAGGTCGTAGCTGCGGCACGGCACAGAAACCGACGTGAGGGCGGGGGCGCCGCCGGTCCATAGACCGAGAGGATTTGCCAGCGTCCACATGGTCAGGCTCGAGCCCGAAGGGAAGATAGAATTGATGAGGAATGCGGACGGGTTGCCGCCCAATCCCTGGAAATGACATGCGGGCTGCACAGAGAACGCCAGGGAGTTATCCGGGTTCTTAAGGTTCCAGAAGTCCCACCATCTGATGTTGTGCGTGGGTCCGACCCCGCCCGCATAGAGTTCGGCCTTATTGAATATCCTCACCTTCGCGTACGAGAATCCCGCGGAGAAGCCGAACTGGTTCGTCGAGACATAGATGCCCTGAGTGTCGAAGCCGAGCATCGGGTAGTCGGACCAGTTCCCGCTGTGATTGGGGCCATCCGAGGTGGCATCGGTAGCCCAGATCCAGTAAGGCCCCGCGGGATTGGCCGTTTGCGAGACGCCCATCATGATCCAGGAGCCTTGCGGCGTGGCCCGACGTGCGGCGATGCAGACGATCCACCGGTCGGTGTAGTGATCGTAGGCAAGTTTCGGGTCGAATAGCTGCGCGCCCTGGGGCAGAACCGGGTTGAACAGTGCCGTGAAGTTGGCCCACCTGAAGGTCTGGACGCCAGCCTTGTTGTAGCCGACCAGGTCGACGTTCACGGCGACCATGACATCGTTGGGACCTACCGCCAGCGTGGGGTCGGGCGGCCGGAAGGCGGTTTGGGGGATGCCCTCGAAACTGCCCAGCGAGGTCGGCGCGAGGGCGGGGCCTGCGGCCCCGTCGCCTCCATCCTCCGGTGGGTTTCCTTCGATGGTGGGCGCCTCTTCATCCGACTGGATGGCCGGCTGGCCATCCGCGGCGAGCGGAATCTCCTCCAACTCCCGGGCGGTCAGTTTGAGAGCGTCGTATTCCTCGTTGGAGACGGGGAACCGATTCACGAACTCCGGTTGCCGGATGGGCGAAGGCGGCAAAGCCAGCAACTCCTCCGGGGTGAGGTCCGTCATGCTCCGTGACGATCCGCTCACTGGTTCACTCGGGGCGCCCGCAGGCATATCTACCATTGCCGCTCCTAATCCTGATCGCGATCTTCTAAGTCACTCTGAGCCTCATCGGAGTCGGAGTCGGACTCAGACTCTCGCTCGTCGGGTCGTTGCGCTTCTTCTTTCAGTCGGCGGAACTCCTCATTGCTGACCGGTACCCCGATGGGGATCTCAATGTCGCCGGCGCCTTCCGCGGGCTCGTCTGCCGAGGGCTGACGGCCAGATGGCGCCGAGCGCGAGGATGATCCCTCCGCCCCACCACTGCCGCTACTCATGTGGCCCGAGTCTTCCATTCTATTTATCGACCTCTACCTCCGCAGAAACCAGTCGAAGATCCCCATGGGAGGGACGCGAAATCCGGGAGGTTTGGATTCATTTTCGGCTGGTAAACGGTGAAACAACCAGTATTGCCCCCCTTGGTCTTCATTTTTCGGCACCTGGTCGACGCCTGCTGATACGGCGAGTGCTATTCAAAACTTCTGGTCGTGAGCCTGGCCTATCCGGCTGACTGCTAATCTCAAGCTCGCTGGTCTGATGATGGAGAGTTGAATAAGCCTCGGAGCAGCCATGTTAGCTCCGTCTATGTACGCTTTCAAGAGTCCAGTGCCGTGTGTTGTAGGTTGGTTACCGTGTGATGGGCGGGACAATGGAGCATGTCCCTTGTTCCTGTCCGCTTCTGCGCGAGAGTGACCGGCAGCGGCTGATCTCACCCAGCTGCCGAGTGCGCCGCCCGGGCTGACCAGGCTGGCCCGGATGCTCCTGGGCCGCCCCGACGGGATGCCCAGCGCCCGGCAGGTCGTGACGGCTCAGGTGCTCATCGATCTACACCCGCCCGACCCAAGGATCCAAAAGATCCCATGAGACACGCCCTTGCGACCAAAGATCGCTAGTCAGCAAATGTCGCGCGCTGCTCGATAGTGTGCTTCACTATTAACACTAGCCGAGACGGGCTAGTGAGATGACGCGAGTACATACAGGGGGACTTCGCGCAACTGAAGCTGATCCTGACCATTGGAGGGGAGAGCAATGCCATCGGGACTGCGTCTTCGATTCTGGCTAGAGTCCGTCCTCGGCTCGATCACCGGTATCCTCGCCATCGTCACGCTTTTTTGGCATGACTGGATCGAGACTGTCTTCGGAGCGGATCCCGACAAGGGCAACGGATCCGCGGAATGGCTGGTCGTCGCCGTTCTTCTCCTGGTCACCGTCACGCTCGCTGTCGGTGCGCGCGTGGAATGGCGCCGTGCACGACTCGCTGGGACATGAGGATGGCGGAGCTTCGCGTCGCGGGTTGACGGGCGAACCGTCGCCGATACGTGGGCCCAGCGGATGATCACCGCCGGACGGCATACTTAGCGACCGACTCGGCAGGGGCGGGCGGTGCGTCCCGGCCTTGCCTCCTGATGTTGCCGCGCTCCCGACGTACTGTTGTGACTGGTGATACGCGCCCCCGGCTCCGGTCCGCCCGCCTCATAAGGCGTGGATGTCCCAGCCATGCTGTTCATACGACGTGGGTGCCACATCCACGCCTTACGCCCTGGTACGGGCGGAGCCGGAGTGACTGGTGTCCGTTTTCGCGCACGTGGCGCGGGCGCTGCGGCCACAAGCTGACCGGGAATGCCCGATTCCGCGCACGCGCGACGCGCCACCGGCACATACGGCTAAGCAAGCCTTGAGCATGGACCAGCCGCGAGAGCAGTCAGTGAGCCAGCACGGCGGTCGTGAACAGCACGGCGTCGTAGAGGAAGTGCGCGACGATGGGCCGCGCCAGGCTCCGGTGCTTCTGAAACGACCTGGTGAGGAGGTAGCCGAACGGTATCGTCAGCAGGAAGCCGAGTCCGTAGTAGACGTGGTAGCTGGTGCGCAGCAGCAGGCTGAGCGCGAGTGCCCGGCGCGGATCCCAGCCGAACTGCTCGAGGCGGGTCAGCAGGTACCCGCTGACGAGAGTCTCCTCGGCGATAGCGGTGACCGCTGCGGCCGTCACCCCGTAGAGGATGTAGTACCTCGGCAGGTGCCCGATCGCCGGAGCAAAGAACAGCGACTTCCTCGTGGCTATCAGCGGTGCGAGGACGATCGTCAGCGCCAGCACGAGGCCGTAGCCGGCCGCGGTGAGTCCCGCGGCCGGCCATATGTCCCTGCGCCACCTCGGCATGGTCAGCCCGAGCGCGGCCGGCGCCGGGCCGGTGCGGTTCAGCAGGAGCAGGGCTAGCGGCACCATCACGCCCACCTGGAGATAGGTGAGCATCGCGAGCACGAGGTTCGCGAGCGGGTGCCCGGCCACGATGGTGGGAATCCGCTGAATGGTCCCGGCGCCGCCCAGGTGCGCGGCAAGTGCGTCGACCGCGCCGAGAAAGCCGGGCACCAGGAATGCTGCCTGGACGAACCAGGTCTCCAGCACAAGGTCGCGCCGGGCTGGCCCACCGGGAACCGGCGGTGCTGGTACTGGCTGCTGTGGTCCGGCTGGCCCCCGGGAAGCCCAGCCGGGCCTGGCCTGCTCGTCCCCGCCGCCTGGTCCGCTCGGTGCGTTCACCGGAACAGCATGCCGTATGGCCGGGCATTTCGCTTCATTTACCCCAGAAGGCCATGAAAGCCTTTGAATAGGGCATGGCCATGGTATTGGCGAGCGCCGCGTAATCCAGGCGAAGGTGCGGCACAATCGCCCCGCGCGGTGCTACCGGCGGGAACCCTTGATGGACCCGGAGATCGGCGTGCCCCCCGGCGCACCGGGTGCCGGGTGAAACGCGACGCACACGAGTTCCCGCTCGCCGCGGCTCCAATCGGTGGCGTTGGGAAAGATGTTGTCCCAGGTGTACATCGAGTGCGTGTCCGGAACGCCGACGTAGGCCGTGTATACCGCACTGCACTTCGCGTCGGCCCGCTGGGTGATCGCGGTGTCGCCGGGATAGGGCGCCGGCCAGTAGGCGTGGTCGGCGAAGAACACCTCCGCGAGGTGGGGTCGGCTACACGGCACCGCCGTGGACAGATCCGGCCACGGGTTGCTGGTACCGAGGCCCAGGTTCGAGCCGGTCAGGCAGTCTCCGGTGCGGAGCTGGGCGAGCCGCAGTTGCCTGACCGCGGGCGTGGTGCCCGGGGTTGAAGCGGGCCGGGACGTCGGCGTGGTCCCGGGCGGTGTGGTGTGCCGGGCTGCTGGCGTGATGCTGGACCGGGTGCCCTCCGGCCTGGTCGGCGGGGACGCGGAGCCGGGGATCAGCGCGACGATCAGCGTGGCGATCGCCGGCCCGGCGGGAGGAGCCTGCGGCGGTGCCGCCGTCTGAGTCGGCGGCGGGTGGGGCCCGGCCACGTCGCGCGCCCCGGACGCGGCGGGCTCGTGCCGGTCAGCGTCCGCGGCCAGGGCGGGCGCGGTGGACGCGGCGAGAACTGGCTGAGGTTCGGCTTACCGTGCACGACGCGGTACAGCAGCGCGGCGGTGTCCCCGGTGCCGAACGGTCCTTCGCCCGTCGCGGCGAACCCGAAGACGGCGCCCAGGCTGAAGATGTCGCTGGCCGGCCCGACCACGTGGCCTTGCGCCTGTTCCGGGGACATGAAGCCGGGCGAGCCGATCAGGAAGCCGGTGCCGGTCAGGGTGGTGGCCGCGGCGGCCGAGGCGATCCCGAAATCGATGATCCGCGGCCCGTCGCTGGCCAGGAGCACGTTCGAGGGCTTGAGGTCGCGATGGACCACCCCGGCCGCGTGGATGGCGCCCAGCCCTTCGGCCAGCCCGGCGGCCAGCGCCGTCACCGAGGCGACCGGCAGCGGCCCGTGTCCGGACACGGCGCCGGCCAGCGACAGCCCGGGAACATACGCGGTAACCAGCCACGGTACCGGCCCGTCAAGTTCCGCGTCGACCATCGGCGCGGTGAACAGGCCGCCCACCTTGCGCGCGGCCGCCACCTCCCGCGCGAAGCGAGCCCGGAAACCGGGGTCACCGGCCAATTGCGCCCGGATGACCTTCACCGCTACCAGGCGGCCGCCCGGTGAACGGCCCAGGAATACCTCCCCCATGCCGCCGCTACCGAGCCTGCCCAGCAGAACGTAAGGCCCTATGCGCTGAGGATCGTCGGCCTGCAGCTCGGCCAAGGGGTCACCCACCCGGACGAAACACGTTGGCTTGCGCCAGTTGCCGGACTACACATATCACAGGTCCGGGCGAGCGTCATGGCTCCCTGATCGCCGGGAACTCGAGCTTGATCCAGTCGGCGGCCCGAGCCCGGAAGTCCGGCGGCGGAAGGGCGCCGGCGCCTTCGGGAATGGTGCCGAGGACGGGCACGCTGGACGGCCTCGAACGCAAATCAGCCACCGCCCCAGGTCGAGACCGTGGTCGCGCCGTGCTCCGCGCACCGTGCGGTCCAGCGGTCCGGCGTCACCTGGACCACCAGCCGGCGCCGGCACTCGGGACAGTACCGCGGCGGCTCCAGCTCGAGCCGCCGCGCGCAGGCCTCGTGGTCCGCCCCGGCCACGGGGAGGCCGCAGTGCCCGCAGTAGGCCGCCACGGTCACAGGGCCGCGTCGAGCGACTTGACCGGCATCCGCAGGTCCGCCAGCAGCGCAAGGTCCTCGCCCGGGTCCCGGCCGAGGGTGGTGAGGTAGTTGCCGACGATCACCGCGTTGATCCCGCCGAGCAGTCCGTCGCGGGTGCCCAGGTCGCCCAGCGTGAGCTCGCGGCCGCCCGCGTACCGCAGGATGGTCCGCGGCAGCGCCAGCCGGAACGCCGCGATGGTCCGCAGCGCGTCCCTGGCCGCCATGACCGGCAGGTCGCCGAACGGCGTCCCTGGACGTGGGTTGAGGAAGTTCAGCGGCACCTCGTCCGGTCCGAGCTCGCCGAGCTGCGCGGCCAGCTCGGCGCGCTGCGCCACGGTTTCGCCCATGCCGACCAGCGCGCCGCAGCACAGCTCCAGGCCGGCCCGGCGCACCAGCAGGCAGGTGTCCCAGCGTTCGGCGAACGTGTGGGTGGTCACGACCTGGGGGAAGTACGAGCGGGCCGTCTCCAGGTTGTGGTTGTACCGGTGCACGCCCATGGCGGCCAGCTCGTTGGCCTGCTCCGGGCTGAGGATGCCCAGGCTCGCCGCGACCTGGATCCCGACCTCCTCACGGATCGCCTTCACCCCCTCGCGCAGCTGCGACATCAGGCGGGCGTCCGGGCCGCGCACGGCGGCGACGATGCAGAACTCCGTGGCGCCCGTGGCGCGGGTCCGCCTGGCCGCCTCGACCAGCTCCGGGATGTCCAGCCACACCGAGCGGACCGGGGAGGAGAACTGGCCGCTCTGGCTGCAGAAGTGGCAGTCCTCCGGGCAGCCGCCGGTCTTCAGCGACACGATCCCCTCGACTTCCACCTCCGGTCCGCACCACTTCAGCCGGACCTCGTGCGCCAGCGCGAGCAGTTCTCCGATCCGGTCGTCGGGGATCCGCAGGACCTCCAGGATCTGCGCCTCGGCCAGCCGGTCGCCGCACTCGAGCACCTGCTCGCGCGCCACGGCCAGGATGTCGCGCCGGGTGACCGGAACTGGGTACTCACTGCTCACTTAGCCGCCCTTTCGGTAGGAACACCACCGGTCTGCTCACCCTTCCGCCGGAAGAAATCCTGCCCGCTCCGGCCCCGGCGCACAATGCGTTCGACGCCGCGGGTCGGCCTTCCGTCCGCCCGCGGTAGCGATCGCAGGCTACTCCCTGCGGCGTACGCCGGCGTCCCGCGGCATCCCCGCTGACCAGCCAGAAGTCGCTTCCTGTGTGCGACGACGGCGGGCCGTCCGGCGGCCAGTATCGCATGTATGGCAACGACATTTTCCGCGACTGACACCACCAGTACCCGGCGCGGCGGCCGCCACCTCAGCGTGGCGCTGCTGGTCATCGCGACCGCGCAGCTGATGGTCGTACTCGACGCGACCGTCGTCAACGTCGCCCTGCCGCATATCCAGGAGGCTCTCGGATTCTCCGGCAGCGGACTCGAGTGGGTGGTCAACGGCTACGCCCTGGCGCTCGGCGGGCTGCTGCTGCTCGGCGGCCGTGCCGGTGACCTGCTCGGGCGGCGCCGGATGTTCGTCATCGGCCTGCTGCTGTTCTCGGCCGCGTCCCTCGCCGGCGGCCTCGCCACCTCCCAGGCGTGGCTGCTCGCCGCCCGGGCCGTCCAGGGCGCCGGCGGCGCGATCGTCGCGCCCACCGCGCTGGCGCTGATCACGACCACGTTTCCCGAAGGGCCGCCCCGCAACCGGGCGATGGGCGTGTACGCCGCGATGAGCGTGGCCGGCGGCGCGGCCGGACTGCTCGCGGGGGGCCTGCTCGTCAGCTACGCCTCGTGGCGATGGGTGCTGTTCGTCAACGTGCCGATCGGCGTCGGCGCCGCGCTCGCCGCCCTGGGCGTGCTGCCCCGCACCGCGCGCCGGCCGGGCCGGTTCGACCTGCCCGGCATCGTCACGGGAACCGGCGGGGTGGCCGCGCTGGTCTACGGTCTGTCCAACGCGGCCACCAGCCCGGACGGTACCTCCCACTGGGGCGACGCCACGGTGGTGGCCGCGCTGACGGCCGGCGTCGTCCTGCTCGCCGCGTTCGCGTTCATCGAGGCGCGCAGCCGCCACGCGCTGCTGCCGGTGCGGCTGCTGCGCAGCCGGAACCGTCTCGGCGCGTACCTCATGATGCTCGGGGTGGGGACCACGCTCTTCGGCGTGTTCTTCTTCCTCACCTTGTTCGTCCAGGACGTGTGGGGCTACTCCGCGCTCAGGGCGGGAGTGGCGTTCCTGCCGCTGACCGCCGCGGTGCTGGCGAGCACCGCCGCCACTACCCGGCTGGTGCCCCGGATCGGCGCGCGTCCGCTGCTGCTGGCCGGCGCCGCCGCCAGCGCGGGGGGCCTGTACTGGCTGTCCCGGCTGACCGAGCACGGTACGTACGCGGACGGGCTGCTCGGGCCGCTCCTGGTGACGGGGGCAGGGCTCGGCCTGCTGTTCGTGCCGCTGTCCCTGGTGGCGCTGGCCGGCGTCGCCGAGGCGGACTCCGGGGTGGCCGCCAGCGTGCTGAACACCGGCCGGCAGGTGGGCGGATCCATCGGCCTGGCGGTGCTTGGCACCGTGGCCTGGACGGTGGTCGCGAACAGCGCCCGCGCCGAGGGCGCCGCGGCGGCCCGGGCGGCCTCGCCGGTGTCCTCGGCGCGGGCCGCGTCGCAGGCGGCGGCATACCAGCATGCCCTGGCCGCCGGCTTCGACCGGGCCTTCCTGGTCGCCGCCGGGATCGCGGGGCTCATCCTGGTGGCCGCGATCGCCGTGATCCGCGTCCGCCGCGCTGACCTGGGCGGCAGGATCGCAGACTCGTGACCATTCGGCTTCTCTGCCTGATCTTCAGTCGCCTGTCCGGCCGGATTGCCTTGCTTGCGCGCTCAACAGCCGTCGGCACCCGAGGAGGGAAGATGCCTACCGGGGTGCCGCTTGTCTTGACCGGCCCGCGAGCGCGGAGAAGACTACTGGTGAGTAACCGTATCGCGATCCGCCCGGGCAACCCAATTCCTGAGCACCGGTCCGCGAGGCCAGCTCAGGCGGCGGGCCGGAATTCCCGATGACGGGAGATGAAGCACGCCATGGCACCCAGACGATCCATACGTCGGCTGGCCGCCGCAGCCAGCCTCGCCCTCGGGCTCACCGGCATGGCCACGGGCCATGCCGCTGCGGCGGCGGGGCATTCCCAGACCGGTTCCGCTCCCCTGATCGTGCGGACCGACAAGGGCGCGGTGCAGGGCTTTTTCACCGCCGACGCCCGGGAGTTCCTTGGCATCCCTTACGCCGCACCGCCCGTCGGCGCGCTCCGCTGGCGGCCGCCGCAGCCTGCCGCACCGTGGACCGGCATCAAGGACACGACGACCTTCGGCCCTGTGTGCGCACAGACCGGCAACGTCGGCACAGGTGTGATCAACACCAGCACCGCAGAGGACTGCCTGGTCGTCAACGTGTACACCCCGAAGACGCTGCCGCGCCGGCCGCTGCCGGTCATGGTGTGGATCCATGGCGGCGGTTTCTCCGGCGGCACCGCCAACATCTACGACAGCGCCGTGCTGGCGGCCAAGGGCAACGTCATCGTGGTGAACATCAACTACCGGGTCAACGCGTTCGGCTTCCTGGCGCTGCCGTCGCTCGACCGGGAAAGCCGGGACAACTCGAGCGGTGACTACGGCCTCCAGGACCAGCAGGCCGCCTTGCGCTGGGTGAAACGCAACAGCTTCGCGTTCGGCGGCAACCCGTTCAACGTGACCATCTTCGGCGAGTCGGCCGGTGGCGCGAGCGTGTGCGACAACATGTCCTCGCCGACCGCGTTCGGCCTGTTCAGCCGTGCGATCGCGGAGAGCGGGTGCGTGAACCCGGGAGTGACCAAGCAGGCCGCCGAGCAGCTGGGCGCCACGCTCGCCAAGAACCTGGGCTGCACCGACGCCAACACCGCCGCCGACTGCCTGCGCGGCAAACCCGCCGCCGACATTCTCCAGGCGGAAGGCGCCATGCGGTTCTCACCGGTCGTAGGCGGCCTGACACTGCCGCGCAGTTCGCTCGACGCGTTCCGCTCCGGCCAGTTCATCCATGTGCCGCTGCTGCAGGGCACCAACCACGACGAGGGGCGGTTCTTCGTCGCGGTGGGCTTTGACCTGCTGGGCAACCCGATCACGGCGCAGCAGTACCCGGGCCTGGTTCAGGGCATGTTCGGCGCGAGCGCGACGCCGGCGATTCTCGCCCATTACCCGCTGTCCAGCTTCGCGTCACCGGACCTCGCGTTCGCGCAGATCTTCACCGACTCGAGGTTCAGCTGCCCCGCACTGCTCGCCGACAACCTCGCTACGGGCAGCGGCGCCTACGGCTACGAGTTCAGCGACCCGAGCCCGCCCGACATCTTCGCCATCCTCGGCATTCATTTCACCTTCCCCGTCGCGGCCGGGCACAGCACCGAGCTGCAGTACGTGTTCCAGAGGTTCCCGATCCTGGACAGCCTGCCGCCGTTCACGGCCGCGCAGCTGCGCCTGTCCGACCAGATCATCCAGTACTGGAGCCGGTTCGCCGCTACGGGAACCCCCAACGTCAGCCCGTTCGCCGGGCCCGCGCCACACTGGCCCAGGTTCACCGCTGGCCACCAGGAGATCCAGGAGCTGGTGCCGGATGCGACGGCGCCGGAGCCGGCCGCTGCCTTCTCGGCCGCACACCAATGCGCGTTCTGGCAGGCCATCGCGGGCTGATTCCGCCAGAGGCCGGACCGCTGCGCACGTGGTCACGGCCACCACGATCACATCGGCACACTAGGCCGAGATGCCGCCAATGACTCGCGGTAGATACTCGAGAGTGCGGCGATGACGGGCTCGCCGTGAGGATAGCGGTCGAGGATGGCGGCCAGGTTTTGTGTGGCCGATTTCGTGGGGGTGTCTCGTAGCCATTCATCCCACGCCCCCGCCTGGCTCCCCGGTCGGGTAGGGAGGTGTAGCCCTGAGGCAAGCCGGTGGTTGTTGCTGGCATCCCACTGAGCTAGGGCCGTGCCGAGTTTTCCGGCCTGTGAGCTGCTCAGCTCAGGTAGGCCGAATAGCAGCAGGGCCTGGATCACCACGGCAGGCCGAGCCTCGCCTATCTCGCTTGCGAGTTCCACGAGCAACGTAAGGTCCTGTGCGATCTGCTCCTGGGGTGCCGCATCGACGAGCCGGATAAGCTCAGCCCGTGCTGTTGAGATCTCCGGCTGGGCTGCCTCCGCTTGGCTCTTACCGCTCGCCGCGCGTCGCACCCTGAGCTCGGTACTCCACAGACGCAACAGCATCAGCAGGTCAGGCGGTTCCGGCATCGCGGCGCGCGTCGCGGCGAGCAGCTCTAGCGCTCGTTGCGCCTGGCCTTGTCGCTCGGCCAGACGAGCGGCGGCGTACTGCAGCTCAAGGAGGATCTTGCTGTCGGCGGCGTCCGCTGCCCGTTGACTGGCCCGGTCGAGCACCTCGCTTGCCTCGTCCAAGCGGCCGAGCTCCTCGAGGGCTTGGGCCTCGAGGACATCGAGGGAGCCGTCAGATGTCCGGTTCACCTGTTGGCCGATCACATCGAGTGCCATGCCAAGCTCGCCAAGACGGATGAGCTGGCGCACCCGTGTAACCGTGTACCGCTCTTGCTCGTAAAGCTTGGCCTGGCTTACGACATCTGGCGGCAGCGTTATTCCGAGCCGGGAACCCAGATAGACCTGACCTTCCGCGGGAAGCTCCTCGAGTGACATGCCGAGATAGTTCTCCACCCCGTGCTGCCAGCGCTGGTCCAGGGACTCGATGGAATCGTGCAGGCAGAGCCTGTGGTACAGCTCCTCGGCCCGAGAGACGACATCGCTGTACGTCTGGTAGTACGCGATTGCGGCCGAATGAATGTCGGTAACCCGGTCCGGCTCGGCTCGCTGCAGGAGTGGCAGCATCTCACGGCGGACATCCGCCCGGTGCTGGAGCGACCCGTCGGTGTCACGCGACAGCAGGGAGACCTCCCTGGCGCAGGCGTCGAAAAGCTCCATTGCCCGCGCGTCGTCAGGGACCTCCACGTGGCAGGGGCCTGCCAGGACATGACGGATCACGCCGGGTGTCAGGCGGCGGACGACGAGACCCGGGTGGGCCAGAGCGCGGACGTCGGGATCCGCGATGCGATCAAGGACCCGCCGGTACAGCCAACCCTGGACTTGTTCGGTCTTCACGCGCACCGAAAGCACCCGGCGACCGCTGATCTCGTCAAGCTCCGTGGCTCCGTGGTTGATGACCAAATCGGCCGCGAGCCTAAGGCTGAGCGGGTTGCGGCCCACGGTGGCGACGATGTGGCCGACCAGCTCAGTATCAGCGGCCAACTCGCTGCCGAGGAGCGAGGACAGGAACGCACGGGCGGACTCCTCGTCGAAGCCGGCCAGGTGCACCGGCCGCGTGCGGTATCCGTCCAGGGGGGCCCGACCGGCGATCACCACCCGTAGAGACGGAAGCCGCCGCAGGAGGCCATCGAGAAACTCCCAGACCTCATGCACGACATCGACACCGTACTGCTGCACCGTCTCGAAGGTGTCAAGGGCGAACAGCAGTGGTTTGTCCGCGGAAATTGTCCGGACGACATCGGCGAACTCTTGGTAGTAGGGTTCACGCACCGACACGGCCGACCGCAGCTTGAGCGTTTCCGGGACATCGGGGGAACCATCCGGGAGCTGCGCGGGCGGATCGATGACCGCTGAGGTGAGAAGGCTGATATCCGGCTGGGACAGGCGCTCGAGCCAGCGGGCACGCAGCGCCTCCGCCCGAGCGCGAACGGCCTGGTATTCCACCCCTAGCTGGCGCAGTGCATCGACCAGCAGAGTCAACGGCTCGTGTGGCAGCATCCCGGGACGGTCGAAATCAATGTAGACAAACGGGATGCGCTGGGCGCCTTCCGCGTGGTCGAGTACGAATTTTGCCAGTACCGTGGACTTTCCCACACCACCGGGGCCGTGCAGGACCAGGGGTGGGTTGTCTCGAAGGTTGTGGAACCGGCGCAACTGGCGACGGATAGCCTTGAGGCGGCCCTCCGGCGGGAGGATATCGGCGTAGTCGTGAAGCCGTTTGAGCACGTCCACCCGGCCGCGGAACGACGACCCGACTAGCTGGCGCATCGGAGCCAGCATCTCGGCGATCGCCAGCCGGTCCTTCACCTCGTCAGGATCGGGAGTTCCGGGGGCGATCCCGTGAAGCCACGAAGTGACCTGCGCCGTGGCGAGCAGGTCCTCGTACGACTGGGTCTCAAGCGGCGGCGCCGTGCGGGTCGTGTATGCCGACAGCATCCGCTGCACCGGACCGCCCCCCGTGGCGTTGGCGGCCGCCTCCTGCAGGCCTTCGTCGCCGTAGAAGGCTGCCAGCGTTTCGCGCCGTATGGCGTCCGGGAGCCGCCATTCCAGCCGACCGCTGGCAGCGTAGACCGGGTCGCACATCTGGAGCAGCCTGGCCAGCGCTTTCGCATCGGGCGGAGCGCCGACCGGCCGCAGTTCGTTCGGGTCGAACGACGCGCGCACGGCGGCCGCCTCGCGGTAGGCGAGGTCGGCTGACGTGGCGGCTCCCTCTTCGATCACAAGCTGGGACAGCCGCTCAGACACCACGTCGGCCGTTATCTCAGGCACAGCGTCAGTCATCACAGAACCTTCTGTCCGAAAGCGGCATTGCCGACCACCCGGACCGTCTTGGCAAGTTGACAGAGCTTTCGCTCTCGCTCGAGGGGAAGCAGGCTGAGCACCCCGTTGGCGGCCACGGCGATGGCATCATCGCTGATGGTCAGCTCCGCGTGCTGCGCCAGCAACCGGAAGAAGTCCCGGAGCTCTGGCTCGCCGATGTCCCGGATTCTCTCGGTGAGCACGGATTCCAGCGGGTCGACGGGGAGCCGGTTGGCGTATCCGAGCAGGATAACCCGCAGACCGGTCAAGCGCTGCCGGATCGCCGCCCCCGCCAGGAACTCTATGAGCTGCAAGGTCTCGTCCCGTTGCCCGGCATGGTCGAGGCTGTCGAATACCAGCAGCCAGCGGCCGTCGCGGTCATGCTGCTGGAGTTGCCCCACAAGCCAATCCCGGAGAAGCCGGGCCTTGGCCGCTCCCTGTGCGTGCCCGTCAACGTTCGGCTCTCTCAGCCCGAGTTGCAGAGCGACGCTGGACATGACCTCAATGGGGCGGCTCGGGTTCGCCCATTCACTCAGGTCTACGAGCACCGGAGTCATGCCGGCCAGCAACTCCGGCTGCCTGATGAAGAACCACGTGTACGACTTACCACAGGGCCGGTCACCGGTAATGACCAGCACGCGGCTCGGGCTATCGGAGAGCAGGTCCTTGAGGTGCACGCGCAGCACCGAACGGTCGATGAAGGGCTGCTGCTGGCCGATCAGGAATCTGAGGTACGGGTCGGCCCCGGCCGGGATCTGGCTGAGCCCTGCGGCCGGATTGTCTCCTGGAGCCGAAATGCCGGGCGATGCTTCGCCTGATTCGGATGCGGTGCTGCCGCCCGGCACCGAGATATGCGCGACGAGTATCCGTTCCGCGACCTCCCGCACCGCGGGATAGCTGCCCTTCCTGAACATGTCGAGCAGTTCCCACAGCCAGCCCTGCCGCCCGGCTGTCACCAGTACCCGGAAGACGACGTCCTTGAAGTTGCCCGGAGCGGAAATGACGTCCAGCCTCTGGTCGAGCTCGACAAGCAGGTCCTGTTCGAGGTCCTGGTAGTCGTAGCTGCAAATCACGGCGTCCCGCACGAGCCCGATCTCCCGGCCAGTGAGCTTCTGCGCTGTCTTCTGGACGTCCGGCCTGCTCCAGTCCACGGGGTATGCGCCGAGCCCGGCGCCGGCGGCGGGCGGGGACGAGGGCGCGGCCCCGCTCGGTTCAGGGACAAGGTCCTGGGCGTAATCCCTGGCGAGCCGGAGGAAGACGGGGTTCTTCGGGAACTGGTTCGGGGACAGCACGGTGGCCAGCAGCGCACGGTATCCCGGTTCCGCGCCGTTCGCCAGGTCGTCGAAGACCCGGCCCGTCAGGCTACGCAGGTCCAGGCCCGGCGGCAGCACGGTCGTGTCGAACCCGCTGTCCGAGAGCACCCGCCGCAACGTCGATTCGGTCTGCACCGCCCGGGTGAGCGCGTCACGGAACTCGATGGCATCGGCCCGGCTCAGCTCAACGTCGGTCATCCCGTCATCACCTCCTGTCTGAGCTGCCGGAGATGAGCCCGGCCAGGTCGCCGGCGGTCGGCCGGGCGGGACGCGCGAGCCTCAACAGCCGGGCGCACTTCCTGGTGGCCGCGGCCGCGTTGCCGGTGCTGGATCCCGGCTCGGCGATCGTGTTCATCAGCTCGGCGGCGAGCCTGCGGGCTGCATAATGCAAACCTCTGCGAGGGCCATCATGACCCCGCAATGAAGACGGATGACGCCATGCGTGCGCCTCATTCAAGCAAACAGTGCCGCGACTGCATCGCGCAGGGGCGGGCATGAGAGATATTCCCTGATCCCGTGGTGGTTCGGGCTGTCATTGACCACAAGGAAATCGGTGCAGCGTTCCGCGGGGGTGTACTCGGGCCGAATCGGGTACACTCTCCCACCCCCCCTGGGCGGCAAACAGATATCTTGTAGTTTCCATCACTACGATTCAGGACTCAAGGGATTTACGGACCGAGATATGATGCGACGTTGTGGCTGCTGGACCTGATGGAGGGCGCGGCGTATCTTCCCGAGTAATCAAAGGGAGGATGTCGGCTGTGCGGTGCTCCAGCGTCAGGTCAAGACGCCGAGGCTGTCCTGGGCCGACCGGGCAGTCCTAGCCCCGCTGGCCCGGCCGCTGCCCGCAACCACCTGCGCCCGATCGTCTCGCCGCGCACCCTCCTGCGCTGGCACGCCGACCTCGTACGGCGGCACTGGGCCCTTCCGCGTCGCAGTCCCGGGCGCCCTCGGACTGCGCCGTCCGTGCGGGGGTTCGTGCTGGAGATGGCACAGAAGCGGCCATAGCAAAAGACCCGGGGTGGACGTAACCCCAGGTCAGAACGGGTGCGCCGCCAGGGACTCGAACCCCGAACCCGCGGATTAAGAGTCCGCTGCTCTGCCAGTTGAGCTAGCGGCGCATTCAGAACGCTGTGATCGTAGCAGCAACCGGCGGGGCATTGCGAATCGCGGCGCCCGCCGGTCGGGGCCCGAGCCGGCGAAGGTGAGAAGGGCCTAGGACGTGCGGAAGAAAGGATTCAAAGAACCACTATTCCGAACGTCCTGTGGTGGCTGTGGTCGGTGCAACGGTCTGCGCTCCCCGGGTTGTCGCCGCTACGATGTGCGCTGAACCGCGCGCGGTTGTGGACGTAGAGACGTAAGAGACGTAAGAGCAGAGCAGGGACCTTTGCCGGTGACGAATTCATGACCAGCCGTGACGTAGTCGAGGCGGCGAAAGTGTCCGGGCCATCGCAGCCCTCGCGGAGCTCCGCAAGGGACGCGACCGGGACGGGAACCAGGCTGGCCTGGCTCGACGTGCTGCGCGGGCTGGCCGCGCTCGCGGTGGTCTTCGACCATGCCAGCTACCACGTGCTCCACCACGTGCGGACGATCGTCCTCCAGTGGTTCGACCTGGGCGACTACGGCGTCTTCGTCTTCTTCATCATCAGCGGGTACATCGTGCCGGCCTCGCTGGAGCGCAAGGGCAGCGTGCGGACGTTCTGGGTGAGCAGGATGTTCCGGCTGTACCCGCTGTACCTGCTGGCCGTGGGCATCGCGGTGGCGCTCTACCTCGCCCACTTCGGGTCGGTACGCGGCGAGGACGCGGACCCGGAGACCTCGATCCTGTCCCAGCTGCTGATGATGTCCAACGTGCTGGAAGGCAAGAACCTGCCCAACGTGGTCTGGTCGCTGTCCTACGAGATGGTCTTCTACCTGCTGCTCACCGCGTTGTTCATCGCCCGGGCGCACAAGCGCAGCAGCTGGTACGCGCTGGGCTTCGCGGCTGCCGCCGTCGCTATCGGCGGCGTGCTGCCGCGGGCCTTCTTGACCAGCAACGTGGCCACCCCGCGCCTGATCGCGCTCGTGGCGGACCTGGCGGTGCTGGCCGGGCTGGCCTTCGCGGTCGTGCTGCGCGGCACGTCACGGCTGGCCGGCGCGGCCGTCGCCGCGGTGGTGGCGATCATGCTGCTCGCCTTCAACGGCCGCTGGATCTGGCCCTGGGAGGCCCTGTCGATCCTGGCCCTGATGTTCACCGGGACGATGTTCTACCGGGCCGAACAGGGTCAGTACCCGTGGCGCCGGGCCATCGCGATCGGGGTGACGGTGCTGGGACTCGCCATCGCCGCGGGCCTGTGGCACAGCCGGGCCTGGGGCATGGGGGCGCACGCCGAACTGCTCTGGTCGCGCCGCTGGGTCTCCGCGTTCCTGCTGGCCGGGCTGACGTTCGCGGCCGGGCTGGCGTTCCGCCACGTCAGGTGGCCGAAGGTGCTGACCTGGCTGGGCCTGATCAGCTACTCCCTCTACCTGCTGCACCCGCTGGTCATCGAGGTCTACCACCACTACACATGGACCCGGCAGCCGCACCCGTTCGAGTTGCAGGTGCTGCTGGGCGCGGGGCTGCTGGCCGTCATGATCACGGTCAGCTCGGTGACTTATCTGTCGGTCGAACGTCCGATGCAGAACCTCGGCCGCCGGGTGGGCCGCTGGCTGGATGCCCGCTTCGGCCCGGACCGGATCCCGGACACGGTGCCCGTGCGGCGCCCGGCGATGGCCGGGCCCGGTCACCCGGCCACCGGTTAGCCCGTCCCGTACCTCATGCTGGTGTCATGGCTCTAGCATCGGCGGCTGAGCTGCCGTCTCCGCGTGAACCCGGCGCGCCGTACCGGGTCTGCCTGGTCTGCCTGGGCAACATCTGCCGGTCACCGATGGCCGAAACCGTGCTGCGCGCCGAACTGGCCGCGGCCGGCCTGGACGGCGCGGTCGTCGTGGACAGCGCGGGCACCGGGGACTGGCACATCGGCGACGCGATGGATCCGGACGCCCGGGCCGCGCTGGCCCGCCGCGGCCACGACGGCTCGGACCCGGAGTCCCACCGGGCCCGCCAGTTCCAGCCGTCCTGGCTGCGCGAGCGTGACCTGATCCTCGCCATGGACGCGCGCAACCTCGCGGACCTGCGGCGGATGGCGGGGGCTGAGGACGCCGACCGGATCCGTCTGTTCGGCGACGTGGGCGGGCTGACCGAGACCAGCAGTGGCGACATTCCCGATCCCTGGGGCGGAGGTCCGGACGAGTTCGGCCATGTCCTCGACCTGCTCGGCGCCGCCGCGCCGGTCATCGTCGTCCGGCTGGCCCGGCTGCTCGAGACCGTCGCCGAGTGAACTTCCCGGCCGCACGGCGGATCGGGCAGCAGACCGGCCTGGCCGTCCGCGAGGCGCGCGTCGTCGGCTCCCAGCACGGCTACCAGCACCTGATGCTCACCCTGGGCGGCGGGCGGCGCGCGTTCGCCAAGGTGGCCGGGGCGCAGGAGGCGGCCCCCGCGGAACTGGCCGCCGCGTTCGCGGCCGAGGCGAGCGGCCTGCGCTGGCTGGCCGAGGCGGACGCCGTCCCGGTGCCCGAGGTGCTGGCCGTCACCGAGACTGCCCTCGTCATCTCGATGATCTCGCCCGGGCACGCCACGCCGTCGGCCGCGTTCGGGTTCGGCGCCGAACTCGCCCGGCTGCACGCCGCCGGGGCCCCGGATTTCGGCGCCCCGTGGCGGGGGTTCATCGCCAGCCTGCCGCTGGACAACACGCCGGGCGGGACCGCCTGGCCGCAGTGGTACGCCCGCCGCAGGCTGCTGCCCTACCTCAGGATGGCGGTGGACTCCGGCGCGCTGCGCCCCGGGGACGGACGGCTGGTGGAGGCGGTGGTGGAGCGGATCGACTCGCTGGCCGGCCCGCCCGAGCCGCCGAGCCGCATTCACGGCGACTGCTGGGCCGGGAACGTGCTCTGGTCCGGCGACCGGGGCTGGCTCATCGACCCGGCCGCCCACGGTGGCCACCGCGAGACCGACCTGGCCATGCTGGACCTGTTCGGCGCGCCCCATCAGGACCGCATCCTGGCCGGCTACAACGACACGGTGCCGCTGGCGGCGGGCTGGCGGTCCAGGATCCCGCTACACCAGCTGCACCCGCTGCTGGTGCACGCCTGCCTGTTCGGCCCCTCCTACCGGGAGGGCGTTGTTTCCGCGGCCCGTTCGGCCCTGTCTGTCTAGAGTTCTGCGGCGCTCGCCTCGCCAGCCCCTACTCCTGGCCGTACTGGAACTGAGCCCTTGGTGTTCCTGAGCTCCCGGCACGCTGCCGTGACTCGTGGTACGTGGCCGCGCTCCGTTCATAAGGCGTGGATGTCCCAGCCATGTCGTTCATACGACGTGGATGCCACATCCACATCGTTAGCGCCTGCTGCCAGTCAGCTCGACGGCGACGGGCCGCCGCGAACCTTGGTCCCGAACGTCACGACGTCCTCGCCCGGCTCGCCAGCCTCTGTAAACGTGCGGTCGGCCTCGGCTGGGGCGCGGTCGGCCTCGGCTGGGGCGCGGTCGGCCTCGGCCGGAGTGTCGGCCTCGAGGCGCGTGCCGCCTGCCTGCTCGCCGGTTTCGTCCGCGTCGGGGTCGTCGTCCGCGACCGTACCGCCCAGCGCCTCGGGAGCGAGCGGCAGGGCGATCCGGAACGTCGCGCCGCGGCCGGGCGAGGTCCGCACCGAGGCGACGCCGCCGTGCGCGACGACGAGCGAGTTCACGATGGCCAGGCCGAGCCCGCTGCCGCCGGTGGCGCGCGTCCTGGCCTGGTCCGCGCGGTAGAACCGCTCGAACACGCGATGGGCCTGGTCCGGGGTCATCCCGGGCCCGTGGTCCGTCACGTCAAGCGTCACGGCCGGGGGCGAGTCCGGCACCCGGGGGTCGACCGTCCCCGAACCGATCGACACCTCGATAGGCGTCCCGTCCGGTGTATGAGTGAGCGCGTTGCTCATCAGGTTCCCGATGACCTGCCGCAGCCGCGGCTCGTCGCCGATGACCAGGAACGCGGCACCGGGCTGCACCGACAGGTCGATGGTCCGGGACGGGGCGAGCAGCCGGGCGTCATGCACCGCGTCTGCGGCCAGCGAGAGCAGGTCGATCGGCTGCCTGGCCAGCGGCCGCTGCTGGTCGAGCCGGGCGAGCAGGAGCAGATCCTCGACCAGCAGGCCCATCCGGGCGGCTTCCTTCTCCAGCCGCTGCATGATCAGGTCCAGGTCGTCGGGGGTGAGTCCGCCCCTCA
>Ga0306924_10000354_pt1 | contig 38153 bp, 38 predicted proteins | sample sta12Can44000111_FD_203756 | JGI IMG/M metagenome (GOLD analysis project Ga0306924, IMG submission 203756) | Lab enrichment of tropical soil microbial communities from Luquillo Experimental Forest, Puerto Rico - statanox.12C.anox.44.000.111 (v2)... | ecosystem: Environmental > Terrestrial >... | reverse complement strand
GCGACGCTCTACCGGGCGTTCGGGCTCGGGACGGAGCACGCCGGCGAACGGCCCATGCCGCGCGAGGCGGAGCGGAAGGACGGCCGCGTCGACGCGGTGAAGTTCCTCGCCGAGGTGGCGCCGGTGCGGACCTTCGCCGACGACAAGGTCCTCTACATCACCGCCTCGCCCCTCGCGCTGCCGGACGGGCCGCTCGGCGAGCCGCCGTGCTGGGGGTTCTCGCAGTACGGCGGCGAGCGCGCCGTCATCTCCACCTCGCGCCTGCCCGCGCGCGGCGTCAGCGAGGCCTCGATCGAGAACTTCCGCCGCCGGCTGGCGCGCGAGGCGATCCACGCCGTCGGGCACCTCTGGGACCTGCACCACTGCTACGACCCGAAGTGCGCGATGCATCCCTCCTGGTCGCCGGGCCTCCCCGCGAACCCCGAGATGGATCTCGACACGTTCTGCCGCGAGAAGAGCGAGCGGCGGATCCGGCTCGCGAAGACCTGAGGGATTGAGCGCGGACCCGCACAACCCGAGGACCGACCGCGCCGGCCTCGCGGGGACGGCGTTCGCGCTCGCGCGCACCCGGGTCGGCGCGGGCGCCCGCGCGGCGGCGCGCGCGGTGACGAACGGCCTTCTCCGCGCCTGGGAGCGGCGGCCGAGGCCGGGCCGGGCGATCGCCATCCTGTTCCTCGCGACGATCGCTGCGCTCGGCGCGCGCGGCGTCGCGTTCCAGCCGCGCGTCGCGAGCGACCTCCCGAGCGAGCGCGACTGGACGGCGCTCCGCGCGCTGGTCGAGCGCGACGCGCGCCCCGGCGACGCCATCGTGCTCGCCCCGCCCTGGGCCGAGCGGGCCCGGGCCATCCTCCCCTCCGTGCCGGCGCTCCCCAGCCTCGCGGCCGGCGAGGATCTCTACGGCGTCCGCCGGGTGTGGCTCGTCGCGCTGCCGGACGCGCCGGGGTTCAGCTACGCGCCCGAGCTCGCGCTCCTCGCGCGCGGCGCGCTGTCCGACGCCCCGCAGCGGCTCGGCGCGATCGCAGTGACCCGGCACGCGCTGCATGCGCCCGCCCTCCCCCTCGCCTTCCTGCCCGACCGGATCGCGCAGGCGGAGGTCACGCTCGAGGGCGCGCCGTGCGCCGCCGCGGCGGGCGGGTTCCGCTGCGCGGGCGGCGCCGAGGTCGTCCGGAGCGTGCGCGACGTCGGCGGGGTGCCGCGCCCTTGCCTCTCCGTCGAGCTCCGCGGCGCGGCGGGGCCGCTCCACGTGGCCTTCCCCGGCGTGCCGCTCGGCCGCGCCGTCCGCATCCACGCCGGCGCGGCCGCGGCGCGCGCGAGCGGCCCGGTCCGGATCACGGTCGGGCTCGACGGCGCCGAGATCGGCGCGGCCGACGTCGCGCTCGCCGGCTTCGCGCCGCTCGAGGTGGACACGCCCGCAGAGGCGGGCCGGTTCCACACGGTCGAGCTGACGATCCGGGCGGCCCCCGACGTCGGCCCCCTCTGCCTCGACGCGGCGGTGCTCCCGTGACGGCGCGCGCCCTCGTCTCCGCTCCGCGGGCCCTCGCCGCCGCGGCGGCGCTCGCGACGTTCGTCGTCCTCGCGTCGCTCGCGGGCGGACCGGGCGTGTCGCGCGACGAGGGGCGTATCGTCGCCGCGGCGATCGGCGACGCGACCGGGGCGAGCGCGCCCGCCCGCCCCGAGCCGCCGCTCGCCGCGCGCGTCGCCGCCGCCGGGCACGCGATCGGCGCGCGCGCCGGGCTCTCGCACGTGCGCGCCCTGCGCCTCGGCAGCGCGGCGATGGGGGCCCTCGCCTCCGCGCTCCTCGCCCTCCTCGGCCACGCCGCCGCAGGCGGCGCGGGCGCGCTGCTCTCGCTCGGCCTCTTCTGGCTCGCGCCGCGTGCGCTGCACGCTGGGCTCGTCGCGACGCCCGATCTCGCCGCGGCGGCGCTCGCGCTCGCGGTCGTCTGGGCCTGGCGCCGCGCGCTCCTCGCCGCCCGCGGCCGGGCGGCCGCGGGGGCCCTCGCCGGCGCGCTCTTCGGGGCGCTGCTCGCGCTCCGGCTCGACGCCTGGACGCTCGCCGTCGCCCTCGCGCTTCACGCTGCGTCGGCGCCGCGGCTCCGGGCGCGGGCGCCGGCGCCGCTCGCCGCGATCGCGCTCGGCGGCCCGGCGCTGCTCTTCGCGCTCTGGCCGTGGCTCCTCGGCGACCCACTCCACCGCCTCGCCGCCGCGCTCGGGCGCGCGCCCGGCGCGCCCCGCGGCCTCGCCCCGCTCGCGACGGCGGCGCTGACCGTCCCCGCGGGCCTCCTCGCCGCGTACGCGGGGGGCGCGCTCCACGCGATCGCGCGGAGGTTCCGTGCGGCCCGCGCACCCGGGGACGCCCCGGCTGCGGACGACGACCTCCTCCTGCTCCTCGCCGCGCTCGCCCCGCTCGCGGCGGCGGCGGCGGGGCTCGCGCCCGGCGGCGGCGCCCGCGCGGTGCTCCCCGCGCTCCCGTTCCTCGCGCTCCTCGGCGCGCGGGCGATCCTCGCCGCCGCCTCGGCGGCGTGGCCGGCGCGGCAGGGCGCGCTCACCGCGTCGGTCGCGCTCCTCGCGCTCTACCCCGGGCTCCGCGCCGCGGTGCACGCGTTCCCGACCGGAGCATCGACCTGGAGCGAGCTCGCGGGCGGCGCACCCGGCGCCGCGTCGCTCGGGCTCCCGCGCCAGGACGGGGGCGAGGCGAGCGCGGCCGCCGCCGCGGCGGTGAGCGCGCACGCCGTCCCCGGCGCGCGGATCTGGTGGCCGCGCGCGGCGCCCGCGGCGGCGCGGCTCCTCGCCCTCGATGGACGCCTGAGGCCCGATCTCGCCGTGGCGGACGACCCCGAGACGGCGGACGTCGTGGTCGTGCCGCTGGACGGCGGCGGCGCCGATCGCGACGACGAGTACCGCGCCTGGGCGGCGCTCCGGACGGCGCGCCCGGAGGCGGGCATCTACCTCGACGAGGTGCCGCTCGCGTTCGTGTACGCCCGCGCGGGCGCCTGGCGTTGACCGGCGGAGCGCGGGCCTCCGATCGCAGGCTCACCCGTCCGCCCGGCCCCCGGGCGCGCCTCGTCGTGGCCGTCGCCGCGGCGCGTCGCGCGTGCTAAGCAATCCGTCCCGGGAGGTCCTGTGAAGATCCTCGCGTTCGCGCTCGGCAACGCGATCCGCGCCGACGATGGCGTCGGCCTCGCGGTGGCCCGCGGCCTCGCCTCGATGGTCCCCGGCGTCGAGATCCTCGAGGTGCAGGAGCTCCTCCCCGAGCACGCCGACGCGGTCGTCGCCTTCGACGGCGTGCTGTTCCTCGACGCGTCCGTCGCGGGCTCGCCGGGCGACGTCCGCGCCTCGCGGCTCGTGCCGCGGCCCGCCCGAGAGGCGATCCTCCACGCGCTCATGCCCGAGGAGATCCTCGGCCTCGCGCGGGCGCTCCACGGGATGTCCCCGCCCGCAGCGCTCGTCACCATCGCCGGCCGCGAGTTCGCGTTCGGCGAGGCGCTCTCGCCCGAGGTGGAGGCGGCGCTGCCGCTCGCCCGCGAGAAGGCGCGCGAGATGGTCGAAGGGTTCGCGCCGCGCTAGGCGCCACGCGCGTCGCCGGACGGGTCCGGTGCGAGCGGCGCCTCGTCGACCGCACGCCACCCGCCTTCGCGCCGCCTCGAGGAGCGACTTCCCGGGCGTGACGCGCACCTCCGCTGGGAGGCCGGTGGCGGAGAGGGCAGCGCGCACGCGCTCCGCCACGCCGGCGGGGACGCTCCCAGAGCCGGCGTTCACGATCACCTCGACGCGCCCGTGGAGCGAACGAGCGGGGACGCCCTCACCCGGGAGCGCGCCCGGCTCAGTCTCGATGGCCGTAACGCCTCCCGGGGCTGAAGGCCCGTCGCCACACCCCGCGGCGGCGTCCCGGGCGAGGAGCGCCGCGCACTCGTGACGCGGCGATGACATTTCGGACGCACCTCAGGGCGTGACACTCCGTGGAGGTCGCGGATGGCGCCCAACCCGCCCCAGCGCCGGTCGAAGCCCTTGCTTCGCGGCGTCTCGCACCAGATCGCCGCGTTCCTCGCCGCGCCCGCCGCGGCGGCGCTCGTCATGGGGGCAGGCGGCGGCTCGGCCAGGGCGGCGGCGCTCACTTACGGGGCGAGCCTGCTCACGCTGTTCGCCGTGAGCGCGTCCTATCACCGCCCGACCTGGTCGCCCCGGGTGCGGCGCGTCCTGTGGCGCATCGACCACTCGGCGATCTTCGTGCTGATCGCCGGGACGTACACGCCGTTCTGCCTCCTGCTCGGTGCGGCGGGCGGCCGGTTCGCGCTCGCCGCGATCTGGATCGTCGCGGCGCTCGGCGTCGCGGTGTCGATCGCCTGGCCTGACGCACCGAAGAAGGTGATGGCCCTGATCTACGTCGGGTTCGGCTGGATGGCCGTCCCCGTGCTCCCGATGATCCGCGCGACGATCGGCGACGGCACGCTCGCGCTCCTCTTCCTGGGCGGGCTGCTCTACAGCCTGGGCGCGATCGTCTACGCGCTCCGCCGCCCGGACCCGTTCCCGGCGGTGTTCGGCTTCCACGAGATCTTCCACCTGTGCGTCGTCGCGGCGGCGGCGTGCCACTTCGTCGGGGTCGGAGCGGCGATCCGCGCGCTGGGATGAGCTCCGCGGGCGGGACGTCGCGCCAGGCCGGGTCGCCCGCGCGCCACATCCGGCGCGTGAAGAGCAGGTAGTAGCGTCGCCCGCCACGGCCCGGGGTGGCCCGCCGGACCGTCGAGCGCGAGCGAGAGCCGTCCCGCGCCGGCGTCGGAGACGCGCCAGATGACCGGGCCCGCCGACGTCGCGAACGCGCGCACGTAGGCGTCGCCCGTCCAGAGGTCGACGGGGTTGCCCGGCAGGCGCTGCAGGACCGCGACCGTCCGGTCGAGCCGGAACGGCGGGGCGACGGAGAGCGTGAGCCGCATGGCCTCTTCGCAGCGGGGCGCCCTTGGCGGCGCCCCGCTGCGTGGTCGGCAGGCCGGGCGTGGATCACGGGCGCATGTTGCCGTCGGGAGGAAACGCCATGCAGAGGATGTTCTTGCTGTCTGCCGTGGTCGCGCTCGCGGGGCTGTCGGCCTGTCGGACCACGATGTCGGAGCCGCAGCGTGCGAGCGCCGCGGATCCCCGCACCTCGCCCGTCCCGACCCATCATCCCTTCGAGGCAGAGGGGACGGTGAGCTCGGTCGGCAGCTCCGCGCTGGCCGGGATGGTGGGCGGCAACAACGTGGTCATCTCGCGGAAGGACGCGCCCGACGTGCAGCTCCACGTGACCGAGAAGACACAGGTGATGCTGGACAATCGACCCGCGAGGCTGACGGACCTGCACGAGGGCGACCAGGTGCGCGCGATGTTCGACTTCGACGGGGACAAGCCGGTGGCCATCGACATCGTCGCGAAGGAGAAGTAGGGCCCCCGATCGTCACGGGCGCACCCCCGCCCGCACGCCACGCGGCCGTCCCGCTTGACCTGGACGTCCAAGGCGTTACAAGAATGCCGTAGGTTCGCACACTTGGGGGCGAACTGGTTTCGACGGAGGACGGAAGGCGACTGGTGCGCGCCGTGGTTGGTCAGCAGGCCACGTAAAAAGCCGACCAAGCAGAAACGCGAACGAGCCCATGGCTCTCGCGGCCTAACTAAAGGCCGCGCGTTCCCCCGCAAGCGCCGGGTAGCGGGTGTGGACGTCAGCTCCGGCTGGACCACGGCGGGAGGCGAGCCGCCTTGCCGAGGTCGAGATCAAAGGGCGAGGACGTGAACGGTTGCAGGCCCGGAGGTTGCCGTTCACGTATCTACTCCGGGCTACGCGCGTAGGACCTGTCACTGGAAGTCTTTCGGACCCGGGTTCGATTCCCGGCGCCTCCACTCTGTAAGCTCCGGTTCGACCGGGGCTTTTTCGTGCCGCGTAGTGAATGCGTAGTATGTGCTTGGCTGCCAGGTCCGGATTTCAAGGACTTGCGTGTTGGAGAGTCCCGATCATTTCAACCGGGTCCTCACCGTGGGCGATTTCACGGGTGAAGTGAACTGAACCGAAACAGGAGAGAGATTGAGCGAGAAGGAAGCAGGCATCGAGGTGCAGGGGCGAGTCGAGGAGTCGAGCGGCGGTATGTACCGCGTGAAGCTCGATCAGGGCCCAGTCGTGCTGGCGTATCCGTCCGGCAAGATGAAGCGGTTCCACATCCGCATCATCACGGGCGACCGGGTGAAGGTGGAGCTGTCGCCGTACGACCTGACGCGCGGGCGCATCACGTATCGCGACAAGTAGCGAGCGCGAGCCGCTCTGCCGCGACGCCGCGACCGAAACGACGTAGGCGCCACGCGCATCGCGGCCCCCGCAGCTCGTCATCTACGCTTTGAGCCGCGCACCGTCACGCACTCGCTCTTCGCGGTCCGGCAGACGCTGCACAACTCCAGAGCGGCGCGGCCTTCGCGCACGCTGATACAAGTAGGGTTGTGCGGCGTTCGTCCGCTGCCGGTGTTCATTGGGGCATCAACAAGATCGCTTCGCGCGGCAGCGCGTCGGCGAGCCTGGCTGCGCTCTTGTTCGTCCTCTTCGCTGCCGTCTCCAACGCGTCGCAGAGTTGCACCAGCGGCGAGGTGGGGCCCCTCGCGGACGAAGGCTGGTAGGCACCTGCCGGGCGGATGCGTTCGCTTGCGCAGCCGGGTACGTGAGCGAGCAGGAGGAACCGCTCATGGTCACCCGCTACACGCGCCTTCGGGAACGGTGAGTGCAGACGAGGCCATCGCTCGCGTCGACCGTGTCCGGCGCCTCGAAGCGCTTGCGCGTCACGCTTGGCGCTCCGCAGCGCATCTCGTCGATGGCGTTGCCTAACACCTAGATTGCGAAGGTCCGGGTGGATGAGGATGCGCTGAAAGGCCTTGGTCCCCGACGCGCTAGAACATCGGCAGGTCGTGTTTGGAATCGCGTTCGATTCCCGGCTCCTCCACTTCTAAGCCCCGGTGACCCGGGGCTTTCTTCTTTTCGGACCCTCGGGCCCACAACCCCGGGTCCATAACTCTCGTCAGAGCATCACATCGAGTAGCCCGGCGGCTTGTACAGCGTGCCTCGATGATTGACGATCTCCGGCTTGTAGACTTTCTCCTTCCATTCGCTCGGCGAGACCTCCTCGATCACCACGGAGATGGACTCCTCACCGCTCCCCGTGGCCGCCACCACGTCCTCGACGATGGCTCGAGCGAGTCGCTTCTTCTGCTCCTCGGTTCTTCCCGGATAAAGCTTTACGGACACGTGAGGCATCGGTGGGTTCCTTTCCGGCGTCACGGGCGAAGCAGCGTCTTGATCGCGCGGCGCTCGTCCATGGCGCGGTAGCCCTCTGCGACTTCCGCGAGCGGCAGCGTGAGGTCGAACACCTTGCCAGGGTTGATCTTCCCCGCCAGGACGAGGCCGATGAGCTCGGGCAGGTAGCGGCGCACCGGGGCCGGACCTCCGAAGAGCCGGACGTGGACGAAGAACAACGCCTGCCCGTCCAGTGACACGCCGTGAGGAACGCCGACGTAGCCGACCGTGCCGCCGGGGCGGGTCGAGCGGATCGCCTGCTGCATCGACTCCTGCGTCCCCACGCACTCGAGGACGGCGTCCGCGCCCACCCCCTTCGTGAGCTCCTTGATCCGGGCGACGCCCTCGTCACCGCGCTCGGTCACGATGTCGGTCGCGCCGAACTCGCGGGCGAGCTTCTGCCGCGCGGGGTGGCGGCTCATCGCGATGATGCGCTCCGCCCCCTTCTGCCGGGCAGACAGAACGGCCAGCAGCCCGACCGCACCGTCGCCGACGACGACGACCGTCATGCCAGGCTTCACGTTCGCGGCCTCGGCGGCGAACCAGCCTGTGCCGAGGACGTCCGACGCGGTGAGCAGGCTCGGGACGAGGTCCGCCGGGGGCGCCTCGCGGGTGGCGACCAGCGTTCCGTCCGCCAGCGGGACGCGCAGGAACGGCGCCTGCGCGCCTGCGACGAGCTCTCGGTGCTGACACGATGAGTGATAGCCGGCGCGGCAGTGCGGGCATGAGTCGTCGGACGCGAAGAAGGAGCCGATGACGAACTGCCCCTTCTTCACGCGCGTGACGTCCTTCCCGACCTCCTCGACCACGCCGCAGTACTCGTGTCCCATCGGCGTCGGCTGCGTGATGGGGTTGGCGCCTCGGTAGGGCCAGAGGTCCGAGCCGCACACGCACGCGGCGGCGATCCGGATGACGGCGTCCGTCGGCTTCTCGATCTTCGGGCTCGGAACGTCCTCGAAGCGGACGTCGCGCGCCGCGTGGATGACTGCTCCCTTCATCGCTTGGCTCCTTCGTACTGATCGTCCGTGACCTTCTCCATCCACTCGACCATCTTGCCGTCGAGCGATTCCTGGATCGCGATGTGCGTCATCGCGGTGGTCGGCGCGGCTCCGTGCCAGTGCTTCACGCCCGGCGGAGTCCAGACCACGTCGCCGGGCCGGATCTCCTCGACGGGACCGCCCCACTCCTGCACGCGGCCGGCGCCGAACGTGACGATCAGGATTTGGCCGAGCGGGTGGGTGTGCCAGGCCGTGCGAGAGCACGGCTCGAATGTCACCTGCGCCCCCGCGGCGCGCGCCGGGTCGTTCGCCTGGAACAGCGGGTCGATGCGAACGGTGCCGGTAAACCAGTCGACAGGTCCCTTCTGCGATGGCTGAGTACCTGACCGCGTGATGCGCATGTGCCGTGGGCCTCCTGCTGGCGGCGTCCGCGAAGCGCCAGGACCTGGTTTCGCCCCCGCCTGATCGGCGCAGGCGGACGGGGCGACGACGATGCCAGCTGTGCAGATCGCGGCGAGCAGCCTCATGGGAAGAGAATTACGCGCGGTCCCCTCGTCGCACTAGGTGGCCCAAAGGCAACGTGCTGTTCAGCGCAGCTTGACAATCAACGGGACCCGCCCGATGACCGACGCCATGAGAACGGCGCCCTTCCCCCAACTCCAGACGTTCCTCACGGTATCCCGCCTGCGCAGCTTCACCGGCGCGGCGCGCGAGCTCGGGGTCTCCAGGTCCGCCGTGAGCCAGGCGGTCCGGCAACTCGAGGAGCAGCTCCGGGTCGTACTGCTCGCCCGGACGACGCGCAGCGTATCGCTGACGGACGCGGGACTTCGGCTCGTCGAGAGCGCAGGCCCGGCGCTAGGACAGGTGCACGCCGCCCTGACCGAGGTCTCGGCGCAGCCGGGGGAAGCGGTGGGCCGCCTGCGGCTCACGGTTCCTCGCACGGCGGTGCCCTTCGTGATCGACCCGGTGCTACCCACGTTCCGAGCGCGCCACCCGCGCGTCGAGGTCGAGGTCGCCGTCGAAGAGCGCCTCGTGGACATCGTGGCCGAGGGCTACGACGCCGGCGTGCGCGACACCGAGGCCATCGAGCGCGACATGGTGCAGGTGCGGCTTACGGACGGGTTCCGGTTCGTCGTCGTGGGAACGCCCGACTACCTCGCGCGCCGCGGTACGCCTGCGCGGCCCGAGGACCTCCTGCGCCACGAGTGCATCACCTTTCGGTCGAAGACTACGGGCGCGCTCTACGCCTGGGAACTGGAGCGGGGCCGCAAGACCTGGCGCGTCCCGGTGCGCGGCGGCATCGTCACGAACGATGGCCCCCTCGCGGTCTCCCTTGCGGAAGAGGGCCTCGGGCTCGCTTACGCCTTCGAGCCCACGGTGAGGGAGCGGCTCCGCGACGGTCGCCTTCGATGCGTCCTCGAGCCCTACGCCGCGACGACCCCGGGCTACTTCCTGTACTTCCCCAGCCGCGCTCAGCGGTCCGTGCCGCTGCGGCTGTTCATCGAGGCGTCGAAGGAGCTCGCGATCCGCACCATGTGAACGCCCACAGCTTGTGGGCATCATGGGTTCTCGATGGGCTCTCGTGGGCTATCCGAGCGCCCACGATGTCCCGAAATGTCCTCTCGGAGAGCCCATCGAGAGGACAAAGACCGGCATTCGATTCCCGGCGCCTCCACTCTTCAAGCCCGCGGGAGCGCGGGCATTTTCTCTACGTTGTACCAAGGGCGCCGGGATTCTGACCCAGCGCGAGGACAACTGCTCGCAAGGCCTACGACCGGAACGGCTGCAATTGCTCCCGCAGGCGCTCGGCGACGACCAGTCCGTTGTTCACGTGCCGCACGTTCCCATCGCGATCGAGCACGAACGTGGTGGGAAGCGTCCTCACTCCCCATTCCTCCGCGACCTCGGGCGCTTCGTCTACGCAATGCGCGGTGAGCGCCAGTCGCTCGGCGCCGAACTCGGCGACGATCCTGTCGAGGATCGGCCGCTGCGCCCCCTTGCAGACGGAGCACGCGTCGGACCAGAAGTAGACGATGCCGGGCGTGTTCGCTCGCCCGCGCCCTCGCCGCGAAGCGCGGTTCGCGGAGGCGACCTGGCGACGCCGCAAGAGCGACGACCCAGCCCAGGCCGCCAACGCCACCAGACACGTGATCAACAGACGCTCGTACACGGACCGGCTCCCATTCAATCGTCTGCTCAGTGCTTCGGTGGACGTGACCCGGGGAACCTTCCCGCGATCGGGGCGTACCTGAACACGCTGCGAAGCCCGAGCCGATTCAGCATGTAGTAAGTGAAGCAGCCCGCGCACCAACCTGCCACGGCGGCCGTCGCGAGGGACATGAGCAGCCACACCAGCGCCCAGCCCGCGACGCTCCGGCCCGTTGCCAGCAGGTACGCTGCGGTCGCGGCCACGAGCGTGCCGACCATCGCCGCGAACCGGTGCGGCTCCGGGTTGTCGACGCGAAGATCGGGCTGGACGACTCCGGCCGAACGCAGGACGGCGCGGTACAGGATGACATAGGGGCCGAGGCCGAAGCGCAAGGCCGTCAAGAGCATCACGCCCGCCTGGAAGGCGACGAGCTGCCATCGATCGATGATGAACGCGGTCACCAGCACCGCGATCACCAACGATGAATTGAACCGTAGCTCGTTCTGATCGACCTGGCGCGCGCCGGATCCGTTCGTCGTGTCCACGGCGGAGCCCCTACTCGATGCCCAACTGCCGCCAAAGGCCAGCCATCACCCCGGCGTTGCCGACGTCGAACCCCCAGGTCTTCAGGTCCGCGGTCAGGACCTCCCGCGCAACCGCCGGATCGAAGCCGCGGTCGATCGCGGTCTTCAGCTGGCGCCGGTACAGCTTGGGCGAAACCGCGTAGACCTTGGTCAGCACGTCGACCCCGAACTGCCCGCGGCGCGCGGGCCCGGGCGCTCCCGGCAGATCCACGAGCTCCGCGATCGGCTTCGGCCGGAACTTGCACTTCTGCGACATGAACGGGCACGTGACGTGCGCCTGTGGCTGGCCGTACTCGAAGAACATGCTGCACTGCGCGCAGTAGTACCGGCCCATCTCGCCCGACGTCACCGACATGAAGTGGAGGTCGAGCTGCGACGTCATCCCGACGGCCTGCGCCACCCGGCGCGCCCCGGCCAGCAGGACCGCCTTGCTTCGCTTCTTGGCGGGCATGTCCTCGCCCCACAGCGCGTCGGCGTCCATGAGGTAGAACGTGAGGCCCGAGTCCGCCGTCCTGAGCGCGGCGTCGAATCCGGCCGTGTAGATGAGGAACGACTTCACCGCCTCGATGGGGCTGCCCTGGTACTGCACGTTCCATTCGGAGAGGTCCGCGAGGTAGTCCTCGGCGAACGCGACGCCCAGCGGCTCCAGATCGGGCGCGCGGCTGACGGCCGTGGCGAGGACCCGCTGCACGAGCTTGGGATAGAAGAGCCCGATCCGCTCGTAGAAGGCCGTGGAGCCAGGCGCCGAAGTCTCGATCGGCACCGGCGTGTTGACGCACATGGTGGGCATGTACGGGCACACCGGCTCACTCAGCGCGAACATCTTTTTGCACATCGCGCACCAGTAGTGACCGGACGGTGACGCGGCGCCGGCCGGCAGGCGCTTCATCATCTCCATCATATTCGCCATGTTTCCGTGGCCACCCGTTCGGCCATCGCCGTTACCGTGGTTCATCATCTCGTCTCTCCTCGTCGTTGGTGATTGAAGCGCTACGCGGCCGACGTCGGCGCGGCGAGCTCCGGAGCCCGGCCGTCGGCGTCACCGCCGCGAACGCGGCGCTCGATCCGCGCCGCGGATGCGAACGCGGCGACCGCGAGGGCGGCGACTCCAGAACGTGTTCGGATCCCTCTTCAAGAGCTCCTCCTCGGTGGCCGCGGACCGGCGTCGTCCTCGACGCCGCCGCACAGGATGCGTGTACCGCCTCCGCCGCGCGGGGAGCCAATCGCAATGTCGGAGACCCGGCATCGGCTCCGCCGATGGCCCCGTGCTAGGCTTGGGGGATGGAGCTGCAGCTGCTGCGCACGTTCGTCGCGATCGCCCGCTCCGGAAGCGTCACCCGAGCGACGCAGACGCTGTTCCTCAGCCAGCCGGCGGTGAGCGCGCAGCTCAAGGCGCTCGAGGACGAGGTTCGGCTCCAGCTGTTCGACCGCACACCCCAGGGGATGAAGCTCACTCTCGCGGGGGCCGCGCTCCTGCCGGTGGCGGAGCGGGTGCTCAACGCCGAGGCGCAGCTTCTCGAAGAGGCTGGGCGGCTCTCCGGAACCGTCGGCGGCCGGGTGAGGCTCGGGATCCCCGCGGCGGCGTTCATCCCCACGGTGAACCCCAGTCAGCTCCGCTTTGCCGAGTTGCTGAAGCGGATCTCATCCGAGCACCCTTCGCTCCTCGTCGAGGTGCACCACGGCACGTCGGACTCGGTGAAGGGCGACGTCCGGGCCGGACGACTCGACCTGGGGTTGGTGGTCGGGCCCGTCGAGGACGAGGAGCTCGCGCGCGTCCGATTGAAGGTGCTTACCGCGTTCGTAGCCGCGCCGGCGGCGTGGCGTGACGACATCGCGAGACGCGGATGGGACCACGTCCTGGGTTCGCCCTGGGTCGTCGGGGCGGAAGACTCCTTCTGCGGCCGGGCGGCGAGGGAGCACGCGCGGAACCCCACCCGGATCATCGAGGTGGATCACCCCGGGGCGGTGCTCGAGCTCGTGAGCGCCGGCCTGTGTGCGGGCCTCGTTCACGAGGAGGAGGCGCTCGAGGCCGAGCGAGCTGGGCGCATCCTGGTCTGGAGGGAGCAGCCGCTCAGCGCGGATCTCTCGGCGGTGTGGGACCGGCGCGCAGCCAAGCGCATGCCCCTGTCCGCCGTCCTGCCGATCGTGCGCGATCTCTGGCGGGACGAGCGCGGAGCGCTCCCGGCGCGAAGCACGTCTCGGCGACCTTGCGGAGGAGGGGCAGGAGCGTAAGGGGAGCTCGCCGCCGGCGACCCCTCTCGTATGCCTCGACTCGCCGTCGAGCTCGCCCGCGGTTGCGCCTGATCCCCGCAGGAGCTCCAACGGCGATTCCGGAGACGGGCCGACGACAGACCGGAGCGCCCCCGTGCAGAACGGACGTCCTTGGTACACTTGGTACACCGAAACGGTCAGATCGGGTCGTATGCGGTCGCAAACGGGCGCATCTTCCCGCTGCGCCGACCATGGCGCGGCGCGCAAGCCCCTGTTATTATTTCTAAACATAGCCCGGGAGCGGCCACGGGGGCTGGCTTCGATTCCCGGCGCCTCCACTCACCGGAACCCCCGCCGCGAGGCGGGCTTTCTTTTGCAGTCGACCACGACGAGGAGAGAGTTTGAGCGAGAAGGAAGCAGGCATCGAGGTGCAGGGGCGAGTCGAGGAGTCGAGCGGCGGTATGTACCGCGTGAAGCTCGATCAGGGCCCGGTCGTGCTGGCGTATCCGTCCGGCAAGATGAAGCGGTTCCACATCCGCATCATCACGGGCGACCGGGTGAAGGTGGAGCTGTCGCCGTACGACCTGACGCGCGGGCGGATCACGTACCGCGAGAAGTAGCGCGCGCTCTCGGCGAAGGCGGCTGCTCGGATCCTCGCCGCCCCCGCCGGCTGGAGCTCCCGGTTCTCGGGAGCTCTTCGTTCCGATGGCAAGTCGGTAGCGTGGTCACCACCAGTGCGGCGGCGGGGGTCTCATGGGCGGCCGGGGCCTCACGGACGGCGGCCGGGGCCCCATCGGCCGTCGGGGCCCCATCGGCGGCATGGGCCTCATGAGCGGTGGCCCGGGCCGCATGGGCGGCCGGGGCCCGTAGAGCGGGTACAGCGGCACCGCGGTGTGGATCGTGGCCGTCCCCCAGGGCGCCTGGGTCCTCACCCCGACTCCGACTGAGACGGCGCTTGGCCCGGCACACGCCATCGACACGGCCAAGGCCGCCAGCAAGATGACCACGATGGCACGCGCCGTTTTCGGTCTCTGGCAGGCCGCTCGCATCGGGTTCCTTCCGTCAGGGTTTGCCGGCCCGAGCCGCACGAACTTCGGGGACGGGAACGGGCCACACCTGGACAGCGACCGCGGCGCCCGTGGGATCCATGACGATGGCCGCAGATCCGGGGGGAGAGGCATCCGAGGGTGAAAGCACCACGCGCCCGCCCAGCTCGGCTGCGCGCGTGGCGACCATCTCTGCGTCGGCCACTCGCACGACGGGCAGCCAGTTTGGCCGGACGTCGTCGAGGAGCTGGATGAAGCCGGCGTAGGAATGCTCAGCACGCTCCAGCACGTGGTACTGCGTACCGGCGATCTCGAGCGCCCGTGGCTGGAGATCGAACAGGCCCCCGTAGAAGCGGCCGGCGGCCTCGGGGGAGTGGCACCAGAGCTCGACCCAGAGCCAGGCATTGACCGGCGGCTCGCGCGCGGGCGGATCGCCGCCGGTGGGCCGGATCAGGGCGAACGGTGCCCCCTCGGGATCGACGAGCAGCGCTTCCCGGCCACGGCCGGGAACGTCGACCGGTCGAAGCACGACTTTGGCGCCGCGTTCCTCCGCCGCGTGTGCCGTATCGTCGACACTCTCGACGGAGAAGTACGTCACCCACTGGGAGGGGTTCCCGATCGATCCATCTCGGGGCTGGAAGATGCTTCCCACCCGCTCGCCGTCCCGTGACGCGACGGTGTATCGCCCGCGACGGATCTCGATGTCGCGGAAGGTCCAGCCGAACAGACCGCCGTAGAACCGCTTTGCGCTCTCCAAGTCGGTGGTGACGAGTTCGTTCCAGACCGCCCGGCCGGGCGTCACCTGGCCGCTCGGGCTCGAGGTGATGGGCGGCAGGGGCGGAGCACTCGCGCACGCGGCAGCGAGGACAACTGCGCAGAGCGCGACGGCCGCGGAGAGGGCCTCCCGTGTGCGACGCTGCGGAGGGATGCGTTGAGCGAGCTGCACCCGGGCCTCCCTGTGCGAGCTGTAGGCCGTTGAAGGAGCGGGAGCATCGGGGCGGCCGGTCACAGCGCTGCGAGATGTCCCGAGGATCGCTCCTGCCTGGAAGTCTTCGTTCGAGATGTAGGGGGAGCGAGGGTTCGGCGCACGAGCTCATCGTTCCGCCGGGTCTAGCGGCACCGGTGACGGTGTCGACGCGCGGGTCCGCCCAGGTCTCGCGGAAGCGCCCCGCGCAAGGGCGATTGGCTCTTGCCAACGTCTTGTTCAACCTGATCGCGGCTTCGATCGCGCTGGCGCTCTTTCCTGTCACGATTCCTCTGCTCCTTCGCGCTTCGAACGCCATCGCTGGCGTGACGCTACTGGCTGGCTATCACGCTGCTTACAACATCGTCGGCGTCGCGGTTGTGCTGCCGCTGTTCGGCAGGTTCACGCGATTCGTGGAGCGCATCCTGCCCGAGCGTGCGTCGCCGCTGACGCGTTGCCTCGACCCGGCAGCGCTCTTGACACCGCTCGCGGCCGAGGAAGCAGTGCGGCGAACGGTTGCGCGCTCGCTCGGAGCGGTGTGCGGATCAATCGGCGCTGCCTTGACGACCACGACTCAGGGCACGTCTATCCGTGCTGGGACAGACGCGGTCTCGGTCACAGAGGCCAGCGAGGCGCTGCGCGCAGGCGCGGGCATTCATATCGGAGGCGAGCGGCCCCCCCGAATCGGAGGAAGAGGAAGAGCGACTCACGAGCACGCTGCATGCGCTCGACCACGCGTCTCGTCTGGCCGAAGTCGCGGGGGAGAAGGGCGACTTCGGGTCGATGCCCAGCGGGTCTGAAGAAGCGCGCGCCGCGGAGTCGTGCGCGGAGGCGATGCGAAACGCGGTCTCGATGGCCGGCGAGGTGGGCGCTCTGCCGGACGATCCGTATCAGGCCGCCCCAGTCGAGCCGCTCGGTGAGGAGAAGGAAGTCGCGGCACATGGAGCGTCCACCGGACCAGCAATGGTCCACCTCGAACGCTGCGCGACAGCACTTGCCGAGCTGCAGCGGGCCCACCGAACCATGACGTTCAGGTCGGTAGCCGCTGGAACGGTGAGTGCAGACGAGGCCATCGCTCGCGTCGACCGTGTCCGGCGCCTCGAAGCGCTTGCGCGTCACGCTTGGCGCTCCGCAGCGCATCTCGTCGATGGCGTTGGCTAACACCTAGATGAACGCGCCGTGGAGCCTGGTCCGCGCCGGCAGCCGCTCCGTGTCCCTTCCACGGCGTAGACGGGATCTGGTCCGAGAGCTTGACGGTCCTTGACGGGGCGCGAGCCGCGCCGCGCGGGCGAGACGCGAAGACGGCGCATCGCGAGCGGGGCGCGCGGGGCGTTACTCGATGAGCCCCTCGTCCCTTGCGAGCCTGGTGAGCCGCTCCTTCACCCGCTCGAAGCGCTTCGCGAGAGCCGCGGCTTGCACGGGCTCGCCGCCGCTCGAGAGCACGCCCGCGATCTCGACCCAGGAGAGCTCCTGATGGATGCGCAGCTCGAGCAGTGAGCGCTCCTCGAGCGACAGCGCCTCGCGAAGGCGCTCGAGCTTCCGTCGATCACGCTCGTGGCGTACGTAGGAGCGCGTCCAGACCTCGTCGGCGATCGCCGACGCCTCGCCGGTGGCGAAGCGCCGGCCGCGGCGCCTCCAGGGCTCCCGCTGCAGGTCCTGGGCGGCGCTCCACGCCAGCCGGAAGACCCACGTCCGCAGCGAAGCCTCACCGCGGAAGCACGGTAGGTTCATCCAGAGGGCCTCGGCGAAGTGCGAGAACGCGTCCTTGGCGTCGTCGTCCGACTTGAGGAGCGATCGCAGGTAACCCAGCACTCGTGGTCCGTGACTCCGGATCGCAACGGTGGCCGCTGCCGCCGTGTCCCCGCGAGCGAGGAGCGTCCTCACGTTGCTCTCGGGTTCGGGCGGGATCGTCACGTGACTCCCGGGGTCGGGCGCGGCGCTAGCGGCGCACGCTACCCAGGTAGTGGTCCAGCCAGTCGAGGACCTCCCTCGTGAGGAGGTCGTTCGGAGGCACGTGCCCGGTCTCGAGGACCACGTGACGCTTGTCTCCGGGCGGCGACCCCAGCCACCTGAAGAGCGGCGCCTGCGCCGCGTCGACTGGGTAGATGAAGTCGTACCGACCGTTCACCATCAACATGGGCCGCTGGACGTATGGCGCGAAGTTGAAGGCGTCGACCTCCGGAGGGCTCGGGAGCGGGGAGAGGCCTCCGCCGACCATGATTCCCACCCGGATGCGGTCCTCGACCGCGGTGAGCAGGGGCGCGAGCTTCGCCCCGAGGCAGACGCCGTAGAGCGCGATCTTCTGCGCATCGAGATCCTTGCGGGTCTCGACGAAGTCGATGCTTCGCCCGAGGTCCTGGGCCCAGTCGATGACGTGGTCGCGGTAGAACGCGGTCGGGGACGGGAAGGGGTTCTTGAGCGCGTCGCCGCGCTCGTAGGTCGACTTGTAGACCGGGTACAGGAGGGCGCGCCCGCTGCTCACCACGGGGGCGACGATCCGCATCTCCTCGAGCTCCTCGCTGGAGGACAGCTCCAGCGCGCTCGGGGGTGGGAAGAACACGACGGTCTGGTAGGGCGGCGCGACGTGGCGCGGCGTGAACAGGTAGGCGATGACCCGCTCGCCGCCATACGCCGCAGCGAAGGTGACCTTCTCCTTTCGCCACCGCTCGGAGGTGTCGTCGATCGCCTCGATGCGCACGTCGAGGGCGCCCCGGTCGTACGCGTACTGACGCTTGTAGGCCTCGAAGAGCTCGCGGGAGACCGGCTTCTCCCTGGCGTAGTCGCGTACGAACCACGGGATTGGTCCGGCGGCGGCCGGATCGGTCCGCCGGTCGAGCGGCTTCACGAGGCGGAACCCAAAGCTCGCCTCCCGCGCGAGCGGCGCGCGGGCGTCTACCATGTTGAACATGTACGCGGGCTCGTTCCACGCGCCCCCGAGCATGTAGCGGTTGTCGCCGTTCGCGTTCCAGCACCACTCCTTCGCGTTCCCCGCCATGTCGTAGGTGCCGAACGGGCCCATCCCTCGGTGGCTCGCGACGGGGGCGAGCCCCTTCCCCCCGAAGTTGCTCTGCGGGACGATCCGAGAGGAGGCCCACGCCCCGGCCGCGTGGCTCCACTGGTACACGGTGGGCAACGCCTTCTCGACGAACACCGCGTAAGCCGCCGCCTCGTACCAGCTGACGCCCGTGACCGGAAAGTCCCCCTGCCCCTCCGGATAGTCGCCCGACACCCAGGTCGCCGGGCCGGGCCGTCCGGTGCGATCCCGAAAGAGCGCCATCGCCTCGCTCCAGGGCAAGGCGCGGCCGTCCTTCATGAACGGGTAGCGCCAGAGCTCCGGCCTGGAGTATCCGCCAGCGTCGACGAAGCGCTTGAACTGTCGGTTGGTGACCTCGGTGCGATCGATGAGGAAGTCGCCGAGCTGCAGCGCGGGGAGCTGCGCAAGCCCGAGGAGCTGGATCGCCACTGCGCCACCGGGCACGCGAACCATCCCCGGTGGGACTTCGCCGATCCCGTCGAGGGCGAACCGGAGCGTGGTCCCTTCATTGCGCGCCCCGGACTTCACCCACGACACGGACTCGCGCGTGACGAAGCCCTCCTTCTCGACCCGCCACCGGTAGAAGCCCAGGGGCAGGCGGGTGGTCACTCCGGGCGAACGGCCCACGTGGCGCCACTCCGTCTCCGGCGCGGCATATTCCTTCACGTACACCTCGGCGCCTGCGGGAACGGTCTCGATCGCGAGCGCCTGCGAGACCTGTGGCCAGGCGTGACGCAGCCTCGCGTCCCGGGGGACGACCCTCGCCACCTCCTCCGCGAGCGCGAGCGCCGCCGCGTATTCGCCCCGGTCGGCGAGCTCACCGATGTGCGGGAGCGCGTCCTCGACCGCCCACTGGATGCGCCGCTCCCGGTGGACGAGCCAGAGCCCCGCGCCAACGACCGCGAGCGCGGCGAGCGCTGCGACCGCGAGCCGGTGAGGACGGCGTGACGGGACGGCTTGCGCGCCCGAAGGGTCGGCGCGTTCAAGCTCCTTCCCGAACGGGGTGAGCGCAGCGAGGACCTCGCTCGCATCGCGCGGGCGCTTCACCGGATCGTCCTCCGTCATGCGCGCGATGTACGGTCCGAGCGCCGGCTGATCCGCGACCTTCAACGGCGGCCGCCGCGTCGCAGGAGGCTCGGCCGACAACATGCGATGAAGGATCGCCCCGAGCGCAAAGACGTCGGTCCGCTCGTCCTCGGGCGCGCCGCGCCGCTGCTCTGGCGGCATGTAACCGATGGTGCCGCCCCTGATGCCCCGGCAGCCGAAGGCGTGGGCCATGCCGAGGTCGAGCACCTTCACGCGGCCGTCGGCGCAGAGAAAGACGTTCCCCGGCGCGAGATCACGATGAAGCACCCCGCGCGAATGGGCGTGCGCCAATCCCTTCGCGACCTCGATCGCGATGCGGAGCGCCTCACGCGGCGCGAGGAGGCCCTGCTCGAGCCGCTCGGCGAGCGTCTGCCCTTCCAGCAACTCGAGGATGATGTACGGGCCGATCTCGGAGCGACCGACGTCGTGGATCGTGACGATGTTCGGGTGCGAGAGGCGAGCCGCCGCCTCCGCCTCACGTAGCAGCCTCTCCGCCCCTCCGTCCGGCCGTGTCCCCACCCGCACCATCTTGAACGCCACCGCCCGTCCCAGCTCGCGGTCCCTGGCCTCGTAGACGACGCCGAAACCGCCGCGGCCGATCTCCCGGATCAGCTCGAAGCGGCCGACGACCGCTCCGGGCGCGAGCGAGCGCGGCCAGCCCCCGTCGGCGTGGTCATCGTGGAGGAGCTCCTCGAGCAACGCGGAGAGCGCGCCCGGTCGCACTAGCCCTTTCGCCGGAACGACGCCACGTCGCCCATCTGTTCCGCGCATGGCCACACCCCGCCCACAGCGACGCCACGGAATCTAGCGGCGCTGGCCCGCTCGGACCACCAGCCACACGCGTTCGCAGGGCCACACCGAGAGTCACCGTAAGGGTCGCCAGCGACCAAACGGGCGGGTCTGGCAGCCGCGCGCGACCCATCGTGACCACTTCGGGCTCTGTCAAAGGCTCGCCGCCAGTCCCGTCTGCTCTCTCGGAACCGCGAGAAGCCACTCGGGGAGTTCGCCTTGAACGGCTCGAAAGCGTCACTTTGGGGGAGAGACATGAATCGCATTCTGAAGGCTTGCAGCGTCGTCGCCATCACGGTGAGTGCTGGCGCGTTGGCACACGCGGCCGCTCCATCTGAATTCCGATTCTGGAATCCAATGGAGCTCAAGTTCACCGAGACTGCGAAGGGAGTCGAGCGCGCGACGGCATGGGGCGATCCCGCCAAAGGCGACTACGGCATGATCGTGAAGTACCGGGCCGGCGCTCAGCGGGGCTGGCACACGCACAGCAGCCCCATCCACCTGGTCATGATCGCCGGGACACTCGTCTTCGAGAGCGAGGGCGCCGCACCGCTGGAGATGGGGCCCGGATCCGGAGTGACCGAGGTCGCGAACGTGAAGCACACTTCGCGGTGCAAGGAGGGAGCGGACTGCATGTTCATCATCACCGGTTCGAGGCCATACGATCTCAAGCTCGCGACCTCGCCGATCCCCGCGGACTGATGGGTCACACCGGCGCGACTGAGGGTGAGGGCGATTGGAGACGCCATGAGAGATCCTGCGCGCGTCGTGATCCTCGACTGCAACGCCATCAACCCCGGCGACATGTCATGGCGCAAGGGCACGCCGGTTCACCCCGACCAAGCAGGCGAACGACACGCGAGCGAGGAGGACCGATGAACGTCAAGTCCGGAGTGAAGGCGGGGAAGAAGATCGTCAAGAAGAAGTGACGTCGACAGCGATGGCCGCGACTGCGGTCCGTTCGAGCCCGGCGATCCCCGCCGGGCTCGCTCGTTTCACGACTCCTCCACTCACGGTGGCCGGCCTCTGGTCGCTACCGCCAAGTCCCGAACGGCCAGCGGTGCGCGTACCGAGCCGCCGCCAGCGCCGCAGCGACGGGGGCCGAGCGTCCGCTGGCGCAGCTTCAAGGCGGTGACCGGGCCCTGATTTCAAGGACTTGGGCGTTGGAGGCGCCTTGCTCGGCCACGGCCGGTAGCGCGCGCCGTGGAGATGTCAACACCGACCGCCGCCGTTCCCGCGCCGGGTTCTCGCTCCACGGGATGCGTTCGGCACCGGGTCGAGCTGGCTTCGCGGCGCACACGGTGTCCGCCGGGCGTGCTCTCGTTCGAGGCGGCGGGCGAAAATCGCTGAAACCTTCTCTGCCCACAGGTGTTCAAGGTCGAGCATGAGACTTCAGCTCGCCGGCCTGCTGCTGCTTGCCTGCGCTTGCGTCGTGGAGGCGCATCCACGCCCGCCGCCTCCGAGGATTCTCCCGCAACCCGAGGCCGTCGCCATCGCGACGCAGCACGCCCGCTCGCACGGTCTCATCATCGACGTGACCTACGTGGCCCGCCTCGACCGGCGCGCCCGATGGCACGTGGACCTCGGTGGTGCCGGCGGGCGCGATCGGGCCATCGTCGTGCTCGACGGCTACTCGGGCCGGGTGCTCTCCGCCCGGCTCCGCGGGACGCACGGTGAGTTCGTCCCACCACCTCCATCGGCAGCTCTGGGCGCAGCACCAGAGCCACCTCCGCCGATGCCACCGCAGCCGTCCGTACCGCCTTCGCCACAACCGGCAGCGCCACCGCCTCCTCCGCAAGCCGGATGATGGCGTGACGCAGTTGTCGGTTTAGCGCCAGTTCGCGCGCGGCGGCGGGGGGCCGCTGTCGCCGATGCCACGTAGCGTGTTCACGTCACAGAGCCGGAGTGCACATGTCCCTCTCGAAGACCGTCGCCCAGAACCTCTTCGCGGTCCGGACGGCCCGGAAGCTGTCGCAGTCCGCCGTCGCCGATGCCGCTGGCGTCTCGGTCAGCTACATCTCGATGCTCGAACGCGCCCAGCGCTCGCCGCCACTTCAGACCTTGGAAGCGGTCGCGAAGGCCCTGCGGGTCTCGCCCGTGGACCTGTGCCAGGATTCGCGCGCCCGGACGCGGTCTCGTCCTCGCTGACCAGCGATGCCGCGCAACGCCGCGCGCGCCCTGAGAGTGCTCCTCGGCACCTCTCGTCGCCGCGGCGTGCCCGCGTGGGCATGGTCATGCGCATGGCCAGTGCCGCCACCGAGGCGCCCGGCTAGATTCGAGGGATGACGAACCGCACGGTCGAGTTCTTCGAGGCGCATTTCAAGGAGCAGGTCGGATCCACTCGCTCCAGCGACCTCGCCCTCAACCCGTTCCAGCAAGCAGCCTTGCCGTTCCTGTCTGGGCGTGTGCTCGACCTCGCGTGCGGACTGGGCAGTCTCAGCGTCGCGGCTGCGAGGAAGGGCTGCGAGGTGATCGCGGTCGATGCGAGCCCCAGCGCTATCGACCACGTGGCTGCCTTGGCACGCGCCGAGGGGCTGAACATCACGGCGGTGCGACACGACATCGCCACCTACGAGGTGGACGGCGACTTCGACGCGGTGGTCGCCATCGGAATCCTCATGTTCTTCCCGCGCGACATCGCGCTCGGACTCTTGGAGAAGCTCCAGCGCGCCGTTCGTCGCGGCGGTCATGCAATGGTGACCGTACTCCTGCAGGGCACCACGTTCACGGACGTGTTCGACGGGGATCGCTACTACCTGTTCGCCCCAGACGAGCTGGAACGCGCGTTCGCCGGCTGGGCGGTTCAATCCTCGAAGCGAGGCGAGTTCCCGGCGCCGAAGGGGACGGTGAAGTGGATCAACTCACTCATCGCCCGGAAGCCGTGACGGTCGTTTCGACGCAGATGCAAGGTCAACGTCAAGACGTGAGAGTCGGCCGGTGACCTAGTGCCGGGGGCTCGAGCCGTAGCCCGTCCCTCCACGAGCAGATGAGCTACGTGACCGCTCCCCGCGCGTCGATCGCGATGATCCGTTCGACGTGGCCGTCGATGAGCCCACCGCGCACGCCCACGTAGCGGTCGTACAGGTTGACCGTGGGGTCGCAGTGGCCAGGGATGAGCCAGATGGTCTCACCGAGGCCGGGAAGAGGCGCACCGTCCAGCGGGCGCAGGATCCCGTGCTCATCGCCGCCGCTCTCGAACGCGAAGCAGCGCCGCCCCGCCGGATCATGGACACGCGGCAACCCGGAGTCGATGGAGTGGCTCTTGAGTCCCGCGTCCACGACCGCACGGTCCGGCCCGACGCTCATGACCTGCGTGAGGACGAAGAGAGCGTGCTCGAAGTGCGAGTTCGAGGCGTCGCACTCGTTCTCGGCGTAGTCACGGTCCATGAAGAGATAGCTGCCGGCCTGCAGCTCGCCGTAGACGCCGCTCGCCGCCTCGAACATGTACGTACCGGTTCCCGCACCCGTGACGAGCGGGCAGGACAGGCCCGCTCGTTCGAGCGCTTCGCGCGTCGCCCGAGCTGCCGCGACCGCGCCGGCCACCGCGGCTCGGCGCGCTTCCGGGGAACGGAGATGCTGCGCCTTTCCGTTGTAGGCCTGCAGACCCGCGAGGCGCAGGCCAGCGCTCGCGTCGATCCGCCGCGCCAGCTCGAGCGCGGCGTTCGGATCGCGGTCCGCCGCCGGGACGCCGCAGCGGCCCTGACCGACGTCGATCTCGACGAAGACGTCGAGCTCGGCACGGGCTCGCCGGATCGCTTCATGAAGCCCTGCGCCCCCCTCGGCGCTGTCCACGGCAATGGCCAGCCGCCCGCCGCGCGCGGTGAGGGCCCGGGCGAGTGTCGCGACGCGCGCGATCTTCGAGGTCGCGATGACCTCGTTCGTGATGAAGATGTCGGCGATCCCCGCCGCCCCGAGCGCCTCGGCCTCGGACGTCTTCTGGACGCAGATCCCCACGGCTCCGGCGGCCACCTGGAGGCGCGCGATCTCCGCGCTCTTGTGCATCTTGGCGTGCGGGCGCAGGCGCACGCCGGCGCGGCGGGCGAAGGTGGCCATGCGATCGAGGTTGCGCTCCATCGCGTCGAGATCGATCACGAGCGCGGGGGTGTCGATCGCGGTGACGTGGTCAGCGGATCCAGTCATGGAGCCACGATACGCCGCCTCCTCAGGGGCGGCGGAGCGTTCTGAGTAGCTGGGGCTGCGAGCGTCGCCACCCTCCTCCCTGCTACCGCCGAGGTTTCGAGTTGGGCCGCAGCAAGCCCGGCCTGGTGCGCCCTCGCCGTGGGTCACCGGCTGGTCGAGACCTCTTCCTCCGCCCGCCATCATCGCCCGCACACGCGTGCGGGGCGGGCCCGGGCGGGTTCGCGGCTCGGACTCGACCGTGAGCGGGTACGCGCGGCGGAAGTCCGCACCCTCCTGAGCGCGCGGCCCGGCACCGTCCCGGTTCCCTCGATGCGGTCGCGACCCCAAACCGCGCTCGGGCTCGTCAGGCGCCGTGACACGCTCCACTCGTGTCGGCGGCCCGTGCACCACCGCGCGCCCTCGACGCGCGCGCCATTCTCTCCTGCGAGCGGCTGACCAAGGTCTACCGGATGGGCGAAGTGGAAGTCCGCGCGCTCGATGGCGTGGACTTCCGCCTGTGCGAGGGCGAGCTCCTCGTCCTCCTCGGGCCGTCGGGGAGCGGCAAGTCCACCCTCCTCAACATCCTGGGCGGCCTCGACGTCCCTACCTCGGGGCGCGTGCTCTTTGCGGGCGAGGAAATGACGGCCGCCGACGAGGACGCGCTCACGCAGTACCGGCGCCGGCACGTCGGGTTCGTCTTCCAGTTCTACAACCTCGTCCCGAGCCTCACCGCGCGCGAAAACGTCGCGCTCGTCACCGACATCGCCGAGAACCCGCTCGACCCCGCCGACGCGCTCGCGCTCGTCGGCCTCGGGGGCCGCCTCGACCACTTCCCATCGCAGCTCTCGGGCGGCGAGCAGCAGCGGGTCGCGATCGCGCGGGCGGTGGCGAAGCGGCCCTCGATCCTGCTTTGCGACGAGCCCACCGGCGCGCTCGACTTCCGCACCGGCATTCTCGTGCTGGAGGTGATCGAGCAGGTGAACCACGAGCTCGGGACCGCGACCGCGGTGATCACACACAACGCGCCCATCGCCGAAATTGCGGACCGCATCGTCACCCTCGGCGACGGCCGGATCCAGAGCGAGCGTGCGACCGGCCGCGTAGCCCGGGCGCGCGACCTGCGGTGGTGACGCCATGCGGCTCCGGGCGCTCGACCGCAAGTTCCTGCGCGACGTCGGCCACCTCAAGTCCCAGGTGGTCACCATCGCGCTCGTCCTCGCGGGCGGGATCACGAGCTACGTCTCGCTCCAGGGCACCTACGCCTCGCTCCTCGCATCGCGCGACGCCTACTACGACCGGCAACGGTTCGCGCACGTGTTCGCGACCCTCGAACGGGCGCCCGAGACGCTCGCGGCCCGCGTCGAGGCGCTCCCCGGAGTGGCGTCCGTCCAGACGCGCGTGTCGAAGCAGGTCTCGCTCCCAATCGAGGGGATGCCGCGGCCGGCGCTGGGGCTCCTCCTCTCGCTGCCCGCCGTGGGCGAGCCCGCCACGAACGCGATCTCGCTGCGCAGCGGGCGGCTCCCGGAGGGAGCTCGCGACGACGAGGTCGTGCTGCTCGAGACCTTCGCCGACGCGCACGGCCTCCTTCCAGGCCACAGGATCCCCGCCGTGATCAACGGCCACCTCCGGACGCTGCGCGTCGTCGGCCTCGCGCTCTCGCCGGAGTTCATCTACGCGCTGCGGCCCGGCGCGATCGCGGACGACCCCGGCGGTTATGCCATCCTCTGGATGAACCGCGCGCCGCTCGCCGCGGCATTCCAGCTCGAGAACGCGTTCAACGACATCTCGCTGCTTCTCCAGCCGGGCGCGTCCGAGCCGACGGTGCGTGCCGCGGTGGACCACCTGTTGCGCCCGTACGGCTGCGACGGCGCGATGCCGCGGAGCGAGCAGGCCTCGAACAAGATCATCACGAGCGAGCTCGGCACGTTGAAGTCGCTCGCCGGCATGATGCCTGCCCTCTTCCTCGGCGTCGCCGCGTTTCTCGTCAACGTGGTGCTGGGCCGGCTCGTGACGCTCCAGCGGACGGAGATCGCCACGCTCAAGGCGGTAGGCTACGGAGACGGCGCCGTGCGCGCGCACTACGCCGGCCTCGTCGCGGTGGTGCTCCTGCCGGCGTCCGTGCTCGGGATCGGGGGCGGGTACTGGCTCGGCGACCTGATGCTCAGCCTGTACGGCACCGTCTTCAGGCTACCGGGCGTCCGCTTCGAGCCCGACCTCGCGCTCGTGGCCGCAGCCATCCTCATGGGCGGCGGCGCGGCCCTCGGGGGCGCCCTCCTCGCCGTCCGCGCCGCGGTCCGGCTCCCTCCGGCGGAGGCGATGCGTCCACCTGCGCCCGCCATCTACCACCGCACGCTTCTCGAGCGGCTGCGGCTCTCTGCGATCGCGGGTCCCATCGCGATGATGGTGCTGCGCGAGATCGAGCGGCGCCCGGTCCGGATGCTGCTGTCGTCGCTCGGAATCGGCAGCGCGCTCGCCCTCCTCGTGCTGGGCCGCTTCGCGCTCGACTCGGTCGAGTTCTACGTCGAGGGCTCGCTCCGGCGCGAGCAGCGTCAGGACCTCGCCGTCACCTTCGACCGGCCCTGCTCGACGCGGGCGCTGCGCGAGCTCGCTGCGATACCGGGGGTGCGGCAGGCGGAAGGCCTCCGCGGGATCGCGGTTCGCGTCCGCCACGAGCACCGCACGCGCGACGTGGTGCTCGTCGGCCTCCCGGCCGGCGGGACCCTGCGCCAAGTCGTGGACAGGGGGCGCGAGGTGGTCCCGGTCCCGCCCGACGGCGTCCTGGCCACGAGGAAGCTCGGGGAGGTGCTGGGCCTGCGCCTCGGCGATCGTCCCGAGGTCGAGCTCCGCGAGGGCGCGCGCCTGGTGGTGCGCCCGGTGATCGCGGGCTTCGTGGAGGACGCGATGGGGCTGCAGCTCTACGGGCGCGAGGACCTCATCGCGCGGCACGAAGGCGACCTCGGAGCCCTCACCGCCGCCCTGCTGACGGTCGATCCCTTGCAGGCGGCGGCCGCGAAGGAGCGGCTCCGCCGCATGCCGCGCGTCCTCGACATGTCCGAGATTCGCGCCGACATCGGGCGGCTCCTGGCCATGCAAGCATCGATCGAGGACGTCCGGGCGATCATCTGCGTCGGGCTCGCCGCCATGGTGATCTTCGGTGTCATGTTCAACAACGCGCGCATCGCGCTCGCGACGCGCGCGCGCGAGCTCGGCAGCCTGCGCGTGCTCGGGTTCTCGACGGACGAGATCGCGTGGATCCTCATCGGCGGCATGCTGGTCGAGCTGGCCGTCGCGACGCCAGTCGGCCTCTGGCTCGGGCATTCGTGGGCGGAGCTCTTGATGCGGACGGCGGACCAGGAGCAGTACCGCTGGCCGGCGTACGTCTCGCCGAGCACCGACCTCTTCGCCGCGATCGTGGGAGGCCTCGCGGCAGCGGCGAGCGCGCTGTGGGTACGTCGGAACGTCGACCGGCTGGATCTCATCGGCGTCCTCAAGACCCGGGAGTGAGCCATGGAGCCTTCGAAGGAAGCCGCGCAGTCGCTGCCGCCGCCGCCCCGCGGCGACAGGGTGGCGGACGCGCCCGAGCAGCCGCGAAGGGACGTGCTCCGGCCGAGGATCGGCGAGGAGGGTCGGCGCGCGCGCGACCTCGGCCGCAAGCGGATGCGCCTCGTCCGGCGGGGGTTCGTCGCCGTCGTGATCCTCTTGGCCTTCGCCGGCGTGGGGCTGGCGCTCCGCCCGCGCCCGGTGCCGGTGGACGTCGCGACGGCGGCGCGCGGCGGGCTCGTCGTCGCGATCGAGGAGACGGGGATCGCGCGCGTCAAGGACCGCTACGTCGTCTCGGCGCCGGTGTCCGGCACCGTCTCGCGCCAGCTCCTCGAGCCCGGAGACACCGTGGCGGAGCGCCAGGTCGTCGCAGAGATCGCTCCGCTCGCGTCGCCGCTCCTCGACGTCCGGACGCGCTCCGAGGCGCAGGCGAGGTTGAGCGCGGCCGCGTCCGCGCTGGGGCAGGCGGAGGCGCAGGAAAAGCGAGCGACGGCAGCGGAAGCGCTGGCGCGCGCGGAGCTCTCGCGCGCCCGGTCGCTGGCCGAGGGAGGCTCGCTCGCCGCCCAGCAGCTCGACCGCGCGGAGTTCGAGGCGCGCATGCGGGCCGAGGAGCTCTCCTCCGCGGTCTTCGCCGTGAAGGTCGCCGCCGAACAGGTCCGCGTCGCGCGCGCCACGCTCGCGGCCGAGGGCGGCTCCAGCGACCGCCACATCGAGGTGCTCGCCCCAGCATCGGGCCGCGTGCTGCGCGTCCTGCAGAAGAGCGAGGGGGTGGTGCAGGCGGGAGCGCCGCTCGTCGAGATCGGCAACCCCGAGGTGCTCGAGCTCGTCGTCGACCTCCTCACCACCGACGCCGTCCGCGTTCAATCCGGGACGCCGGTGACGATCCAGGGCTGGGGCGGCGACCGGGCGCTCCCAGCGCGGGTGCGCAAGGTCGAGCCGTCCGCGTTCACCAAGCCGTCGGCGCTCGGCATCGAGGAGCAGCGGGTGAACGTGATCGCCGCGTTCAGCGACCCTCGACGGGACTGGGCCGCGCTCGGCGACGGCTTCCGCATCGAGGCGCGCCTCGTACTCTGGCAGGGCGAGGACGTGCTGAAGATGCCGCAGGGCGCCGCGTTCCGCCGCGGCGAAAGCTGGGCGGTGTACCGCGTGGTCTCGGGCAAGGCGCGCCTCACGCCGGTGCAGATCGGGCACCGCGGGGACACCGAGATCGAGGTCCTGAGCGGCCTCGACCCCGGCGCGGTGGTGGTCGTGCACCCGGGCGATCGCGTGAAGGAGGGCGCGCGGGTGCAGGTTCTCGAGTGACCGCGTGCTGGAAGGCGCGGGCGTCGCTCAACGACCGCACCGCGATCGCCGCCCAGCCGAAGGCGATGAGCCCTCTGGGTTATCATCTCCCGATGCTCGACACTCGCGTCCTCGCCTTCACCGGGATCGCCGCCGTCCTCACGCTGACTCCAGGGGCCGATACCATGCTCGTCGTGCGGAGCGCGGCCTTCCGCGGCCGCCGGGCCGGATTTTTGACTGTCCTCGGGATCGGCAGCGGCCTGTTCATCCACGCGACGCTCTCCGCGCTCGGGCTGTCGGTGGTGCTCGTACGCTCTGCGCGCGCGTTCGAGCTCGTGAAGGCCGCGGGGGCGCTCTACCTCGTGTACCTCGGCATCCAGGCGATCCGCAGCGCCTGGCGGGCTACACCCGTCGCCCCGTCCGTGCCACGACCCTCTCGCGCACGCCGAGCGTTCCTCGAGGGGCTGCTCACCAACGTCCTCAACCCCAAGGTCGCGGTCTTCTACCTCGCGTTCCTGCCTCAGTTCATCGGCCCGCACGACCCGGTGCTCGCGAGATCGATCCTGCTGGCGTCAGTCCACTTCGCCGAGGGGGTCGTCTGGCTGTCCCTCGTCACGCTGTTCGTCACGCGGTTTCGTTCCATGCTCACGCAGCCGCGGGTCCGGCGCGCGATGGAATCGGCGTCGGGCGTTGCGTTCATCGGCTTCGGGGTGAAGCTGGCGGTGAGCAGGCGCTGAATACCCAGCGTCACCGGGCTCGAGCATGCCGGCTGGGCCGGAGCGCGCATTCGCTCAGGTGACAGCTTCGTGTTCCAGTGTTCGGTGGACGGCGCCCGCAACCGGTTCTGGCGCGCGCTCGGGCGGTTCCCGGCGAAAGCGTGCACCGTCGGGGTTAGCCCATTCACGCGCAGCAAGTTTCGATTCCCTCACCTCGACCGCGCCAGCGCCACCGCGTCGGGACCCGCCGGGAACCGGAGTTGCCCGGACGCATCGGTCGCCGCGCGGTACACCGCCTCGGCCACGTCCGACTCGGTCGTCACCACGGTCTGCTGAGTGAACTCCGCGAAGACCCGCTTCGCGAAGGGCGCGTAGGCCTCGGGGATCAGCCCCTCCATGCGCGGCGTGCTGCTCGCGAACCTCGTGGTCGGGCCGTACCCTGGCTCGACCAGCTTGACGCGCACGCCGAACGCCTCGAGCTCGATCGCGAGGGACGCGGTGAAGCCTTCGATGGCCATCTTGCTGGCCGTGTACGCGGCCACGAGTGGCATCGGCGCGAGCGTCGCGCTCGACGTCACGTTCACCACGACGCCCGACCTCCGCGCGCGGAGCTGGGGCAGCACCGCCTGCACCATCGACATCCCGCCGAAGGTGTTGGTCTCGAACACCTCGCGCACCGTGGACATCGGCGTGGCCTCGAAGGCGCCGAAGAGCCCAACGCCGGCGTTGTTGACGAGCACGTCGATGGGCCCGCTCGCATCGAGGGCGGCCGCGATGCTCTCGGCTTTCGTCACGTCGAGCGCCAGCACGCGCACTCGTTCGGACCGGGGCAGGACGTCCTCGCGCGGCGTTCGCATCGTGGCGATCACCCTCCATCCCTTCGCGTGGAAGTGGCGCGCGGTCTCGAGGCCATAGCCAGAGGAGCTGCCAGTGACGAGCACGGTTTTCATGGGGGGGACGTTAGCCAGCCCGAGCTGGACTCACTACGCTGTTTAGTCCTGATTTCATTCGTGAGCGTCCAGCCATGAACGACCCACTCGAGGAAGTGATCGCGCTGCTTCATCCACGCGGGGTGGCGTCCAAGGTGATCAGCGGTGCCGGTCGGTGGGGTGTCCGCTACTCGGACTTCGGCCAGCCGAGCTTCTGTGTCGTGCTGGAGGGCCGCTGCCGGCTCGCCGTCGACAGCCACGCTGCCCTCACGCTCGAGGCCGGCGACTTCGTGCTCCTGCCGGCGACGCCGGGCTTCACCCTGTCGGGCTTCGAGCCGGTGAGGCCCGAGCGCATCGACCCGAAGGCGGCGCCCTCGCCGACCGGAGAGGTCCGCCACGGCACGCGGTCCGGACCGCCTGACGTGCGCCTGCTCGGCGGGTACTTCGTCTTCGAGTCACCTGACGCGGGGTTGCTGGTCTCACTGTTGCCGGCGGTGGTGCACGTGCGCGGCGCCGAGCGGCTCGCGCTTCTCGTGCGACTCGTCGGCGATGAAGCGAGCGAACTGAGGCCGGGGCGGGACCTCGTGCTCGCGCGTCTCGTGGAGGTGCTGCTCATCGAAGCGCTTCGGTCGACGTCCGGTGGAGACGCGCCCCCGGGGCTCCTCCGCGGGTTGGCCGATGCGCGACTCGCGCGTGCAATACGGCAGATGCACGGCCAGCTCGCGCGTTCGTGGACGGTGCGCGAGCTTGCGAAGACGGCCGCGCTTTCCCGCTCGGCGTTCTTCGAGCGCTTCACGCGCACCGTGGGCCTTCCGCCGATGGAGTACCTCCTCGCATGGCGCATGTCCGTCGCAAAAGGGCTGCTCCGCCGCCACGACCTCGGCGTGGCCGAGGTCGCCGAACGCGTCGGCTACGGTTCGGCGAGTACGTTCAGCACCGCCTTCAGCCGGCGCGTGGGCCAGCCCCCGCGCCGGTATGCGCGAGGGCCGTATGGCGCGCCCTGACCGAGAGTAATCACGGCCGCGCGATGACGGTCGGGTCTCCATTCTTCGGGTCGAGCGCATCTTGCGTTCGCCGCGACTCACACTTCGCGGAGCGCGCTGAGGGCCGCTCCCACCAGCGCGACGGCCGCGACCGCCCACAGGCAGGCGTGGACGGCGGCGGCGACGGCAGCCGGGGCGGACGCGTGCTGCGCCTCGATGCGGGCTGCGTAGATGGCGCCCGCGGAGGCGGTGCCAAAGGCGAAACCGCTCGTGCGAGCGGCGGTCAGGACCGCACCGGCGACGCCGCGGCGCGCCGGGGGAGCGGCGCTCATGATGGCGCTGTTGTTGGGAGCGGTGAACAGGCCGGCACCCACGCCGACCGCGAGGGCGCCAGGCAGGAACGCCTGCACGCCGTTGCCCGGCGCCACGCGGAGGAGCAGGAGGGCGCCCGCGCTGAACGCGACCATCCCGGCGGTGGCAGGGAGGCGTACGCCGACGCGGTCCGAGAGGTATCCGCTCGGCGCCGTGAAGGCGAGCATGGCGAGCGGGATGGCCATCAGGACCAGTCCAGCGCGGGACGCGGAGAGGCCGCACGCGCGGATGAGGAGGAACGGCGCCGTCAGGTTGACCGCCGCCATGCAGGAGTAGCAGAGGAACGCGGCGAGCGTGGAAGCGGAGAAGGTCCAGGACGAGAACAGCCCGACGTCGAGCGCGGGGTGATCGGTCCGCCGCTCCACCATCACGAATGCGACCCAGCCCGCCGCGGAGGCGACCAGTAGGCCGGCGATGAGCGGCTGGGTCCAGCCGAGCCGCTGTCCATGGCTCAGCGCGAACAGGAGCGCGGAGAGCGCGGCGGCCATGAGCGCCGCGCCCGCCACGTCGAAGAGCGGCGTCGAGCCGTGCTCGGGTCGCGCCTCCTTCACCAGCGCATGGGACGAGAGCGTCACCATGGCGAGGCCGATCGGGACGTTCACGAGGAAGATGGCCGGCCAGCCGAGATGCTCGGTCAGCCATCCGCCCAGCGCCGGTCCGATGGAGAGGCCGAGGTAAGTCATCGTCGCCTGCAGCCCGAGGGCGCGACCGCGCTCCTCGGCCGGAAAGGCGCCGATGAGCACGGCCGGGCTGAGCGCGAGGATCATGGAGGCGCCCAGGCCCTGCAGCACGCGCGAGGCGACGAGCGGCCCGATGCGCCCCGAGACGCCGCAGAGGAGCGACCCGACCGCGAAGAGCACCTGGCCCGCCATGTAGATCCGGCGCTTGCCGTGGACGTCCGCGATCCGACCAAAGACGAGGAGCGTGCCCGTCACCGCCAGCAGGTAGGCGAGGACGACCCACTCCAGCGTGTCGAGGGGTGCTCCGGTACTGTGGCCGATGGCGGGCAGCGCGATGTTGACGATGCTCGTGTCGAGCGCGGACATGAACGTGCCCGAGCCCACGACCACCAGCGTCCACCACTTGCGATCCATCCCCAGCCACAAGCGGTCCACCGCTCGATCGCCAACCGACACGCGCAACTCCGTCGTCATCGCACCTCCGGGCGGCATCTTACAGGCGGGCCTGCTCAGCGCCCAGGACACCGGTCTGCAGCACGGCCGCCTCGTTTCGGCGCCACGACGGCCCGGTTTCGGGATGAATTCGAGTGGCGAAGGCGCTCGCGACCGAGAGCGACGAGCTCATGGCGCACTTCGAGCTGCGTCGCAAATGCCTACGTTCGCGTGAGGGGGAACCACAGATGAAGCGACGACCGCCTCCGTTGGCGAACTCCTCCCCATCACTCGCGTCAGCGCGCGACGGCCAGTAGGCGGTGAGGGTTGCCAAGAAGCGGGCGCCGGCCGCCCCCTCCCCTGCCTGGGCGGCGCGGCGGGTGGGACTTGCGCGGGCCGAGGCAGCCGACTATTGTTGAGCGCGTACTCACGCATCACGCGCTCATGGCACGCCCTCTCAGCGACGAAAAGCGAAGTGCCCTCCTCGCGGCCGCGATCGACCTCTTCTCCGAGAATGGGATCGACTCGACGCCGACGGCGGCCATCTCGAAGGCGGCGGGCGTCGCCGAGGGCTCGCTCTTCACCTACTTCAGGTCGAAGGACGGCCTCGTCAATGCGGTCTACCTCGAGCTCAAGGCCGAGCTTGCGCAGGTGCTCATGCAGGGCTTCCCGCGCGACGGCTCGATCGCGAAGAAGCTGAAGCACCTGTGGGATCGCCACGTCGCCTGGTGCGTCGCCTCGCCGAAGAAGCTGAAGGTCCTCGACCGGCTGCTGCTCTCGGATCGCGTGGCCGCCGCGTCGAGAGCGCAGGGCGCTGAGCCGTTCCGCGAGCTCGACGACGCCGTTCAGCAGGCGGTGGAGGACGGGACGCTGCGCGACCTCTCCCTGCCGTTCCTCCACCAGATCTTCGCGGCCATGGTCACGGCCACGCTGCAGATGATCGCGGCAGATCCCGCAGGAGCCGCGAAGTACCGCCGGGAGGGGTTCGAGATCCTCTGGAACGCCGTGCGGCGGTGATTTTTTTGGGCGAAACATGAGCGAGCACTCACGCAACGACCGAGGTGTGAAGATGGACCGCTGGACCTTTGCCGACATCCCAGACCAGACCGACCGTACGGCCATCGTCACCGGTGCGAACACCGGTATCGGGCTCGAGACTGCACGCATGCTCGCGCTGAAGGGCGCGAACGTGGTGCTCGCCTGCCGCAACCTCGAGAAGGGAAAGGTTGCGGTCGAGCACGTCCAGTCTGCCCGGCCGCGCGGCAGCGCGACGCTCGCTGCCCTCGACCTGTCGGACCTCGACTCGGTCGCGGCGTTCGCGGCGGCGTTCGCCGCCTCGCACGAGCGGCTCGACCTCCTCGTCGCGAACGCGGGCGTCATGGTGCCGCCGCTCGGGCGCACGAAGCAGGGCTTCGAGCTGCAGCTGGGCACGAACCACCTCGGCCACTTCGCGCTGGTGGGTCGCCTGCTGCCGCTCGTGCTGCGCACCGGCGGCGCGCGGGTCGTCGTCGTCTCCAGCGCCGCCCAGAACTTCGGCCGGATCGACCGGGACGATCTGAACTGGGAGCGCCGCCCGTACCGCGCGTGGGCGGCCTACAGCCAGAGCAAGCTGGCGAACGAGCTCTTCGCCCTCGAGCTGCACCGGCGGCTCTGGGCGGCCGGCTCGCGGGTCCGCGTCACCTCCGCCCACCCGGGCTTCACCGCCACCGACCTGCAGCGCACGTCGCCTGCCTCGCGCCTCTTCAACCCGATCTTCGGGATGAAGCCGGAGGACGGCGCGCTCCCGACGCTCCGGGCCGCGACCGATCCCGCGGCAGCGAGCGGCACCTACTGGGGTCCGCGCGGCCTCTTCGAGATGCGCGGGCCGCCCGCCCCGGCGCGCATCTGCGCCCGCGCGCAGGACCCGTCGCTCGCGGCGTGGCTCTGGGACGAGAGCGAGAAGCTCACGAGCGTCTCCTTCGGCCTCGCGCCGGCGGCGGCGTGATCGAGGCGAGGCCGTGGAGATCGGCAGATGAGGGCGATGACTCGGAGATGGTGGTGCCGGACCGCGGCCCTCGCCGTGGGTCCCGTCGTGCTGGCTGGAGGATGGTGGATGACGAACGGTGAGGACGCCGTGGGCGACCGCGCGACCGGCGCCCGGCTCGAGGCGATGAAGGCGTCGCCGCAGTGGAAGGATGGACGGTTCAGGAATCGGCTGGATCGCCACGATGCACCGCTCCTGAAGAGCCTCGCGCAGTGGGCGCGCGGCGGCGAGCACACGGTGCCCGACGAGCCGCCGCCGATCGAGGCGCGGCGTCGCGGGGATTGGTCGACTCCGCCGCCGGCCGGTCTGCACATCACCTGGCTCGGTCACTCGACCACGCTCGTCGAGATCGACGGGCACCGGCTGCTCCTCGATCCGGTGTGGAGCCAGCGCGCTTCCCCGTTCTCGTGGGCGGGGCCGAAGCGGTTCCACCCACCGCCGCTCCCGCTCGCAGAGCTGCCACCGGTCGACGCGGTGGTCATCTCGCACGACCACTATGACCACCTCGATCACGAGACGATCGTGGCACTCCGAGACCGAGTGCCGCTCTTCGTGGTGCCGCTCGGGGTCGGAGCACACCTCGAGAGATGGGGCATCTCCGCAGCGCGGATCGTGGAGCTGGACTGGTGGGGCGAGACGACGATCGGTGCCCTCACGGTCACCGCCACCCCCGCCCGGCACTTCTCCGGCCGTTCCATCGTGATGAGGGACCGGGACGCGACGCTGTGGGCCGGCTGGGCGATCCGCGGGCCCGAGCACCGCGTGTACTACAGCGGCGACACCGCGATGTTCCCGGATTTCTCCGAGATCGGGAGTCGGCTGGGGCCGTTCGACGCCTCGCTCATCGAGGTGGGCGCGTACGACGCGCTCTGGGCCGACGTCCACCTCGGTCCCGAGCAGGCGATCGAGGCACACCGGCTCGTACGCGGTGGCGTCCTGATCCCGGTGCACTGGGGAACGTTCGATCTCGCCCTCCATCCGTGGACGGAACCCGTGGAGCGTTTGCTCGTCGCCGCGTCGCGCGCAGGCACGCGCGTCGCGATCCCGAGGCCCGGGCAGACCGTGGCGCCGACGACTCCGACGCCGGTCGTCCCCTGGTGGCCCGCCGTCCCGTGGCGCACCGCCGAAGAAGCACCGGTCGTCTCGACGGGTCTCGAGCGCAGCCGCGGCCTGGTCCCCGCCGGCTCCGCCGGGTGACGCCTGCGATCGGGCGCAGCTACGACTCGGCGGCCGATGGGCAGTCCGGCGGCGCCGTCGTCAGCAGCGGGCGCCGGGCGCGTCTTGGCATGGCCCGCAGGCCCGGACGGCGTTAGCGCATCCCGGCCGTCCGACCCTTGCCCGACGGGCCACCTCGAGTCCGGGAGCGACGATGAGCGCAGATGACCTCGACACCCTCCTCGAGGACGCCGCGGCACGCGCGGCGAGGTACCTCGACGAGCTCCCCCGCCGGGCGGTCGCGCCCTCGCCGGCGGCCGTGGAGCGCCTCGCCGCCCTCGACGTCCCGCTCCCGGAAGGCCCCGGGGACGCGCGCGCGATGCTCGCCGAGCTGGACGAGGTCGTGTCGCCCGCCACGATGGCGACGGCCGGGCCGCGCTTCTTCGGGTTCGTCATCGGGGGCGCGCTGCCGGCGACCCTGGCGGCGAGCGTGCTCGCCGCCGCGTGGGATCAGAACAGCGCGCGCTCCGACGTCACCCCGGGGACCGCGGCCGTGGAGGGCGTGGCGCTGCGGTGGGTCCTCGAGGCGCTCCGGCTGCCGGCCGGCGCCGCCGGCGGCTTCGTCACCGGAGCCACCGTCGCGAACTTCACCGCGCTGGCCGCGGCACGCCACGCCGCGCTCGCGGCCGCCGGGTGGGACGTCGAGGTGCGAGGCCTCTTCGGCGCGCCAGAGCTCACGGTGATCGTGGGCGACGAGGCGCACGTGAGCGTCTTCAAGGCGCTCGCGATGCTCGGGCTCGGGCGCGAGCGCGTCGTCGTCGTGCCCGTCGACGCGCAAGGTCGGATGCGCGCCGACGCCCTGCCCCGGCTCGGGCCCAGGACGATCCTCTGCCTGCAGGCGGGCAACGTGAACACCGGCGCCTTCGACCCGGCGCCCGAGCTGATCCCGCGGGCCCGGGAGGCCGGCGCGTGGGTGCACGTGGACGGCGCGTTCGGGCTGTGGGCGCGCGCCTCTCCCGCGCTCGCGTCGCTCGCCGCCGGGCTCGAGGACGCCGACTCCTGGGCCACCGACGCCCACAAGTGGCTCAACGTTCCGTACGACAGCGGGCTCGCCCTCGTCCGCGACGGCGGCGCCCTGCGCGCCGCGATGGGGATGACGGCCGCATACCTGCCTCAGGGCACGCGCCGGGATCCGGCGGACTTCACCCCGGAGCTCTCGCGCCGGGCCCGCGGCGTCGAGGTCTGGGCGGCGCTCCGGGCACTCGGCCGGGCCGGCCTCGCCGAGCTGGTGGAGCGCTGCTGTCGGCACGCGCGCCGGTTCGCCGACGGGCTCCGGGCGGCCGGCCACCGCGTCCTGAACGAGGTCGTCCTGAACCAGGTGCTGGTCTCGTTCGGCGACGCGGAGCGGACCCACCGCGTGATCGGCGCGATCCAGGCGGACGGCACGTGCTGGTGCGGCCCCACGGTCTGGCAGGGCCAGACCGCGATGCGCATCAGCGTCAGCTCCTGGGCGACCTCGGACGAGGACGTCGAGCGCTCGCTCGAGGCGATGCGCCGCGCGGCGGCGGGCTGACGCTGTACGCGCGCGGATAGGTGGACGCAGAGGAGCTCGCGCGCGAGTATTCTCCAACGAGCGGTATCCCCCCTGCATTGCGAGATCGAGGGAATGCCCACCACGAGAATCGAGCCTTTTCGGATCAAGACCGTCGAGCCGATCCGCATGACCACGCGCGAGGAGCGCGTGCGGCTGCTGGAGGCGGCGAAGCTG
>Ga0306924_10000353_pt1 | contig 38163 bp, 38 predicted proteins | sample sta12Can44000111_FD_203756 | JGI IMG/M metagenome (GOLD analysis project Ga0306924, IMG submission 203756) | Lab enrichment of tropical soil microbial communities from Luquillo Experimental Forest, Puerto Rico - statanox.12C.anox.44.000.111 (v2)... | ecosystem: Environmental > Terrestrial >... | reverse complement strand
TGATCGAATATCTGACCAGAAAGCTGCTTTTTGTAGGTAGCGTTAAAGTCGGCGAGAGTCTCCGCCGAGAAGATGTTTCTGCCATCTAGATGGCTCATAACCATGAGGGGCGCGGCCGATGGCAAAAGCCAAAGGTCGACCCGACATTCTGTTATCGCGCGCTTCACGATCTCGTCGCTGACGCCGTCCGCCTCGGAGGTCATCCAGGCGGTCGCGTCGATCGGAAGCGGGTTTCCGCGGAAGACGGGGATGACTCGTAGCCCCTCGGCATCAAAAGACGCAGTGCCCGGGCCGACAGCAATCCTGAGCCCCGGATTATCATCAAGCGCCTTATCAATCTCAGCTGCTGCCTCCTTGATGGCCGGAGTGTCGGCAATTCTGCGCAACGCTGTACCCCACGACGCAATCACGATGGGGCCGTAACCGAACAGGAGGGCGGCCAGCAAGCCCAACGTCAGGCCCTCGTATCTACCCCTCGCTCGCAGATCCGGCAGGTTCGCCGCGGCCGCTCGACGCACGACGACAAAGGCCCAGACGACAGACGGAAGAAATGGCAGGAGATGGTGTGGTCCCGCTCCGTTCTCCGCGGCCGGGATTGTCATCAAGGTCATGCACGATACGAGCGCCACGACAAACCAGACGAACGCGCGCGGAAGCTTGAGGGTGAATAACGCATATAACGACAAGAGCGGAGCCAGACACATCGCTTCGAAAACAACGTTCTGCTCAAACAGCCATCGCAGCCATTGACGATGTCGCACTACTTGAAAATAATGGTAGTATTCGAGCAGCGAGACGTTATTCGGGCCAAAAGGGACAGCAAAAGCGATCGCACCTGCCACTCCGGCGACAAGGGTCAGCCGCAGGCCGGCTGCGATGCCCGACGAGCGACCCAGACAATAGACGAAGGCCGGCAGAATGTAGAGGGCGCCGTGGAGTTTGAGATCGGCGCAGATACCGCCCAGCAGACCGAGCGCCGCGGCCGTCAGCATCGTCGGCGCAGAGGTTGCTGCGAGGACAGCAGTCTGCGCCATAAGAAACAGCAAGGCATCTGACCGTACACCGAATACGTAAGCCTGATCGGTGAACCCGGCCAGCACGACGCATTGTACACCGGTCATTACCAGCGCTTCGGCTACTCCGGCGCCGGTACGCCGAAGAGTCGCGAAGGACAAAACCTGCGATAGGGTGAACGCCGTCAGGCCGGGTATCTTGGACGCCCCGATCGATGGCCCGAAAAGCCAGAGAAAGAACCCGTTTATCTGATAAAGGGCCGGTCCGTAGGCGACGCCGTAGACATCGCCGGTATCGAGCCGCGGATAGAGCGGATAGCCCTCCCAGCCCAGCCACGACACCGCGGCAACGTTGGCCTCCGCGTGATTAAGGTATCCCGGGTAAGAAAAATAACGGACGAGAAGGGCAAATTGCAGTACGGCCATTGCCGCGACGCCGGCGACGCCGCCAGCTTTCAGCCAGCGCAGAACGCGTGACCGAGGGTTGAAGGGTATTACGCTCACCGCTGCCGCTGCTACAAACGCGAGTAGCAGCACGAGCTGACCCCTCCAGACGGCTCGTGGATCTATCGAATAGAGAGCATAGATCGACGAAAAGTCGACCACCAAAAGCGTCTCCTCCCGCGACACTGAACCTTGTGCGAATTGTAAAAAAACTCCGAGGGACGACAAAGGGCCATTTATAGTTAAGTTCAACTATTTATAGTTAAGTTCAAGGGTGCCGAAATCCATCGATCGTTGACACCCCGCTTTCTAAACCTCGCCTCCTGCGGTCATGTTCAACGTCTGTTTGCGGCGCAACCCGGTCGCCCCGACGCCTGTCGGCGAAGGACCGGTTTCCACCCTAAACGGACCTAGGCGCAGGGTACCCACCATCAGATTTTATCTACTCGGATGCGCGCGGCTTTCGGCCACAACTTGTTCGTATCCGTGTTCAGGAACTCCTTATTTTACAGGACGAAGTGTGGGATGGCGGCAGCCGATACTGCCGCGATCCCGGTGCTGCTCACTCTGCTGTGGTCGGCCGATCCCCGGCATCGGAGGGAAACTCGTCGGGCCAGAGCCGGCGCATATCCTCGCGCACCGCAGCGACATACTGCACGGAGATGCGGAAGCCCTGCGTCCTGACGCGGCCGGCAATGACGGTGTCTGCCGACACCTTGTCGGCGGCGATCGCGCCAATGACCGCGAAGTCTTTACGATCGCGAGCAAAAGTGCGGCGGGTCATGGCGCCGCCTCCTCGCCCGGCTCCTCGGGAGCGGCCGCTTCTGGCTCGTCGTCTGGCTCCTTGTCGAATTCCTCATCGTCGGGCCAGGGCAGATCAGGGGTATCCTCGATCTCGTGCGGCTCCGGTCCGTAGATCTCGATCTCCCGGGCGACGCCGGCATCGATGATCGGCCGGAGATGCTCCGCCCCTTCGAGCTTTTTCTCCAAGGCTTCGGCGGCCTGCTCGGCCACATCATGCAGCATTTCGAGAGCGTCGTTGGCCTCGTCCAGCGCGGTTTCGAGCTGCCTGTAGGCGTCAGTGAAGGCCTCCTTCGCTCGGTCCCAGGCGTCGGCGATGTCACGCACTTCCCAATCGATGTCGTCGTCGTCGTCGACGTCGTCGTGTGGTACTGTCGGCATACCTACCTCCTCAAATTGCAGCGGCACCATTGCCGCCGCGGGCGACCCTGGTGCAGCGGGAACTGTGCCAGGGAAACTTCATTGGCCGAGCGGCCGTCTGTGCGTGTGCTTCGGAAAGGTGCCGATATCGCCACCGCATAGCAGCCGCTCGATCGCCGTCAGCCTCTTTAGAATCGGTACAAGGAGCTCGGCCTCGGCGCGCCGCACTTGCACGAGCAGCGCAGGTCGAGCACTGCCTTGACCGTCGGCGACGGCGGCCTGGCGCGGCGCAAGGCCGGTTGCGGTCGCCGGCCGCCTCTACGCCCGATCGGTCTGGCGGCGCCACCGTTGATTGGGCCACGACCGAGATCGAGGCCAGGGAACATCTCCAATGTGTGGGCATTTCAGAACGGGATGTCGGTGTCGTCGTCATCGAGACCGGCGGTTGGGGTTAAAGGCCGATCGCACCACCAGTGCCGGCGGGCTCTCTCGGCCGCAGACAAGCGCGGCGGCCGCTCCCTAAGGCCGATCAAGGGCAGGAAATGCTTTGGCGGGATGCTCGAAAATACTGCCCACCAGTCCACCACCCTGGCGAGGGGATGCTTGTCCAGTAGCTCGGACATGGCGTAATCGCCGCTATCGGCGACCGCCAGGATGTCGCGCTCCATTGCTTCATAATCAGGCATTGACTTGGCCTCCCTAGCGAGGCTCGCAGGCTGCGCGCAGGATTGCCCGCCAGGCTGTGGCGGATGGCGCGCTGTTGAAGCTGGCATTCCAGACGAACGCCTCGATGTCCTCGCGACAGTGGTTGACCGCGAGGGGGATGCCCTCCGCGTCGAAGTACACGATGTATTTGTTACCTTCGATGGTCACCGGGATCTTCATTGCCTTATCCTCCTTATGGGATGAATTGCTGGACATTACTGGGAAAGCCGGCCCTGCAGTGCGGTTTCGGCCAGTGCACTGCAGAGCCCCACTCCCCGTCAGAACGGGATGTCGTCGTCGATCTTGTCGAGCAGCGAAGACTGTTCCCCGGCCGGCGGGGTCGAAGACTGTCCCTCGGTCGCCCGGGTCGGCTGACCCAAATGCTGCTGCGGCCGCTCGCTAGTGCTCGTGGCCGGCAGCGAGGCCTGGCCGGTCACGGCCTTGTATTCGGGTGAGCGTGCAATCCTCTCCCGCAGCCGATCGGGCAATGCCGCATAGGCGTGCGGATCGAACTCGGTGAGGCTGAACACGATCGTCGCATGGATCAGGGCGCGCCACTCCGGCACCCCCTTGGGCGGCTTCCCGAGCGAGACGAGGTTGACATAGGCGCGGCCGTCGCGGCTTTGCTCGTGCTTGATGCCGAGGACCGCGACCATGCCGACCCGCTCGGCCAAGTCGAGACCGCCATTAAGCTCTTCCGCCGTCATTACCCTGCCCAGCCAGGCCTCGACATTTTGGCGCAGCGCTGAGCGCTCGTGCGAACTGAGAGTGTAGGTGCGGCCGATGGCGAACGGGCGGCCGGTGCTCATGCGCTCATCCGGCAGCTCGAACTGCAGCCGCAGTTGCGGCTTGTGGTCGATTCTGCCCTCGAATTCGGTGCGCTGCGTGCCGAGCTCGACGACCCCATAGAGCGTTCCGAGATGGCTGCCGGCCGGCGGCAGCTCGAAGGCCTTCAGTGCCGGCATGACGATTCTAGGCATTACGTACCGTCCTTTCCTGTGGTTATTTCACTGCAGCCCAGTTGCGCCCGATCTTTGCTATGGCAACGCCGTTCACCGGGGCGCCCGGGAAGGTTTGGGCGAAGGCGTCGAGCATCGCCATTTCGAGAAGATCCTTGGCGATCTCGGCGTGGTCCTCGTGCACTTCCAAGAGGAGCTCGTCGTGCACGCAGGCGATGACCCCACCGCGAATCTCGTATTGCTGGAGGAAGACGTGGATGTTGACGATCGCTCGCAACATGCAGTCGGCGCAGATGCCGCTGATCGGCAGGTTGCAGCAGCGGGTGAAGATTAGCCGGCCACCGACATCGGTCTCCCAGGCGGCCCTGACGACGCGGCCGGCGCCGATCAGCACATAGCCCTGGGCGCGACAGACGGTGTAGTTGCGCTGCAGGCCCTCGTGCAATTGCGCAAACGCGGCAAAGAACGCGGCCTGCGCCCGTTCGGCCTCGGCGAGGCTCATCTCGACGCCGTAGTCGGTGAAGGCGTATTCGCGCAGGCCGGCCGGGCTCTGCCCGTAGAGCGCGCCGTAATTGACCGGCTTGGCTTTCTGGCGGCGGGGGTCTTCCTCGGTGATCGTCGATGCCGGCACCCCGGCAATCCGGGCAGCCGTTTCGATGTGGATGTCGCGGCCGTCAACGAACACCTGGGTCAGCGTTTGGTCCTGATAGAGCCAAGCGGCACCCCGCAGCTCGATCTGGCCATAGTCGCAGCCGACTAGAAGATGACCGGGTGCGGCGACGATGCCCTCCATGAATTCAGGGGCCTTTTTGCGCGGCAGTTGCTGCAGATTGGGATTGCTGGCGCTGAACCGTCCGTTCTTGGTGCCGCCGATGCTGTAGCGGCCGTGCAGCCGGCCGGTCACCGGGCTGATCTTTTCGGCCAGCCGGGGACCGAAAGTATTGATCAACTGTTCCTTGGCGCGCATCGCCAGCACCGGGCGGGCGCTTTCGATGTCGATCAGGCGTTTCAGATGTCCTTTGCGGACCGACAGTTCCCCGGTCGGCGTCTGCGGCCAGGAGGCGAGGCGCTGTGGATCTTCCCTCAGCACCCATTGCAGCCATTCGCGCCGCTCGCCGTCATTGGCCGGAGGGTTCCTGCCGGTCATCCCATGGTAGGCGTGCCGCTCTTCGGCGAGCTCGCGCGCCCATTTGTCGCTTACGGCCGCATGCCCGGTGCGGTCGATGCCGAGACCGCGCAATTCCATCGCCGCGACCGGGACGATCGCCCGGCGCTGCAGTTCGTAGGCCTGGGCGAGGCACCAAGTTTCGCCCAGCCGCTTGTCGTGGCGCGGGTGCAGGGCCCGCAGAACTGGCTTCATCCGGCGCCACAATTGCCAGGCAAGGATCGCATCGGAGGCGGCGTAGGCGATCTGCCCCGGCGACAGTCTCTCGGCACCCCAGTTGCTGCTGGTCTGCAGTTCTTTTGGCACTTTGAGACCGAGCACGTCCTCGGCGGTCTGCGCGAGACTGCGCCTCTCGCCGTGAAAACCGACACCGTTGATCAGTCCCTGCGCCTGCAATGTGCAGTCGACACGGCCCTTCGCCCGGCGGCCGAGAGGCAGCCGATACCGGCAATGGTGCTGCAGGAAGGTGGTTTCGAACCCGGCATTGTGGGCGGCGAGGCGCAACCGCCTTAACCAGTGCGAGCCGGCAACCAGCTGCAAGGCCTCGCCGCGAAACACGAAGCAACGTTCGCCCCCGGCATAAATCTGCAGTGTCGCGATTCGCGCATGGTGCGGGTTGAGCCCGTTCTTGTCCTCGACCGAGGGCTGCTCGGCGCTGAGCGTGCCGTCCTTGTTGATATTGAGCCAGGGACGCTCGCCGAGGCCCGGTAGCAGGGCGGTTTCGATGTCGAGGCCGACTGTCCCGCCATGTTTCTTTGTATCGCGTACGAGGCTCCTGACGGCCTGGCGGGCCTGTTCCTTCGTCTCGATCAGGAGCGCCTCGACGCCCAATTGATCGAGGAAGTCGAGCGCCGGGTTGTCGAGCTCCTCGCCGCCGAGATATTTCCACAGCAGACCGCCGTGGTCGGCGCGCCTGATCTCCTCCTGCAATAGTGCGGGCAGCTTATCGAGCCCGCCGATGACGACGCCGGCCCCGGACAGGCGGAAGCGGGCGCCGAGCGCCGAGGCCTCGCCCAGCACGCTGCGCAGTGCGGTAAGATCGCGGTAAGGTGACAGGGCGACGACGGCGCTCATGGCTGGTGCCCCTGCAGCTCGGCTGCGAGTTCCCTGCCGACCAGGCGTATGCGGCGTCGGCTCTGTCGTGCTCGTCTGGGCAGGGCATTCAGGCGGTCGCACAACAGCCGCGTGAACTGCCGTACGGCGGCCAGCGCATCGAGACCTTCATCGAACGTGCCGAGAATTACGGTGCCGCGGTCGCGCAGCAGTTCGGCTTTGTGGGAGTGCTCCTCCTCCGGGTAGAAGTCCTGCACCGTGCCCATGTAGCCGCCATCCTCGGGGCAGTACGTGACGATCGCCCAAAAGCGCCGCAGAGCGGCCCGACGCGAGTGCGCGGGCGACGGGTTTTTCATGTCGGGTCTCCTTCTGGTTTATTGGCTGCAAGAATGCGTTTGACGACGCTCTCGGCGCGGCCGACCGCCTTGCCGATCTGCTTGGCGCTCCACTCCGGATGGTCGGCCACGGCCGCGATCACAGCGCCCTCGATCGCGCTGCGGCGCCGCGTGGAACGAGCCTTGCCCTCCGGCGCTATGGGATCGGCCGCCGGAGGCGCCGTATCCTCACCGTTCGCGCGAGGGAAACCCTGTAGTTTTTCGGCAGATGACGGGGTCACCTGCTCCCCGGCATCATCCGCAGAAAAGAGTTTCTTTACCCCTTCGACCCCTTTTTCACCTGGTTCACCTGGGTCGGAAGCGCCGGGTGTAACGATCGTAACAGCCTCTGTTTCTGCGCCGGGTGAACCACGTGAAGAAGGGGGGTGAGGGGTAAAGAAACTCTCAGAAAGGGGGTGCCTGCCGACATGGCGGTCAAATACCGGCTTGAATTGGGCGAAGGAGTAGCCGCGCCGGTGCTGCCGCACTCCCTGCTCATCATGATAATATTCGTTCTGGCTCCGCACTAAATGGCTGAGCCGCTCCCGCATATATTCGAAGCTGATCGGGTTGCCTCGGCTTATTGTCGCCCAGTCCTCCTCGGGATCGGCAATGAGCGCTGCCCGCAGATCTTGGCTAGTGATGAATTCCTTGGTAGGCGGCTGGTCCGGGTCTGGCTGGAGTATTTGCCATATGCTGGACAACAGCCGTACGGTCACTGTCGGAATTCGCTCAATATCCAGGGCCTCTTTGATCGCCTCGACCACCAAGCGCGGCCAATCGCCCCCGGCCATGTTGGCGACATTGATCAGGGGCTCCCAGTTTTGTACGTCGCGGTTGAGAAGTTCTTCCGGGACTTCCGGCTCGGGCCACTCGGTGACGGCGGCGGCCCAGGCGGCGAGTTGCCGCCGGCAGAGCACGAGCTCGGGGACTTCGACCCGGCGTAGCCGTTCGGCCTTCTCGCCGCGCATTTTCGGCAGCATCCAGACGACGAGCGAGCGGCTCTGCTGCGGCGTGCTGAACTCCCCCAGCCGCGCCAGCGCCATCGGCGTCCACACATGGAATTCGCGCGGCTCCCAGCCGCCCTGCGGGTCGGGGACGAGCAGTGGCACATAGGCCAACGCCCGTTCGTGCGCGGCGTTGATGACCCGCAGCAGGTTCTTGTCCTCGGCGTATTGCAGTTCGTCGAGGCAGAGCGAGGGGTATTTCTGCTCGATCGCCCGCACCAGAAAAGCCCCCGAGGGGTAGGTCCACATCTTGGCGCTGGGCAGCACGTTCCAGATCAGCTTCAGGAGTGTGGTCTTGCCGCTGGCCGGGTCTTTCGATTGGATCGCAAGTTTGGGGAAGACCTCGATGGCCAGCGCCGGCAAGCGCATCAGGTGCGCTGCCGCCAGCCACAAGGTGATGGCGACAATCTGGGTCTGGCGCAGCACGACAAAGCGCGCCAACTGCGCCCGGATCGTGTCGAGGATGGTGACGGGCGGTGGGACGGGATCGTCGAGCGGCTCGTCTGCCGCCGCAAAGATGATGCCCGCCGCAGCTTCTTCCTCCACAGTGGGGGCAGGACGACGCGCCTGTCGGCGGCGCTTCACTTCGGCTTTCAGATCGCTGACCCAGATCTTGACGCCCTCGCCCTCGCCGTCGCCCTTCTTTAGTTCGTCGGCGACTTTGTGCACTTCGGTGGCGGCTTCGAGCGGGGGCATGCGGGCGAGGCGCTCGCATTGGCCGGCGAGGCTGAGCCGGCCCGGCTTGACCCCGGCGACCAGCTTGATCATCTCGGCGAAGCTGGTGTGCTCGCGAAGGATATCGTTGGTGTCCTTGCCGGGCGGCGCGATCGTCAGCATGACCTCGGCCCGGCAATCGAGAAGAAGGTGATCGATCCCTTCTTCGAGGCCCTTGGCGCCGGCCGATTCGGGCTCGTCGCCGTCGCCGACGACCAGGATCCGCTCGCCCTTTTTCGCCTTGAAGTGCTTTAGTGCGCCGATACCGGGGAGGCCGACCACACGCCAGGCGCCGGGCAGCTGGGCGAGGCTTTCGGCATCTTCGAGCCCTTCGCCGACGATGACATCGGCGCGCGTGTCCTTGCCGGTCGCCGCCTTCACCTCGAAGACAGCATGCGCTGCCGATTCGAGATCAAAGCGGCGGCGCACCGGCTCGACGAGGCTCTTCTTGCCGTCCGGGGTCAGATAGGCGAGCTGCACCCCGGTGACGCGCCGATCGGCGCGCAGCACGGCGACGAGCGCCCCCTCACCGGTCCTTGCGTCAGGCAGATAGCCGAGGAGCTCGGGATCGTAGGGGCCGGGAAGCTTGCGCCCGGTAAGATAGATCTCGGCGGGCGTGCCCTCGACCGCCACCATATGGTCGAGGATCTCGCGACACTGGGCGGCATTGGCGAGCTTTGACGTTTCCCCGGCATCGGCGTCCTCGACCTCCCCAGTGCAGGGTCCGTCACCGGGGTTCGTCGCGAGGAAAGAGGCGACCCATTCGGCAGCGGCGGGCCAGTCGCAGTTCTTCAGCAACGCCACCAGGGCGACGACCGACCAGCCGCCGGTCCGGGCCGCGAACGCGTACCAGCGGCCATTGCGGATATCGACGACCAAGCCCCCGGTCCCTCCGCCCCAGCGCCGATCGTTGCCCTGCAGAACGCCAGAAGTACCGAGGATGGTGGCGACCATCGTAGTCGCCCAGGTCCGCCCCTGCCGCTTGTCGTCGCGCGAGAGGCGGCTCACGGCGCGCCCTCCGGCAGGAATTGTGCCGGCGCGGCGACCCGGAAAGCCTCTTCTAAGGCCGCCATAAAGCGCACCCGGTCCTCGTCCGTGGCAAAGGTGACGGCGCTATAGCGCGATGCCGGAAGATCGCCGGGCACCAGTGGGCTACCGTAAGTAAAGTTGGCGGGCCCATGCCGGAATACCGCAATGCGATGAAGTGTCAGACCGGAGAAGAAGCTCAGCAGCAGAGCGTCGAGCCAGCCGATCTGGCTCCCCCAATCCCCGGAAATTGGCGTGAACGCGGCCGATATGAGCGACATCAATAGCCCCTTTCCCCTAGGAGCCGGCCCTCAACCTCTTGCCGAAGGAGGGTTTTTGCCTATATCGACGGTTAGTTCGTAGTACCGTCAGACTAGGCATCTGCCTCCGCCGGCCCGGGAAACTGGGCCGGTGTTTTTCATGCGAGCGTGGTGCTGTCCTTCGCGACTGTTACGGGTTTACTTGGCGAGGACCGGCGCGCCCGTCCCCGAGGCGTTGGTTGTGGAAACAGGCTCCGACGCGGCACCTTCAGCGCGACGGGTTTGCGCCGTCCCTTGGCGCGCGTCTCCGGGCTGATCCCACGTCTTGCCCGCGCTGCATTGGCACTGCCTTCGGTCAGCAACGAGCGCTCGTAGTTCTCGATCGCCGCCAGCCGCTCGGCCTCGGGTCGTACAACGCCCAACTGCCGGCGCCGCAACAGAGCCAAATAGCTGGCAAGGAACACACGGCGCTGGCGGCCGCCGACGACGACGCTGTCGAGTTCGCCAGAGCGATACCAGCCGACAAGCATATTGATGCTCAGGTTCTCAAGCTGCATCAGCAGCCGCTGCGGCACCGTGACGGCACCTTGCTCGACAAGCCGTTCGAGGGCGGACATCCCGGATGGCCTCTGTCCTCAGCAATTCGGTCTCTTAAGAATAGATGCGTGCAGCGAATTTGGTGAACCCTGCCTGCATAAAAAAATCCGGGACCGCAACCGGTCCCGGATTTCCGTTGTAACAGGCGTCGAGTGTGTCAGGTGAACAGCGGCGCCAGCCGGCCGGTCATCTCGATGACGATCAAAAAGCCCGTGGTGTGGAGGAAACCCTGCGGATAATCCTGTGGATAAACCGACACGAGGTCGAGACGTGGCGGCTCGGCCTCATCGGTCAGCGGAATGATTCGCATCGGTCGGGCGGGATAATACGGGATCACCAGGAAATTGACGCCTTCGCCTGATGCTGCACGGAACATCGCACGGCTGATACCTGGCCAGTTGTCGACGGCCAGCCCGCTTGGTATCTCGGAGAGCGGCTCGGCCGTAAGCCCGGCGCGGAAGACTGCCGCGAATTTCTGCAGCACGTTGACCGGGATCTCGCCGGCCGCGAGCGGCGCCAGCAGCGAGGCGATCTGCACTTCGACCGGTTTGTAATAGCGATGTACGCCGCGCCCAGTGCGGGCGTCCGGTGCATCGCATTCGAGGAGCCCGTGATCGACCCAGAACTGCAGCCCGCGCGGCGGCAGCCCGGTCTTCTCGGCGAGATCGCGTAGGCTGAACAGCCGCGCCAAGTTCGGGTTGTCGGGGATCGCCGGGTTGCGGTAGACGCGGGCGTCGTCGGACGGCGGGGCCCGCCCGCGGCGCGTCGTCGTCACGATGCTGTCCTCCCGCTATCGGCGGCAGGTTCGGCAGCACTCGGCAGGTGAGTAACGTTGCTGTCGGGTGGGGTCAGGCAGAACCGCTCCCACACCGTCATCAGCTCGCGGCGGCGCTGCAGCTTGTCACCGCGCTGGTAGCTCTCGGCGACTTTGCTGTCGACGACGTGCGCCAGGCAGCTTTCGCGCAGCTCGCTCGGATACCCCGTCTCTTCGCCGCACCATGTTGAAAAGCATGATCTGGTCGTACCATGCACGGTCGCGGCCACACCGGGCCGCAGCTTTGATAGGAGCAGCCGCAGGGCACCCTCGGCCATTGGCTTGTTATTGCTGCCGGTGATGAAGACGTAAGGGCTCGCGGTCCTAACAGCATAGAGCCCTTCGAGAATCGCCAGGGCGCTGTCGGCCAGCGGCACCCGAAATTCGCGCTCGTTCTTCATGCGCTCCGGCGGGAGCGTTAAACAGCGGGCCTGGAAGTCGATATCGCCCCACAGCAGCCCGCGCAGTTCTTTGGTGCGCAGCAGGGTCAGCAAGGCAAACCGCAGCGCCTCGGCGACAATCGTGCCTTCGGCCGCAAGCTCGGCCAGCAAGGCCGGGATCTCGCGGTAGTCCAGCGCCGCAAAATGCTGGATTCGCGGCCGCGCCTTGGCACTCAACACATGGTCGAGATGGCCTTTCCAAATGCACGGGTTGGTACCGCTGCAGTAGCCCAGCACCTTGGCCCAGTTCCAGATCAGCTCGATGCGCTGGCGCACCCGCATCAAGGTCTCGGTGCGCTCCTGCCAATGCGGCCGCAAGGCTTGCAGCACCCGCTCGGTGGTGATCATGGTTATCAGTAGATCGCCCTTGGCGCGGCCCTTCTTGTCGCGCTCGTCGGGGTCCGTGGAGAAGGCCGGATAGGCGTACCGCACCAGACTGTTGCGCCAGTCCTTTTCGTGTTTCGGGTGGCGCCAGGCGGAGGCGTGCGTCGCGATGTACTGCTCGGCACACCAGGCGAACGGCTTCGAGATTGGCTTGGCCGGCGCCGCCTTGGCACGCGCAGCCTTGCGCTCCTCGATCGGGTCACGCCCCTCGTCGAGCATCTGGCGGCATTTACGCGCCCGCTCGCGCGCCTCGTCGAGCGTGTAGGTGTGCACCGCGCCGAGACCCATCTCGCGGGTCTTGCCGTCCCTCTCAAAGCGAAATATCCACGACCCCGTCGCGGCAGCAGTGGCCCTGGCATAGAGCCCGCCACCGTCGTTCAATACTTTAGTCTTCTTTTGCTTCTTGCAGTCGTTGATAAACTTTTTGATGCGCTGTACCGTCAGTTTCTCGATTGCCATCTTCGCTCTCCGCTCAATACCGGCAAACCCGTTCACGGCTCGTCCCAGGGAGCAGAACCGTTCAGTGTGTATAGATACGTTATGACCGGTGATAGAGCAAGACCGGAAGCGCAGTGGCTGTCAAGCGTTTACGGTATATCTGGTATAGCTACGTGATACATAGTGTGTGGATGTAAGAACCCCGCGTTTACCGACCCTATTCAAATATCAGCGGGTCATGCGCGATTCCTGCGAAAGAGCGCCTGAGGAAATCGAGTTTAGCTCATGCTCTTTGGTGGTCGTCCCGCGGGCCCCTTCAGCCCACGGACTAGTTCCGTGGGGAAGGCCGGAACCCACCTCTGTATCAAACCGAACTCTTCAAGCAAAGCAATGGCTTGCTCATTCTGGTCGGTTTGTGTAATGGTGACGTGGACCGCGGCCCTTTCGCCGGGGTGACTGTATTGCCCATTCTTTCACACGCTGCTTCTCGGGGGTGACGGGGAGCACGTTGGTCTACTCCCGGGTTTGACGAGTTCTAGACGAGTGCCCTCTCCTCGTTCGCGCGGGCTCGTTCCTCGGCAATCCGGTCGATCTCCGCCCTGACGTGCGGATAGTCCCGCAGAAAGCGGCGAAAATCTGCAGCACTCAACACGAGCACCCGGCAATATCCGAGCGCCAGGACGTCCGCCTGACGCCGCCTCCCGCTGAGTAACGCCATTTCGCCAAAAAAGTCGCCACTCCCCAACCTCACCCTGTCGTTCGGCAGCACCACTTCGACCGCACCCGAGGAGATCAAGAACATCGCGTTGCCGCGGTCACCCTTGCGAATGACCATCTCCTCGGGGACCAGGAGACGCGGCCGGAAGAGGCGGGCGAGCGCCCGCAATTCAGCCGCGCCGAGGCCGGCGAACATCTCGAACTGAGCGAGCAGATCCTCCGCGCGCAGCCCGAGATCGAGCGGCGGCAGCTCGTCCATCAGCGATTGGACCACCGCGTGCTCCCGCTCCAGATCCTCGAAGACCTCCTTCCCGATCAACCCCTCGTCGTAGAGATCGTGAAATCGTGACAGCGACAGGCGGAAGCCGGACTGCCGCAGGAAACGCTGCTCGAGTGCCTCGGCATATTCCGGATATTGCAGGCGCAAGGCGTCGAGCGCGCGTGTGGTTGCCTCGCTGCGGGCAGCGATGACCTCGCCGAGCAACTCGGCGACACGCTGACCGAGCAGCGCCGCGAGCCGGCTGTCGACAAAGCGGAAGAGCTCCTCGAGCGCCAGCCGGCGGATCAGCAACGATTCGAAACGGATCGAGATCTGACGCTGCAGCGGGCGGGCGAGCTTCAACGTGCGATGCAGCAGATTGGCAACCCGGAAGCTCCGCTGAAACTCGAGCAAGGCGCGGGCCGCGCGGTTGTAGCCGATCCGTCCCTCGGCCCGAGCGGCGTCGAGGATGAGATTGGTGTTTCGCAGCAGGCGCTCGATCGCGGCGCCGGAGACTGTGCGCTGGGCGTGATGGTCGAGGATGATCCGGCGCTCGCGATTGGCCAGCGCCACGAGCCCGATCCTGATCCGGTCGCGATCCGAGATCGCCTGCTCCAGATCGGGCTGCGCGGACAGCTCGTCGATGCGCCGGTCAACAGGCTCGGTGGCCAAGCGCGCCACGTCCGGCGCGATCGCGTATTGCGACGCCGTCTCGGCCAAGGCGTCACGCACATCGGCCAGAGACAGCGCCAGCACTTTGTTGCGAAGCGCTTGGTTCAACGGCGACAGGCGATCAAGCTTGAGGAGACGGATGACCGGCCTCAGAGTGAGGCCGTTGACGAGTAAGGTGAACAGCACGAAGCCTGTGGCCAGCACGGCGACGCCGTTCCTGACATCGGGAGGGATCCGGGTGTTTTCGGTGACCGCGAGCGCCAATGCCAAGGTGACGGCACCGCGCAGCCCGCCCCAGGCGATCGCGAGCTTGTAGGCGCTGCCGACCTTTTGGCTCAGATGCGCGGCACTCAGCAGCGGCAGCAACCCGAACAACACCGCTAGGCGCGAGGCGAGCGCCGCCGCGACCGCGACCAGCAATAGCCAGGAATCCTCGAGGTGCACGCCGGTCAGCAATTTGGGGACCAGGGTCGAGGCGCTGACAAAGATCAGCGAGCTCGCCCAGAAGCCGGTCTGATCCCAGACCCGCTCGAGATACCGCCAATTGTCGGGGGCGAGGCGGACGCGGCCGACGGCACCCGCGGTGAGCCCGGCGCTGACGACCGCGACGACACCCGAGATGTCGAAGAGCTGCTCGGCCAGCAGATAGACGACATAGGGCAGCGCCACCGACAGGGTCACCTCGGCGAGGCGCGAGCCGCCGAGAAAGGGCAGGATCATGCCGAAGAGGCGCCCGCCGATGGCGCCGAGGACAACCCCGCCGAGAAAGGCCTCGCCGAAATGCACAGCACCGGCGGCAAAGCTCGGCTGCACGCCCTCCGTCAGCATGCCAACGAGCATCGAAAACAGCACGATCGCCGCAGCATCGTTGAGCAGGCTCTCGCCTTCGAGCAGCCGGGTCAGCCGCGCCGGCGCGCCGAGCTCATGAAAGATCGCCACCACCGCGGCCGGATCGGTCGTCGCGACGATGGCGCCCACCAGCAATGCCACGGTGAGCGGGATCCCGGCGGCGAAGTTGAGGCTGAAGCCGATTGCCGCCGCAGCGGCAAAGACCGCCACCACCGCCAAGGTCAGGATCGGCGCCCAATCCGGCGCGATCTCGCGCAGATCGATCGTCAGCGCCGCATGAAACAACAGTAACGGCAAGAACACGACGAGAAAGATCGACGCATTGAACGGCAGGTCGACGACCGGCCGGACGATGTCGTCGAAAACATTCGTTAAGGGCGTGTAGAGAAGAAACGACGAGAGGCCGCCGATCGCCACGCCGACCACGGCGAGCAGCACGGTGTAGGGCAGATGGAGCCGTTCGGCAGCGGGCTGGACGACGCTGGCGAGCACCAGAAACCCGGCGACGACAAAGGTGATGCTGGCGACGCTGATCAATTGCGGTTACCCGCCTCGCCCCGCGTGCGGGCAAAAGAGTTCGCAAAGGTCAACCAATGCAATGGCGACCGATTGACAGTACGGAGGGTTCTCGTCACCCCGGCGCAAGCCGGGGGCCGTCCACATATGGATACCGGCTTTCGCCGGTATGACGGAGCACGTGAACTCAATTTAATCATTCGAACTTGTGGTTCAGGACCCTAACCCCCGCTCTGTTCGCGCAACTTGAATCGCTGGATCTTGCCGGTCGCTGTCTTTGGCAGCTCGTCGAGGAAAGCGATCCAGCGCGGGCATTTGAACGGCGCCAGCATAGCCTTGGCGTGGTGTTCGAGCGCGAGGGCAAGATCGCCGTCCGCGCGGGTGCCGGGTTTGGCGACGACAAACGCCTTTGGCTTGATCAGACCGTCGGCGTCCGGCGCGCCGACGACCGCCGCTTCGAGCACGTCCGCGTGCGCAATCAGTGCCGCCTCGACTTCGGCCGGTGAGACATACATGCCGCTGACCTTCAGCATGTCGTCGCTGCGGCCGCAATAGACGTAATACCCGTCCGCATCCTCGAAATACTTGTCGCCGGTGCGCGTCCATGCGCCGTTGAAGGTCGACCGGCTGCGCTCGCGGTTGTTCCAGTACACGACGGCGCTGGTCGGGCCGCTGACCAGGAGGTCGCCGACTTCGCCGCGCCGGACCAACCGGTCCTCCTCGTCGACGATCTTGAGCGGGTAGCCGGGGATCGGCTTGCCGGTGGTGCCGTAGCGCACCTCGTCCGGCCGGTTGCTGAGAAAGATGTGGAGCATTTCGGTCGAGCCGATGCCGTCGAGGATGTCGACGCCGAGCCGCGCCGACCAGCGCCGGCCGATTTCTTGCGGCAAGGGCTCGCCGGCCGAAACGCAGCGGCGCAACGCGAGCTCGTCGGCGCGCGGCAGATCGGGGCTTACGAGCATCGCGTTGAAGAGCGTCGGCACACCGAAGAAAATCGTCGGCCGATGCTCGCGCAGGACGCGGTTGACAGCCGCCGGGGTCGGCCGCTCGGCCATCAAAACGCTGGTGGCACCCACCGCCATCGGAAAGGTCAGCCCATTGCCGAGCCCATAGGCGAAGAACAATTTCGCCGCCGAGAAAGTGATGTCGCTTTCGGCGATTCCGAGCACCGGGACGGCGTAGAGCTCCGCCGTCTGCACGAGGCTCGTATGGATATGGACCGTGCCCTTCGGCCGGCCGGTCGAGCCCGAGGAATAGAGCCAGAAGCAAGGCTCGTCGGGGTGGGTCGGCGCAGTGTCGAAGGTAGCGGGAGAGCCGGCGAGCAAGGCGGCGAGTGAGCCCGCTTGCGGCTCGGCGCCGGCGACAATCGCCGGGGGCCGGGGCTCGGGCAGCTGCGCTAGCGCCGTCTCTACCGCGGGCAGAACCGGCGCCGACACGACGACCGCCCGGGCGCGGCTGTCGGCCAGCATGAAGGCGAACTCCTCGGGCGACAGCTGGGTGTTGACAGCGACCGGCACGATCCCGGCCTTGATCGCCCCGAAAAAGGCGGTCGGAAAGTCGATCGTATCATGCAGGCAAAGCAGGATCCGCTGCTCAGGATGAACTCCGAGCCGGCTCATGCCATTGGCAAACCGGCTCACCCGCTCGGCGAGTTCGGCATAGCTGCAATGGCCACGGTCGTCGATAAAGGCGGTCTTCGCACCGCGGCCGGCGGTCAGGTTCCGCTCGATCAGATCGGCGGCGGCGTTGTATGTCGGTCCGCCCTTCATCGAAGCCTCCCTCCCCGAACGTCGTTGCGACCGATAAAAGCATTATATATCCCGCATGCGCGCTTCAAGCGCCGGGCAGAAGCCGCGGAACCGGCGTCATGATGGCGAAAGAGAGAACCGACATGCATAGGATGGTCGCGCCCATCGTGGCCTTCGTCCTCGTTCTGGGATTGGTCGCACCGATCGCGGCCCACGCGGAGATCATTTCCGTACCCTCCGCAGATCCACCGGACCCGGCGGCCTCGCTCCCGCCGCCGACCGTGTTGCGGGGATCTCCGCCCGCTACGGCCAGACCGGCCCCGATCTGCCCGCCCGGTTACTCCCTGTCCTCGGATTACGGCTGCGTCGCGCCGAGCGGCGGTGACTATACCGAGGGCTCGCCCGCTTACGATTATTGGCCGGGTTACGATTACTGGCCGGATTACGGTTACGGCTATCCCTTCGGCGGCTTCCCAGGCTTCGGGTTTGGCAACAGCCGCTTCCATCGCTTCGCCAGGTTCCACGGTGGCCGCGCTTTCCACGGTCGGGCGGCTTTCCACGGCGCAGCGAAATTCGGCGCACGAGCTGCAGGGATCGGACATATGGGCGGGTTCGGCCGCAGGTGATATTTCCCAGGGAGGAGCTCGGTATAGAAAACATCGCTTTGGCGGAGGCAGGATCGTCGTGTTGCCTGCTTCCCTGACCACCGGCTATCAGGGCCGACTCCTGGCGTTGCTTTTGCTCCTCCTCGCACTGGGCGTGGTTTATCTCGTCGTCGCAGCGCCGCTCCTCGAGCTTTACGCGGGCCGCGCGGCGGTCTTGGAGAACAGGCGCATGCTGGTGCCACGACTGAAGGCGGCCGCGGACGAGCTGCCCGAGCTGCGGGCGAGTGTCGCCGAGTTGCGCGCCACCGCGGGCGCCCGCAAGGTGACCTTGGAGGGATCGAGCGACGCGATCGCCTCGGCCAATCTGCAAAGCCACATCGAAGAGCTCGCCGCCTCGGTCGGCGTGACGATCGGCAGCACCGAGAGCCTGCCGGTGGAGGTGCGCGGCGGTTACCGCGCCATTGGCCTGCGCTATACGCTCAGCGGCCCGTATGAAACTTTGGTGAAGTTGCTCGCGAAGCTCGAAGCGGCGACGCCGCCGCTGGTGATCGAGAACCTGCATATCCACGGCGTCTTGCGGCGGCCGGGCACACCGGCGGCCTCGGCGCTCGATGCCGGGCTTGACGTCTTTGGCTTCCGCAACAACGACAAGACAGCCGCCGCAAAGTCGTGACCGCTGCACGGCTTTAGCTATCGTGCTACCGGGTTCTGCTGTCTCAACATGGCCCCGATCGCCACGATTATTGGCCGGATTAAGGCTTCGGCTATCCCGTCGCAGGGTTCCCCGGATGCGGCTAAGGAGCCGGCCGCTTCAATCGTGTCGCCGGGTCCCGTAGTTCCCGGGGGTTCCGAGGTTTCGCAGGTTTTGACGGCTCGGCCAGGTTCGCCGGCTTCGGCACCGGGGCTCGACATGTCGATCGGTCGGCTCTGCCTTCCAATAGGGGCCGGCCCCCGCCGTGGGCGCGAACCGCCGGCTCATGTGGCGTCGCTGTTGTGATGAATTCTTGCCGCTTCCCGACCACCACGAAGAGGGCGATATCCAATCCCTCGAGCCGGGCATAGCCCGGATTGGGGAAAGTGCCGGGCACTCCGTTAATCCCGCCGAAATATCCGGGAAGACGTTCATCCGGTTCGGCTGAATGGACTCATCGCCGCAACACCGAGCCGCTCGAAATCCCGCAGGTTTCGAGTCACGACCGTCAAGTCGTAAACGAGAGCCGTCGCCGCGATCAATGCGTCCTCGATGAGATCATCCGAACGCCGGTGCATCAGGCGCGCCCACCGGCGAAAGATCACGGCATCCGCCGGTAGGACGTTTTGACTGGTCGCAACCGCATCGATCCAATCCTCGATCGCTTTCGCCTTCGATGGATCCTGTTGGCGTGTCATCTCGACCCCGGCCTGCAGCTCCCCGAGTGTGACTGCGGAGAGAAAGAGCTGCTCGGCTGGCGTCGCCGATATCCAGGCGGCTACGCCCGCATTCGGTCGTGGGCGACGCATTTCCGAAACAACGTTGGTGTCGAGAAGGTACACGTTTCTTCGGCCGCTATTCCAACGTTGGCGGCGTGCGCCGGCGCAGGCGCCCACGCCGCGGGAGCGGAACCCCGCCCTCAAAATGTGGCTCGGGCGCGAGCAGCAGCTCCTTCAAGCTGGGCCGCGCAGCTTGCTGCAATCGGCGCCATTGCGCGATCGGCACCAGAACAGCGGTCTCGACGCCGCGTTTGGTGACAATTTGCGGACCCTCCTTGACACTGGCTTCGAGCATCTCGCTGAAACGCGCCTTTGCCTCTTGCACCGGCCAGGAATCCATAGCCCCTCTCCCGGTCGCCAATGACTAGGCTGCAGACTAGTCCATTCCCAGGGAGAATCCAAGCCACGGATCGCGGACACTCTGCGCACGGAGATCACCCGGCCGGCCGGGCAGAGATCATGGACCCAAGGGGGTGCGGCGACATCGTGGAAGAAATCCGCGATGCAGAGGCCGCCCTCCTTGTTCTGGCGCGGGAGCGAGAAGCGGGTCAGCTCGCGCTCGCCGCCGGTGTCGAGAGGATCGCCTCGGTGATCGCGATGTGGAGTATGCGCGGCAACACCGGGCGGCGCTCAATGCTCCGGCATTCCGGCCTTGCGCAGACCGGCAAAATAAGTGCTCTCGGACAAAGCGCGAAGCTTTGGTCCGAAATCTGCGGCGGCTTTCAATCGGGCGATGTTCCGATAACGATCGTCGGCGCTCAGCCGGCGGGCTTCGGCGAGTTCGGCCTTAGCGCTATTCAAATCGCCTTCGAGTGCATAGGCAGAGGCGAGCTGGGCGTGGGGACCTGGATGTGCCGGAATGACGCCGCGCGCCTTTTCGAGCCAGACGATCGCCTCCCCCGTGCGCGATAGCAGTAGGTGGGCTAGCCCAATGCAGTAATACCAATCGCCGATAGAGGGATCGCGGGGGCTGAGGCGGACGGCCTGCTCGTGGAGCCGGTATGCCTCCTCCAGCGACCCTGTCAACAATTTGCACGAACCGAGTGCGGCTATTGCGAATACCCAGTTGCGATTGAACGCGAGCACGATCTCGTATTCGGGGACGGCCTCCTCAAACCGATTCTGTGCGTGCAGTAGCTGGCCTTTGGCGAAGTGCGCTTGCGGGCTACCTGGCGAAGCAGCCAGAGCTTCCCCGACTAGTTCTTCGGCCCGTGCAACGTCGGCGGCAGCAGAGTCGGTCATTTGGTTGAGCACGCGCATTGCGAGGGTGTTTGCCAGCCAGCTCTGTGCCTCGACAGACCGCGGATCGAGCACCAACGCCTGCTCGAACAAGCTGATCGCCTCCCGATAGTTCTGACGCGTCGGCGGCCTCCCGTAACCCAGGGCCCGTCCCCGCAGAATGTAGTGGAGCGTGTCGGGATGCACCGCCGGCCGGGCTGCTTCCGCGCCGACCAGCTCAAGGTCGAGCGCCGCCGCTATCCGGCCGGTGATCTCGTTTTGTAGGGCGAACAGATCGCCCATGTCGCGGTCGAACCGCTCCGCCCATAGATGCGCGTCGTTCTCGGCGTCGATCAGCTGTACGGTGACGCGGACCCGGTCGCCAGACCGCTGGATGCTTCCCTCCAACACGTACCGTACGCCGAGCTCACGGCCGATTTGTTTCGTGTCGACCGCTTTGTAGCGGTAGGTAAATGCGGTATGGCGCGAGATCACGAACATGCCGGCGATCCGCGAGAGATCTGTCGTCAAATCAGCGGTGATCCCGTCGGCAAAGTACTGCTGCTCGCGCTCGTCGGTGAGGTTGGTGAAAGGCAGGACGACGATCGACAGATGCGGCCGTCCCAGCTCCCTACTTTGGGAAATGGCCGGGATAGCGGAGTGCCCATTGGCCTCGGGCCGGGTCACCGGTGCAACAAAGCAATAGCCGCGCCCAGGTACCGTGTGGATGCAGCTACCCTCTTCCCGGTGCTGATCAAGGATGTGGCGCAGCTTTGAAATCTGGACGTTTAGGTTGGCTTCCTCGACCACCCTTCTCGGCCAGACAGCCTCCATGATCGCGTCTTTCGAGACGAGCTCGCCCCTCCGCGTGACCAGTAGTCCGAGCAGCTCAAGGGCACGGGAACCAAGCGCGACCGGTGCCGCGATCCCCGCCTTATCCAACCGGAACAGGCCGCCGCCGCACGGATCGAACCGGAAGCCTTCGAAAAGGAGAATATCAGCCAAGCCGCATCCGTCCATGCTCTCGCTCCTCTCGCAGCCATAAGCACGGTTCAAAATACGGCGTTCAGCCCGGTTCGGATGTGAGCGGCTTCACAGTCGGCAAATTTAATCCGGTGGCTGTCGATGCCGCGCGGCTTTTAGGTTTTTTTGGGGCGATTTGGAAGAATTTGGACCACTCTCATAGCAGCCCCGCCGCCGGACGCCGCATATTTCGGGCGCGATCCCCGAGGACATGCAACGCCGTGCTCTTGTGGGGTCGGTTCAACTCCAACATCCCCCGAAGAGATCGACCATGGAAAAGAAGCCAGCAACCGACCGCAAAGGCGATTCTTGGCCCCTGCCGCCGCCCATCGTGCTGACGTCGGAGGACGCGAAGCAGGTGGCAGGGGGACTAAACCCCCAACCGCTGCCTCCCTGCAGAGAACTGGATTGAGTGTGACTGCGAACCCGGTCATGCACACCGCCGTCCTGCGGTCCGGGATGATTCACGAAGTCGCAGAGGAGATTCCACCGATGTCAAAGGGCGAAATGGATCGAGAGGCTGGAGACCAGCCTCAGCCCATCGTGCTCACGCGGTCAAAAACGAAGCAGGTAGCGGGCGGTATGAACCCGCAACCGCTCCCCCCAGGAGAAAACAGGCCCTCCGCCAGAACAGAGTGATCGGGCGCAAGCCGCCATTCCGGCGACGAAGGATGACCCCACCAAATCGTAGAGGAGATCGATCATGCATAGCAACTCAGCCACTCAGCGCCATGCGTTGGCGAAGTCGCTTCCACAGCCGGCTGGGCGAGCAGAGTGATCATCTCAAGGAGCCGGCGTGTTCTAGACCTGTCCTAAAGGCGGGAAGGTCTCCGGCGGCGCCGGAGATCGACCCGCATTACGTCAGCCGTAAAGCGATGGCCGTATCCGGTCGCCGTGTGAATCCAGCTGCTTTGCGGTCGGTTCTGATCGAGGATTTGGCGCAGCTTCGAGATCTGGACGTTTTGATTGGCTTCCTCGACCATCCTTCCCGGCTAGACAGCCTCTATGATCGCCGCTTTCGAAATCTGCTCTCCCTTCCGCTCGATCGGCAGGCCCGGCAGATCGAGCCCGCGGCTGCCGAGCGGTACCGGCTCCCCCACCCCGCCTGATCCAACCGGAAGAGACAACCGCCACGGTGATCGAGGCGGAAGCCCTCAAACAGGAGAATGTCAGCGGAACCGAACTCGTCCATGCGCTCGTTGTCAGGCCAGACCCGCACGCGCCATAGCAACAACAATATAGCACACATGTTCGCAGAGAGCCGGCCCGACGATGGGCCGGCTTTGGAATTCCTTTGGAAATAATTTGGAAGAATTTGGGCCGATCTCATAGAGCCCGCATCGCTCGCAGCCTCATCTTTCGCGCGCCCGACCAGAAAGGTCACGGCCTCACCGCACCCTGACGGAGTCGGCGCAGTTGCAACATCCAACTCGAGGAGATCGACTATGGATCAGAATCCAGCAATCGAGCGCCATGGTTTTTCGCGGCGCGTGCCGCAGCCCGTCGTGCTCACGCCTGCAGAAGCGAACCAGGTATCGGGCGGCAGCCCCACGCTGCCCCTCCCCCGCCTTCGCTGATCGCGATCCACGCTTTTCAGTGGCCCGACCCCCAACCTTGGTGAAGAGCGCGAGCTTCGCCCCAACCACTGACCTTTGGAGGAGGATGATGAACCGTTCACGGAGACTGCAGAGGATCTGTGTCATGCCGGCTGTCGAGCAGACCCCGGAACTGGTCGGCACGGAGCTCTCGGCCGAGGACCTCGACAAGGTGACCGGCGGCAGTGTCGTTGTTCCCATGACTCCGGTCGTGCAGAGACCCACTCCTCAGACAATCCACTTTACGACTACCGCCGGGGGCAAGGTCGAAGAGTTTCTCATCTACGAACCGGAAAATGTCGGGCTGAGCCACTATTCGATGAGCGGCTCCGCCGCCGTCGCTGTGTGACCCGGCACTCCGCGCTTGCGCGAACCTTTTAGAGCACGTTTGGAAAATTTAGAAAGGAGGCAAAACAATGTTCGCGATGCGGTCTCAAGTCTGCCCCCGCGGCCGGGAGCCGAGATGGGAGGTCACGCTCGGCAATAGGTTGATGGCGCCTATCTCGACAAGCACCGGGCGCTGCTCGACGCGGTCGACGCGGCGCGCGATGCCGTGCAGGCGGGTCACGAGGCCGAAGTCTGGCTCCGCGATCGATCGACTGCAGCCCGGGTCTTCTGATTACACAGGGGAAGCCGCGATGCACGTCGTTATTGGACCTGTCCTGACGCGGGCGCGAGGTTATGCCTTCGACTCCCGGACGCCCGAAGACGGGCTGACCCGCGGGTAGGTCTATCGCCGCATCGAAGACGCTTATTACGCGCGCAATTTCGAAATCCGGGTTCACGGCAAGTCAACTGCCGGCGACCTCCTAGCCTGCGCCACTGTCGATGAATTCGCGCACTCGACGATTGACGGCGTTTTGAAGCAGTTTGGAAAAATTTAGAAAAATTTAGACGGGTCTCATAGCGGGACCCCCGCCAGAGACTGCACTCTTCCCGCGCTCGTTCCCCGACGTCACGCCCTCAATCGCGTCCTCGAAGGGTCCGGCGCAACTTCAGCATAGCAGAAAGGAGATCACCGTGGATAAGCATCCGGCAACCGGCCGAAAAGGTCCCTCGGGGCCATTGCCGTTAATGATCGCCCTCTCACCGTTGGAAACCAAGAAGGTGGCAGGAGGCGGGTCCAATGTTCGACACGGCAACCCCGGTGGGGAGCCCGCCCCGTACAACACGCCAGGCAACCCCGACTACGGACAAAGCAGGCCTAGTGTTACACCTGGAGATGGTCCTGATTTGTTCTGATCTTAGGGTTTCCCGCGGTTCGGGGTGATCCAGCCAAGTCGTAAAGGAGATCAAAGCAATGTCAAAGCATGAAACGGATGAAGACCGTAAGGTCTTGCCGCAGCCTGTCGCGATTACACTCAGCGAGGCGAAACTGGTAGCGGGCGGCAGCCCGACGCTGCCGCTCCCGCCGCCCGACGTTACTCGGCTTGCCCTGGTCGTCAGGTTCGAACCCGACCCTGTGCCTTGGTAACAATCACGCGCTTCTACTCACAGAGGAGTACAAAGCAAATGGAGCACAAAGCAATGTCAACGCATCAAACGGACGAAGACAGCAAGGCCCTGCCGAGGCCCGTAGTATTGACCCCGGAAGAGGTTCAGCAGGTCGCAGCCGCGGCCGCGGCGGCACTTCCCGCGGCGCTTCCAGGCCGCATAAGAGTGCTCGGAATACCACCAGCAGAGACTCAATAATCAAAATGCGCCGGCGGCCAAGCGCCAAGCGTTTGGCCGTCGGCCGACGTTTCACATACTAGCGGGCTAAGCAGGAGGAAATCATGACTCAACCATCCAAACCCGCGCCGACGATACTGTGTCCGAGTGCGACCGAGATTCGCCCGGGGGCACGGGTGTTCGGGGTATTGACAGGATCAGCCGCGGACGGGTTTCACGTCGGCTACTTGACTGAAGCATTGCCGGCCACACCCGAGCTTCTCGCCGCCGCGGCGCCGGCCAAGCCGACCGAGGTGTACCGCGCGGCAGTGCCCTGCGCCGAGGGGCGTTGCAGGCATTGGGATGGCGCGAATTGCAGCCTCGCCGCGCGGGTCGCGTCAATGCTCGATCCGGCGGTCAGCGCATTGCCGCGCTGCGCGATTCGCCCGGTTTGCCGCTGGTTCCGCCAGGAGGGACGGGAGGCTTGCTTGCGCTGCCCGCAGGTGGCGACTCAACTCCGCAATCCGAGCGAGCTGCAGATCGAAGTCGCCGGCTGAGGCGGGCGGCATTCGATGTCCATCAACCTGTTCCGCCAGGAGGCGATCGATCACCAGCGCTTCAGGATCTGGGGCGAGGTCGCGATCGCTTTGCCCAATTCCTATGCGCTGGTCACCGGCTTCATCGCGCTTTCAGTGTTGGCGATGGCCCTGTTCATTGCCACCCATGATTACGCCCGCAAGGAGCATGCGTCGGGGTTTTTGGTACCGACAGAAGGGATCGCCAGGATCAGCCCGCCGCGTGCCGGGACGATCACCGCGGTGCATGTCAGCGAAGGCCAGCACGTCGGGCGTGGTGGGCCGCTATTGACCGTGACCGATCCCGAGACCTCCGCTCGCGGCGAAAACATCGACGACGCCAAGGCCGCGCGGCTGCGCGAGCAGCATGCCCAGTTGCAGGATCAAATCCGGCTCGAACGACAGAAAGCCGAGGTCGAGGAGCAGCGCCTGCAGTCCCAGATCCGGGGCATCTCGGACGAGATCGCCGCGCTCGCGCGGCAGCAAGCGATCCAGACCGAGCGCGTCAAAATCGCCAATCGTCAGTTGGCGGGCGCTATCGAGCTTGCCGACAAGGGCTATCTGTCGAAGGTAGAGATGCGGCGGCGCCAGGACGCCTATCTTGCCGAGCAGCAGAGCGAGAGCGCGCTCGCCAAGGAGCGCGCGGACAAAGAAGCCGGGCTCTCGCAGCACCAGAACGCGCTGCAGCAATTGCCGATCGCCACGGCCCAGCGCATCTCGCAGCTCAAGGCCAATATCGCCGAGCTCGAGGTGCGGCTGAAGGAAATCGACGGGAAGCGCGGTTATCTGCTGTCGGCGCCGGTATCGGGGCGCGTCTCCGCCCTGCAGGCCTGGGTCGGCAAACTCGCCGACTCGAGAATGCCGGCTCTGGCGATCGTGCCCGACGGCGATGTTCTGGAGGCCGAGCTGCTCGTCCCGGCACGGGCGATCGGCTTCATTGCCCCCGGCCAGACCGTCCATATCAGCTACGACACCTTCCCGTTCCAGCAGTTCGGCTTTGCCCGCGGCTCGGTCCGAACAGTCTCCCACACCCTGCTCAAACCCGACGAGATAGTCGGCCCGATGATTTTGCGCGAGCCTTCCTACCGCGTCGGTGTCGCGCTGGAGCGCCAGACGATGCGGGCTTACGGCGCCGAATTGCCGCTCGAGCCGGACCTGCAGGTGCAGGCCGACATCCTGTTCGAGCGCAGGACGTTGCTGGCCTGGATCCTCGACCCGCTGCTCAGCGCTTGGAGTAGATCGTGATGTCGATCCCGGTGACTTTTTCGAGGTTTGGCCGTCTGCCGGAAATCCGCCAGGCGGCCGCGACCGAATGCGGGCTCGCCTGCTTGGCGATGATCGCCTCCTATTATGGCCAACAGAGCGACCTCAACGCATTGCGCCGAGAGTATCCGGTCTCACTGAAGGGCGCGACATTGGCGACAGTGATGGACATTGCCGCAAAGCTCGGTCTTGCGGGGCGGCCTCTGCGGCTGGAGATGGAGCAGCTGGCCGGCCTTCGAACCCCGGCAATCTTGCATTGGGATATGAACCATTTCGTGGTTTTGCGGCGTGTCGGCCGGTCGGGAGTGACCATTCACGACCCGGCATTCGGCATCCGCCGGTTCGGCTTTGCCGAGGCCTCGAAGCATTTTACCGGAGTTGCCCTGGAGCTGACCCCGGACGGGAGGTTCCGCGCCCAACGCGCCGCACCCAAGCTGTCGCTGTTCGATTTTCTGGGCCAGATCTCGGGCTTGGCGCCGGTCCTGATCCAGACCCTCGTCCTCTCCCTGGTGCTGCAGCTCTACGTGCTGGCGAGCCCGTTCTACATGCAGATCGTTGTCGACAACGCGATCGCCAAGGACGACCACGATCTGCTGCTCGTTCTGGCGCTCGGTTTTGCGTTGTTCCTGCTGATCAACACCGGCGCCACCTTGATCCGCGCCAAACTGTTGACATCTGCCCAGGCCACATTGGCGTTCCAGATGGGGACGGGTCTGTTCCGGCATCTGTTGCGCCTGCCGATGTCCTACTTCGAGAAGCGCCATGTCGGCGATCTCGTGTCCCGGTTCGCCTCGACCGAGCCGGTACGGACGTTGCTCGCAGAGGGGCTCGTCACGGCATTGATCGACGGTACGATGGCGGTGCTGACGGCGGCGATGATGTTTCTCTACCGGCCTTCGCTGGGCCTCGTGGTGCTGGCCGCTTTGGCACTCTATCTCGGGCTTCGCATCGTCTTTTATCACCTGATGCGCCGCCGTACGCTCGACCTGATCGAGGCCAAGAGCCGCGAGAGCACAACCTTCATCGAGACGATGCGCGCTGTGCAGAGCATCAAGATCTTCACTCGCGAGACCGAGCGCAGTGCGGTCTGGATGAACCGTTATGCGCAGGTCGTGTGGGCCGAAGCTTTGACCAGCCTTCTCAAGCAGATTTACCAAATCGCCAATTCGCTGATCTTCGGGCTCGAAAACGTCCTCGTCATCTATCTCGGGGCGCAGGCGGCACTCGGCGGCGAGATGACGGTCGGCATGCTGTTCGCCTTCGTCTCGTATAAGCAGCAGTTTGTCGACAAGGCGGCGCGCCTGGTCGAGCGCGCGATCGAATACCGCATGCTCGACCTCCATCTGGAGCGGCTCTCCGACATCGCCAGTGCCGAGCCCGAGCAGGGCCATTGCCGGCCGATCGCCTATCAGCAGCCGATCGAAGGCAATCTAGAGGTGCGCGATCTCAGCTTCCGCTATGCCGAGGGGGAGCGCTTCGTATTGCGCAATGTCAATTTGCGCATCCGCGCCGGCGAATATGTCGCGATCACCGGCCCGTCGGGCGGCGGCAAGACGACCCTGCTGAAAGTGATCCTGGGGCTGCTGGAGCCGACTTCGGGCGAGATCCTGGTCGATGGTGTTCCATTGCGCATCCTGGGTCACGAAGCCTTTCGCAAGAGCATCGGCGTGGTCATGCAGGACGACCAGCTGCTGTCCGGCTCAATCGCCGACAACATCTGCTTTTTCGACGAGAGTTTCGAGCTCGAACACATGATGCGCTGCGCCGAGCTCGCCGGCATCCACGACGAGATCTGTCATATGCCAATGGCCTACAACAGCCTGATCGGCGATATGGGAACGTCGCTATCCGGCGGCCAGAAGCAGCGCATCCTATTGGCCCGTGCTCTCTACCGGCGCCCCCGCCTGCTGTTCATGGATGAAGGCACCTCGCACCTCGACATCGCCACCGAGCACCAGGTCACGGCCGCGGTCAAGACGCTGGGGCTGACCCGCGTGATCATTGCGCATCGGCCGGAGACGATCGACTCGGCACGACGCCGGCTGGTGCTGCGCGACGGTGAGCTGCACGAATTGCACGAGACCCTCCTGGCGGCGTGAGCGCGCATTAGTCCGATATTGCAGCCAATGTGAGCTTCGTCACGGCGCGGCCCCAAATAGTTTTGATCCTCTGCCAAACTCTGTCCACGAGCCGTCTTTCGAGCTGCGCTTCCACTCGACCGGCGGGACGCGCGAGCGCCGAGCGCTGGCGTCGCGCCAATCGGCGTATCCAGACGCAGCAGAACACCGACCCCGCCGATCGGGCCGGAAGTTCTCGAAAATGATCGTGTCAGCCGAACCGAGACTGTCCGTGCGCTGGCGCGCCAGCCAAGAAATGGGTCTGGTCTTTGGAAATTTTTCGGAAAAATTTGGAAAATTTTGGATCGGTCTCATAGCGGCCGCGCTGCCGGAAGCAGAATATTTCAAGCGTGGTCCTGCCATTGGCAAAGATCCCGACGGGATCTCTCGAGGCCGGGCCTCGCCGCACCCTGTCGGGTTCGGCGTATTGCAACATCCAGCTCAAGGAGATCGATTATGGATGCATCTACAATGGATAAGGATACGGCAACCCACGGTAATGACTTCTCGCTGCCTCTGCCGGGGCTCGTCGTGCTCGGGCCGGCAGAAACGAAGCAGGTAGCAGGAGGCTTCCTCATCGGCGGCGGCCCCGGCGGACGCGGCGGCGGCTGTACGACGTGCGGACTAATGCAGCCGTATCCGCTGTCTTCTCGTCCCACCTGCGCCTGGCACGGCATTGCCGGAGCCCGCAGGGTATTCCCCTGTCCTCGGCGTTGGCTTTTCTTACATTCCAGTGCTGCCAGCGGACCTCTACCGGCCGGGGTTGCTCGACTTCGTAGAGATGACGCCGGAAAAGCTCTGTCGGGCGCGGTGGGACGGCGAGATGTTGTCGCTGGATCTCGTTCCCGAAAAGCTCGAGCAGGCACGAGCGGTTTGCGGCGAGGTTCCAATGGTTGTCCACGGCGTGGAGTTGTCGATTGGCTCCGCCCGCTATTGGAACGGCGGGTACCTCGATATGCTGGACCGGTTTCAAGAGCTGTGGCCCTTTCTCTGGCACAGCGAGCATCTCAGCTATCAAACCGTTCCCGGACGCGATGGCGGGTCAATCAGCATCGGCACGCCATTGCCCTTGCCTGGAACCGATGAAGTCGTGCGTTTGGTGGGCGGGCGTGCTGCCGCAGTCGGCCGCCGTTACGGGGTCCCTTTCCTGCTCGAAAACCCTGCGCATTACCTGACGGGGCTGCCCTACGAATCGGAGATCGGTGACGAGATCGGTTTGATGGCCGCGATCACCGAGAACGGCTGCTGCGGTCAGCTGCTCGATCTTCACAACATCTACTGCAACGCCGTAAATCACGGTTTCGATGCCCTCGCCGCTATCGACCGAATGAGACTCGATCGAGTGATCGAGATCCACGTGGCCGGGGGCCGGTGGGAAGACGGGTTTTGGGTGGACGCACATGACGGCCTCGTTCCGAGCCCGGTCTGGAAACTCCTGGAGTATACGCTGCCGCGCTGTCCGAACGTGGCGGGTGTCGTGTTCGAGCTTCTCGACTTTTACGCGTCGAAGGTGGGCGCCGATGCGATCGCGGAGGAACTAAGGCGCGCGCGTGACATTTGGGGGCAACATCGTCGCACGACCGCAGCAAAGAAGGAGTAAGCCGACAATGCCGCTGCTCGAGCAACAAATCGTACTCGGCCGGTGCCTGCAGGCGCCCGGCGCCGAGATATCGACGGCATTGACGGCCGATACGGCGCCGGGGCTCACCATCGGTCAGGAAGAGCTCGCGCAGCTGCACGATCTTGTGCACAGTTCCGGCTTTCGCTTTACCCGGCATGTGCAACATTCCTGGTGCATGGGACGCACTGCCGGGGCGGCGCAGCTGACCCTGTCGCTGTTGCCGGTCGAGCGCCGGCGGCAGCTCGTCGAAGACTGGGTCGAGGCGGGTGGCGGCAGAGCCCTCGACCTGGCGAGCGAGGCGGAAGAGTTCCTCGAGTTCGTGGCCGACGGTCTGACCGATCCATCGCACGCATTGTCGGTTTGTCGCATGGAGCAGGCCGCCTACCGCGCCAGCGAAGCGGCGTTGCGGTTCAGGCCACCAGAGCTTTCGCTCCTCGATCATCCCAAAGCCATGCTGCGCGCCGGCAAGGGCGCGGCCATGGTGAGGTTCTTTGCCGAACCGCGGCGGCTGTTTGACGCGATCGCCGCGAACGAACCGCTTCCGCCTCTGTCCGACCGGCCCTTTCCCGTGCTGTTCGCGCCCGGCCTGCCGAAACTGTACCGCGCGGCCGGTGAGGACGAGGACGCGATCTGGGAGAAGCTTGCCGGCCCGATCGCGGTGCGGGTGTTGTCCCGCGATGGTCATGCCCGACACGCAATCGCGGAACTGTTCAGTATCGGCGCCGCGGATCTCGCAGCAGAAATGACCACAAGCGCACACCGCTGCGCGGTGCGTCACGGCCGTGGTATTTGGGTCAGACACCTGCGCAAGTCTCCTCCCTGATCTCGGGAAACAACGCGCGCCTCGTGAGCCTCGAACCATACGTCGTGAACGGCGCGACGTATTTCTTCGCTTGGGCAGCGTTCTTCAATCCGCGCCGAAGCGATGTGAATGGCTTCGCGAGCGACCTTGACACCACTCTTTGGACGGCCTTCCACGGGACCTCGCGCTGGGGCAAAGCCGATCTGTTCGACCAGTACGGCCGCTACCCGAGCTGGATGAGCGGGTCGTCGTACCGGCCGCAATTCTCGGCCGCCTAGGCGGCGGCAAGTACCCCTCGCGCGTGGAAGGGTACAACTCGACCGGCACCGCGCTCTTCCGCGCCGTCTTCGCGCCATTTCACGGCACGTCGTGGAGGAGCTACCACGGCATCGACTGCTCGGGATACCAAAGCTACGCCTCATCGCTCGCTTCGCAAGGATATGAGACGGCGTCGCTTCAATCGTACATTTCGAACGACGGAACCCGCCGTTACCTAGCCACCTGGGTCAGGTGATGGCCGGCCTCGGTTTTGAGCGAGGATGTGGCGCAGCTTCGAAACCTGGACGTGGCGACCGGGCCGGAGCCGTGGCACATCCGCGTGACCCGCCGCAGCTTGCGTTCGCCGGAACTGGGGTTCACTCCTCGACTGCCGCCGCATCAGCTTCGGCATGCGCTACAGGGAACCGCCACCCCTGCCACCGCCTTATGGTCGGCGCCGCTGCGTCGTCGTGCTCGATCCTGCTCAGCCGCGTCGGGTATGCACAGCCCGCTCTCCTTGTTCTGGCGCGGGAACGAGAACCGCGTCAGCTCGCGCCCGCCGTCGGGGTCGTAGAGGATCACGTCATTGCCGTCGGCCGCGCAGGGCCAATAGCCGTAAGCCGGCTGCGGATCCTGCCCGCTCATCTCCTCGAGCGCCGACGATAAGAAAGGCTCAGCCCGAGAAGGCCGGTGGCGAGAAGCGCCAGGGAGCCGGGCTCGGGCACCGGATTGGCCAAGAACCCGATGGTAGCGCCTTCGCTGTTGACGTAAAAGCCGACTAGCTGGTCGAGATCGTTGATGCCGTTGATCGTCGTCGTGCCGATCCCAAAGGGATCATCGACATGATGAAACATGTCGTCGTTGAGGTCGAAGAGGAGACCGTGGGTGGCCTCGTCGGCGTCGACATAGCTGCCGACTGCCAGGCCGTTGTCGTTGACACCGAGCAGCTTTGTCGAAGTCGATTTGGGGTAATCGATGGTCGTAAACATGCCGCCAATATCGACAAAGCCGTGAGTGACCCCGGCCGCGTCGACATAGAACCCCGCGATCTGGTTCTTGTTGGTGATCGCCGTCGCTGTCGTCCCTACGCCGCCGGCATTCGGATCGTCGATGTTGGGGGAAAAGGTTCTAGACGCGATCGTGTAAGTGTACCCGTGGTTGACCCCTTCCGCATCGGTGTAAAAGCCGACGGCGATGTTACTGTTGTTGACCCCCAAGAGCTGGTTGAACGACGGAGCGCCCTCCGCCGTGAACGGGTTGTTCACATTGGTGAAGGTGCCGCCGACATCGGTGAACCCGAAATTGCTGTCCGTCCCGACGCCCAAATTGGTATTGGACCAGAAGCCGACCGTGGTGCCAATGTTGTTGATGGCGGTGACCTGCGTCTGCGCCGAGCCGGGGAAGTTTTCGGGCGTGAAGGTGGTATAGGGCGGCCCGACAGTATAACCGTTGTTCGGGTGTCCCGCTGCCCCGCTGCCAGAATAGCCCGCGATGACGCCGAGGCTGTTTATCCCCAATGCTGCATTGAATGTCTGATCGCCTATGGTCGGGCGGATGTCGCGAAAGGCATACGCTGCACTATCCCCCTGCGCCAACGCCGGCATCGCCGGCGGGAGGGCAAGCATCAACAGCAACAAAAAGCGCATGTATTTAGTCATCCGGATTTGGCCTCTGTGCATAGCGTTCCTCCTTTCTACGCCTGCGGGGGCGAATCGCGGGATCCTCGACCCGCCTGGTGATTTCAGCTCGCACCCCCTTCGGACCCTGTAAAAAGCCCCAAGTCACGTTACCGCATCAATATTGAAAAGGTGACGATAATTGGTGAAGACTCACCAACAAACCGCAATGCGACGTTGGTGACGTCGAAGCACTCCAGCTACTTAACGCCATTTGCCTCGCCAGGTGTCGTAAACCGCTGGGGTCATTCCTCCGGCAGCCCGGCCATGCGCAAACCCGCGAAATAAGTGGTCTCAAACAGTGCACGAACCTTTGGCACGCCAAAGTTCCCAGTCTTCAAACGCTCTATGCTCAAATAGCGATCATTACGGCTCAGCCGTCGTGCCTCCGCCAGTTCATCGGCGGCTCGCCCGATTTCACCTTTCAGAGCGTAAGCCGCGGCGAGATTAGCTCGAGTGTATGCGCGGTTGGGTACAGCGCTCCGCGCTTTTTCGAACCAAATGATCGCGTCATCGATCCGCGATTGCAGCAGATGGACGATCCCAATCCGCGCGTACCAAAGGCCCATATAGGGATCGCGCGGACTGAGGCGCATCACCTTCTCCAATGCCGGGAGCATCTCGTCAATAAATCCAATGTGGAACCTGCACCAGCCGATCGCGAATATCGCCCCCACCCAGTTGCGATTAAGCGCAAGTACTTTCTCGTACTCTGCAATGGCCTCTTCGCATCGGAACTGGACCCGCAATGCCTGGCCCTCAGCAAAATGAGGAAGCGGCCTGCGGGGCGAGGCGGCAACAGCTTTTGCAGCTAACTCCTCTGATCGCGCTATGTCGGCCCGGGACATATCGCTCGGAAAATCCAGCGCACGGTTAGCTAGCACACTCGCCAACCAGCCCTGCGCCTCGACGGAATGCGGATCGAGCGCCAGAGCGCGCTCGAATAGAGCTATTGCTTCCGAGTAGGTCTCATCCGACGGCAATTTTCCATACGCTGCAGCGCGTCCGCGAAAGATATAGTCCAGCGCCTCGATACCGTTGGTCGGCTGGGTGGCCTCGACGATGACAAGTTCTAGATTAAGCGCGACCGCAATCCGGCTAGTGATCTCGTTCTGGAGACTGAATAAATCAGCTGTTTCGCAATCGAAACGATCGGCCCACAGATGCGCGTCGGCATCGGCATCGACTAGCTGAACGTTGACTCGGACTTGGTTCCCGGACCGGCGCACGCTTCCTTCAAGCAGATAGCGCACCCCTAGCTCGCGGCCGATCTGCCTTGTGTCGACGGGCTTGTTTTGATAGGTGAATGCGGTATTGCGCGAGATCACAAACATGCCGTCGATCCGCGACAAATCGGTGGTCACATCATCGGTGATCCCGTCGGCAAAATATTGCTGACCCCGGTCCTCGCTGAGATTGGCAAAGGGCAACACGACGATCGACAGGCGCGGGCGCAAAGGGGCACTGCTGGGAACTGCGGGAACGTCATCGCCGGGCCGGGCGGCAGGTTGCACGACCTCCGGACCCTCGGCTGGGGTGACCGTTGCCAACAGCTTCCACCCCTCACGGGACACTGTCTGAATGCAGCTGGGCTGCATCTTCTTTCTGCCGGGCTCTAGCCGCTGCTGTCCGAGCGCCCTGCGCACGCTGGTGACCTGGACGTGAATAGCGCCGTCCTCGACGATCTTTCCGCCCCAAAGCTCCCTAGCGATCCTTTCCTTTGTGACTGTCTCTCCGACGTGTCTGACCAGCAAGTCGAGCACGCCGAGCGCCTTCGGGTCGAGCTCGATCTCCTTGCCGCCCCGGGGATCCAGTCGAAACAGCCGGTACGGAGCGCGATTAAGGCGGAATACCTGAGTGTCCCCATTCACGCCCGATTGCGCACCGGTCGGCGCCGCGATCTTGATCAAGACCGGCGAAGTGTGAGATAAGCGGGCCCCGTCCATGCGCCCGTTCCCCGCCGTGAGCGGCGTCAAGTTCCCCCCGATCCGATAGTGTAGCACACGCGTCATAGGCGAGCGAGGCGATTCGTTAGCCGACTTTAACTTTCTTAAACTTCAATAAAGCTAAATTTGTCGCCGCTTTCGCCCGCGCGACACTCCTCCCCGCATCGAAAGATGACGTACTCGCGCGCCGGACGGCCATGTCCTGGCACGCCGACGTATCCCGCAGTCGCCGCACTCACGTGAGTTCGGCGTAACTCGAGGCATAGCTTGAGGGGATCGACAGGATGACGAGCTCAGCGAGAGAAACGTAGCGGCGCCTCGCAGAGGCCGCCACAGCCGATCGCGGTCGCCTACTTTACCCGGGAAGCCGTGGCCATTGACGAATACCTGTGCCGAGCGCGAAGCGTCAACTTTTTCTCGTTTGCGGCCGCTGTAGCTGTGATTGCTGCCGCGATACTACTGGTGCTCGATTGAGCTGTGAACCGGCCGGTCGACGCCTTTGCTTGAGGGGAGGCTGAAATTCTGTACTCAGCTAATGGTCATGCAGGAGACATTGAGCCAGTGCGTCGGGGAGTCTTACCTAAAATCCCGATTTTAGCAGATTTACCTGGGCCAAATACCCGGACCCTGGCGCGCGGCCCACAATGCTTGCCACCTCGAACGGCTGCCAGCGATCACCGCCGGCAGGCTTCAGACCGACGACCCGGTCAAGACGGCGCGTCGGTCAGCGCACCCAGAGACCAGAATGATGAATACCCATCCTGACGTCAATCCCGGCGCGAACGGAAACCGGACCGGCACCAGCAGCAGCAGTCCGAGGCGATCGTACGTCGCAAGACATTGGCGAGGCGATCTGTCTTTTGGCGTCAGCTATTGGCTGAATTCGTTATTAGCCAACCTCGCGGGCTTCGTTGCGCTCCTCGGCGTACGGCTTCTGATTCCGCCCGACAATCACCCGTTAATCTTCGCCGTAGCCGGCTCGGCTGCCTGGCTGTTCGCGATCGCGATCAGTGTGTGGTTTCTGGTGGGTGTTTGGCGTTCGGCGCGACACCACAAGGCCCGCGGCGGCCGCGGCTTTTGGGCGGCGACGGCCTGCGTTGCAGTCGTTGTCGGTTTTTGCTGTCTCATCAGCGCGATCGCGACCGAAATTTCTACTCAGGTGGAGTATTGGCGTATCGCCCTCGGTGATCGCGCCATGGGTAAGCACGAATTGCGCATCCTGCGCGGCGGCAGGGAGCTCGAGTTTGCCGGTGGGATCACATTTGGCGTGACCGAGGAGGTACGCCGCCTGCTCGACGCCGACCCGGAGATTCGCGTGATCCACCTCAACAGCCTCGGTGGCCGAATCGGCGAAGCTTGTAAACTGCGAGACCTTATTCGTCAGCGACGGCTCATCACCTACACAGCCTCGGACTGCGCATCTACGTGCACCTTCGCCTTCATGGGAGGGGTTCAGCGGTTTGTCGCCGGAGACGCAGCGCTCGGCTTCCACAGAGGGAGGTTTCCGGGCTTCACCGAGGCAGAACTTGCCGGGGCAAGTGACGAGGACCGCCGGAGGCTGATCGAGGCTGGGGTCGCTCGGTGGTTTGCAGACCACGCCTATTCGACGCCGAACAGTTCGATGTGGTGGCCAACACCCGGGGAGCTCAAACGCGCCGGTGTCATTATAGGCGTCGCTGGACCACGCGATTTCGCATTGGACAGCTCGATAATGTTTGGGCTGTTGGAAAATTCGGGGGCTCGATAATGCACGGCCGAACTGATTCCCGACGCAGATCCACCGGTTATATCAGCGGACGATCAAGAGGATTTAGAGAATGGCACATAGAGCTTCGCCGCCAGAAACCCCTCCTTCCAAGCGCTGGACCACAGAGGGGAGAAGCGATGTTTGTACTGCAGTTTCACGTCCGCCCGCGCGGCCGGGATCCGCGATGGGTCGTCTGGCTCGCGAACTCGTTCTATGGCGCATATCTCGACAGGAGCAGGCGCTGCTCGACGCGGTGGACGCGGCGCGCGATGCCATGCAAGCCGGCTACGAGGCCCAGGTCTGGATCAAAGACGGGTCGGCCCTGGCGCGGGTCCTCTAGCCGTGATCATGATCCTTGGCCCGGTGTTAATCCGGGAGGGCGGCTACGCCTTCGACGCGTGGACGGCAGAGAATCGGCTTAGACGCGGCTATGTCTATCGCCGCATCGAAGATGCCTATTACGCCCGCAAGGCGGAACTAAGACGTCCCGGCGAGAGTCATGCCCGTCCGATCGTCGCCTGCAATGCCGTCGATGAATTTACGCGAGCGACGACCGTCCTAGAGGCAACGGCGCGGCTGGGCTCGCGTCAGGCAGCTTAGCGGGGACCGCTCATGGTACTGGCGGAAGGCGATCGCGATTTCCTCCTCGAACACGCTGCGGTCCGGCGTTACCGGCGCGGCTGTCATCTTTTTTATCAGGGAGATGAAGCCACCAGTGTTTTTGCCGTTCTCGAGGGAGAAATCGAGGTCTTCATCGAGAACGCTCAAGCCGACCGGACGATAATCGATCGGAAGCAAAGCGGCGCGTTGTTCGGCGAGATTGAATTGCTCGGCGGGCAATATCGCATCGCGTCGGCGGTAGCGCTCACTGACGCGACGCTGGGCGTCATTCGGAGATGTTTATTCGAGGAGTGCATACGAGCCAGCCCGGAGCTTCTCGCCGCTATCGCGCGAAATCTGGCGGTGGCGTTCGGCGAGACGATCACGCGGCTCTCGACCTTGCCGCTCGATGCCTACGGGCGCCTGCGATACTATCTCACCAACCTGGCGCGCGAGACCAACGGGTCGATGGTGGTCCAAGGCCTGTGGACACAGCAGCAGCTCGCGGAGCTTGCCGGATGCCGCAGAGAGACAGTGGGAAGCATCCTCTGCGAGCTCAAGAGAGGCGGATGGATCCGGTGCGATAGGCGGCAAATTACCATCCTACGACCGCTGCCCGAGGAGTTCTAATATTGTGGAAAATCTCACACCGCCGGCGCGGGTTGGGAAGCGGTCCTTGCGT
>Ga0306924_10000350_pt1 | contig 38286 bp, 18 predicted proteins | sample sta12Can44000111_FD_203756 | JGI IMG/M metagenome (GOLD analysis project Ga0306924, IMG submission 203756) | Lab enrichment of tropical soil microbial communities from Luquillo Experimental Forest, Puerto Rico - statanox.12C.anox.44.000.111 (v2)... | ecosystem: Environmental > Terrestrial >... | reverse complement strand
TCGCGGGGGGGGGGTGGGGGGGGGGCCGCCCCGCACACCCCCAACGCCGGGACAGGCGTTTCTCGCGGGGGCGGCCTCATGGACGGCGTTCGTCCTGTTCAGCAAGCAGGCGTTCTGCAACTACTACTGGCTCTCCGTCGGCCTGCTCTGCGCGGCGGCGTCCCTCGTATCCGCGCCACCCCGCCGCGCGGACTGAAAACTCTGGGGTTTCCCAGGGCTTGACCGTCCCGGTCGCCTGGCCCGCGGCGCGGGGCCGTGCGGCGAGCAGACGACCGCCCCTCGCCCCGTGCCCCCATCGACCGCGACCTCCTCGGCTATACTGCCCAGCCGAACCCCCAATCGGAGCCTAGCGGATGATCACCGGAAAACGCGTCTGCGTCGTCATGCCCGCCTACAACGCCGGGAAGACGCTCTCCCAGACGGTCGCAGAGATCGATCGGACCGTCGCGGACGACGTCATCGTGGTGGACGACGCGAGCCACGACGACACCGCGGTGATCGCCCGGCAGCTCGGGGTGCACTGCATCGTGCACCCGCGGAACCGCGGCTACGGCGGGAACCAGAAGACCTGCTACACCGAGGCGCTCTCGCGCGGCGCGGACATCGTGGTGATGGTCCACCCCGACTACCAGTACTCGCCGCGTCTCATGCCGGCGATGGCGTCGATGGTGGCGAGCGGCCACTTCGACTGCGTGCTCGGCTCCCGCATCCTCGGGGTCGGCGCGCTGCGGGGCGGCATGCCGCTCTGGAAGTACGTGGCGAACCGCACGCTCACGGCGCTCGAGAACCTCCTGCTCGGCTACAAGCTCGCCGAGTACCACACCGGCTATCGCGCGTTCTCGCGGCGGTTCCTCGAGACCCTCCCGCTGGAGGAGAACTCGGACGACTTCGTCTTCGACAACCAGATCCTCGCCCAGGGGCTCTGGTTCGGCTTCGAGATCGGCGAGCTCTCCTGCCCGACGCGCTACTTCACCGAGGCTTCGTCGATCAACTTCCGCCGGAGCGTGAAGTACGGGTTCGGGGTGCTCGGGACCGCGCTCGAGTACCGGCTGGCGAAGCTCGGCCTGCGTCGCCCGTCGCGGCTCTCGAGCGCGGGGCGGCGGCTCAGCCTGCCGCCGTCCGCCGAGACCGCGCCCGCGACCGCCCCGGACGCCTCGCGCATCGCCTCCTGAGGACCGTGGAGACGGACGGGAGCTCACGCGTCGTCGAGACCCGCCGCGGCTCGCCCCGGTGGCGGGAGGGCGCGCTCGCCGCGGCGCTCTTCGCCGGCACGGCCGCGCTGTACGCGCAGGTCGCGCGCCTCCCGTTCCTCGCGTACGACGACAACCGCTACGTCACCGACAACCCGCAGCTCCGCCTCGGCCTCTCGTGGGAAGGCGTGAAGTGGGCGTTCTCGACCGTCTACTTCAGCAACTGGCATCCGCTGACGTGGCTCTCGTACCTCGCGGACGTCCAGCTCTTCGGCGTCGATCCCGGGGCGTTCCACCTCGAGAACGCGCTCCTCCACGGCCTCAACGCGATGCTCGTGTTCCTCGTGCTCCGCGCGCTGACCGGCGCGCTCGGACGGAGCCTCGTGGTCGCGGCGCTCTTCGCGGTCCACCCGCTCCACGTGGAGTCGGTCGCCTGGATCGCGGAGCGGAAGGACGTCCTCTCGACCCTGTTCGGCCTCCTCGCGATCGGAGCGTGGGCGCGCTACGCCCGGCGCCCCTCGGCGGGCTGGTACGCGGCGGTGGTGGCCGCGTTCGCGGCGAGCCTGCTCGCGAAGCCGATGCTCGTGACGCTGCCGTTCCTCCTCCTTCTCCTCGACGTGTGGCCGCTCGGACGCGCGCCCGGCTTCGTCCCCGCGGATCCGTCCCGCGCCGGGGCCCCGGCGAGCTGGGGCCGGCTCGCCCTCGAGAAGGCGCCGCTCCTCGCGCTCTCGATCGCCTCGTCGATCGTCAGCGTCGTCGCGCAGCGCGCGGGTGGCGCGGTGCAGGCGCTCGACGCGATCGGCCTCGGCGCGCGCGTCTCGAACGCGCTCCTGTCGTACGTCGCCTACGCCTGGAAGACGATCTGGCCGGCGCGCCTCGCCGCCTTCTACCCTCTGCCTGCGGACATCCCGACCTGGCAGACCGCTGCGGCGGCCCTGATCGTGGCATTCGCCACGGTGGGCGCGCTCGCGGCCGTTCGCCGCGCGCCGTGGCTATCCGTCGGGTGGCTCTGGTTCGCGGGGACGCTCGTCCCGGTGATCGGGCTCGTGCAGGTCGGCGCGCAGGGGATGGCGGACCGGTACGCGTACCTGCCGATGACGGGCCTCCTCGTCGCCGTGGTGTGGGGCGCCGACGCGCTCCGGCGTCGAGCGGAGTCGCGCGTGCCGAGCTCGGCCGTCGCCGGGGGAGTGGTCGTGGTCCTGGCGGTGCTCGCCGCGCTCACGCTCCGTCAGATCGCGCTCTGGCGGGACCATGAGGCGCTGTTCGGCCACGCGCTCGAGGTCGTGGGCGACGACGTCCGCATCCGCGGCCTCCTCGCGCAGGGGCTCCGGAGCGAGGGAAAGCCCGAGCGCGCGCTCCCGCACGCCGAGGCGGCGGTCCGGATCGCGCCGGCGAGCGGCCGCTCGTGGGCGACGCTCGGCCTCGTCCTCCGGGATCTCCACAGGCCCGCCGAGGCGTACGCCGCGCTCGCGCGGGCCACCGAGATCGCCCCGGACCTCGGGCTCGCCTGGACGCTCCTCGGCCAGACCGCGGCCGAGCTGGGGCGCGGCGACGAGGCCGAGCTGGCGCTCCGTCGTGCAACGGCGCTCACCCCCGAGGACGCCCACGCCTGGAACGAGCTCGGGCTGGTGCTCGCCGCGACCGGGCGCGCGGACGAGGCCCACGCCGCCTACCGCCGCGCCGTCGCCGTGAACCCGCGGTCCGCTCCGGCCTGGACCAACCTCGCGATCCTCTGCCAGCGCACGGGCCGAGCGGACGAGGCCGCCGAGGCGTTCACGGCCGCGGTGCGCGCCGAGCCGGCGAACCCGATCTTCTGGCGCAACCTGGGCGTATTCGAGGCGAAGCTCGGCCGCCCGGCCGAGGCGGCGCGCGCGCTGCGCGAGGCGCTGGCGCGCGGGCCTGCGTCGGTCGAGCTGCTCCGGCGGCTCGCGGACGCCGAGCTCGCGTCCGGTGAGTCGGGCGCCGCCCTCGCCACGGCGGCGCGCCTCGACGCGCTCGCGCCGGGTGCGGGCGACGAGGTCCGGGCGCGCGCAGGGGCGGGGCGCTGAGCGATGCAGGCCGCGTCCACAGCGGGGTGGAAGGGAAGGGTGCTTCCGGCCGCGCTCGTCGTGGCGGCGGCGGTCGCGGCGCACGCGGCGGCGCTGCCGAACAGGTTCGTCTGGGACGACGAGCCGATCGTGGTGGAGGATCCCGCCACGAAGGACCTCGGGCAGCTCCCGACGGTGCTCCTGTCACCCGACGAGGTGAAGCCGTACTACCGGCCGCTCAACCGGGCCTCGTACCTCGTCGACTACCAGCTCTTCGGCATGTCGCCGGGCGGGTTCCATCTCGTGAACCTGCTCGTCCACGCCGCCGGCGCGCTCGCGCTCTACGCGCTCGGGCTCGCCCTCTTCGCGCGGCGCGGCCCGGCCCTCGCGGCCGCCCTGCTCCTCGCCGTCCACCCGATTCACTCCGAGTCCGTCGCGTTCGTCTCGGCGCGGAACAACCTCTTCGCTCTCGCCTTCTCGCTCGTCGCGCTGCTGCTGTTCGTGCACGCGGCGCGGCGCCGCTCGATGCCCCTCGCGTGGGGGTCCGGTCTCGCGTTCTTCCTGGCGCTCGCGTCGAAGGAGCAGGGCCTCATGGTCCTGGCGGTGATCGTCGCCCTGCTCGTGCTCCGCTCCACGCGCTCGCTCCTCGGCGGGGCGCCGCGCTGGACGGTCCTGGTGCCTCACGGCGTCGCCCTCGCGCTCTACGCGGGGCTCCGGACCGCGGCGCTCGGCGGCCCCGGCGGTGGCGGCGCCGCGACCATCTGGACCGGGCTCGGCGGCCGCCTCGCCCAGAACCTCTACGTGCTGCCGACGTACCTCGGCCTGTCGCTCTTCCCGTCCGGTCTCACCGTCTTTCATGAGCTGCCCGCGCGCGGGTGGTCGCTCTGGTGGGTTCCTCTCGCTTGGGTGGCGATCCTCGGCGCGCTCGCGCTGCTCCTCCGACGGCCGTCGCCCGTAGCCACGCTCGGGCTGCTCTGGCTCGGGCTGCAGCTCCTGCCCGTCGCGAACATCGTGCCGATCCCGAGCGCCTCGATGGCGGAGCGGTTCTTCCACCTGCCCGCCATCGGGCTCTGGATCGTGCTGGCGGACGTCGGCGCCAGGCTCGCGGCCGGCGTCCCGGCGCGGTGGGTCACCGCCGCGACCGCGTCGGCGCTCGTCGCCCTCGGCGTGCGCAGCGCGGTCCGCGATCGCGACTGGCGCGACGACGTGGCCCTGTTCGAGAGCGCCGTGGCCGTGGACCCGCGCTCGCCGTCCGCCACGTTCAACCTCGGCGTCGCCCTCAAGGACGCGGGCGATCTCGACGGAGCCGCGCGCGCCTGGCGCGCGACGCTCGCGCTCGCGCCGGACGATCCGGGCGCGCACGCGCAGCTCGGCACGCTCGCCGCGGTGCAGGGGGACCTCGCGGCCGCGGAGGCGCACTACCGCGCCGCGCTCCACGTCGACCCGGCGCTGCAGGAGGCGCTGTTCAACCTGGGCCGGATCTGTGAGCGCACCGGCCGGACGGCGGAGGCAGTGGTCCACTATCGTGCGGCGGTCGCTGCCGCGCCGACCAGCTATGGCGCCGGCATCGGCGACCGGGCGCGCGAGCGCCTGCGCGCGCTCGACGCTCCGGCCGGCGCGCGCCCGGGCGTCGCGAGCCCCTGACGCCGGCGCGGTCGAGCGGCCCCGACCGCGTGCTAGCATGCCCCCGCCGATGCGACTCGCCGTCTCGCTGCGCCGTCCGGCCACCCTCGCCGCGCTGACGGTCGCCGTCGCCGCCGCGGCGCCGTTCCTCGGCACCGTCCGGCACGGGTTCGCGCTCGACGACGGCTCCGAGATCGTTCGGAATGACGACGTCCGCGCGCTCAGGAACGTGGCGGCCCTCTTCGCGCGCGGGGCGTGGGCGGGCGCGGGCGAGGACAACCCGATCTACCGGCCCCTGAATAGCGCTACGTACGCGGTGAACTACGCGATCGGCGGCCTCGACCCCGCCGGCTATCACGCCGTCAACGTCGCGCTGCACGTCCTCGTGTCCCTCCTCCTGCTCGCGGTGGGGCGGCGGCTAGGGCTCGGGTGGCCCGCCGCGACGCTCGCTGCGGCGCTCTTCGCCGTGCACCCGCTCCACGTCGAGGTCGTCGCGAACGTCGCCGGCCGCAAGGACGCGCTCGCGGCCGCGTTCGTCCTCGCGGCGCTGCTCGCACACCGGGTCGCGCTTCGGGAGGGCGGTTCGCGCCTGTGGCTCCCCGTCGCGTGCGTCGCGGCGGCTCTCTTCTCGAAGGAGAGCGGCGTCGCCGCGATCGGGTTCGTGGCGGCGTGGGACCTGCTCCTCGCGCCGGAGGAGGTCCGCGCACGGCTCGGGCGGGCCGCCGGGCTCTACGCGACCTACGGTGTCGTGCTCATCGCGTACCTGCTCGCGCGGCGCGCCGCCGTCGGCAGCTTCGGAGTGCCGCTCACGCACATCCCGTTCGGCGAGAACCCGTTGGCGCACGTCGATCCGTTCACGCGTGCCCTGAACGCCGTCGCGGTGCTCGGCCGCGGGCTCCTCCTGACCGTCCTCCCCGCGCGGCTCTCCGCCGACTACTCCTGGGACGCGATCCCGGTCCTTCGCTCGCCGCTCGCGCCTGCGTTCCTCCTCTCGCTTGCCGCCCTCGTCGCGCTCGTCGCCGCGGCGTGGCGCGCCCGGCGGACGCGGCCGGTGTTCCTGTTCTGCGCCGCCTGGTACGGCATCGCGATCTTCCCCGCGTCGAACTTGGTCCTCCCGGTCGGCACGATCTTCGGTGAGCGGCTCCTGTACCTGCCGAGCGCCGCCGTGTTCCTGGCGGTGGCCGCGCTCGTGGAGCCGCTCGTCGCGGCGCCGCGCGCCGCCGCCGCCGTTCGCGCACTCTGCGCCGCCGCAGTCGTCGTGCTCGGCGTTCGCGCCGGCGCCTACGCACAGGCCTGGTCGAACGAGGTCTCACTCTTCGAGGCCGCGGTCCGGGCGCAGCCCGGATCTGCGAAGGCGCACGACCTCCTCGGCGCCGCGTACATGGAGGAGGGGCGGGTCGACGAGGGCATCGGCGAGCTGTCGGAGGCGGTGCGACGCCTGTCCACGCTCCCGGAACCCCCCGTCGGGCAGATGGTGAAGCTCGGGGTGGCGCTCGAGCGCGCCGACCGGCTCGCCGACGCCGAGCGGGTCTACCGCGACATCCTCGGCGCGCGCCCCGACGAACCGGATGCGCTCTGGCGGCTGGGCGTCGTGCGCTGGCGCGAGGGTCGCCGGGACGAGGCCGTGGCGCTCTGGGAGCGCACGCTCACCGTGGCCCCGGACCACGCCCGCGCGATGAACGACCTCGGGATCGCGATGGCGGCCCGCGGCGACCTGGCGGGGGCGGAGGCGCTCTGGACGCGGGCCACCCAGCTCGACCCGCGCAGCCCCGGGGCCTGGCTCTCGCTCGGGAACCTCTACGAGCGACGGGGCGATCACGCCAGGGCCGTGGCCGCATGGCGGGAGTTCCTCGAGCGCGCGCGGTACGGCGCGTATGTGGCGCAGCGAGAGGCGATCGCGGCACGGCTCGAGGCGGAGGCCCGCGGAGGCGGGCAGTGAGGCGTCGGGCGCTCACGGAGGCGGGGGCCGCGCTCGGCGCGGGGATCCTCGCCGCGCTGCCGGCGCTCGCGGTGCTCGCGTCGGGTCACACCCTCGTCTGGCGAGACACCGCGCAGCTCTACGAGCCTCATCGCGTGAACATCGTGGCAGCGCTCCGCGCGCTCCGCGTCCCGGTGTGGAACCCGTGGGAGGCGACGGGACAGCCGCTCCTCGCGCAGGGACTTCACTCCGTGCTTCACCCGGTATCCGTCGCCTTGGCCTTCATCACGTCGTCGACGGACGCGCTCATCGTCGTGCTCGTCGTACTCGCCGCGGCCGGCGCCTGGGCCGCCGCGCGTGCCCTGCGCGGCGGGCGAGCGGCCGCCGCGACGGCGGCGTTCGCGTTCGCGACCTCGGGGTTCGTCCTCGCGATGTCGGCGAACGTGCTCTACCTCTTCGGCGCGGCGACGGGGCCGTGGGCCGTCGCCGGCCTGGTCGCGGCGGCGCGCTGGCGGGCCGGGTGGCTCGCCGCCGCCGCGGGGATCGCGGCGCTCGCGCTCTCCGGAGACGCGGGCGCGCTCGCCGCGTTCGGGCTCGTCGGGCTCGCGCTCGCCGTCGAGGAGGGCGGAGTCGGCGGAGGCGCGCGCGCTGCCGCGGGCGCGGCCCTGGGCGTCGCGCTCGCCGCCGTCCAGCTTCTGCCGTCGTGGCGGTACCTCGCGGAGACGGCGCGCGGCGCAGGGCTGCTCGACGCCGTCTCGCTCGTCCGGTGGCCGCTCCACCCGTGGCGCCTCCCCGAGCTCGTGCTCCCGGGGCTCTTCGTCGGCGTTCCGACGTCCTACATCGCGCCCGTGTACGAGGCCCTCGCGGGCAGCCCCGCGGACCGCTTCCCTTTCACGTGCAGCGTGTTCGTCGGCGCGCCGGTGCTGGTCCTCGCCGCGGAGGGCGCGCGACGATCGCGCTGGGCGCGGTGGCTCCTCGCGCTGTCCATCCTGTTCCTCTGGCTCGCGCTCGGGCGCCACGCCGGGAGCCAGGCGCTGCTCGCGCGCGTGCCGGTGTGGGGGACGCTCCGGTACTGGGAGAAGATGGTGGGGCCCCTCACGCTGTGCCTCGCGCTCGCCGCCGCGGCGGGAGTCGACGCATGGGCCTCGGCCTCGCCGCCGCGCCTCGCGCGACCGCTGGCGCTCGGCGCGGCGCTGGTCCTCGCGGCGGCGGGGGTGAGCGCGCTCGCCTGGGCGATCTCGGCGCCCGGTGGCGCGGCGGAGCTCCTCCGCCTGCGCCTGCTCGTCGGGCTCGCGCAGGCGGGCGTCGGGCTGTGCGTGCTGGGGGCTGCGATGTGGGTGGGCCGCCGGCGCCCGGCGCTGGCAGGCGCGGCCCTCGCGGCGGCGGTGCTGGCGCAGGCCGCCGCGGCGAGCCCGTTCGCGCTGCACGCGGGCGATCCCGGGATCGCGTCGGTGCGTCCGCCCGCCATCGTCGCGGCCGCGCCGGGCCCGCGAGTCGTCGCGCCGCTCGGCTTCGACCCCGAGCGCGGGGGCGGCGGGCTCGACGCGATCGATCTCCTGCAGCGCTGGGAGAACCGGACGGGCCGGCCGTCGTCGAACGTGCGCGTGCCGGTGGACTCGCTGGTCGCGTACACGGGGCTGTCGTCGCTCCGGTGGGAGATGGTCCTCGCCTCGGGGCCGCTGTTCTGGGAGCTGGCCCGCCGCTACGCCCTGACGCACGTCCTCTCGCGCCCGCCGGTGACGGCGGACGAGGCCGCCGCGCTGGAGGGCGCGACCGTCAGCGCCGTGGGCCCGCCCGCCGCCGTCGAGCCGGGGCTCGCGGTCTGGGAGGTCGCGCACCGGGACTGGGCCACCTTCGCGCCCGGCGTCCGGACCGCGCCGTCGCTCGAGCTCGCCGGCGCGATGCTCGGCGAGGAGCTCGTCGCTGGCCGCGCGACGGTCGTCGTCGAGGCGGCGACGCCGCTCGCGGCGTCTCCCGGTCGCGTCCTCGCCGCTCGCCGCGGCGAGACGGAGCTCGCGGTGGAGGCGGAGAGCCTGGGCGACGGGGTGCTGGTCGTGAACGACGCCTGGGCGCCCGGCTGGTCGGCGACGATCGACGGCGCCGCGGTGGACGTGCTCCCGGCGGACGTGCTGGTGCGGGCGGTCCGGTGGCCTGCGGGGCGGCACCGGCTGGTGATGCGGTACGAGGCGCCGGGGCTCGTCGCCGGCGGGTGGGTTTCCGCGCTCGCACTCGCGGTCGCGGTCGCGGCGCTAGGTGTTCAGCGCGCGCGGCGTCCGGCGGAGGGTGGCGTCGCCGCCCGGAGGTCGAGAGGCGCCCTCCGACACCGCGAGATGCCCGCGCTGCGCGACGAGCCTCCCTAGCGCCGATCCTCTTCCCCGCCCTGGCGGTTGCCGGCGCCGTGCGCTGCCACGGCGAGGATGGCCGTCAGCGCAAGCGCCCAGGCCGCGAGCGCCGGCCAGAACAGGTCGACCCCGAACGTCGCGGCCTGCTCCCTCGCTCTGGTCAGGGCCGCTCGCCAGGACGGGTGGCCGACGAGCCAGAAGTCCGGCGCGCCGCCGTGTCCGCGGAGCGCCACCGGTCCGCCCGCACCGGGAGCCTCGATGCCGATGTCCACCGGTGCCCCCGCAGCTCCTTGCACCGGGATCGACACGCGCCGGCCCGGCTCGATCTCGGCGCGCCGCCGCGCGCAGGCGCCGTTGACACAGGCCTCGAGCTCGACAGCCGTCCGCGACGCTCCATCGCCCGCGGCGAGCTCGATCTTCTGCACGGTCCCGAGCGCCGCAGGACTCACCAGCCGGAGACGAAGCCGCCCCTGGACCTCGACGTCGCCTGCGCTCCCCGGGCTGGTCACCCTCGTCCTCGAGGGAGGGGGATTCGCCAGCTCGCCCGCGAGCAGCGCGGCCGCAGCCAAGACCGGCGCCGCGATCACCAGACCGGCGATCAGCTTACGCATAGTAACGACCCAGCAGCCGCAGCACCGAGGCCGTGCTCATCAGCGCCAGCACCGCCGGCAGCACCCATGCGCCGTCGAGCGCCGCGCCGAGTCGCTCGCCGAGTCGCCTCAGGCCGATCGCGATCGCCGCCAGCTGGAGTGGAAGGAGCGGCAGCAGGTAGCGCCCCTGGATCAGGATGGTGCTCGTGCGACGGACGACGTCGAGCTCGAGCACGTAGAGCCCGGCGACGGCGAGCCCCGTCGTCGCCGCGGCCGCCACCACGACCCGGCGCTCGCGCCGCTCCATGCGCCGCCACCCCGCCAAGACGCCGATCACCGCCAGGGACAGCATCGCCTCGATGACCAGGTACCACGGGCCGGGGAGCAGCGCGTCGAGCCAGCCCCAGGCCATCCAGTACTCGTCGACCCAGATCATCTTGAGCCGCTCGGGATTCAGGATGACGGCCTGGAGGTACTGGCCGACGGTGATGGCGGTCGGAGCGCCGGCGAAATAGTCCGCGCGGGCAGGGGCCGAGGCGACGAGCCACCACGCGGCCACGGCCGCCCCCGGCGCCAGCGCGAGCGCCGCGAGGATCCAGGACCGGAGGCGCGACCAGCCCATGGCTGCCGCCGCGAGGAGGCCGAGCAGCGGCAGGTACAGGTCGAAGGTGCTCTTGGACAGCGCACCGAGGACTCCCCCCACCGCGAGCAGCGCGAGGCTCGGCGCGCGCGCCCCGCGCACCTCGAGCCAGGCGACTGCGGCCAGCGCCAAGGATGTTGCGGTGAGGAGGAGGGCGTCGCTGTTGACGGACGAGAAGAGCATCCCCGCCTGTGGCTGAGCGACGTAGGCCAGGCCCGTCACGAGTCCTCCGCCGACCGACCCGAGGGCCAGCCGCCCGAAGGCGTACGCGGCTGCAGCGGCCACGAGGCCGAGCAGGCACGAGGCGAGCCGCGCCAGCCAGATCCGGGGTGGAAGGGGGGCTCGCGCGCCGAGCGTATAGAAGGATGCGGAAGCCGCGTAGTAGCCGGGCGGGTAGGGCGCCGCCGGGCCGCACCCCGTGGTCGAGCGGTCGGCTGGAGCCGAGGCGACGTTCCACGCGTAGTCGTCACGGGGCGGGAGCGGCTCCTCCGCCCGGAAGCGGATGGGGTCGACCCAGGCCGCCATCAGCTCTCGAACCTCGGGGCTGAAGCCCGGCTCGCAGCGGACGCGGGGCTCGGGTAGCCGGCCCGTCTCGGCGAGGCGCTGCACGTAGTCGAAGTGCTCGTTCTCGTCCGGCGCGTGGAACGCCGGCACGGCGAGCGACAGGAACGCGCTCCGAGCCACCGCCGCCGCGACGACGAGCAGGACGGCGAGGCCGCCATCGAGACGGAGGTGTCGTGGACCGCTCAGCGGCGCGCTCCCGTCCCGTCCCCTGCGCCTTCTCCGCTCCGGCCGCGCAGCGCCTCGACCTCGGCCCGGAGCACGGCACATTCCTGCGCCAGGCGTCGGGTGCGCTCCACGGTGGCGGAGAGCGAGATGACCGTGGAGAAGAGGTTCACGGCGAGGAACAGGATGGCGACGGCGAACAGCGCGTTCGACGGGACCTCGATCCTCAGCGCCTGCGCGAGCGCGAGGAGGATCTGCGGAAAGGCCGTCGCGGCGAGCACCGCCGCCGTCGAGAGAACCCACGCCAGGATCTCGCGCAGCCCCACGCCCTTGTGGCGGACCAGGTGCACCGCCCAGCCGAGGAAAGACACCAGGATGATCGCCGCGAAGACCTGGAGCTGAGGGGGCAGCAAGGGATGAGTCATCATTCGGAGCTCGGCCGGGCGTGACGGCGTGCGTCGACGGGGATGAAGATGACCGCGAGGGAGACCTTGACCGCGTAGTACAGGGCCCGCAGGGCGTCGATCGAGCTCCGCCCGTGGCGACGGGCACGCATGGTGACGGCCACCTCTCCGATCCTGAGCCCGCTTCGCGCGGCGAGGGCGATGGACTCCGGCTCCGGGTAGTCCGAGGGGTAGCGGGCAGCGAAGAGCGCCAGCGCGCGCGGGCCGACCACCCGCAGCCCCGAGGTGGGATCGCTCACGCGCGCGCCGGTCCGGAGCCGCAGCAAGAGCGAGAGGTAGCGAATCCCGATCCGTCGCCCCCAGGTCGACTGGTAACCCCCGCCGCCGCGAAATCGCGAACCGATCGCCATGTCCGCGCGACCATCGAGGACGGGCTCGCTCACGACCCGGAGCGAGGCGGGAGCGTGCTGGCCGTCGCCGTCGATCTGGGCCACGATCTCGTAGCCGCTGGCCGAACCCCAGCGATAGCCCGTCTGGACGGCCCCGCCGATACCCAGGTTGAAGGGGAGCTGCAGCACGACCGCTCCGTTCGCTCTCGCGACCGAAGCCGTGAGGTCGGACGAGCCGTCGTCCACGACGCACACGTCCCACTCGGGAGCCTCGGCTCGCAGCTCGGCGAGGAGCGCAGGCAAGCTGCGCTCCTCGTTGAGGGCCGGAATTACGACCAGACGGCGCACGCTCCATCCGTGTTTAGCACAGGCCTGGCCTGCCGTGGTGCGGCGCCCGGCAGCAGCGGGCGAGCGGCGCGCCGCTTGCCGCGAGAAGCGGCTCGCGGACCTAGCGATTGGGTGCGAGCGTGCTCGTTCCGGTCGCCTCGGCGTACCAGGCGCGCAGCTGCAGCTCGGCCCTGGGATCGGCTGCATCCACGCCGGCGACGAGCGCCGCGCGCGTCCTCGCCTCCGCCCAGCGTCCAGAGCGGACGAGCATCAGGGCGAGGGCCGCCTCCATGCGCGGGTGGCCCGGGCGGGACGAGCAGTAGGCGCGGAGCACTTCGAGCGCCTCCGCGGGCCGGTCCGCCCTCGCCAGCGCGACGGAGAGGCGGTACGCGTACTCGGAGGCGCCGGGCATTCGTCGGACGAGCGCCTGAAACGGTGCGATCGCTTCCTCGTGATGACCAGTTTCAACGAGGGTCCAGGCGGCGTCGCTCAGGAGTGCCGGGTCGCCGGTGCTCGCGAGCACGACGCGCGCCTGAGCGACGGCGTCCTCCTCGCGTCCCTCGACGAGCAAGATGGAGCTCTGGATCGAGGCCACGAGGCCAGGATCCGTCCCGGCCGCCGCCGCGGCCCGCAGCTCCGCGATGGCCCCCGCCGTGTCGCCGGCGCCGAGCAGCTCGTTCGCGTACGCCTGCCTCGCGTACACGTTGCGCGGCGCGTCCCGCGCCGCCGCTCGCCACAGCGTGAGATCGTCCGCGAACGCGGACGCCCTCGACGACGTCGACCACCCGAGCGCCAGCACGAGGAGCGCTCCCGCCGCAGCCGCGGCGCGCGGCGCATTCACGCGAAGTCGAGCGATCGCCCACGCACCGAGCGTCGCCGGCGCCATGAGCGCAAGGTACTGGAGGTGGTTCGCGACCGGGGAGAGCTTCAGGAACGCCATGTCGACGAGCCCGAGGACCGGAGCCACGCAGACCGCGACGTACGCGGCCGCGAGCAGCACCGGCCGGGCGCCTCGCTTGCGGAAGGACCACGCGACGGCGGCCAGCCCCGCGACGAGGACGAGCGGCGCCCAGAACCAAGCCGTCCCGGAGCGCACCGGCCACGGGTCGTACAGCAGCGCCAGCCGGAGCGGGACGAACGCCCGCTCGAGATAGGACGCCAGCGCCCACCCGGCGCCCGCGACGCGATCCGCGAGCGTGCGAGCGGGCGCCCAGCCCCCGGCCATCGCGTTGTGGTGCTGGAACCAGACGTTTCCTGCCGCGGCCAGGATGGCGAGCGCGGCGAGCGGTGCCACGTCGACGAGATCGGTCCGCGTGACGCGGCCGCGCTTCACCGCCGCGAGTCCGAGGAGGACGACGGGCAGCACGACGACCGAGATCTTCGCGAGCAGCGCGAGCGCGAACACGGAGACCAGGAGCGCGCGCGATCGCGCTCGTCGGTCGCCTTCGAGCCAGCGCAACCACGCGAGGATCGTCGCGAGCCACAGACACGCCGAGAGCGTGTTCTTGAGCTCGGAGACCCAGGCGACGGACTCGACGGCGACCGGGTGAACGGCGAAGAGCACCCCCGCGAGCCAGGCGGTCCCGGAGCCCAGCCCGGCGCGCTTCAGCGCGCGCCAGAGCAGCAGGGCCGCGAGCACGTGCAGCGCCAGGTTCAGCGCATGGTGTCCCGCCGGGGCGCTGCCGAACGCTCTCCAGCCCACCCACATGACCGTGTACGTGAGGGGCCAGTAGTCCGGGGAGGTCGTTCCCCACCAGATCTGCGAGAGCGGGCCGCGGAGGAGCCGGCCGTTCTCGATCAGCTCGTGGTCGTCGAAGACGAAGCCGCCCCTGAGCGCGGGCAGGTAGACGAGCGCGCCCAGCGCCGCGATCGCGAGCACGCCGAGCGCCGTCCGCGCTCTCGAGTCCATGCGCACGGCGCGAGAGTGTACCCGACGAGGAGCCTGCGGGGATCGCGGCGAGCGCACGCCCGCCCACCTGCCGTTACGGCTCGGGCGGCAGCCGCGCCCGGATGTCGGCCGCAGCGCCGGAATCGACGGGGTCGAGCTGCGCCGCGATCGCGAGCGCTTCGGGCCGGATTCCCAGCATCGCGTTCGCGACGCCGAGCCGGTGCAAGACGTCGACGTCGCCCGGCTGGATCCGGAGTGCCTGGCGGAACGCGCTGATCGCCGCTGCCAGGTCGCCGGTCTTCGTCTGGAATACGCCCAGGTTCCGGAGCGCGACGAAGCTGCCCGGCCGGAGCGCTGCGGCGGTCTCGAACGCGTGCCGCGCCTCCGGGACCCGGCCGGTGGACTGATACAGGACGGCGAGGTTCGTCCACGCCGTGAAGTGGGACGGCAGGACGGCCACGGCGCGCTGGTACGCGTCGATGGCGCGCGCGGAATCGCCGCCGCGCATCGCGACGCCGCCGAGCCTTGCCCACGCCTCGCCGTCCTGGGGGGCGATCTGCGTCGCGCGCTCGAACGCTGCCGACGCCCCGTCGCGATCACCCTGGTCGACGAGCACGTCGCCGAGGTTTCGCCAGGCGCCAGCGTGCTCCGGGTTCACGGCGAGGGCGCGCGAGAGGGATGCCTTGGCGTCCTCGAGACGTCCCGCCTCGCGGAGCGTGACCCCGAGGTTGTTCCACAGGCGCGCGTCGTTCGGGTTCAGCCGGACCGCCTCCTCGCTCGCCGCGATCGCCTCGACCTGGCGGCCGTCGGCGCGGAGCCCTTCCGACAGCGCGCCGTACGCGAGGCCGTTGCTCTCCGTGACGGCGATCGTGTGCCGGAAGAGCGCCTCGTGGCTCCGCCAGAAGCCGAGCTGGATCGACGTGACGACCGCGAGGGCGACGAGGACGGCGCCGCCGAGCGCGGCCGCGGCACGCGCCGGGACGCCGCGCCGCGCGAGGAGCTCGTGCCCGCTCCAGACCGCCGCGACGAAGATGCCGACCAGCGGCCAGTAGGTGTACCGATCGGCGTATGCCTGCGCGCCGACCTGCACGATGCCGATCACGGGCACGAGGGTCCCGAGGAACCAGAGCCACCCGACCGCGAGCCAGGGCGCGCGAGCTCGGGCCCGCAGGGCGACAGCGGTCGCCGCGGCGAGGAACGCCCACGTGGCGACGGCCTGCCAGGCCGGAATCCCGCCGACGCGGAACGGGTACAGCACCGCGAGCGGCCACGGCCACACCGTCTTCGCGAGGTAGGCGACGTACGCGACCCCGGCGTTCGCGAGGCGCGCGCCGAGCCCGAGATCGAGCCCCGCGATCGTCCCGCCCCGGTGCTGCGCGACGATCGTGAGCGCGGACGAGACGACGGCGAGGACGGCGAGGGGGACCTTCTCCGCCAGGGCGCGGCCGGGCCGCACGCGCCCGAACGGCGCGCCGGGCGCGGGCGTCACCCCCGGCACTCCCTCGACCCGCCCGAGCGGCCATACGTCGAGGAGGAGCAGCACCGCCGGGAACGTCACCCACATCGACTTCGCGAGCAGGCTCAGGGCGTAGAGACCGAGGACGGCTGCGGCAGCCCTCGCCGACGGGCGGCGCGCCCACGACACGTACGCGTGCAGCGCGCCGAGGCCGAACGCGGTGCTGAGGACGTCCTTCCGCTCCGCGACCCACGCGACGGACTCGACATGCAGCGGGTGGACGGCGAAGAGCGCTGCGACGAGGGCGCTCCGCCACGTCGCCCCGGTCGCGCGCGCGAGCAGCCAGAAGAGGAGGGCGGTGTTGACCGCGTGCAGCGCGGCGTTGACGAGGTGGTGCGCCCCCGGGCTCATGCCGAAGAGCTGCACGTCCAGCATGTGAGACAGCCAGGCGAGCGGATGCCAGTTGCTCGCGTGGAAGGTCGTGAACGCCCAGGCGACGCCGGCCCACGACAGCCCGCCCTGAACCATCGGGTTCTGGGTCAGGTAGCGGTTGTCGTCGAAGTGGATGAAGCCGGATCCCGCCGTCTGCGCGTAGAGCGCGAAGGCGCCCGCCGCGAGCGCCGCGGCGATGCCGGCGCGGCGTCCGTCCGGCGCGAGCGCTGCTGGCGCGGCACCTTCGTCCATCGGTCCTCCGAGATCGTCGAGTATAGCCGAAGGCCCGGCGCGCGCGGCGGCCGCTCGCCCGGCGCTCGTGGAGCGTTCGTCTGGTACCCTGGACGCATGCCAGAACGCGTCGCCACGCGCGAGGCCCGGCTCGTCCTCGCGGCGGCCCTCTCGTGCTTCTTTCTGTCCGGCGTCGCCGCGCTCCTCTACGAGGTGGTCTGGACGCGCTACCTCGGCGTCACGTTCGGTCACACCGTCCATGCGATCACGACGGTGCTGGCCGTCTACATGGGCGGCCTGGCGCTCGGGAGCGCGCTCGCCGGCGCGGTCGCGGATCGCACGCGTCACCCGCTCCGCCTGTACGGGTTGCTCGAGGCCGCGATCGGCCTGTACTGCCTCGCGACGCCGATCCTCTTCGGCGCGGCCGACGCCGTGTACCTGTGGGCCCACCGGCTGCTTCGCCCGGGCCCCGCGGGCGCGGCCGGCCTGCACCTCGTCATCTCCGCGGCCCTGCTGCTCCCGCCCACGACGCTCATGGGCGCGACGCTCCCCATCCTCGCCCGCGGCATCGTCTCCCGGCAGCGGCTCGCGGCGGCCGACATCGGGCGCCTGTACGCCGTGAACACGTGCGGCGCAGTCGCGGGCACCGTGGTGACCGGGTTCCTCCTCCTGCCCGCGATCGGCCTCCGCACGACGATCTGGCTCGGGGTGGCGTTGAACGTCCTCGTGGCGGCGATCGCGTTCGGCGCGGGGCGCCGCTCCCTCGGTCCCGCGTCGGAGCGCGAGCGCCCCGAGGCTCCCGCGAGCGACGCCCAGGCTCCCGGCAGCGCACCCGCGACGAGCCGCTCCCTCGTGCTCGCCGTCCTCGCCGCGTTCGGGCTCTCCGGCGCGGCCTCGATGGCGTACGAGCTCGCCTGGACGCGCGCCTTGAGCCTCGTCCTCGGCTCGTCCACGTACGCGTTCTCGGCCATGCTCGCGACCTTCCTCGTGGGGCTGGCGCTCGGGTCCGCCCTGGCGTCGCGCGTCCTGTCCCGCAGACCGCTCGGCGCGGCGGCGTTCGGCGCCGTCGAGGTCTCGATCGCCCTCGCCACCGTCGCGCTCCTGCCGGCGTTCGGCCGGCTCCCCGAGGCAGTGCTCGCGGTCCTCGCCTGGACCGGCGTCTCGCACGCCACGATGCTCGCGACGCAGGTCGCGCTCGGGTTCGGGCTGATGATCGTGCCGACGTGCCTCGTCGGTGCCACGTTCCCGCTCGTCGTCGCCGCGGTGGGGCGCGGTCTCGCGCGCCTCGGCCGCGACGTCGGCGTCGCGTACGCCGCGAACACCGTCGGCACCATCATCGGCTCGATCGGCGCCGGGTTCGTGCTCATCCGCAGCGTGGGTATCCAGAACACCGTCATCATCGCGGCGACCGCGAACCTGATCGCGGGGGCCGGTGTTATCGCGCTCGCCGCTGGCGGCGCGAACCGCCGGAGGCTGGTCGCGGTCGGCGTCGCCGCAGCCGCGTTCGCGGCGCTCGTCGTCGTCGTCCCGCGCTGGGATCCCAACCTCATGTCGACCGGAGTCGGCGTGTACGCCCAACTGCTCGTGGGCAAGGGCGCGGATGGAGCGCGCGAGCTCTCGCGCGGGCGCGAGCTGGTCTTCTACGACGAGGGGATCAGCACGACCGTCGGCGTGTTCCGGGATCCGACCGGGACGGTGCTGACCGTCAACGGGAAGGGTGACGCGAGCAACGACGTGGACATGGCGACGCAGCTCCTGCTGGGCCACATCGGGCCGCTGCTGCAGCCGGGCACGAACCGAGCGCTCGTGATCGGGTTCGCCAGCGGCGTCACCGTCGGCGCGCTGCTCCAGCATCCGGTTCAGGCCGTCGACGTCGCGGAGCTCGAGCCGGCGATGCGGCAGGCCTCGTCGTTCTTCCGCGTCGAGAACCGCGACGCGCTGGCGGATCCGCGGGTCCGGATGATCGAGGGCGACGGTCGGTCGATCCTGGCCACCGCAGCCGAGCCCTACGATCTCGTGATCTCGGAGCCGTCGAACCCATGGATCGCCGGGGTCGCGAGCCTCTTCACCTCCGACTTCTATCGGGCGGTGCGCGCGCGGCTCGCGCCGGGCGGGGTGGTGGTCCAGTGGCTCCAGAACTACTCGATCTTCGACTCGGACCTGCGGATGGTGGTCCGGACGTTCCAGGAGACGTTCCCGCACGTGTCCATCTGGGCGGCGAGCCCGAACGACTGGCTGCTCGTCGCGACGCCCGAGCCCGTGCGGCTCGATCTCGCGAGCGTGCGCCGGCAGGCCGCGGCGTCCCCCGGGCTTCGCGATGACCTGGAGCGGTTCCACTGGGTGGACGAGGAGCTGGCCGCGCGGTTCGTGCTCGACGAGGACGAGGCGCGGCGGTACGCGGCGGGCGCGCGCGTCAACAGCGATGACCGGCCGCTCCTCGAGTTCAGCGCCCCCCTCGCCCTGTACGGTTCGTCGCCGGAGGAGAACGAGGTGGCGCTGCGGTCGGTCCGTACCCGCGAGGTGCCGCCGGTCGTGGGTCTCGACGCGGCCCGGCTCGGCGGCGTCGAGGGCGATCTGCGCTCGGCGCGCGCCAACTGGCTCGCGGGACAGATGCTGGAGGCGCGCTGGCGGGTGTCGCGCGTCGGCGCGCACACCGACCTCGCGCCCTCTCAGCGTCGTGATCTCGCGCGCATGCTGTTCGTGCTCGGCGAGCTCGACGCGGCCGCCATCCAGCTCGAGCTGGCCGCGCGAGCGTTGCCGCAGGACCCCGAGGTGGCCCGGTACCGCCGCGGGCTCGAGGCGCTCGCCGCGGCGGGGCTCCGCGACCGGATCGCCCCTTCGGCGGGGTCGGCGCTCCGCGCGACCCTGGCCGACGCCCTCCTGGATCTCGCGCGCCGGAGCGGCGACCGCGACCTCTACGCCCTCGCGCTCGAGCAGCTCGAGGCGGAGCTCGTCGTCCGGCCCGGCTCGTTCGAGATGACGAACAACTACGCCGGCGCGCTCTACGAGCTGCGCCAGCTCGACGCATCCGCCCGCGCGCTCCGCCGCGCCATCGCGCTGAACCCGCGCTCGTCGAGCACGCACCTGAACCTCGGGATCGTGCTCGAGGAGCTCGGGCGCGCGAACGAGGCGGCGCAGCACTACGAGCGCGCGGCCGCCCTCGATCCGTCGGCGACGGCCGCGCGGCGGCGGCTCGCGGCGATCCAGTCGCGGTCTGCGTCGGCGCCGCGGAAATAGCGAGCATCCCCTCAGCCGTTTTGCGCACGGATCCGCGATGCCAAGAGCGAGCACCGACGTCAGTCACTCCCCCGCGGCGGCCCAGTCGCGCGAAGAGCCCGCGCTCATCCCGGGGGCGCCGGACCGCCTCCCTGCCGCCGCCCTCATCGCCGCCCTCGGCAGCATGATGTTCGCCGGCGCCATCACCGTCCTGTGGGGGATGTTCGACCCTCTGGCGCTCGCCCTCGCGACCGCCGGAACGGTCGCTGCGCTCGCGAGCGCGCTCGTCGCTCGCTCGCACGTGAGCGTGAGCGGGAAGCTCGTCGCCGCCTTGCTCGCTCTGGGCGTCGCGCTGAGCTTCGTGCACGACGCGCTTTATCTGCCCGGCGTGAACGTCGACCCCGCGGCGCTCGGTGCCTTCAGGCCGATCCTGTTCTTCGTGGCGTGCCTCGTCGCGAGCCTCGCCTGGCGAGGCGCCCCGCGGTGGCTCGGGATCGTGCGGTTCGGAGCCGTCGTGCTCGCCGCGTCCTTTCTGGGCGCGCTGGTCATCCACGCCTCGCCGTCCCCCGCAATGGATGTCTGGACGATGCAGCAGCAGGGCGCGAACGCGCTGGTCGGCGGCTACGATCCGTACGCCATCGCTTACCCCAACGTCTACGGGCCAGGGACCCCGTACATCTCCCCGGAGCTGCTGACCCCCGACGGCAGGTACGTGCTCGGGTTCCCCTACATGCCGCTGATCCTGCTCCTCGACGTGCCCTCGGCCTGGCTCGGCGACGTCCGATGGACCATGCTCGTCGCGGTCGCCGTCGCGGCGGTCCTGATCCGGTCCCTGGGGCGCGGTGCGCTCGTCGCGGAGCTGGCCGCGTGTCTCCTGCTCGTGCAGCCGCAGGCGTTCTTCCTGCTCGAGATGGCGTGGACTGAGCCTGTCGCCCTAGCGCTCGCGCTCGCGGCGGCGCTCGCCGCCGCACGGTCGGTTCGCGGCGCGGCGGGATGGCGGTCCTGGGGCACTTCCGGTCTGCTGCTCGGTCTCGCCATCTCGAGCAAGCAGTACATGGTCCTCGTCCTCGCACCCCTGCTGCTCGTCTACGCGCGCCGGCACCTCGTTCGGATCCTCGCGGTCGCCGCCGCCGTCGCGGCGGTCATCGCCGTCCCGTTCCTGGTCGCCGACCCCGCCGCGTTCCTGCACGGGGTCCTGAAGTTCCAGGTCCTGCAGCCGTTCCGGCCCGACGCCCTGTCCTGGCCCGCGGCCATCGTTGCGCTCGGGGGACCCGTGCTTCCGTCCTGGCCCGCATTCGTCCTCGCGGGCGCCACCTTCGCCGTCACCGTCCGGCGCGAGCTGACGGTGGCGCGCGCCCTCCTGGCCGGAGGGGCGTTCTGGGCGGTCCTGGTCATCTTCAACAAGCAGGCTTTCCTGAATTACTACTGGTTCGCGCTCGGGCTGCTCGCGGCCGGCGTCGCGGCTCTCGCTGCGGACAGGGCGGCACCGCTCGTCGGCGGCACCCCCGCAGAACCCTAGCGGCCCTGGCGCGAGGCTCCCAGCCGCGCGCGCAGCACCGCGACCCGTTCCTCGACCCGCGGGATCAGCTCCGCGTGGTCCACCGGCGCGAGCGCGATGAACGCCTCGTACTGCTGGAGCGCCGCAACGAGGTCGCCCATCTGCTCCGCGGTGAGCGCCAGATCGAAGCGCGCCTCCGCGTCGCCCGGGCGTACCGCCACGGCGCGCTCGAGCCGGGCGCGCGCGCCGGGGAGATCTCCGCCGCGGGCGTCGAGCTCGGCGAGCAGGACGAGCGCGCCAGCGTTCGACGGATCGAGCGCGACCGCCCGCTCCCACTCGCGCCGCGCGCCGGGCTCGTCGCCCGCCGCCTGCAGTGCGAGCCCGAGGTTGTTCGCGGCGTCGACGGAGTCCGGCACGACCTGCGCCGCGCTCGTGAACAGCGATAGGTTGTCCCGCCAGTCGAGGTTCCGGCGGGCGGTGCGCACCGCCAGCGCAAGGACGACGGCCGCGACGGCCGCGGTGACGGGGCGGCGGAGGGCGGGGCGGCGCTCGCGGAGCCGCTCGAGCTGGTCGGCGAGGACGAGCCAGAGGCCGATCGCCGGGAGGTAGGCGAACCGCTCGGCGAACGGCGAGCTCGGGATCGGCACGATCGTGCTCACCGGGACGAAGTTCACTGCCGCCCAGAGGAGCCCGAGCGAGCTGAGCGGTCGACGGGTGCGGAGGACGGCGACGACGGCGAGCCCGAGCACGACCCAGGCGACCGTGAGCGCGCCGCCGCTCTCGAGGAAGCGCTCCGGCGGGGCGTGGTGGACCGTGAGACCGGCGGGCCAGGCGAGGAGGGTGAGGTACTTGGGGACGAGGTGCAGCGAGCGCGTGAGACCTTCGATGGGCTCGAGCGCGATCGGTGAGCCGGAAGGCCCCGACAGCGCTCGTGCGCGAAGGAACAGGTAGAAGAGCACCGCCACGACGAGCGGCGTCAGCGCCAGCGCGGCTTCGCGCACGCGCGCCCGCAGACCGGAGATCGGGAACAGCTCCCGCCAGGCGAGCAGCGGGAGCAGCATCAACGCGGTCTCCTTGGACGCCAGTCCGAGGAAGAACAGGACCGCGGCGACCCCGATCCAGCCTGCCCGGAGCGGGGAGCGTCCCCGCGCGTACGCGAGGGCGGCACCGAGGACGAACACGACCGAGAGCAGGTTGTTTCGGTGCGCCGCGAGGTCCACGACCTCGGCGGCGATCGGATGGACCGCGAACAGGAGCGCGGCGACGCCCGCCGCCCAGGCCGAGGCGCCGAGCTGCCGCGCGAAGGCGAACAGGAGCACGACGGCCAGCGCGTGCAGGGCCGCGCTCTCGAGGTGGTACGGCAGTGGGTCGAGGTCGTAGAGCCGTCGATCGACGACGAGCGATAGGCGAGTGAGCGGACGGTAATACGGCGTCGGCTGCCCCGGATGCAGGACGTCCGGGCCGAGCAGAATCTCCGCGGGCCTCGCGAGCGTGAGCGCCTGCGTGTTCTCCACGACGATGAACTGGTCGTCCCAGCAGAATCCGTTCCGGAGCGAGGTGGCGTACGTCGCGAGGGCGGCGACGGCGAGCAGGGCGGGCCACCACCGGGCGAGCGGCGGCGTGCGAGCTCGGGCTAGGCCGCCCTGGGCCGTCGCGTCCGGTTGCGCGTCTCGGGGCGCGGTCGCTCGCACGTGCGGACCGTACGGCGGTCGCGGAGCGCGGGTCAAGGACGGGCGCCTACGCGGTTGACCCCCGTCCCGTCGCAGCGATATGGACGACAACCGCCATGTCCGCGTGCCAGCACCCCGCCGACCGCCGAGAGCCGCTCTTCCCGGCGCGCGACTACATCACGGGCGAGACGTTCGAGGTCGCGCGCTGCGCGGCCTGCGGGCTGGTCCGGACGACGCCGCCCCCGGAGCAGCCTGGTCGCTACTACCCGGACGCCTACTACGGCGCGGCCGGCGCGCGCCGGTTCCCGGTCCCCGTCGAGGCGCTCCAGCGACTCATGTATGCGCAGCGAGCGCGCGCCGTCGAGCGGCTCGCCGGGCGCCCGGGGGTCGTCCTCGACATCGGGTGCGGCCGTGGCCACCTCCTCGCCGCGTTCCGGCGACGCGGCTGGGAGGTGCAGGGAACGGAGCTCGACGATCGGTCCGCGGCCCACGCTCGCGAGGTCGTCGGCGTACCGGTGCACGTCGGCGCATGGGAGGGCTGGCCCTGGGCGGACGCGCACTTCGACGCCGTCACGGTGTGGCACGTCCTCGAGCACCTCGCGGAGCCCGAGGAGGCGCTCGCCCGCATCGCGCGCCTCGTTCGGCCCGGCGGCGTCGTGATGGTCGGCGTCCCCAACTTCGCGAGCCCGGAGGCGCGGGCGACGAAGGCCGGCTGGTTCCACCTCGACGTCCCGCGCCACGCCTGTCACCTCACGCCGGAGTGGCTCTCGAGCGCGTTCGCGCGGCAGGGGCTCGAGGTCCGGCGCCGCTCGTTCGCGACGCCGGAGTTCGACGCGTTCAGCCTGGTCCAGTCGGCCGAGAACGCGTTCGGGCTTCCGCAGAACCTGCTCTACGACGTGCTGCGGGGGCACGCCGCGAAGCTGCTCGGGGGCTCGGCGCGTCCGCTGGAGATCGCGGCGGCGCTCGGCCTCGCGGCGCCCCTCGGGCTCGTCGCGCTCCCAGCGACCGCGGCCCTCGCGCTCGCGCGCGCCGGGTCTTCGGTCACGGTGTTCGCGGTCCGGCGGGCGTGACGGCTACTTCTTCTTCGTCTCGCACACGTTGACCGGCCCGCCGGCCGCGCGCCCTTCGAGGATCGCGGTCCTCTCCATCTCGCAGCGCTCGGTCGTCGTGCAGTCGCGGCAGGCGTTCATGAATTGCCTGTCCGCGTCGTCCCGCAACGCCGTGTCGCACTTCTCGGGGCGCTCGCACGACTCGGCGGCGTACTTGAACAGAGTGCGGGCGCGCTGCGTGGCCGCCTTCTGGTCCGCGGTCGGGCCGGCCGGCTCGCCCGGCTTGCTGATCCCGAATCGCTCGGCGACGCCGGGCTTCAGCGACCCCGAAGGCTTCTCGGGGGCCGGATCGGCCTTCTTCGCCTTCTTCGAGCTCTTCTTCTGGCTCTTCTGCGAGCTCTGCGCCTTCGCGGCGCCCGGGTCGTCGGCGGAGAGCGCTGGTTGTGCAAGCAGCAGGACGGAAGCGACGCAGAGCAGCCGGATCATGGTCTCGACCTCGTTCGATTCCCCGGGGGGGGGCCCTCACACCGAGCCGGGCGACTCTAGAAACCGCGGACGCCCGGCGTCAATGCCTGGCCCTCGCCGTTAGTGGCACCCGGTGCAGTTGGTGGTGAAGTTCGGCGCCAGGTTCACCTGTCCGTCGACGTGGAGCGCAGGGTTCGTGATCCGGGCGGTCGCTCCCTTGCCCGCAGCGTCGGGGTGACAGATGGAGCAGTCGTTGTAGTCCTGGCCGCCACCGTGGAGGCCGCTGTGCCACACGCCCGTTCCGGCGGGAGGGTTGCCGTGGCAAGAGGTGCACGTCATCGCGCCAGCCGTCCACGTCGGGGCGCCCTTGGCCCCCGCGAAATTGACGGTGTTCGTGACGTAGGTGTCGCTCCCCCAGTCGTACACCTCATAGGAATACGTCCCGGAGTAGCTGCCGTGGCAGTACGTGCTCGAGCAGGTCCCGCCGTTGCTCCGGTCCCAGCTCGGCGTCGTGGGCGTCAAGGCGAAGCCTCCCGCCGGCGTGACGTTGCCGGTCGCGAGGGCGCCCCAGGTCACGGTCGCCATCGGCGTCCCCGTGGTCGTGTCGATGTGGCCGGGTGAGAGGGCGTCCGTCGGCTTCACGTGGCAGGCCGAGCAGTCGAGCGGAGCGCGGATCGCGCCGCCCGCCACGTGCGCCGTATGCGCTCCGACGCGGACGGTGTCCGCGCTCTGGCCCCAGATCGTCCGAGGCGGCGCGCCGGTCTGGTTGTCGATTCCGCCGTGACACGCGGTGCAGGTGTTCAGCGGATTGCCAGGTCCCCCCGTCTTGTGGCACTGCGCGCAGGTCCCGAGGTCCGCGCCGTGGCACGTCGTGCACGACTGGATGTTCGTGTCGGCGCTGAACGCGTGGAAGTTCGAGCTGGTCGGATCCGTCCAGCCCGCCGGATGCCCACCGACGGCCTCGATGATGCCGTCGAGGTGCTTTCCGGTGCCGAGCGGCGGCGGCGGGATGAGGTTGCCGGATCCGTCGACCGTCTCCGGGTGGCAGTTGGTGCACTGGGTGGGGGTCGCGGACGGGTGCGGCGTCGGCGGTGGGAATCCGTGGCACCAGCCACAGCCCGAGGGGTTGGAGCCGGTCCAGACGGGCGGCGTGGTCGTCGCGGTTCCGCCGGAGAGCGTCGCGCCATGGCAGTAGGTCGACGCGCAGGTCGCCGTCGAGCGCGTCCAGCTCGGCGAGGCGCCGCCGTTCGTCGCGAGCCCGTTGAACGTCAAGGTCGCCGTCGGGCCGTCGATGTGGCCCGCCGAGAGGATGCCCGTCGGCTTCACGTGGCAGACGTCGCAGTCGAACGGGGGCGCGAACGTGCTCCCGGCGACGTGCGTCGTGTGGGCCCCGACGCGGATCGGGTCGAGCGTTCCGCCGCCGCGGTTCGGATCTCCCGCTTGGCCCCAGATCGCCGCGGGAGGCGCGCCGGTCTGGTTCTCCGTCCCGCCGTGGCACGCGGTGCACGTCGCGAAGTCGTGCGCCCCGACGCCGCCGCCCGTGTTGTTGTGGCAGCTGGAGCAGCTCGCGAGGTCCGCGCCGTGGCACTGCGTGCAGGACTGGATGTTCGCCTCCGCGCTGAACGCGTGGAACCCCGGGCTGCTCTGGTTCATCCAGTCCGCGTTGTGGCCGCCGGTCGCCTCGACGATGCCGTCGAGGTGCTTGCCGCCCTGCGCCGGCGGGATGAGGGTGCCGTCGGCGTTCATGGTCTGAGCGTGGCAGCCGCTGCAAGCGGTCAGCGCGGCGGCCGGGTGGGGCGCCGGCGGCGGCGTGTCGTGGCAGGTCCCGCACGCCCCCTGGCTGGATCCGCCCGTCCAGACCGGCGTCGCGTGGTTGCCGCCCGTGAACGCGCCGTGGCAGTAGGTGCTCGAGCAGGTCGCCGCGGAGGCGTTCCACGTCGGGTTCGCGCCCTGGGTGAGCGGGATCCCCGCGAACGTGACCGTCGGGTTGCCGTCCACGTGCCCCGGCGAGAGCGCGTCGGCCGGTTTCACGTGACAGACGTTACAGTCGAAGGCGGGCGAGATCGCCGAGGCGGTGACGTGGGCGGTGTGGGCGCCGATCGCGACCGGGTCGGTCTGCGCGCCCCAGATCCCGCGCGGCGGCGCGCCGGTCTGGTTGTCGCCGCCGCCGTGGCACCCGGTGCAGTTGAACGCGTTCGCGGTCGTGCCGTTGTGGCAGCTCGCACAGGGCAGTTTCGCGGAGCCGCCGTCGAGCTGCGCGCCGTGGCACCCCTGACACGCGGCGATGTTCGCGTCCGCGGAGTAGGCGTGGAACCCTGGATCGGCCTGGTTCATCCACGACGCCGGATGGCCCTGCGCCTCGACGATGCCGTCGAGGTGCTTGCCGCCCTGCGCCGGCGGGATGACGGTGCCGTCCGCGTTCATCGTGTCGGGGTGGCAGCCGACGCAGTCGGTCAACGCCGCGGTCGGGTGGGGCGCCGGGGGCGGCGTGCCGTGGCAGGTTCCGCACGACCCCTGGCTGGAGCCGCCCGTCCAGACCGGCGTCGCGCGGTTCCCGCCGTCGAAGGCGCCGTGGCAGTAGGTGCTAGAGCAGGTGGCCGCGGACAGGTTCCAGGTCGGCGTCGCGCCCTGCGTGAGCGCGAGACCCGCGAACGTGACCGTCGGGTTGCCGTCGACGTGCCCGGGCGAGAGCGCGTTCGTCGGCTTCACGTGGCAGACGTTGCAGTCGAAGGCGGGCGAGATCGGCGAGGCCGTGACGTGGGCGGTGTGGGCGCCCACGCGGACCGGATCGAGCGTGCCGCCGCCGCGCGTCGGATCGCCGGCGTGACCCCAGGTCGCCGCGGGCGGCGCGCCCGTCGTGTTGTCCGTGCCGCCGTGGCACATGGTGCAGCCGAAGGGGTTCGCGGTGCCGCCCTGGACGTGGCACTTCGTGCAGGCGACGTTCGCCGTGCCGCCGTCCAGCTGCGCGCCGTGGCAGCGCGTGCACGACGCGAGGTCGGCGTCGGCCGCGTAGGCGTGAAAGTTGGGGCTGGTCGTGTCCATCCAGCTCACGTCGTGGCCCGCCGCCTGGATGGTGCCATCGACGTGCTTGCCGCCCTTCGACGCCGGGATGATCTCCCCGTTCGCGTCCATCGTCTCGGGGTGGCAGACGGTGCAGTGCGTGAGATCGCTCGTCGAGACGTGCGGGAACGGGGGAGGGGTGGCGTGGCACGTGCCGCACGCGGCCTCGCCCTTGCCTCCGGTCCAGACCGGAGCGTGGTTCGACCCGCCCGCGTTCAGCGTGGCGCCGTGGCAATACGTGTTGCTGCAGCGCGTCCCGTCAAACGTAGGCGTCGTCGCGCCCTGGTCCGTCGCGAGCAAGCCCCAGCGCAGCTTCGAGCCGCCGGGCTGCTGGTGCGTATCGGGTGACGTGGGCTTCACGTGGCACTCGCCGCAGTCGATCGCCCCCGCGAGCGCACCGACCGTGACGTGCGCGCTGTGGGCGCCGACGGAGCGGAGGGACGCGTCGGTGCGGCCGGCCAGGTCGACCGGCGGCGCGCCGGTGCCGTTGTCGCCTCCGCCGTGGCACCGGGTGCACCCGGTCGCGGCGTTCGCGGCCGTGCCCTCGCTGCCCGCGCTGCGCGACTTGCTGCAGCCGGACGTCACCAAGAGTGCACACACGGCGAACGGAACGAGACGGCGAAACATGAACTTGCCTCCGGGGCATGCGTCCGTCGTTCGGGCCGTGCCCTGAGCTGGGCCCGGCGGGTCGGGGGGCGACGGACGGGACCTCGCGTGTACGCCAGCGGAGTACCACGGGGAGGGGATCGAAATTTCTGATCGAGGTCAACCCGTGTCGCGCTCCGGGGACTTGACAGTTGCCGCGAACGCATGAGGCCGCGCCACGCATGGCGCCGCCACGGGATGCGAGCGGCCGGGTCGCCTGATCGCGGTGCGTGAACCTGCGGCCCTTTGCCGCGCGCGGCAATCTGTGACTTTACGGAGCGCCGAAACTGATGTGCGGCAAATTGGCGCGCGGCAATCTGGCGGGTGACGCGACCCTCGAGTGGCCGATGGCGATGACACCGCTATCGGTGAATATGCGGCGCCTCGACGCCGCGACAATGCGCCACGCCGGTAACGCAAGCGCAAAGCGGGCGAGTTGTCGCATCCCTTGAGACTGCGGCAGAATCGCGCGCGGCCGTATGTCTCACGTTCTGTGAACAGTGACGGTCCGTAAACCTCGTGGGTGGGGGAACGCACGCACTCACGACGGACCCTGCGGGATTTCCCCCACCGTTGCCCTGCGACCAAATGTCACCAATTTGGGTTTTGCCGGGCTCTTTGATGGTCCGTCGTGTGGCCTAACCAATGCACAACTGCGCCCCACTCGGTCGTACACGAGTTCCAAAGCGGCTCCAGGGGGCCGCGCTTCGGTCCATGGTGGACCAGGGGAGACAAAATGAAGTTCACGAAGCTCGCAGTCGCCGCCGCGATCGCATTCGCGTACGGCAACGCCTTCGCGTTCCACTCCGGCGGCGTCGCCGAGTGCGAGGGCTGTCACTCGATGCACAACTCGTTCGAGGGGTCCGCGAACGTCACCGGCATGCCGCAGTACGCCAGCGGCCCGTTCCTCCTGAAGGCTCAGGATCAGTCGGGCGCGTGCCTCAACTGCCACCAGGCGGCGGACTTGGGCATGTCGGCCAACGGCAACGGCTATCACATCTCGACGGCCGGGGTGCTGCCGCTCGACACGACGACGCCGTGGGAGATGACCCCGGGCGGCGACTTCGCCTGGCTGAAGAAGACGATGACGGGCTCGATCCGCAAGACGCTGACGACGTGGGACGGCGATCGCCACGGCCACAACATCGTCGCGGTCGACTTCGGCTACGGGAAGGACAAGCTCCTCACGAAGGCGCCGGGCGGCAGCTACCCCGCCGACAACCTCGCCTGCTCGTCCTGCCATGACCCGCACGGCCGTTACCGCCGCTTCGCGGACGGCACGGTCGCCTCCACGGGCCTCCCGATCTTCGCTTCCGGCTCCTACACGAGCAGCGCTGCCCCGATCCCCAGCGTCTCCGCCGCGGGCGTGTACCGCATCCTCGCGGGCATCGGCTACCAGCCGAAGTCGCTCGCCGGCTCCTTCGCGTTCGTGAACAACGTGCCGGCCGCCGTCGCGCCGTCGACCTACAACCAGATCAACACGACGATCGCCGGCACGTACGACCGCGTTGCCTACGGCTCGGGCATGTCCGAGTGGTGCGCGAACTGCCACACCGCGATGCACCTCGACAATTACACGTCGGGCACGAAGGGCCTCGTCCACCCGGCCGGCAGCGGCGCGAAGATCACGCCGGCCATCCTCGCGAACTACGTTGCGTACGTCTCCTCCGGCATCATGACCGGCACGGGCGCCGGCTACAGCGCGCTCGCTCCGTTCGAGACGGGCGACGACCTGAGCCTCACCGGCTACACGAACCTGAAGACGTTCGCGGCTACGCCGACGGCGCCGGGCGCCATGTCGAACGTGTCCTGCCTCTCCTGCCACCGCGCGCACGCGACGGCCTTCGAGAGCATGGCCCGTTACTACCTCGGCAACGAGTTCATGACCGTCGCCGACGGCAGCAACGGGGGCATGTACGACACGTCGGTGACCGAGAACAAGATCAACACCGCGTACAACACGACGCAGCAGACGAACGCGTACAACGGCCGCCCGGCGACGCTGTTCGGCCCGTGGGCGCGTAACTACTGCAACAAGTGCCACGCGAAGGACTAGTCTCCCTGCTTCACTGTTGAGCTGAATCAAGGGAGGGGTCGCGAAATGCGATCCCTCCCTTGTTTGTTGGAGGTTTTCGATCGGACCACCGCATCCGGAGGCAAGCGTGTCACATTCCCCCGGACGCGGTACTGCGATAGGCTTCCGGTGCTTGCTTACCGTCCGTCAGAGGCGCGCCGCGCTCGCGGCTGCGGTCCTCGTGCTCGCAACCGCCGCCGGTTGCGGGTCGAAGGGCGTGAAGGACTCGCCCCCGCCTTCCAGTCCGGACGATGCGCCGCCCATTCTCACCGGCGCCGGCGTCCCCGCCGGCGAAGCGCTCGAGACGACGATCGGTCCCGACGGCGGCGAGCTCGTCTCGAGCGACGGGAAGCTCAAGGTCTCCATCCCCGCGGGCGCGCTGACGAAGCCGACCGATTTCTCGGTCCAGTCGATCACGCTCACCGCGCTCGGCGGTGTGGGCGGCGGGTACCGCCTCCGGCCAGAAGGCGCGCTCGCCGCGCCCGTGACCCTCACCTTCAAGGGCCCCGGGATGTACGAGGCCGGCACCAACCTCGACGGCCTCGGCATCGCCTACCAGGACGCGAGCGGCTTCTGGTTCCAGATGAAGGGCGTGGTCCGCGACGCGTCGGCGAACACCCTGACCGTCACGACGACGCACTTCAGCGACTGGGGCGTCGTGTGGGCGGCGGGCGTGCCCGGGATGTACGGCAACTTCTCGGTGCAGCAGACGGTCGGCATCCCGTTCTCCGGGTCCGGCACCGCCGTCCTCTTCTACCAGGGCAGCAACGCGACCAAGACGCTCTACGTCCTCACCGGCTCGATGGATGTACCAGCGAGCTTCCCGTACGGCACGCTCACCTGCTCGCCGGACCGGCCCACCTCGACGCTCCTCCCCAACGTCGCCGAGGTCTGGACGACCCCGTCCCAGTTCCGCTGGGCAATCAACGATCAGTGGAGCCTGACCTGCACCGACTCGGTCGGGGTGGCGCGGCCGGACTTCATGTCGGCGGTCTTCGACACGCTCGGCATCAACCTCATCAACTGCGCGCGTGGGTACGTCGGGACGCCGACCATCGCGAGCGACCACCTCGCCGGCACGTACAAGATCGACTGCGGGACGGACGGGAACGTGACCGCCACGTGGGACTTCATCCCGTGCATCCCAGGCGTCAAGTGCTCGGACCCGAAGCTCAACCCCTGCCACACGCAGGCGATCTCCTGCGACACTGGACTCCCGGTCTGCACGGACACGGGCACGCCGATCGCAGACGGCACGTCCTGCGGCACGTACCTCGTGTGCAGCGCCGGGACCTGCATCTGCAACGCGGGCGCGAGCTGCCCCGGCCAGGACGTGTGTCACTCGGGCACGGTTGCGTGTGACGCGAGCGGCGTCCCCACCTGCGCACAGACGGCGCTTCCCGACGGGACGTCCTGCGGGACGACGATGGTGTGCACGACGGGCGTCTGCAAGACGCTGTCGTCCATCGCGGTGACCCCGGCGAACCCCAGCGTCCTCGAGAACGGCTTCACGCAACAGTTCACGGCGACCGGGACGTACTCCGATAGTACGACCCAGAATCTCACCTCGTTGGTGACCTGGGCGTCGTCGAGCACGGCGGCGGCGACCATCGCCGCGGGCGGCCTCGCCACCACCGTGAAGTTCGGCACCAGCACCATCTCCGCGACGCTCAACGGCGTGACGGGGAGCACCATGCTCCGGGTGTTGCCGACGCTGCTGTCGATCGCGGTGACGCCCGCCAACCCCAACGTGCCGCTCGGTCTCACCCAGCAGTTCACGGCGACGGGCACGTACTCGGACGGCTCGACGCAGAACCTGACGGCGTCGGTGAGCTGGGCGTCGTCGAGCACGACGGCGGCGACCATCGTCGCGGGCGGCGCCTCGGGCGGCCTCGCCACCACCGTGGCGACGGGCACGACGACGATCTCGGCGACCTCCGGCACAGTGACGGGGAGCACGACGCTGACGGTACTGGCGCCGGCGCTGGTCTCGATCGCGGTGACGCCGGCGAGCCCGAGCGTGGTGGCCGGTCTCACCCAGCAGTTCACGGCAACGGGCACGTACACCAACGGCTCGACGCAGGACCTCACTGCGACGGCAACCTGGGCCTCCACGAACGTGGCGGCGGCGACGATTGTCGCGGGCGGCCTCGCCAGGGGCGTGGCGGTCGGCACGACCACGATCTCCGCTACGTCGGGGACCGTGACCGGGAGCACCTCGGTCACGGTGCTGCCGCCGCTGCTGGTCTCGATCGCGGTGACGCCGGCGAGCCCGAGCGTGGCCAAGGGGCTCACGCAGCAGTTCACGGCGACGGGCACGTACACCGACGGCTCGACGCAGAACCTGACGGCGACGGCGACCTGGGCATCGTCTAGCGCCGCGACCGCGACTATCGCCGCGGGCGGACTCGCCACCACCTTGGCGGTCGGGACGACCACGATCTCCGCCACCTCCGGCACCATCACCGGAAACGCCACGCTCAACGTGCTGCCGGCGGCGCTGGTCTCCATCGCGGTGACGCCGGCGAGCCCGAGCGTGGCCAAGGGGCTCACGGCGCAGTTCACGGCGACGGGCACGTACACCGACAGCTCGACGCAGGACCTGACGGCCTCGGCGACCTGGGCATCGTCTAGCGCCACGACCGCGACCATCGCGGCGGGCGGCCTAGCCACCATGGTGGCGGTCGGGACCAGCACGATCTCGGCGACCTCCGGCACGGTGACCGGGAGCACCACGCTCACAGTGCTGCCTGCGGCGCTGGTCTCCATCGCGGTGACGCCGGCGAGCCCGAGCGTGGCGAAGGGGCTCACCGCGCAGTTCACGGCCACGGGCACGTATACCGACGGCACGACGCAGAACCTCACGTCGACGGCGACCTGGGCGTCGTCGAGCACCTCGACCGCGACCATCGCCGCCGGCGGCCTCGCGACCACCGTCGCGGTCGGGACGACCACGATCTCGGCCACCTCCGGCAGCATCACCGGGAGCACCACGCTCAACGTGCTGTCGGCGGCGCTGGTCTCCATCGCGGTGACGCCGGCGAGTTCGAGCGTGCCGGCCGGGCTCACGGAGCAGTTCACGGCGACCGGTACGTACACCGACGGCTCGACGCAGAACCTCACGGCGACGGCGACCTGGGCCTCCAACAACGTGGTCGCGGCGACGATCGCCGCGGGCGGCCTCGCCACCACCCACGCGGCCGGCACGCCCACCATCTCCGCCACCTCGGGAAGCGTCACCGGGAACGCCACGCTCACGGTGGTGCCGGCGGCGCTGGTCTCGATCGCGGTTGGGCCCGCCAACCCAGTCGTCGCGGCGGGGCTCACGCAGCAGTTCACGGCCATCGGCACGTACACCGACGGCTCGACGCTGGACCTGACGACAACGGCGACGTGGGCCTCCACGAACGCGGCGGCGGCGACCATCGCCGCGGGCGGCCTCGCGACCACCGTGGCGGTCGGGACGAGCACCATCTCCGCGACGTCCGGCGGCGTGACGGGAAGCACGGGACTCACGGTGCTGTCGCCGCTGCTGGTCTCGATGGCAGTGACGCCGGCGAGCCCGAGCGTTTCCAAGGGGCTCACGCAGCAGTTCACTGCGACGGGCACGTACACCGACGGCTCGACGCAGAACCTCACCTCGACGGCGACCTGGGCGTCGTCGAGCACGACGACGGCGACGATCGCCGCGGGCGGCCTCGCCACCGGTGCGGGGGTCGGCACCAGCACGATCTCCGCTACCTCCGGCAGCATCAGCGGGAGCACCACGCTCACGGTGAATGCGGCGGCGCTGGTCTCCATCGCGGTCACGCCGGCGAGCTCGAGCGTGGCGAAGGGGCTCACGCAGCAGTTCACGGCAACCGGCACGTACACCGACGGCTCGACGCAAAACCTGACGGCGACGGCGACCTGGGCGTCGTCGATCCCGACGGCGGCGACGATTACCGCGGGCGGCCTCGCCACCGGCGCGGGGGTCGGCACCACCACGATCTCCGCCACCTCCGGCAGCATCAGCGGGAGCACCACGCTCACGGTGAACGCGGCGGCGCTGGTCTCCATCGCCGTGACGCCGGGGACGCCGAGCGTGGCCAAGGGGCTCACGCAGCAGTTCACGGCGACCGGCACGTACACCGACAGCTCGACGCAGGATCTGACGGCGACGGCGGCCTGGACGTCCTCCAGCACCGCAACCGCGACCATCGCGGCGAGCGGTCTCGCCACCACCCTGGCGACGGGCACTACCACCATCACGGCCACCTCCGGGAGCATCACCGGGAGCACCACGCTGACTGTGGGCACGGCGGCGCTGGTCTCCATCGCGGTGACCCCGGCGACCCCGAGCGTGGCCAAGGGGCTCAAGCAGCAGTTCACGGCGACGGGCACGTATACCGACGCCTCGACGCAGGACCTCACCGCGACGGCAACCTGGGCCTCCACGAACGCGGCGGCCGCGACCGTCGCTGTGGGCGGCCTCGCCACTACCCTGGCGACGGGCACCACCACGATCTCCGCCAGCTCCGGGACCGTGTCCGGCGGCACCACGCTGACGGTGATTCCGGCGGCGCTGGTCTCCATCGCGGTGACGCCGGCGAGCCCGAGCGTGGCCAAGGGGCTCACCGAGCAGTTCACGGCGACCGGCACGCTCACCGACGGCTCGACGGAGGACCTGACGGCGACGGCGACGTGGGCGTCGTCGACCACGACGACGGCGACCGTCGCGGCGGGCGGCCTCGCCACCACCGTGGCGCCGGGCACCACCACGATCTCCGCCACCTCCGGCAGCATCACCGGGAGCACCACGCTGACGGTGGCGGGGGCGGCGCTGGTCTCCATCGCCGTGACGCCGGCGAGCCCGAGCGTGGCCAAGGGTATTACGCCGCAGTTCACGGCGACGGGCACGTATACCGACAGCACGACGCAGGACCTGACGGCCTCGGTGACCTGGGCGTCGTCCAGCACGGCGACCGCGACCATCGCGACGGGCGGCCTCGCCACCACCGTGGCGGTCGGCACCACCACGATCTCCGCCACCTCCGGGACCGTGTCCGGGAACACCACGCTGACCGTGACTCCGGCGGTGCTGGCCTCCATCGCGGTGACGCCTGGGAGCCCGAGCGTGGCCAAGGGGCTCACGCAGCAATTCACGGCGACGGGCACGCTCACCGACGGCACGACGCAGAGCCTCACTGCGACGGCGACGTGGACGTCGTCGAGCACGGCGACGGCGACCATCGCGGCTGGCGGCCTCGCCAGCACCGTGGCGATCGGCACCACCACGATCTCCGCCACCTCCGGGACCGTGTCCGGGAACACCACGCTGACCGTGCTGCCGGCGGCGCTCGCCTCCATCGCGGTGACGCCCGGGAGCCCGAGCGTGGCCAAGGGGCTCACCCAGCAGTTCACGGCGACGGGCACGTACACCGACGGCACGACGCAGAACCTCACCGCGACGGCGACCTGGGTATCGTCCAGCACGACGACGGCGACCATCGCGGCGGGCGGCCTCGCCACGACCGTGGCGGCGGGCACCACCACGATCTCCGCCACCTCCGGCAGCATCACCGGGAGCGCCACGCTGACGGTGACGGGGCCGGCGGTCGTCTCCATCGCGGTGACGCCTGCGACCCCGAGCGTGGCCAAGGGTCTCACGCAGCAGTTCACGGCGATCGGCACGTACACCGACAGCTCGACGCAGGACCTGACGACGACGGCGACCTGGGCGTCGTCGAGCACGGCGGCGGCGACCATCGCCGCGGGCGGCCTCGCCACCGGCGTGGGGGTCGGCACCACCACGATCTCCGCCACCTCCGGCGGTATCACCGGAAGCGCCACGCTGACGGTGAACGCGGCGGCGCTGGTCTCGGTCGCGGTCACGCCGGCGACCCCGAGCGTGGCCAAGGGGCTCACGCAGCAGTTCACGGCGACCGGCAACTACACCGATGGCTCGACGCAGAACCTCACGTCGACGGCCACCTGGGCGTCGTCCAACACAGCGGCGGCGACGATCGCCGCAGGCGGCCTCGCCACGGCGGTTGCGGCGGGCACCACCACGATCTCCGCCACCTCCGGCAGCATCAGCGGGACCACCACGCTGACGGTGAACGCGGCGGCGCTGGTCTCGATAGCGGTGACGCCGGCGAACCCGAGCGTGCCGGCCGGGCTTACGGAGCAGTTCACGGCGACGGGCACGTACACGGACGGCTCGACGCAGAACCTCACCTCGACGGCCACCTGGGCGTCCAATAGCACGGTCGCGGCGACGATCGCCGTGGGGGGCCTCGCGACCAGCCACGCGGCCGGCACGCCCACCATCTCGGCTACCTCGGGCAGCATCACCGGGAGCACCACGCTCACGGTGCTGCCGCCGGTGGTGGCTTCCATCGCGGTCACGCCGGCGAACCCGGTCGTGGACGCGGGGCTCACGCAGCAGTTCGCGGCGACGGGCACGTATACCGACGGCTCGACGCAGGTCCTCACCGCGACGGCAACCTGGGCGTCCACCAACGTGAACGCGGCGACGATCGCCGTGGGCGGCCTCGCCACCACCGTGGCCGTCGGGACGACCACCATCTCTGCGACGTTCGGTGGCGCGACGGGAAGCACGGGACTCACGGTGCTGTCGCCGTCGCTCGTCTCCATCGCGGTGACGCCGGCGAGCCCGAGCGTGGCCAAGGGGGTCGGGCAGCAGTTCACGGCGACGGGCACGTACACCGACGGCTCGACGCAGAACCTGACCTCGACGGCGACCTGGTCGTCGTCGACCCCGGCGACCGCGACCATCGCCGCGACCGGCCTCGCCACCAGCCTGGCGGTGGGCACCACCACGATCTCCGCCACCTCCGGCGCCATCATCGGGAGCACCACGCTCACGGTGAATGCGGCGGCGCTGGTCTCGATCGCGGTGACGCCGGCGAGCTCGAGCGTGGCCAAGGGGCTCACGCAGCAGTTCACCGCGACCGGCACCTACACCGACGGCTCGACTCAGAACCTGACGGCCTCGGCGACCTGGGCGTCGTCGACCCCGGCCGCGGCGACCATCGCGGCGGGCGGGCTCGCCACCGCGGTTGCGGCGGGCACCACCACGATCTCGGCTACCTCCGGCACCATCACCGGGAGCACCCCGCTGACGGTGAATGCGGCGGGGCTGGTCTCGATCGCGGTGACGCCGGCGAGTCCGAGCGTGGCCAAGGGGCGCACGCAGCAGTTCACGGCGACCGGCACGTATACCGACAGCTCGACGCAGGACCTGACGGCGACGGCGGCGTGGACGTCGGCGACTCCGACGACGGCGACCATCGCGGCGAGCGGCCTCGCCACCACCCTGGCGACGGGGACGACCACCATCACGGCCACTTCCGGCAGCATCACCGGGAGCACCACGCTGACGGTGACCGCGGCGGCGCTGGTCTCCATCGCGGTCACGCCGGCGACCCCGAGCGTGGCCAAGGGGCGCACGCAGCAGTTCACGGCCACCGGCACGCTCACCGACGGCTCGACGCAGGACCTGACGACGACGGCGACCTGGGCGTCGTCCAGCACCACGACCGCGACGATCGCGACGGGCGGCCTCGCCACCGCCGTGGCGGCGGGCACGACCACGATCTCGGCCACCTCCGGTAGCATCACCGGGAGCACCATCCTGACGGTGACGGGGCCGGCGCTGGTCTCCATCGCGGTGACGCCGGCGAGCTCGAGCGTGGCCAAGGGGCTGAAGCCGCAGTTCACGGCGACGGGCACGTATACCGACAGCTCGACGCAGGACCTGACGACCTCGGTGACCTGGGCGTCGTCGAGCACGGCGACCGCGACCATCGCCGCGGGCGGCCTCGCCACCACCGTGGCGGTCGGCACCACGACGATCTCCGCTACCTCCGGGAGCGTGGTCGGGAGCACGACGCTCACGGTGACGGCGGCAGCGCTGACGTCCATCGCCGTGACGCCGGCGAACCCGAGCGTGGCGAAGGGCCTCACGGAGCCGTTCACGGCGACGGGCACGTACACCGACGGTTCGACGCAGAACCTCACGTCGACGGTGGCGTGGGCGTCCTCGACCGCCACGGTGGCGACCATCAACACGGCCGGCGTCGCGACGACCCTGGCCACCGGCACCAGCACCATCTCGGCGACCTCCGGGAGCGTGGTCGGGAGCACGACGCTCACGGTGGCGGCGGCAGCGCTGACGTCCATCGCCGTGACGCCGGCGAACCCCAGCGTGGCGAAGGGCCTCACGGAGCCGTTCACGGCGACGGGCACGTACACCGACGGCTCGACGCAGAATCTCACGTCGACGGTGGCGTGGGCGTCCTCGACTGCCACGGTGGCGACCATCAGCACGGCCGGCGTCGCGACGACCCTGGCCACCGGCACCAGCACCATCTCGGCGACCTCCGGGAGCGTGGTCGGGAGCACGACGCTCACGGTGGCGG
>Ga0306924_10000349_pt1 | contig 38350 bp, 43 predicted proteins | sample sta12Can44000111_FD_203756 | JGI IMG/M metagenome (GOLD analysis project Ga0306924, IMG submission 203756) | Lab enrichment of tropical soil microbial communities from Luquillo Experimental Forest, Puerto Rico - statanox.12C.anox.44.000.111 (v2)... | ecosystem: Environmental > Terrestrial >... | reverse complement strand
GAATATCGATCGGCTGTCGCGCTGCCGCGGCTGCAATTGCATCCGTGACCGATTTCCGATCGGCTACGTCTGCGATATCGGCAAAATGGGCGGCGCCCGCCGCGACGGCCTCTTCGAGCGGACCACGATGACGGCCAAGCACCGTAACCGTCGTCCCGACACTCGCCAGCGCTGAGGCGATCTCACGACCAATGCCGCGACCGCCGCCCGTTACCAGCGCATGCGGGCGACGCGACAAGTCGCTCATGTGCCAATCTCCCGGGATTAAGAGGTCAACATTGATGGTTCGGTATATTTCGCCAAAAACCATCCCGAAATCGACCCGTCATGCCCACCCTTCCTTCCGGTACCGAGAAACTCATTCTCATCGAAAAATTTGGGTAAATTGTTTCATGGTTCAAATATTTAGGCAAGTCACCAAGAGCCGCCGCCCGCTGGTCTGACCGGCACCGACTAGAAGTTGGCATCGTTCAAAGGTCAAGTTTGTTTATCGGGCGACTATTTCGGGCAGCAAAATTTTGCACTTGTCTTGAGGCTTCGAACAACGCACGGTCCAATCGAACGCGAAGCCCTCGAGGACTGCAGGTAATGAAGCTCGGTTTCTTTACAATGCCGATCCACCCTCTCGGGAAAGATTGGCGGCTCTCGCTGAAGGAAGATCGCGAAGCCTTCCTGCTCGCGGACGAGTTGGGATTCACCGAGGCCTATGTCGGTGAGCATGTTACCGATAAGGCCGAGAACATCACATCTTGCGTTGCCTTCCTTGCCTGGATTGCGGCCGCGACCAAACATATCAAACTCGGTACAGGAACGGTCAACTTGCCAAATACTCATCCGGGTACTGTCGCCGCCTCGATTGCAATGCTCGACCACATGTTGGACGGCCGGTTGATCTTTGGCATAAGCCCCGGCGGCCTTTTATCGGACGCCGAGCTGTTCGGTAACCTCGAGGCAGATCGTAATGGAATGTTTCTTGAAGCAATTAATCAAGTTTTGAAAATATGGGCCGACGAGCCGCCTTACAACATACAGGGAAAGTATTGGACTATCTCCACCAAAAAAACCTTGATGGAGGAAATCGGTCAGGGATTCATTGCTCGACCACTGCAGCGGCCGCATCCCCCGATCGTCGTTACGGCGGTTGCTCCCTTCTCAAAGGGTGTTACCGAAGCAGCTGCGCGTGGCTGGGATCCAATTTCGGCCAACTTCCTCATGACCGCCTGGGTGAAAAGCCACTGGCCAAAATATGTGGAGGGCTGTCAGCGCAGCGGCCGCGATGCCGACCCTGCTCGCTGGCGCGTCGCCAAAAGCGTCTTTGTTGCCCGGGATGAAGCAACTGCAAAAGCCTATGCTACTGACCCGAACGGCCCATACGTGTACTACTACCGCTCGCTACTCACCAAGCTAAAGCAGAACGGTCGCATCGAACTGTTCAAGACAAGACGCGATCAGGCCGACGATGAGGTAACACTGGAATCGATCTGCGAACATCTGATCATCTGGGGAACACCCGAGAGCGTCACTGATAAATTGCTGGCGTTCCAGGATGAAGTCGGCGAGTTCGGCACCCTGCTCTATGCAGGGAAAGACTGGAAAGACCGCGATTTGGGTCGACAGTCCATGATCTTGATGGCCGAAAAGGTCATGCCACGGATCAACGCCGCGATCACAAAGCAATCCACCGCTGCGGGATAGCCCAGTTTGGCGACTGGCATCGCAGGGCTTGACGGCGATGTAGTCTGGCCCGCTCGACCAATCACCTTTCTAAGTGCCCTTGCCGGCGGCGCTCGGAAGCGGCTTTCCGTTTCATGACGACTTGTCGGGCGCACCACGTTCCTGCGCGGCAAGAAATCTGCCATAGCCACCGCGCGCAAACAACAACGGTTCCTTGTGATTATAAGAATACGCCTCGACGGCACCAAGAAAAATTACATGATCGCCGCCGTAATATCGGTTGACCGTACGGCACTGAAAATTCGCAACGCTCTCCAAAAGGATCGGCGCATTGCCGAGCCCTGGTCTCCAATCGATTCCCGAGAACTTGTCATCGGAGGATTTAGCAAACTTGTCTGCAAGTGCCTGCTGTGACGCGCCCAGCACGTTAACGGCAAAATAGCTTGCGTTCTGGAATGCGTTCAGGCTCGAGGAATAGAGTACCAGGCTCCAAAGTACCAGCGGCGGGTTGAGCGATACAGAAGCGAACGAGTTGCAGGTGAGCCCGAAAGGCTTTCCCTCGGCATTTGCCGCCGTGATGATCGTAACGCCGGTGGCATAGGTGCCAAGCGCCTTGCGAAAGTCTCTGGGATCGATCGGTGACTGGTCGCTGGCTAGCTCGTTGGCGGGATCCAGGCCGATCGGGTGCTTGGGCGCGTCGTTCATCCACTGGCCTCAAAGCGTCAGGTTTTCGGACGGAAGGCCGAGCGCCACACGGCCATAGTTGGTGCCGGCCGCGTCAAAGTTGAATGCAAGGTGTGAATTGATGGCGTGAGCATCGCGGAATTGACGCTGCAAGGCGCCAGTCGTGAACAATGCCCGCGCGCCACTCGCTGCAAATAGTAGCGACACTGCCTCAGTGCACAGGTTGACGACGAAGGCACCATCACGACGCAAACGCGTCTTCGCGCCCATGTCCAGAAAATGACCGAGCCTGGCTTCGGCCATCGCCTCAATACAATTTGATCGCATGATCAGGCGCGCAGCGTCAATCTTGGCAGACGCTTCAGCGATCTTGATCTGTGTACTCTGCATGTCGCTCAGTTTGGTCCGATTGTAGGTCGACGCACGAGACCGGGCGCTATCGATGTAATCGTCGAGACAGGCCTGCGCATTTCCGAGCGCGACGCCCGAAAGCACATAGGGGAATAACGAAAAGACGGGAAGCGCGTAGAGCGCATTTGGATTGACTGCACTACCAGGCGTTGGCCCACCTGCGAGTTCACTTACCGCAACGGTCAACGCTTTGGCAACGAATGCGTCGCTCACCTCAACGTCATTCGAGCCTGTGCCTCGCAGCCCAGCCGCGTCCCAGGTATCGCGGATTTTGTAGTCATCCTTATGGACCAGGAAAATTCGATACTCGATACCGTCGGCTTCGTCTTCGGGCGAAACTACGCTCGCAAGCATGTTCCATTCGCTGGAGGCGACCCCTGACGAAAACGGCCAGCTACCGCGCAGTCGGTATCCGCCCTCGACCTCCGTCGCCCGGCCAGCTGGAAAAATGAATGAGGATGCGATCAGTACATTCGGGTCTTGGTCCCAGACCTGATCCTGGGCTCGCTTGTCGAACATACCGAGCATCCAGTGATGGCTGGCGAGGTTAGCAAAATTCCACGCAACCGAAGCATCACCCATCCCGAGCGCCTCGGCGCAATCGACCAGTGCGACATAGTCAAATTCTGAGCCCCCTACTCTTCGCGGCTGCACGATTCGGAACAAACCAGCGTCGTGCAGATCACGCTCAGTCTCCGGCGGCAGACGCCGTAGCTCTTCCGTGTGGGCCGCCCGACCCCGAAGTTGCGGAACAAGCGCCTTTGCCCGGGTAACCATCGCGACGTAATCCCGGTCGTCAGCATCCGGCATTACGGGCTGGCTAGTGCTTGGCTTTCGACCAACACCTGCCATCTTGCTTACCTCCGCTTGACCGCTTCACTTTCATTGGCGAATGTGCTGCCCAACTACCGATTAAGGCGTGATGTGCTCTATTCGTCAATCAAAATAAGACGTCCCGAGGAATAGGCAAGCATGAGCAAGAGTGTCGGAATCATCGGGCTTGGCATCATGGGAGGCGCCATTGCTGGCAACCTCATCGAGCGGGGATGGCATGTGGTCGGCTTTGACATCGATCCGGCGCGGTGTGCCGAACTTGAACAAATGAAGGGGACAGTCGCTACCGATGTCAGCCAAGTCGCACGCGATGCCCCGATTATTATGACAAGCCTTCCCACGCCTTCAGCCGTCGATAGAGTAGCGCAGGAAATCGCAAAATCCGGACAAGCAACGAGGATCGTGATTGAGCTGAGCACGCTCAGCCTTGCCGACAAGCAGCGCTTCGAAACAATCCTCAAACAGGCCGGTCACATTGCATTGGATTGCCCACTGAGTGGAACCGGCGCGCAAGCTAAGCTTCGCGATCTGGTTGTTTACGCCAGTGGCGACAGCCGAGCCATCGCGAGCTGTACGGACCTTTTTGCAGATTTTGCCAAGCAAAGTGCCGACCTCGGGACTTTTGGTAACGGCAGCAAGATGAAGTTCGTTGCCAATCATCTCGTCGCGATTAACAACGTAGCCACCGCCGAAGCAATGTTACTTGCTGCCTGCGCCGGCCTCGATCCGAACAAGGTGATCGAGATGGTCGGTCCCGGCGCCGGTGGTTCCCGGATGTTTCAAATGCGCGCACCAATGATGGCCGAAGGCAGGTATGAGCCGGCGACGATGAAAGTTTCGACCTGGAAAAAAGACATGGAAATTATTGCCGAATTCGCTGAGGAGGTTGGCTGCACGACACCCCTGTTCGCACTGACCCAGCCCGTTTACTCGAGAGCCCTGTCAATGGGATTTGGCGATCAAGATACGGCAGCTGTCTTTGAGGTACTGAAGCAAACTATTCGCAGGGCTCCTGAAGGGCAAAAAGCAACTGTCGGTCGGAGTCTTGCTGGCGGCTCCATTTTACCGGACGGCAAATGAATTCGTACTCCCAGACGTTCGAAATCGTAACTCGCACGCCAAGCAGCAACACCAACTCCGACGATAACAGGTCCAGAAAAATGATAGACAACAGGAATCGCTATGGCCGTACAGCGGCACGTATCCACCACGCCGACGGTCTGGCTCGGCGTCCCTCATCGCCGACGATCGATATTCACGCTCATATTGTCGTCCCCCAGGCTGCCGCGCTGGCGAAACCGCATATTGACTCCACTCGCATTCCCTTGGCCCACTTCGCTGACGACACGACCAGGGACATCAACTCGCAGCAGGAGAAAGATGTTCGTGAGGTCATGACGACGATTGATCGCCGACTGTCACATCTGGACCGGATGGGTGTCGACATTCAAGTCGTGGCTCCAGCGCCGAACCAGTGCTACTACACGATTGATCCCACAATTGCCGAACAAGCGCATCGACTCGCCAACGACGGCGTGGCCGAATTTTGCTCGCGCAAGCCTGACCGCTTCGTCGGGCTTGGCGTTGTCACGCTGCAGGAGCTAGAGATTGCGGTTCGTGAACTTGATTATGTGATGAGTACGTTAAAGCTCAAGGGCGTCGAAATCCTGACCAATGTCGATGGCCAAGAGCTGTCGGATCTGAAGTTCCGCCCCTTCTTTGCCCGGGCCGAGCAATTGGGAGCTTTCGTCATGATGCATCCAAGCGGATTTACCCACGGCCACCGTCTGACTCACTACTACCTCAATAATGTGCTCGGCAATCCGCTCGACACAACGCTTGCACTGCATAATTTGATTTTTTCAGGAACGCTGGCACGCTTTCCTGAGCTGAAACTGATGGCAGTGCACGGCGGCGGCTACCTTCCAAGCTACTCCGGCCGGATCGATCACGCCTGGGGCGCGCGACGCGACTCACACGCCGATCTACCGTTGCCGCCGACGACCTACCTTCGACAGGTTTATCTCGATACTGTCGTTTTCACCTATCATCAGCTCGCCTATCTAATCGACGTTTTCGGGCCGGACCGAATTCTGATGGGGACGGACTACCCGTTTGACATGGCCGAATACAACCCGATCGGTCACGTTGCTGGCGTTGAAGGAATGGATGACGCCACACTGGCCAAAATCGCCGGCGGCAACGCAGCGCGGGTCCTTGGGCTCAACCTCTGACGGCCTGAGATTGTTCAGCGTACCGAGTTCACCGCCCTGTATACTGGCTGTTCGAAGAGATGTGAGGCAGCAAACTCGCGAAGGGCAAAGCAACGTTCGGCCAGACGTTCGACGATGGGAAACGCCTTTAGTTCCATCTTGCGGAAATGCGCTCCGACAACTTGGCCAGCGATGCAGATATCGGCAAGGCCCGGCGCGGTGCCAAGAGCGAACGGTGCCGGCGGACGGCGCTCCAGCAGCCGTTCATAGGTCGCGAGGCCTTCACTCGTCCAATGCTTGCTCCAACTCTCGATCGCCTGACCATCGACCCCCAAGGCCGTCGCGAGGTGATTGCTCACCCGTGGCACCACGAGAGGATGCGCATCGGCAACCGTCACCAGCGCGAGAGCGCGAGCGTAGGCACGCTCCTTTGGGTCCTGCGGCAATAGCCGCGGTTCCGGTGTGATGTCATCGATGTACTCGATGATTGCCAACGATTGGAATACGGAATGACCGTCATGAACGAACGTAGGCACCACACGTTCAGCATTGACCGCCGCGTAACCTGGTTCAAATTGCTGACCTGAAAGAATATCGATTGGAATTTCTTCAAATGGCAGGCTCTTGAGCCTTAGTGCCACCCTTACCCGAAACGTGGCGATCGACCGCCAGAACCCATAGACCTGAATACCCATCATAGCGCTCCCCTCGCACCCTCGCCGTCCGCCCATTCGTCATGCTGTACTGCTGCCATTATTAAGAGATACGCGTGCCCGGTTATCTCGTGAGTCGTTCGGGGGAGGCTTGAGGCTCCTACGAAACGGCCTTGTCGGCTGCTTGTCTCTTTCCGAACACACCTGCATCGGTAAGCGCAGCTATACGAGCGTCGTCGTAGCCGAGGGTTTTGCGCAAAACCTCTTTGGTATGCTGTCCCAGCAGCGGCGCGGCCATAGGATCGACGGCGGGGGTCATTTCCATGCTAAGCGGCGTCTCGATGTTTGGGACGGAGCCGGCAGTCGGATGCGAGATGCGAGCGAGGCGATGCCGCTCGCGCGCTTCAGGCGCGTTGAATCCCTGTTCGACCGTGCGAAGATAACCAACGGGTATGTTGGCCTTCTTCATCTTCGCCATCCAGTTTTCCAATTTGTCGCCGGCAAAGATCCCGGCAATAATCGCGCGCAGCTTCTCCTTGTTGGCCGTTCGCCCCTTTCGGTTGGCAAATTGTGGATCGGTTAGGAGGTCGGGCCGTTCCAGCACTTCGGTTACCAGGCGGCGATACAGTCGGTCGTTGGCACATGCCATATAAAGCGGCCCGTCTGACGCCTCGTAGACACCGACCGTTGGAGACCCGTTCGGGGAATTGCCAAAACGGCCCGGATTTGTACCGTTGATCAGGTAGGCCATACCGTAGAAGCCAGTCATCGACATCGCGATGTCGAACAACGCGATCTCGACATGTTGGCCGTGACCAAGCCTTTCGCGGGCAATCAGCGCAAGCAGGATTGCATTGCAGGCCGACATCCCCGTCGCCATGTCGACGATTGGTGGACCCGTGCGCACCGGCGGCCCGTCCGGAAAACCATTCAGCGACATGAAGCCGCTCTCAGCCTGCGTAATCGGATCAAAGCCGGGCCGCGAAGCAAAGGGTCCCTTGCGGCCGTAGGCCGAAATCGAGCAATAGACAAGACGCGCGTTAGCCGGCGCGACCGATGCGTAATCCAATCCGAACTTTCGCATGACGCCGGCCGAGAAATTCTCCACCACCACATCCGCGCGCGCAATCAATTCCCTCGCAACTTCTCGCGCCTCCGGTACTGTCAAATCCAGGGCGATCCCGCGTTTGTTACGGTTCAAACTTAAGTAAGCAGCGCTCTCTCCCCCAATTTCCGCATGCTCGTAAGCCCGCGTATCGTCACCTCCGTCCGGGTTTTCAATCTTGATGACTTCGGCTCCGAAATCCGCAAGGGTTTGTGTGCAAGCTGGCCCCGCAACCACACGTGTGAAGTCTACCACCAGCAAGCCATCCAGAGCAGTTGGCGCGCCTTTTGGACGTGGCAAGCGTTCTGGCAGAGAGACTCCGGCAACCATGATCAGGCGTTCCCTTATCATCGAGATAAATCGTGGGATAACTTTAGGGCTTATTCCAGCGGAACCACAAGGGCTCTCTATCACCAGCCCGCGTGCCGCGCATACCCACCAAGTCCTGAGTGCGATAGCGCAGCCCGGCTCCATCCGAAACGAAAAAAAGCCCGGTGGCGCGGGCCACCGGGCGACGAGACTCGATAAACGAGGCCTCTACTCAGAAGAGGGGTTTCGCTTTGGCGGTATCGCCGATGCATCTCTATTTGCTCCTCCAGCGCTCAAGCGTTTTCAGCCAGTAAAGCGTCTGGGGCCATCCCCAGGGGTCCAGCGGCTGGTAAAGCCGATAACCGGCTCTAATAAAGTTGTTCGCGGATACGATGTTGTCCGTCGTATCTGAAACGATCCAGCACCATCCGTTCTGACGGGCACGTGCCTCCATCGCTCGCATCAAGCGCAACTGCAGAGAGTTTCCGCAGTGCCCTCCCAATACCCCCACACGGCAGAAGTAGCCGGCGTTGGTGGCACGCGTCGCCGGTATCAATCCCGCGAACGCAACCGCCGTACGTCGGTAAAAGACGAGCCACCAATGTCCCCAATCGAACTCAGGGACGGGTGCGCTTTTGAAAAATGTCAGGCGGTGAAGGTCGGCAAGCGTATCGGCGACGTCGTCGTCAGTTCCGTCAACTTCTCTTATCCGGTAAACTGGCTGCATTTCTCGCCTGTTTGCTTCAGCAGTGGGCCCGCCCGCTTCCGGGAGCGTGTCAACGGGGCGCGCCCGCTGAAGATCATTTGCTCATGACAACCTTGATCCCGAGCAGGACTGCGCCCACCAAGCCGGTAACGATCTCGGTGCCGACCCAGTGCACGATCCAGATCGTGAAGGCATCGGCGCTAGCACCCGCGCCGCCGATATCGATGAAGGCCCGGAGCGGCAGCAACGGATCGGCCGAGACCCTCCCGATCCGTGCTTCCGCGCGCGCCTCGTTCAGGACTTGGGCAAAATAGGCGCCCTCGAACGCCCGCACGTAGTCGCCCTCCCAGATATGGTCGTAGCGGTCGGGGTAGAGCTTGAGGTCGAGCCGGCGTTCCTCATCGAGCACGGCCGGGAACCAGGGATTGTCGCGCCAGTTCGCGTTCACCACGATCGCGCCTTCCGCCTTCCGTGCGCGCAGAAAATCGTCGATCGCGTCGGATTTTCGCCGCGGGTTCCACGACGCCCACAACTCGGAGCCCGCCGCGCGGATGGTCGGCCGCAGCAGCGCAAGGCTGCGCGCGCTTAAGCTTTGCGCCTCGTCGACCCAGGCGATGCGAAATCCTTCGAGCGACTTGATGGAATCGGCGGTGTGATCCTGCATGCCGCGAAAAATGATGAGACCGTCGCCCGGGGTTTCGATTTTGTCGTTGAACAGTTTGAAGCCGTTGCCGAGCCCGAGCGCGGCGATCTTGCTCTCGATCAGGCGCTTTGAGGACTGCGCGAGCGTGCGCTGCGCTTCGCGGATGCAGACTGCAAGCGTACCGCGCTCGGCCTGGCAAGTTTCCACCAGGAGCTCGCCGAAGAAATGCGATTTCCCTGAACCGCGTCCGCCAAAAATCCCCTTATAGCGGGCCGGCTGCAGCAGCGGTTCAAAGATTTTTGCTGTCGGGATCTTCAGGATGGACAATGACGCGCTCGATGCGGTGGACCAGTTCGAATGTGCCGTTATCGCCATTTTCCGCTGCCTGCGCTGCCTTGCCCCAGCCACGATCGAGAATGGCGTTGGCCGCCGAAACGCGCGCCGCGTGGGTCGCATCCTTCGATCGCATGACGCCGACCAGAGCGTTGATCGCGCTTCTGGTGTGGCTCCGCGCCAGCGAGCGAATCTCGGTCAGCGTTCTCTTGGGCATGAGCAAATCAGGTTTCGTCGTACTCAAATGGAACGATCTCGCAAGGCGCGGTATCGACATGAGTTTCGGCAAAGTTCTCCGGCTCAACTGCCGCGCGAAAGGCGATCGTCGGAAAATCTGTCGGCGCTCGCCCGTCACGAGGCGGCAAGATGAAGCGGACCACATCTGCGCTCCCACCAGTCCCTCGCTCAGGAAAATCGCGACCAGGCCCGGCAGCGCTATTGGATTCAGATGCGCGGTCATTCATTGCTCTTCTCGTTTCAAAAAAGAATGCGCGGCATGATCGCGGTCGGCGCGATCATTTCGGGCGCGAACCCTATCCCTCCTGCGGAGGGGCCGCGGGCGGGCGCGAAGCGCGCGCCGCCTGCCGGCACGTTCGCGCGTGCCGGCCAAATTCGTGGCATGGAAGCTCGGACGGCGACCTCTGTAACGACGCAAAGATGGAGGGTGTGGCGTCCTGATGTGGCAGGCCGCCGTCCGATCGGTGAAGCTGGACAACAAAAAACCCGCGGCGATGATCTCGCGCGGGCTCTGCAAATTTTCGTCGATGATGTCACTATGCCAGTGATTTGCCCGACGGGTCAAGCTCAAAAAAATGTAGTGACAAAATTTGCGCGCAAGATGCCGATAACGAAGCTCAGCTTGCTTTCACCGCCGAACTTCATTGCCCCATGAGCGGCTTGATCCAGCGGGAGAACCAGTCGTTTATGTTGTCGCCGGATGCGGCTGTAGTCAATAACAGCATTTGCTTGCGCCAACATTTCAACCCGATCCGCTTCGGTTATCGAAGTGGCGTTGTAATTTGACGGCGGTAGAGGTTTTCGTTCGATAGTTGCCATACTGGTGGCCCCGTTCCTTTCGATTTATCAATGTCATCGCTGCGGAAATGGAATCTAAGGTAGAGCGTACCGGCTCGTTCGTTCTCAATGAACAAATTGCCTCTCGCTCTAGCACCTTTGAAGAAGGGTATGGGCGACACCGGCTGGCGCAGAAAAACCCTTATCGTGTCACGGTCGTTGGCAAAGTAACAGCAGCTTGGGTCGCCGCCGTACAGGCGGACCTTCGCCTCGTTTGGATCGCTGCGGGACACATCCAGGCTGATTGTCAGCCCAAGCGATGGCATCTTCGCGTTACATTCCTGGCCCAACCGACATTGAAGCGTGCCGGCGTCCTTGCCCGCTTGGGTATCGACGCCAAAATCGACTGAGTAATCTTCGGCAAGTGCTGCGCCGCTGGATAAGAAAGTACCCAGAAGAATTGCCGTTGCGAGCTTCACGGTCTTTGATTCCGCCTCTCATTACCCCCGCGCTACGTGGCCACCCGGAGCGAGAGAAAGTGCCATAAGCGGGATCAGAACATAACCAGAACACGTAGTCAACGAAAGGTTGTAGCATATGCGCTGAGCTTGCGCTGTCTTGTCCCAGCCGCGATCGAGAATGGCGTTGGCAGCGGAAACGCGCGCCGCCTGCCGGCACGTTCGCGCGTGCCAGCCAAATTCGTGATGGCAAAGCTCAGACGGCGACCTCTGTGACGACGCATGAGGGAGGGTGTGGCGTCCTAACGTGGCAGGCCGCCGTCCGATCGGTGAAGTTAGGGCAACAAAAAAACCCGCGGCGATCATCTCGCGCGGGCTCTGCAAATTTCCTTCGATGATGTCACTATGCCAGTGATTTGCCCGACGGGTCAAATTCAAAAAAATGCGGCGACCAAATTTGCGCGCAAGACGCCGACAGCAAGCGTCGGCTTGCTTGCGCCGTCGCCACTCATTGCTCCATGAGCGGCTTGATCCAACGAGCGAACCAGTCGTCCATGTCGTCGCCGGATGCGGCCGAGCGATCGGGTAGACCGAAGACCATTGGCGGGACGGGATAGGCGGGTATCGGTTGACCCGTGATGACGCCAAGCGGCCTGGTGGTTTGCGGCTGTAGTTGACTCGAAATCGCGGGCGAAGATGAAGTGCCACTGCGAGTGCCACCTCGCACGACCGTGCGGCTTAGGACGCGAATGTTGCGAGGGTCCGTTGGCGGCATGGATTCGTCGGGTTGCGTTGAAGCTGTCTGCTGCTGGTATGAACCAATGGGAGCGCCGGCAGGAGCTGAAGGCCAGCTTCCAAAGCGATCCTCGAACGAAGCCGGACGGCCTTGGCCGCTGATGCCGTTTTCCGTAGCGAATGGCACGGCCGGTGCGCCGCTGTTGAACACGTTTGATTTGCGGTCGATACGACGCAAGACGCGAATATCCTTGGCTGCATCGGGCGGCGCCGCGCTTTCCTGTGGCGCGACGAACGATCGGGATTCGTAGAGCGGTCGCGACGATGAAGCCGAACCCGGAACGAATTGTCCGCCGCTACCGAAGGCACCTGAAGCCGCGGAATCCATTGGCGCCGGATTGAGCAAAGCAGACGGCCAACGATCGGTACTCGGGATAGAGTTCGTTGCCGGTCCATCGGGGTTGATTGGGTTCGAAAGATGGCGCGCGCCAGGCGTCCAATATCTGCCGATCGAGCCATCTATATCTCTCCCGATCCCATTTGGCACCGGCAGACGCGCGTTCTCTGCCGCGTCGCGAACGAACGTATTGCTGTTTTGATCAACTGGGCTCTGATATTCGTAACCCCTCCGTTTCACTTCTTCGAGTTTCGCTTTAACCAAATTCCATTGGGAAGAGAGGTTGTCTCCTTCTGCGAGGATGGCGTGCGGCAACAGCTCGTCGGTACGCCGCCAATCACGCTCGCCTCCATCTATTCTTCCCCATGGAGAGTCCGTATTGCCGTTGCTGAAGAAGTGCTCATTTAGGGTGGCTCTTGCCTGCAGAAATGGGCTCGGAGGGGGAGTCGTTGGCCCAACTTCGATAACCTTCGCTTCCTTGCCATTGTCGTAGAACAGCGCCATGTGGTAGCCCCCGGTGTGTACGCTACCGACATAGATCGGCCTGTACGTCACGCCAATTTTCTCGCTCATTTCGGGTTTCTCGCATTTTGAGGATTGAGGGCGCCCGATGCATTGGGGACAGCGTTAGCGGACTGGCGCACTACGGCCTCCAAGCTTCGGCTTCAAAGTCTCTTGCAAGAGCCGTCGGATGGCGTGATCGGCGCCGTGGGCCGGCGTGGTGGCGCACAGCCTCCAACCGCGTATCGCGTGGCGATACCGTCACTGATCAAGGACTTGGACGATGATGTTCCTGCGACGACGCGTGGAAGACGAGTGTGGCGTCTGTACGGTCCATTGCCTGGCGCACCCATCGGCCAGCAACAGATGCAGAAAGCGCCTGCCTGGTAAAATCAAAACTTTTTAAAGAAAAGAGCGCCCGGCAAAAAAGTCGTTCGCTCCTTGGACCGATAAGTGAAGGTTACCCAGACGTCCTCGCTCGAAAACGTGAAAAGATACTCCTGCGCTCGCTCATCATATGTCGCTCGCTCAAAAAAGCGCGACCGCGAAGCGATCTTTTTCAACGCGTCGGAATCACAGTCGACGAACGGGAAATATCGGTCATTGAGCTCGATGATTGGAACAAGCGAGTATTTTGCCTCGGCGAGTATTGGATCCAGCTCTTTCACGTAAGCGGAGAACCTGAACAGGCAGGACGCTGGATCACTGCGCGCGATTGGCGTCTGCGTCGCAAGCAGCAAGAGCGCCGTGAACGCCGTTCGTCCTATTGAACTCAGCCCCGCCTTCAGCATGACCATGCCTCCGCTCAACTACAGGTCGCAGCATAGAACATAAAGAGAACATAAATCAAGGCGCGATGACGGGGAAGCTCGGACGGCGGCCTCTGTAACGACGCAAAAATAAGGGTGTGGCGTCCTGACGTGGCAGGCCGCCGTCCGATCGGTGAAACTTGGGACAACAAAAAACCCGCGGCGGTCATTCTCGCGCGGGTTCAACAAATTTCCTTCGATGATGTCACTATGCCAGTGATTTGCCCGACGGGTCAAATTTTAAGACGAACGTAACCAATGAAGTTTGGCAAATCGAAACCGATTTGGCCGTTAATGCCTGAAAAGCAAAAAGCCCGCCACCGATTTCACGGGCGCGGGCTGCAGAGCCTTTGCGATGGTGTCCGTATGCGCCTGATTTGCCCGACGTGTCAATAGCGCGATCGAAAGATCGGCGCGGGACCTAAGAGCGAGGAGATCGACGATGTATTTCGTCGCCGCCATATTGGTCGTCCTGTCCGGACTATTCTACGCCGCGGGCTATCACGAGATCGGCTCGCTCGGCGTCCAGATGTGCCGCTACGGCGGCTCGTTCTGCGACAATCCGCACTACGTGCTCGTCGCAGCAGGTCTCGCTGCGGCCTGGGGCGCATTCGTCAGCATCCGCTGAGCAACAAAAAGGCTTAAGCGTCAACAAGAGCCGCGGCCGGCAGAGATCGTCATCGAACCGTAGCGCCCAGGGCAATATCTCCCAAATCCATCTGCCGGCCCAGTCCGGCGCCGTCCTTTTCGCAATCAGCAGCCGTCATTGGTGCGCTGCGGTACCGCGTTTTGTGGTATGTAGCCATGGCATGCTGTAAACGGCAGCAGCCGTTAAAAAATAGAAACGTGACTTGGGGAAAACGCCTTGACCAGACCCGATCGGATTAGCGCCCGCTCAATTCCCGCCGCCTCGCCACATGGCCTTGCGCTGTTGCGCGATCCAATGCTCAACAAGGGCACTGCCTTCACTGAAGCAGAGCGCGACGCGCTGGGATTGCGCGGCTTTCTGCCCGCGGCGGTCATGTCCATGCAGGCGCAGGTCGACCGCATACTGATCAACCTTCGCAGCCTGCCGAGTGATCTCGAAAAATATGTGGCGCTCAACTCGCTGCATGACCGTAACGAGGCGCTGTTCTTCCGCATCGTCTGCGACTACATCGACGAGATCCAGCCGCTGATCTACACTCCGACCGTTGGGCTGGCCTGCCAAAGATACGGACTGATTTTCCGGCGACCGCGCGGGCTTTTTATCTCCGCCAACGATCGCGGACGCATCGCCGAAATCCTGGAGAACTGGCCCTATCGAGCGAAGCTAATCGTCGTAACCGACGGCGAGCGTATCCTCGGCCTCGGCGACCTCGGCGCCAACGGCATGGGCATTCCGGTCGGCAAGCTTTCACTCTATTCGGCGTGTGCCGGCGTTCATCCGGAGCAGTGTCTGCCTGTCATGCTCGATGTCGGCACCAACAACGAGGAATTTCTCGCCGACCCCTACTATATCGGCCTTCGCCAGAAACGAATGACCGGCGTGGCGTATGATGAATTTGTCGACGAATTCGTCAGCGCCGCACGTGCGACTTTCCCCGGCGTCCTGATCCAGTTCGAGGATTTTGCCAATCATTCCGCCTTCCGCCTGCTGCATAAATACCGGGATGACGCTTGCGTATTCAACGACGACATTCAGGGCACGGCGGCGGTCGCGCTGGCCGGCCTGTTCTCTGCCCTGCGCGTGAAGGGCGGCAGGCTTAGCGAGCAGAGGCTGCTTTTCCTCGGCGCAGGCGAGGCTGCGACCGGGATTGCCGAGCTCGTGGTCTCGGCCATGATGGCCGAAGGTACCAGCGAAGCTGAAGCGCTCCGGCGCAATTGGCTGATGGATTCCCGCGGCCTGGTGGTGAAGGGTCGAGCGGGTCTGAACGGCCACAAGCTTCGCTTTGCGCATGAGCAGACACCGATCCACGATTTCATGACCGCAATTGAGACGCTCAAACCGACGGCGATGATTGGTGTGGCCGCCGTCGGCGGCGCGTTCACGCCCGAGATTCTCCGGACCATGGCCCGCCTCAACGAACAACCGATCGTGTTTGCGCTCTCCAATCCGACCTCGAAGTCGGAATGCTCGGCCGAGGACGCTTACAGGCATACGGGCGGCCGCGCGTTGTTCGCCTGCGGCAGCCCTTTCGATCCCGTAGAGCTCAAGGGCAGGACTTTCGTGCCGCGCCAGGGCAACAACTCCTATATCTTCCCCGGCGTCGGTCTGGGCGTTATCGCAAGCGGCAGCCGTTTGGTCACCGACGAGATGTTCATGGCGGCGGCCCACACGCTCGCCAACTCCGTCAGTGAAGCCGACCTCGAACAGGGTAGCCTCTACCCCTCGTTGCCGCGGATCCGGGAAGTCTCGGCCCAGATTGGCGCAGCGGTCGCCGAAGTCGCCTACCAGCGCGGCCTTGCGAGCACCCCGCCGCCCAACGACCTCATCGGATTCGTTCAATCGCAGATGTACGATCCGCACTACTAGGGTCAAAACTCATTAACCGCTTCCCTGGATCATAGGGCATTGATTCGTTGGGGGAAGAGGTGATGAACAAGAGATTGTTCTGGCTGAGCGACGGGCAATGGGCGCGGATCGAACCACATTTACCGATGGATGTGCGCGGGGTGGCGCGAGTGGACGATCGCCGCGTGATCAGTGGCATTGTGCACGTTCTGAAGAGCGGCTGCCGCTGGTGCGATTGTCCCGAAGCCTACGGACCTTCCACGACCATCTACAACCGCTTTGTGCGTTGGGCGCGCCGCGGCATCTGGGAAAACCTGTTCCGCGAGCTTGCCGGCCGGGGACGCGCCACAGCCACGCAAATGATCGACTCCACCCACATCAAGGCGCATCGCTCGGCAGCGGGCGGAAAAGGGGGGAAACCAGGCAGGCTGTCGGTCGCTCACGCGGCGGGCGCAACACGAAGATACATGCACTTGCAGATGCTAAGGGGCGCCTGATTGCCATTCTGCTGACCGGTGGTGAAGCGCACGACTATCCGGTTGCCAAGCGTCTGATCCGCAGAGTAGGGCCGCCGCAGCATTTGCTCGGCGACATGGCCTATGATGGCAATGGCTTCCGTGAGACATTGAGCGAGCGCGGAACCAAGCCGGTCATTCCAAACCACCCCACCAGAAAGCAACTGTTCAGCTTCAACAAGCGCCTTTATAGGCTGCGTTGGCGCATCGAAGGCGCCTTCAACAGACTGAAGGACTTTCGGCGGGTCGCGACCCGATACGACAAGCTGGCGCGAAACTACCTCGCCTCCGTTTGTCTCGCTGCTGCTCTCGTATGGTGGCTTTAATGAGTCTAGACCCTAGTGTCCCGAATCCGAAGTTCGCACCCTTTTGCAGCGGGCGCCTTTGCGAACTTCGGATTCGAAAGGACACTAGAAATCGATCATTCTAGTGGTCCGATTCTAACATTCGCTACCCATCTGGAGAGCCGCTTTTGCGAATGTTAGAATCAAAGGACCACTAGCAACTTATTGATGCTAGTGGAGCTTTGGATTTGACGTTCGCATGAAGCAATTGTGGCGGATGGGCAGCGAACGTCAAATCCGCTCCACTAGTGTGGTTTTGGCTCGGAAGTTCTCTTGACGGACTCGCGGTGGAAGTAAAGAGAACTTCCGAACCACCACACTAGGCGCGTCAGCCGCGCCGAAGAAGGCGCAGCAGGCTACGAATCTCCGTTACGTTTTCGATATCGAAGATCGTGTCGATCACGCGCGTCGATGCTTCGCGCCCCAGCGCGGGCGCGATCAGGTCGCGCGCCTTTTCGATCACCTCGTTTCGTCCCATCGGATTGCGCGGCGTGCCCCGTACGGCCGCGACCCGTTCTGTGAGACGGGTGCCGTCATTGAGATCGAGCTCCACGATGGTCTCTCGCGCCGGCAATTGTTTTGCCAATTCCTCGTCGCGTACCAGATTGACCTTGGCGCGCTGCTTCAGGACAGCCGCGTCCTGCATGCGCGGTTTGTCGTGCGCGGCATGGAATGAGACCGTCTTGTCGATCAGCATGACGGCGACCATGTGCTGCAGGCAGATGTCGGGAATATCACGATTGTCGACTACGTTGGCGACCGAGGGTGCAAGCCTCACCGTCACCTTTTTTACCTGATCGGCTTCAAACGACTTTTTTTCGCGGATGGCGGCAATTGCGTCCAGCGGACCCTGAATCGGCGACCCTACACTCCACTTCTTGATGTCGGTCTGCGTGATCTCGTAACGCTCGCCGAGTTTCTCGATCACCCGGTCGGGCTGCGCTTTTGGCGCATAGGCGGCGAAAAAATTATCCGGACCTGCAAAAATATCGTCGACGCCGTTCCAGCCCGATTTAACCAGCAGCGCCGCGGTGACGCCATTGCGCGCCGGCATGCCGGCAAACACGAAGGCCTTCTCGATGTGATCGGTGTCGCGCCGCCAAGCGGTTATCCCTGAGGATTCCTGCGCGGCATAGTCAAGCGCCCAGCGCATCTGCCGGGCATCAAGTCCAGCGGCACAGGCAGCCGCGGCGGCGGCGCCAAACGTTCCGGCAATGCTGTGCGTCGAAAGGCTGCTTTCGTAGCTGAAGGCGGCGCCACCCATTGCCAGAACCACGCGTGTCCCAATGTCGTAGCCGAGCGTGACGGCGCGAAGCAGGCCGGCGCCATCTATTCCGTAGACCTCGCCCGCTGCCAGCGCAGCCGGCACGACCGCACATCCCGGATGCGATCGGGATTCATTGTGCGAATCGTCGGTTTCGTCGGCATGCGCCATCATGCCGTTGGCAAGCGCGGCGTCGATCGGCGGAGCGGTCAGCGACGAACCGATGACGGTGATCGCGCCGCTGCCGCTGTGTTCGCGGATGTAGCGCTGCGCGGCCTGTCCGGGGGGCAATTCCGATCCCGATATCATCGCGGCGATCGTATCGAGCACATGATACTTGGCGTGCTCGGTAACTTCATCCGGCAGGGCTCGTGACCGAGCGGCACCCATATAGGCGGCAAGTGTGTTCATGACCTTTCCAGGACTGGGACTGGCTGTCTCAGCCAGGGCGCGAAGGCGGGAAAGGCCAAGGGCCGTCGCCGCCGCCACGCCAAGAAAAACGCGCCTCGATTGCATGCCGACACTCATCGAATATGTCAGAGGCGAAGTCCAGTGCCTATTTGCTGCAAAACCCGGATTGCGCCTAGTGTGGTGTTTCGGAAGTTCTCTCCATTTTTGCTGCGAGTCAGCCAAGAGAACTTCCGAAACAAAACCACACTAGAATCATAGGTTTCTAGTGTCCTTTTGAATCCGAAGTTCGCAAGACGAGCCCGCAACAAACTGGGGCGAACTTCGGATTCGGAACACTCGCGCAAGAGCATCGATTTGCCGGGTGGTCGCGGAACGCCGTCCCTGATTGCCGCAGTGGCCGCTTTGTCATAGGCTTTGTCCGCGAGAGACTGGAGGAATCGCCGATGGAAATGATCCCAGCGGGTCCAGGATTCGGCGTCGAACTGCGCGGCGTCACGCTAGCGGATATCGTCTCCGACGACGCAGCATATGCGGCGACGCGCTCGGCCTTCGAGGAACATTCCGTCCTCGTCCTGCGTGACCAGGAAGTGAGCGACGAACTCCAGCTTGCCTTCTCGCGCCGCTTCGGACCGCCTGAGGTGACAAAGGTTGGCTCCCAGGGCACCGGGACGCATTTTGTTGTCCTCAGCACGATCGGGGCCGACGGCAATGTGGTTCCGGCTGACCATCGGATGCAGCTGCGCAACAAGGCCAACCAGCTCTGGCATACAGATTCTTCCTTCAAGCGCGTGCCGGCCCTGACCTCGATTCTCTCCGCACGCATCATTCCCGATCACGGCGGTGAAACTGAATTCGTTTCGACCCGCCTTGCCTTCGAACGGTTGGATCCGTTGCGGCAGCGGCAACTGGAAGCATTGTTCGCATGGCATGACTACGCGCATTCGCGCGGCAAGATCGCGCCCGATCTCGCCAGCTCCGAAGAGCGCGCAGCGCTCCCGCCGCAGTGCTGGCGGATGGTGTGGAGAAACCCGTTCAACGGTCGTGGCGCTCTCTATCTCGCTTCGCACGCATATGCGGTCGAGGGCATGGAGACGGAAGCCGGCAGGAGGCTGATCGACGAACTAACCGAAGCGGCGACCGCGCCGGGCTCAAGCTACCTGCACCAATGGCGCAAAGGCGATGTCGTGATGTGGGACAATCGCGCGACCATGCATCGCGGACGCCCTTGGCCGTCGTACGAGCCGCGCCTGATGATACGCACGACTATTTCCGCGACCGAGGCCGATGGCCTCGCTAGCATGCGCCCGCCATCCTGGCAGGCGGCTGAATAGCGTGCGCCGAAACGCACGATAAACCGATATCGGCCCCTTAGGCCGGGTACAAGGCCGCTGAAATCTGCGAAGCGATTGCGAACGCCGCAAAGACTGCCGGCAGGCTTATCAGTCTCAGGAATTGGTCAACGGAAAGCATCGCTATAGTCCCCCGGATCAAGCGATTTAAAAAAATGGCCGCTCAATTCCCCTGCTGAACGGTCTGACGATCGCCGGTCAAAAACTGATCGGTAAAAGCCGCTCCGGTAATCGTGAGCAGCGCAAGAATCGAAATAACCGCAAGTGTTTTCATGCCCAAATCGTCGATTCCGATTGTGGCCAAAAGCGTCTCCGTTCGCCGCATTTTCAGGACGTTCCGGTGAAACATCATGACCGACACGGGTCGCAAGGGGCCCCACCCGGCCGGGTGGAGTCGTGCAAAGCGGCTTGCGTGAAGAAAACGGGTCAAAACATGGGATAAAGCCTCGGTCCTGATTCAATCAGAACCGGGGCGCTGGAATGAGCGGGTTCCCTACCCCGGCAGGTTGGGGAATAATGAGGCGATTTCAGGGATCACTAGCAGCACGCCGCCTTTACTTCCTCCTTTCAGATCCGGATTGCCGTGGGCCGACCTCACCTCGAAACCTGTTTGCTGTGGGCGTTAGTCGCCCTCGGCCCGACCGGCGTCCACGCGGAAACCTGTCCGACCACGCGCGACGAAATCGCGACCGATCGGCCTGATGTCACCAACTCGAGCCTGGTCGTCCCCACCGGCAGCCTCCAAAACGAGAACGGGGTCAATTTCAGCATGCGGGACGACGGCCGCACCATCGACGGTACCAACAGCCGGTGGCGGCTCGGTGTGGCGCCGTGCCTGGAGCTGTTGGTCGACCTGCCAACCTATTTTGCGAACGTCCAGCGGCCGGGCAACTCGGGATTTTCCGACGTGGCTCCGGCCGTGAAGTGGCAGATCAGTCCAATACCCGGAAAGGTCGATTTATCAGCCGTATTCGGCGTGGCGCTACCGACTGGCGCAGCCGCAATCGCCGGCCGTGGCGCACAGCCCTATCTGCAATTTCCCTGGTCGTGGGAATTGCATGGCGGCTGGAGCATCAACGGCATGTTCACCGAGTTCTTCCGTCCGGCGGACCTCACGACCAAGCGCATCACAGAGACCACTTTCGTGCTGGAAAAGAAGCTTGCTGAAGGGTTCAGTGTGTTCACGGAATATGTCGGCGAATATCCGGAAGGAGCGGGACCGAGCCTGCTTCTGAACTCGGGAGCGATCTACCACATGACCAGGCTCCAGCAGGTCGATTTCCATATCGCGTTTGGGCTCAATCACAACGCCCCGAGCTATATCTTCGGCGTTGGCTATTCCTTTCGCCTTGACGGATTGTTGCCAGCAACGCCGCGGTAGCTGCAGCAGGCTGAAACTCGACAACAAAGAGGACAACATGTCAAAGACGTCAAGGATAGCCAACGTCGAAATTCTCGCCTGCGATGCAGGATGGAGGAATTACCATTTCGTCAAGGCCACGACCGAAGACGGCGCGATCGGCTGGAGCGAGTATGACGAAGGCTTTGGCTCGCCAGGCGTCAGCGCGGCGATTGAGCGATTGTCGACGCGCTTGGCCGGGCAAAATGTCTTCCAGCACGAGCGCATTTATGCAGAACTGTTCGCGGCGACACGGCCGGCAGCCGGCGGCGTGGTCGCGCAGGCGCTTGGCGCAATCGAGAACGCACTACTCGACGCCAAGGCCAAATTGCTTGGCGTGCCCTGCTATGAGCTGCTCGGTGGCAAAATCCGCGATCGCGTTCGCGTGTACTGGTCGCACTGTGCGACGTGGCGGATCAATCATCCCAGCTGGTACAAGCCGCCGATCGAAAGCCTCGATGGTGTCAAGGCGATTGGACGCGAGGTACGCGAGAAAAAATTCACCGCGCTCAAGACCAACATTTTCGCCTATGAGGGCGGCAAACCGACCGGCTGGCGACCTGGATTCGGCACGCCGTTTCAGCCCGAAATCAATGTCGAAAACAAAATCCTGCGCGATCTGCGTATGCACCTTGAGGCAATTCGCGAGGGAGCGGGGCCGGAAGTCGATATCCTGCTTGACCTCAATTTCAACGCCAAGACCGAAGGCTATCTCAGGATTCTCCGAGCAATCGAAGACCTCGACATGTTCTGGGTCGAGATTGACAGCTTCAATCCTGAGGCGCTCGGTTACATCCGGCGCCAGAGCCGGCATCCGATATCCTCATGCGAGACGTTGCTGAGCTTACGTGAATTCCTGCCATATTTCCGCGAACAGGCTATCGACGTCGCCATTATCGACACGCCCTGGAACGGGGTGTGGCAATCGATGAAAATTGCAGCCGCCGCAGAAGCCAATGAGGTGAATGTCGCGCCACACAACTTCTATGGCCATCTTTGCTCCATGATGAATGCGCATTTCAGCGCCGCGGTGCCGAATCTGCGCATCATGGAGATCGATATCGATCGCCTCGCCTGGGACCACGAACTCTTCACTCACCTGCCCGATATCCAGGACGGATATCTCGTGCTGCCGGACCGACCAGGCTGGGGTACGGAGCCGAACGAAGAAGCGCTTCGCGCGCACCCGCCGAAGAGCGGCGGAGGACTCCTGACCTATGGGCGGAAGAGTTCGTAGTCGATGCCGGATACTGTCCACGACATGGGAGCACTAAGATGGCGAGGCCGTCCCCTGAGGCGGCCTCCTTCACGAAGGCAAAGATTCTGCAAAACGGCGCGCCGTTTGATGTAGTCAGCCGCTGGTCAGTCGTTCGCCGAAATGGCGTTGCTGGGCGTCGGCCGGTCGGTGATCTGCTGGCCGAACAGGCTGCCAATCAGCTCGACCGCGGTACGTGCCGTGCGGCCGCGCTCATCGAGAAATGGGTTGAGCTCCACGATGTCGACCGACCGGACCAATCCGCAATCGTGCAGCATTTCCATCACCAGATGCGCTTCGCGATAGGTCGCACCTCCCGGCACCGTCGTGCCAACGCCGGGCGCAACCGAGGGATCGAGAAAATCGACATCGAAGCTGACATGAAGCACGCCGTCACGGGAGTGCACCTTGTCGATAAAGCGGCGGATCAAGACGCCGACACCGAACTCGTCGATCTCCCGCATGTCGGCGACACTGACGCCGCGCTCACGAAGCAGTTCCTTCTCCAGCTTGTCGATTGAGCGCGTGCCAAACAGCTTGAGCCGGTCGGGACCGATCGGGGCTCGCGGCTCATCGCCCAGGAGACCATCGAGACCGCCCTCGCCACACAGAAAAGCCGCCGCCATTCCATGCATGTTGGCCGTGAGCGTCGTTGACGGTGTATTGTAATCCGCATGCGCGTCCAACCATAGGACGAAGAGCTCGCGGCCGATATCCTGCCAGTGGCGCGCCATTGCGTTCACTGAACCCATCGAGAGCGAGTGATCGCCACCAAGAAAAATCGGGACCGCGCCGGTTCGCGCGATGTCGTAGCCGCGGCTGCTCAGCGCGAGCGTCCAACGCTGGATTTCCCGGTAGTGATTGGCTTCCCTCGGGGGCGCGTCGGTGAGATCGGCCATGCCGGCGATGCAAAGATCGCCGTGGTCCGTCACATCAAAGCCGAGGCCTTCGAGCAAGGTCAAAAGGCCCGCGGTGCGAAGTGCGGCAGGGCCCATGAGCGTGCCGCGTTGCGATGCCCCCAAATCAATGGGCGCGCCCAGCACTGCTATGCGGCTCGACTGGTCTGATTTCACGGGACCGATCGTCACGAATCTGCTCCCCGCTGCCTAGTGTCCCGAATCCGAAGTTCGTCGCATTTTGCGGCGGGCTCCTTTGCGAACTTCGGATTCGAAAGGACACTAGAAATCCATGATTCTAGTGTGGTTGTGGTTCGGAAGTCCTCTTGACGGACTCGCAGCAAAATGAAGAGACCTTCCGAACCACCACACTAGGCCTTATCCCGGTTTGACCCTGATTCCCAGCCAGGCGCCCGCAGCCGACGCCGGAGTTGAGGTCGCCAGCTGGCCCCAAGCACCTTTTCCACCGGATTGGGCTTTTCCGGGCGTGTGGCCTCCAGGTTACAGGCCGGCGCCGAATATTCGGCTAGATTATGGATTGTTGTTTTCGGCGCGATCTCTTTCGTCGCCGATATTGTGGTCAGCGGCTTGTTCACTCTTGAAGGCGCTGGTTGCAACGGACGGTCTCTCCCGAAAGTACCCAACTCGAGCCCCGGTTTTTCCGGGGCTTTCTTATGGGTAGTGAACGTCAAATCCGCTCCACTGGCGGTCTCGCGCTTAAAATCGATCCGAGCGAAAATTCGTTGACCCGGATCAATTGATTCAACCGATAAAATCGGTAGGAGCAGCGATGCCAAAGGGGAGCATCCGATGCCAAGATTGCATGCCACGATTTTCACCATGGCGATCGCCGGGCTCTTTGGGTTGCCGGCGATGGCAGCCGATGCCGACCACGGCGCTGATCTCGCCAGGCGCTGGTGCGCCGCCTGCCATCTCGTGGAGGGCGCACAGAAGCAGGCAAGTGCCGACGTTCCCTCTTTCGCCGCAATCGCTCGGCGATCGGATTTCACGCCGGAAAAGATTGCCTATTTCCTGCTGGACCCGCACCCGAAGATGCCCAACTTCCCGCTGAGCAGGAACGAAGCGGCCGATCTGGCAGCTTATATCGGCTCGCTGCGCCGATAGTCCCAGCTCAAATGCAAATCCCTGCCGGTTTTGGCCGACAGGGATCAGCAGAAAGGATGACGAACGGCGGGCTTTTGACCCGGTGGCCCGTCATGGACCTGCTAGCCAATTCAAATCTTTGGCGCGGCCCGGCGCAAGACTATTTTGTGGGCAGTGCACCACAAATCAGAATTTGCCTTTAGTAGCATCCTTGGCGACCGACATAACCTGGCCGGTAATCTGCCGCATGTGCTCCCCGGCGTTGGTGAACTGGCTTCTCAGGAATTCGGATTGGATCCGCATTGCTTCCTGAAGATCGGTCGCATGTACAAGTCTTCGTGCATGCTCGAACGCAGCCTTCATGTTTTGTTCGGTGAATGTGAGAGCCTGTTTGGAAATATCCGTTCCCGCACCCGGTACCGTCGCCATCGATTTGCTGGCGGCATCGAAGAACATCCCAAACGCCTTTTCAGCCTGGTCGATGGTCTTCTCGGCCAACTCGCGTAGTTCGGCAGGAACTTCCAGTTTTGGTTCAGCCATGCTCGTTACCCTCCGATCTTCCAACGATCCGTTACCACATTTGTGGGGCGGCGTCTTTGGTTTGGCGACGGCCGTTTCAGTAATGACGCAGCATCAAGACAACGGGCGGCCGGACGATGAGGATGGATCGGTCGCGAGACGCTCGACCAACTGGATAACTTCAAAGCGTTGCCTGGGTTCGAGCTTGAGAAACGCTCTCAACAGCCGAAGGCTCTCGACGGCATCGCTCGGTGGAGCGGCGAGTTTCCTTTGAAGCTCCGGAAAAAAAGTTGGACTTTTCATCTCGCACCCTCGATGGGGGGCATAAAAGTTAAAGCTAAAAAAGGCAGTACGGCAGGTACTAAAGAAAGTCTCGGCCCTGACGGCAGCCCCGCTGATCTCAGCATGGCACGCCTTGCAAATCGACCGGCCGACAGGTTGAAAGTATGCCAAGGAACAACCCCGGCAGCAAGCCAAACCGACCCTGCCTTGCGGGTCTATCCCGGCCAATTGATCAGCAGGCCTTTCAGGTTCAGCAGTCAAAAGGCGAGGCCTGTCCAGTTCTGCCGGTATTTGGCCTACACATCAAAGAACGGCGATTGCCGAAGTTCCTGGGAACGATACCGACTGACTGTCCGGACGGGCCATCACAGAGCACGGTCACCAGATCAGCGGCATCAGGCGATAACGCACCGTGTTCTGATACGCAACGTAGTCGGGAAGATTCCTTGCCATGAATCGTTCCTCATCAATGAGCCGCCAGACGAGCGCGGGAGCAAGCGCAATGACAACCAGCACGCCCCACCATGACCCCAGAGCAAGGGGTATGCCGAAAAGCATGACCAACGCTGCGGCATACATCGGATGCCGCACGAGGGCATAAGGACCTGTCGATATCACCCTCTGATCGGCGCTCGTCACAATTGTCGCGGAGGCGAAACTGTTTTCCCTGAAGACGAAATAAATTCCAAGCCAGCCGAGCAGGACCAGTGCATCTCCGATCAGCACCACGGACACCGGCACGTGGGACCACCCATAGCGATGGTCGAACGCGGGCAAGGCCATCAGGCCGATAAAGCCGATGGACGTAAGCCACATGATGATTTTCTGGACCAGCTCCTTCTCAGCAAAAGGTCCGCCGCTCATCCGCCGCGCCAGCAGGGCAGGATCTTTTTCGATGAGATAGAGGGTGATCCCGAGCGAGCAACCGAAATAGATCGCCAGAAACACCCAGGCCTGCCAATAGCGGAGCGTTCCGGCCGCCGCAAATAACAGCGAAGCCATCACGAGGAACAGGATCGCCAGTCCGCCTAATGCCTTTTGGTGCAGGGAAAGCATGCAGCAAAAATATCTGCAAATTCGCGCGTGTCACGTTTGTCCGGCTTATTGCTGTTTCTCCCAGAAGGACAACAGCCCCTGCGATGCTGAACCACCGATCACGCAGGGAATGCCGATGGCGACCTGACCCAGAGCCGCCGCCGAGACGCAGCCAAGAGCGATCGCGCCAACGCCGACCTGTCCCCAGAAATCGAGGTTGCGACGCGCATCCGATCCCTTGGCCTTGAGCTCCTCGACGGCCGCGAGCGCATCCTTGCGCACCGCCGCGAGTTGCACGGTGTCGGCTGCCTCGATCACCTCAGTGAGCGGAACCTTGATCGCCGGAGGCTGGTTTGGCAGCTCGCTGCGAAGAAACTCGCGGAGTTCGGCGTCGCGAACTGCGTAGCTTGCCAGCGTATAGCGTGCCATGCTGCCAACCGTCAGCTTATCGAGGGTGTCGCGACTCTTCGACCAGGGCAACATCTGCATGATGTGCACGATCGACGCATGCGAGCCCGTGGCAAAATAATATCCCCACAGCGTATCCAGGAGGTCCTGATTGCCGGCAAAGGTGAGCGCGGTATTGAGCTTCTTCTCGTCCTTGGCAAAGGGATTTTTGGTGAAGACACCGCGGAGTTTGTCGAGCATGCCCGGTTTCTTGTCCTCCAGCGGAATCTCGGTCAAAATCGGCAATGTGCCGGCGAGATAGGCATCGATCATGACCCGCCGAGCCGGCATTTTGGCCTCGACCCTGCGCAGCAGATTTCGCCAGTCAGGAAGGCCCGAATAGGCGATGGCACGGATGACGACCCATTCATCCTCCGCCGGTACCGGAAAGAAGCTGTTGACCAGCTGCTCGGCCTTCATCGGGTTGGAGGCAATCGCGCCGGCAATGAAGCCAAGATAGATGCCGGCGTTCTCGGGCTCCTTGAATGTCTGCGAGTGAAACAGCACACGAACTGCGGCCGGTACATGCGCATAGTCGGGCTTAGCGCGGTAGTTGTAGATCCACTGCTGAACCACGCTGAGCGAAGCGCGCGGGTCGATCTCCGGAGCGACCGCGGCATGTGCCAGCGGCATCAGGGCGAACAGAGTGGCTGCGAGAACTCCCCTACGCATGACATGCTCCCACAAGGCATCCGCGCTGCAATTCGGGCGCAACGCGAACTTTCCCGCCAGCCGGACTAGTAGGCATTTGAAGCGGCTATGCGAAGGATTCGGGGAATGCACGCGTCAAAATTGTGGCGGCGTTAACTTGCCTGCAACTCACCTCGGGCTCGACATTTTTTTGCCTTCGGCAGGCAATTCGATCCGAGCATTGCCAGTGAAGGAACTGCCAGGACGTGACGACGAGATACCAGGCGCGCCGCCAGTCAGGCGTCCGGTTGATAGTCGCGGTCGTACTGCTCGCGGCCGCGCCCTTATTGTCGTTGAGACCAGTGGCCGCGGTCGAAGCGCGCGAGACCATTGTGGTCGAGGGCAATCGCCGCGTCGACGCTGATACGGTCCGTTCCTATTTTCACGCAGCGCCCGACGGGCGTTACGATGACACTGCGCGCGATGCCGCGCTCAAGGCACTTATCGCGACCGGGCTATTCGATTACGTGGCGGTCGATCGCGTCGGCGATCGCCTGGTTGTGCGCTTGACCGAGGCGAAGGTGCTGGGACGCGTTACCTTCGAAGGCAACAAGAAGATCAAGGACTCCGATCTTGATGCCGTGGTGCAATCCAAACCGCGCGGCTCGCTGCAGCGCGCCACGGTGCAGTCCGATGTCGGCCGCATCGTGGAGGCCTACCGGCACATTGGGCGCGACGACGTCAGCGTCGTGCCGGAAATCATCGATCGCGGCAACGACCGCGTGGATCTCGTGTACACCATTGTCGAAGGCAAAAAGACCCCGGTGCGACAGATCAACTTCATCGGCAACCACGTATTCAGCGATCGCCAACTCAGGGCCGTGATCAAGACTTCGACGTCGTCGCTGCTCAGTTTCCTGACCGGCGGTGACGTCTACGACCCCGACCGCGCCGACGGCGATCGCGAGCAGATACGAACCTACTATCGCAACCACGGCTACGCCGATGCGAACGTATCCGAGGCACGCGCCGAATACGATCCCGTTGCAAAAGGATTCACGCTGACTTTCCGGATCGACGAAGGAGAGCTTTACCGTTTCGGCAACATCGATGTTGCCTCGCATGTGCCGGGACTCGATCCCGGGAAACTTCGTACTCTGCTGTTGGCCAGGGACGGCGCCGTGTTCGACGGCGGAGCCCTCGACAAGACCGGCGAAGCACTCGCCATCGCGATGGCGAAGCTCGGCTATCCCTTTGCCCACGCCGAGCCGCGATGGACCCGGGACGTCGCAGCACATCGCATCGATGTGGTGTTCGCAATCGAAGAGGGTCAGCGGACCTATGTCGAGCGCATCGAGATTCGCGGCAACACGCGCACCCGCGACTATGTGATTCGCCGCGAGTTCGATTTCGGCGAAGGCGACGCCTATAACAAGACGCTGATTGACCGGGCCGAGCGGCGACTGAAGAATTTGAACTACTTCAAGACGGTCAAGATCACGGCCAGACCTGGATCGACCCCCGACCGCGTCGTGCTTGACGTCGAGGTGGTCGACCAGCCGACTGGCGAGATCTATCTTTCAGGCGGCTATTCGACAACCGACGGACTCATGGCCGAGCTGAAGGTAGGCGACCGCAGTTTTTACGGCACTGGCAACAATGTGCAGGCGATCTTGAGCTACGGCCAATACGGCCGTGGCGCCGACATCACGGCCACCGATCCCGATCTATTCGGCAATCACGTTTCCGGGGGGATTGAGCTCTACGATCGCCAGACCTTCCCCAGTCCCTACCAATCCTACGGCAGCAATACCTATGGCGCGAATTTCACGCTGGGGACGCCGATCACGGAGCAGACCAACATATTGTGGCGTTACTCGCTCTATGACCAGGACGTCACGCTGGCACCCGGCGCCTCGGGCGCGACTGTGTCGCTCCCGATCCAGCAGGCCGCGGCCGCCGGACGACAGCTCGTCTCGGCGACCGGCGAGACCGTCACCTACAACACGCTCGACAACAACAAGAGCCCGACGAGCGGAATCAATTCCCAGCTGCGCCAGGATCTTGCGGGGCTCGGCGGCGACGTGAGATTCCTGCGAACCGCGGAGGACGTCCGCTACTATCAGACGCTCGGTGGCGATCTTGTCGCCATGGTACGCGCGCAGGGCGGTTACGTCACCGGCTGGGGTGGTCAGCAGGTGCCATTGATGAACAGCTTCTTCGGTGGTCCATCCATGGTGCGCGGCTTTGCGCCCAACGGCTTTGGCCCACGCGATCTGACCCCGGGATCAACCATGGATAACGTCGGCGGCAGCATGTACTGGGCAACGACAGCGGAATTGCAAAGCGCTATTCCCGGCGTTCCCCAGGAATTCGGTTTGAAGGGATCGGTCTTTGTCGATGCGGGCAGCGTGTTCCGTTACACCGGTCCGACCATGTTCGGTTCGCAAACCGCGCAGATTGCCAACAACAACATCATGCGCTCTTCAGCCGGCGTCGGTCTTACCTGGGTCTCGCCATTCGGCGCGCTCACGGTCAACTACGGGGTGCCGCTTGCGAAGGCTTCCTATGACGTGGTGCAGCCGCTCAATTTCAGCGCGGGTCCATTCTAGTGGCCACATCTATTTACTCGTCGGGCCGAACGGGCGCCTGATGGTCGCTCGATCGTCCGCCCTCTTTTCCGTTGCAAAACCATAGATCAGCGCCAGCCGGTCCAGGCATTCCTTGAAACGGCGGGCGAAGTAGTCGTTCCAGCGCTGGCTACGCAGGCCGCGGCGCTCACCCACCTGTTCCATGGTCATGCCCTGCACCAGGACATCATGAACAAGGGCCGATCCATCGGCACCGAGTTCGCGCTCGGCGCGGTTGAGCCGCAACACGGCCCTGCGTTGAGCTTCGGTGATCGGCTCTCGCATCTGCGCGCCATCGACGTATTCGCGTGTGGGATCCACAGCCCGCGGTCCGCGCTCGGCCCGTTCCCAGTCGCTCTGGAACGCGCGTCCGCCACGATACTGCGCCTCGTCGATCTGCCGGTGCGAATGAAGCCGGCCGAGCGGATCGTTGCGGATGGACCGCAACGCGACGATCTTGTCGCCCGGCTCCAGGCCCAGTGGATCATCCACCTCGACAGAGACGACCTGCGCGTTACGCGGCAGATCGTGCGACCGCCGGTCGTGAATTTTTGCCAGCCGAAGCGACTTCTTGCGTGTGGTCCGCGCCACGTTTTCTCCTTTTCGATGTTGATGACTAGTCCGGTCCGCGCGCTCATGCCGCGTTTATCAGCCGCAGCATCACCGGGCCGGCCTGCCGCTCGGACGCGGCGTCGGAACCGCGCGTCAATTCGAAGTGCGGCAGGCAATAGCTTGAACCCGCAAACCGCGGATGGCCGCAGAACACGATGGCTTCGCCCTCTTTGTCGCCCCCATAGGGGTAGCGGCAATCGCGTGCTTGGAGATCGACCAGCGAAACCAGCCGCGGACTGATCCCGACACAGCGAAGCCCGACGGGCTCGGCGCGCTCAAAAGCAGATGGTGGCTCAGCTTCATCCGCCGGGCGTCGGTTCGACCGCGGCGGAAGCAAGCCCGGCATTTTCGCCGAAGCAGGTCTATTTGCGCGTTCCTCCGGCTCGTTTGAACTGGTCAACCCCATTCGCCTGGCGCGGCCAATGGCGGCGCTGCGCGTATAGGCGGTTCCGAATCTCCCGTTGATGGCATCGACCGCTTCCGAATAGGACATTCCCCGCACCACATATTCACGCAAAGCCTCGGAATGCTCCAAGGCCCAGTTCGAGGATTGCATCATCCGCCCTTCTCTTTCATCGACACCCCCAGGGGTTGAATCATGACCCTCGCACAATTTCTGATATTCCGAAGTAAAAGTCAAGCTTGATTTCTGATAATCGTAATTGTATTCATTTCTGGGAATCAGAAAGACTGGCCGCCATGCTGGACATCGCAATGATTGAGCGGGGGTTGGAGAAGCCGGGCAAGACCAAGGGCGGTCTGGCGCAGGCGATGGGCGTGCGCCCTGGCGCGGTTTCCGAGATCTTGTCGGGCTTGCGCCTGATCAAGGCATCCGAGATCGGGCCGATCATGGAGTATCTCGAACTCAATTCGGTCCCGATCATGGGCCGGGTCGGCGCCGGCGCGGTGATTGAGCCGGAAAACGAACAGGTCCCCCCGGAGGGACTCGGCGAGGTCGAGTTGCCCTTTCCGCTATCCGAGGAGACGGTCGCGTTCGAGGTGGCGGGCGATTCCATGCTGCCAAAGTACGAAAACGGCGACGTGATCGTGGTCTATCGCGAACAACGCCACCCGCTTTCGAGCTTCTTTGGCGAAGAGGCCGCGGTGCGGCTGAGGACCGGCGAGCGTTATCTGAAGACAATCGAGCGCGGCAAATCGGCAAACCTCGTCAACCTGACGAGCTTCAACGCCAAGCCGATCAACGGCGTCAGGCTCGAATGGATCGGCGAAATTTGCGTGACGCTGCCGAGGGCCCAGATCGAGCGGCTGCGGGCCAGGGCTACCTCCCGTGCGCGCAAGGCGGCGCGACCCGCAGGCGGCCATGCAACGACGAAGTAAACCGATCGCTCGGCACTTGCATGACCATTTTCTGTTTTTCGGAATTTAAGGCTTGACATAATTCTGATTTTCAGAAATAGTGGCCTCTTCGAAAGCCGCATTGTCCTATGGAGACGCCGCCGCCTGCATGCAATATTTTGTCGTAATGATCGACTACGGACGCCGAGGTCGCGAAGCCGTGGTCGACCCGGAAGTAACCAGGCGAGAGGTCGTCTCGCGCATCGCATCGGGCGAATACCGGAATATCAGCTTCATTCACAAGATCGCGGATCAGATCGTCGACGACGTGACCGACGAGATCCTGGCGGAGGCTGCCGTGCCGGAAATCCGGGATAGTGGTGCCGACCTGCAGGCCGCCCGTTTTGATCACACTCGCGACCTGCGCAAACACGAACGGGTGCGGTGAGCAATTGCGGCCAACACATGATCCCTCGCGACAAATGCGAAGCATTTGTGCGGAGATCATGCGCAAACAATAGGCTATAGCGTGATGGCGATTCCGCCAAGGGCATCACGCTCTAGGGCGCGGGCTGCTTGGCGCGCGTGGTCACACCAACAACACCGTCGAGCCTGTTGTCTTGCGTGCGCTGAGATCGGCGTGCGCCTTGGCGGCTTCCTTGAGCGGATAGGTCTGGTGCACTTCGATCTTGACGGCACCCGACTGCACCACCTCGAACAGTTCTTTCGCCATCGCGACCAGATTCTCACGCTTCGCGGCGTAGGTATTCAGCGTTGGCCGCGTCACGTAAAGCGAACCTTTCTGCGCGAGTAGACCGAGATTGAGTGGCTCGACGCTCCCCGAGGATTGGCCGAACAGCGCGGCGACGCCGAGTGGGGCCAGGCAATCGAGGGATTTGAGGAAAGTATCCTTGCCGACGGAATCATAGACGACAGGCACCTTCCTTCCGCCGGTGATCTCGTCTACGCGTTTCACGAAATCCTCACGCGTATAGACGATGGTGTGTGCGCAGCCGTGCGCCCTGGCAAGCTTTGCTTTTTCGTCGCTGCCGACGGTGCCGATCACGGTCGCTCCGAGATGCTTTGCCCATTGGCTCAGGATGGTGCCGACACCGCCCGCCGCGGCGTGCAGCAGGATGGTGTCACCCGATTTGACGCGGTAGGTCTGGCGGATCAGATATTGCACAGTCAGGCCTTTCAGCATCATCGCCGCGGCCGTCCTGTCATCGATGCCATCAGGCAGTTTGAGCAGGCGATCGGCGGGAATTAGCCGTGCTTCGGCGTAGGCACCGAGCGGCGCGCTGCCATAGGCGACGCGGTCGCCCTGCTTCAGATCCGTGACACCGCTGCCGACTTCCTCGACCACGCCGGCAGCTTCGCCGCCGAGGCCGCTCGGCAGCTGCACCGGATAGAGCCCGGTACGATTATAGATGTCGACGAAGTTCAAGCCCACGGCGGTGTGGCGGATGCGCGCTTCTCCCGGCCCCGGCTTGCCGATCTTGACATCCTCCCAGACCAGAACTTCAGGCCCGCCGGGCTTATGAAAGCGGATGGCGTGCGTCATGACGTTACTCCCTCCAATGTGTTTTTTGTCGTTCCGCGCTTCCAGCGCGCTGAAGCATTCACGCATCGATCTGGCTGATCAGGACCACGCAGATGCGCCAGCACGGCCGGCCTCGCAATCACCTCGACTTGGCTCAACTGCGCCCTCTTTGTCAATAAAGTCCGACCCCGGAAGGTGCCTCGGTTGCAACTGTCTTTAGACGTTCGGCATCGGCTTTGCGTGAAAACCCACTGCACTGACGGGAACGACACGAGGACCGACAATATCAGGTCGGTTGATGTGCGCCCGAAAGAATTGGTGGCAAGCGACCGCGGCTGCGATTACATTCGCTGCGGGGTAGTGATTCGCAGAACTTCTCGCCTGGGGAGAAGCGAATGCCTGCCTATAGTCATGTTCTCGACGTTGAGATGGCGCCGGTGATGTGTCCCAACTGCGCCGGTCTGTTGCCCATGTATGTGCGCGAGGTCGAGCCGCACTGGAGCCTGGCGAAAATCGACTTCATTTACGAATGCTCGGACTGCGGCGCCGAAGTCACGCACACAGTGACCCGGCCGCAATTGCGGCATTAAGCTCACCACGATTTTCGAAAACAGAAACGCGAATCCGAACCCGCGTTAGTGTGTGATGGAAGGCGGGTCTGCAGGATCGAGATTGCATTCTCTGAAGTGATACGCGATTTCGTCGAGCGCGCGCTGTTCCCATTGCTCGGCTTGCGCGAGCCAGTAAATCCTGTGCTCGGAATCCAGCGCGGCGCGCGCTCGGCACATTTGTTCCTGACTGCGTATCTCCACGAGCCTGTTCATGAACCTCCACTCCCTGCAGTGAAGCCCATTTACAGCGCCACACTTAGCAGAATTGAGTGACAGTGTCTCAGCCCGTTCTGCGGAACCAACAGCAACGTTTTGCCGCATGGCACTGAAACAGTGCAATGCAGCATCAGGTACTGGTTCGGCCTTCTTGCGCGCAATTCCCTCGATTAACGACGCATATAGCAGTGAAATCCGCCGTAGACCCCTGACCGGTCCAGCTCGTAACCGACTGCACTGCGCTCTTCGTCGCGGTGCCAGATCTGCCGCAAGGGTGCGAGCTCCGCTCCTTCCAGTGGCGATTGCGTGCCCGCAGTACGAAAGATGACCCGCACCTGCTCGCTGCCTGCGCGATCGATCGCATGCCAGAGCGCGCGGATTTCTTCCGTCGCCATCCAGTCCTGGGAATCCAGCAGCACGACGGCATCGACCTCGCGCGCCGGCAGACTGTCCAAAAATTGACGGAGCCTGGCGCGAACCGGAATGATCAATCCGGCGTCGTTGCGCATGCGGGCAAAATGACTTCGCTGCAGATAGGGCGGCAGACAGGCGTCCCCAGGACCGCGATAACACCGGCGCAACGCCTGCCAGGCAAAATAGTTGGCCTCGCTGGGATGCCCGTTGATCAGGCGCAGCAGGCGCTGACGAAGCACCTCGTTGAGCGGAGCGCCATTTCCCAACAGTGCGCGCTGCCGTGGCGGAATGCCGAGACTAAACAGCAGGGCGGGCGTCCGTGTGATGAGACGGACCAGGCGGGAATGGAACAAGCGATCGAGGCGATCGAGCGCCTCAATGCGCCCCTGATTGTCGACGTCGCCGGTCAACAGCGCACCGAGATCGATCCGCGCCAGCTTCGCCGCGATATGCGCCAACCCAATAATGCGGCCAAGTATTCCATGACGACAGAAACCGTTCCCGAAATGGGCGTAACGCGGGCGGCCGATGACGTTGCGCTTGTCCCAGTACGCCCGCGCTTGCGCGTCGAGCAGCGGCCGCAACCGGTTCCGGTAAAGCTGCAAGTTCCTGGAAGAGGCCGCTTCCCCGAAAAACTGCCAGAAATCGGAATAGCTGGGGAAAGCGCGAACGCCGGCAAGCTTGAGCTTCAGGAGGGAGAGATGGGCCTCGTTGAGATCGACCGCATAGACTTGCGCCGGCCGCGCGGTCAGATAGGACAGAGCGTTACAGCCGCCGGACGAAATAGTGACGATGGTCGAGCCCAACGGCAATTGCAGCGCGGCGAGGTCCGCTTCCGGGTCTTCCCAGATCTGGGTATAGACGAGCCGGCCAAGCCAGAACGCGTAAATTCTCTCCCAGATCGTCGATTCATACTTTGCCCCGCCATTGGGCACCGCGCCCGCGATCAACCGCGAAACCATGCGAACCTCGAATCAACAGTCTCATATGGTAGCGCGCACGCACTTCAGTTTTGCGACAGCCGCGAGCCGTTCCAAAACAATCGTCACCTGTCACACCCCTGTCGTGCGAACATCGCATGGAGGAGACTCGGACGTTCTCGACAAGAGACGCAGCCAATGTCCATACCTCGTTCCGAAAAGCCGGGAACCGCATGAGCGCCTGGGCCGCACTTCTTGCCGCGGGACTGCTCGAGGTCGGCTGGGCGCTTGGATTGAAATATTCCGACGGGCTGACGAGATTTTGGCCTACGGCGGCAACCGTGGTCGCGATTGCGCTCAGCTTCGGATTGATGGCGCTGGCGCTGCGATCATTGCCGTTCGGTACGGCGTATGCGGTGTGGACCGGAATAGGCGCCGTCGGCAGCATCCTGGTCGGCATGCTTCTCTATAGCGAGCCGACCGATCCGTTCCGCATTGTCTGCCTCGCGCTGATCGTCGCTGGAATGGTCGGGCTCAAGCTCAACTCGCCGGTCTGAGACATCAGCGCGTTCCCGGACCGAAGCCCTCTTGCGCAGGCCTCGCCAGGCCTCAACGCCGCCAAACAGGGCAAGCGCCATCGAAAGCGGAACGAAATGGTAGAGGAATCGAAACATCAGGAGTGCGGCGAGCAGCTGCTCCCGGTCCTCACTGCCGAGCCCGATCAGGATGGTCGCGTCGAATACGCCTAATCCTGCGGGCGCGTGGCTGGCAAAGCCCAACAGGGTCGCAGCGATGAAAACGGCCATCAGGCGAAACAACCCGATGTCGAGCCCGGCCGGAATCAGCACATACATGGAGAGTGCTGCGGCCGACAGATCCAGCAGCCCGACCACGATCTGCAGCAACACCAACGGACCGGACGGAAGGCGGACCAGCCATCTGGTCTTTCCGATCCTTCTCGGATGCAGCCAGCTCCAGAGCAAAAAACCGCCGACGCCGGCCAGCAAGGTCAGTGCCAGTAACCGATTAAGAGCCGGCGAGAGATGGTCGATGATGCTGATCGCCTCGGGCTCGTAAAGCAGACTGAAGCCCAACGCCGTCATATTGCCGAGCCAAAACGTCAGTCCGGTAAGAAAGCAGATGTTGGCCACGCCCATGGCCGACAAGCCCCTGCGGGAATAGATCCGATACCGGATGACCGGCGAAACGAAGGCGACCGCTCCTATCCCGTGGGCAATCGGGTAGCTTGTGAAGCTTGCCAGCGCCGCGATCCGATATGGGACGTCCTTCCGGCCCATGGTGTGCAGTGCAAGCCAATCATAAAGCGTTATGCTGCCATAGGATGCGGTCACCAGCATCAGGGCCAGCGCGAAGGTGCTGAAGTCGGTTGCCCGAATAATTTCGAATACCTGATTGTAGTCGACGTTCGTCAGAGCGTGGGTCAGCGCGAAGATCGCGCCGCCGCCAATCGCGAGACTCACAAGCAAGCCGCCCAGGCCCTTTATTCGCGCGCTTCCGCCTAGCTTCCTTTGCCAAAATCCGATGTTCAGGGTGTCTATCCAATCCTTCGCATCGGCGACCAACCGGCCCGCCGACCGATTCGACTTAACCGGCAAGACAATGTGACACGTTGATGTGACAGCGGCGTAACCAATAGCACAAAACTCGCAAGCAGATGTGGATTTTCGTATCAGATCCTGGGTCGAAATGCTGACTCAATACGGTCGCATCCCGTTCACGCTGCCCTTGTAAGAAAATCGGCAGCGAATCGAACGCCGTCGAGGCCATAGATGAACGCCGAACTCGACTACGATCTCACTCAGGAGCAGTGGAAAACCCTGCGGGCGCTGCGTCTTGGCGCGCCGGATCGCCACGTCCCGGACCAACCCGTCGTCGCCGAGCTTGTCGCGCTTGAGCTGGCGGCGATCAACGATGGAATTGCGTCTATTACGACGAAGGGCCGTAGCGTGTTGCTGAGAGGCTCGCCACGAGTGCTGGATGTTGCCGCCTGAGGCTGCACGATTTTGTTACCAAAGCGATCGCCGTGCACGCTCAGGCCAGGCACGATCATAGTCCTCACCGCCAATCCGATCGTCGGACATTTCGGCAAGAATCCGGCCCGGTGTCGGCAGCGACTTCGGATCCACGCGCTTGTCCGGATTCCACAGGTCTGAGCGCAGAATTGCGCGGGCACATTGAAAGTAGACTTCCTCGATCGTGATCACGATGACACTGCGCGGTGCCTTGCCGTCCATCTCGAAGGATGAAAGCAATTCGAAATCGACAGAGACGAAGGCACGGCCGTTGAGGCGCAGCGTGTTGCCCGAGCCCGGAATCAGGAACAGCAGTGCGATCCTCGGATCGCGGACGATGTTGCGTAGCGAGTCGATGCGATTGTTGCCGTGCCGATCCGGCATCATCAGCGTCTTCTCATCGTGGATGCGCACGAAACCGGCAACGTCGCCGCGCGGCGAGCAATCGAGACCCTCCGGCCCGCAGGTCGCCAGCACCGCAAAGGGCGACCGCTCGATCAGCGCACGATATGACGGGGTCACGCGATCGGCGACCTTGGCAGTCGAGGTCTCGCCGGGAAACCCGTAAATCGCTTCCAGCTCGTCTATGGTTGTGACAATCGACATGATTTCTTTCTCCGCTGGTGCAGGCCGCGGGGCTCAGTCGCCCTTG
>Ga0306924_10000346_pt1 | contig 38602 bp, 38 predicted proteins | sample sta12Can44000111_FD_203756 | JGI IMG/M metagenome (GOLD analysis project Ga0306924, IMG submission 203756) | Lab enrichment of tropical soil microbial communities from Luquillo Experimental Forest, Puerto Rico - statanox.12C.anox.44.000.111 (v2)... | ecosystem: Environmental > Terrestrial >... | reverse complement strand
GCTGATACCGTTTTCCCCCGCCCATCTCACCCCTTCGCCCCGGCGGTGAGCACGAAGGGGCGCAGCCGCTCCATCGCGGGAAGGCCGAACACCGTGCGGTCGATGAAGTTGTAGATCGGCAGCGCGAGTTGCGCGCGGCGCGAGGCGACGTAGCGGTAGGCGAGGCCGGCGAGGTAATGCGAGGTCACCGCAAAGCCTGCGCGGGCGAATACCATGCGCACCTCGCGCGCGAGCACGGGCCGCTCGTTAGCGGTCACGCCGACCGAGCTGTAGAACGGAGAGGAGCGGTCGCGGTAGAGCCACATGAACGGGTTCATCCGGTTGGGATCGAAGGCGAGAAAGCGCCCGCCCGGGCGCAGCACGCGGAAGGTTTCAGCGGCGCAGGGCGAGGGGTCGGGGAAGTGGTGCACCACGCCGCTCAACAGCGCGCCGTCGAAGCTTTCGGCGGGGAACGGCAGATGCTCGATGTCGCCGGCGACGAATTCGATGCGCGGATGCTTGCGGCGGCCGACCTCGAGCAGCTTCGCGCTGATGTCGAGGCCGACGCAGTCGTAGCCGGCGCGCGCCAGCAGCGCGCTGAACGTGCCGGAACCGCAGCCGAGGTCGATGACGCGCGCGCCGGGGGGCAGCTCGGTGAGCTTGACGAACGCATCGACGATGCGCGCGCTCGCCTGCGGCTCGAACACGTCGTAGTCGTCCGCGGCGGCATGGCCGTCGAAGAAGGCGATTTCCTTCTGTTTGTCTTGGGTGGGGGCGGTCATGGCGCGATCGGTTCTGCAAGTGATGACGCAGCTCGTGCCGCGCACTCGGTGTGCTCCCCTCCCCCTTGTGGGGAGGGGTTGGGGGTGGGGGTGGTGCGGTGTGGCACCCTGGGAGCCTCACTGAAGGACCCCCCTCCCCACCCCTCCCCCACAAGGGGGGAGGGAGCCGACCGAGTCTGCAGGAGGAGCATACCAAATCTCGAGAGGGGTTACGCGCCGGCGGCGAATTTGCGGATGGCGGCGACGAACGCCTGCGGCGCCTGCGCGGCGACGTCGTGCTGGGAATCGACCGTGGCCCATTCGATCGCGGGATAATCGTGACTGATGCGCGCGATGATCTCGGGCGTGTAGCGGTCGGAGCGCAAGCCGCGCACGATCATGATCGGGCATTTGACGGCGGATAGCTCCTGCCACACGTCGCGCCGCGCGCGCTGGGGAAGATTGGCGCCTTCGCCCTGCGGGTTGCTGTTCTGGAAATCCGGATCGCGCTTGAGCATCAAACCCTTGTCCACCTTGACCAGCGCGGCGAGCGCGCGCTCGCGGTCGTGCGCAATGCGCGGCGGGTTGGAGAGCTTGGCGAAATGCGCCATCGCCGCCTCGACCGTTTCGAACACGAGGGGCGGATTGCCGGTCGGCGATCGCGCGCCGTCCTCCTCGCGGGCAAGGCCGCTGTCGACGACGACGAGGCGGGAAATCTTGTCGGGAAAATTCGCGGCGAACGAGATGGTGAGCCGCCCCGAGGCGGAATGCCCGGCGACGATCGGCCGCTCCCATTTCAATTCCGTGAGGACCGCGAGGATATCGCCCATATTGGCGTCGACCGAGTAGTCCTTGCTCGGGCTCCAGCCGGTTTCGCCGAAGCCGCGCTTGTCGAAGCTCGCGACTTCGCGATCGGTGGCGAGCGCCTCGGCGACGCCGATCCAGTCATAGGAGTCGAAATAGTTGGCGCCGTGCATGAGCAGGATCGGCGTGCGGCCGCGCGCGCCAAAGGCGCGGTAAAAGATCGACACGTCGCCGGAATTCACCCGTCCGTTGCGTTGCATGGCTGACGTCTCCTCGTTCGTATCCCGTTCCTCTCCCGGCCCGTCATGCGCGGGCTTGACCCGCGCATCCATCTTCTTTGCGAAAACTTCTTCGAAGAAGGATGGATTGCGCTGGAACTCGGGCTTGTCCGAGTTCCACACTAATTAGTGCCGCAAGTCGGGTAAACCCGACTTGCGGTGTCAAGCCCGGCAATGACAATCCTTAATCCACACTAATCCCCGCGGCCTTGATCGGCCCTGCCCATTTCTCGATCTCGCCCTCGACGAATTTTTGCAGGTATTCCGGCGAACGGCGCTCCGGTGCAACGAGCGTGACCCCGAGCTCGTGCATGCGCTCCTTGATCGCCGGCGTGTTCATCGCCTCGTTGGTCGCCTCGTTGAGCTTCTTGACGATGGCCGCGGGCGTGTCCTTGGGCAGGAAGAACGCGTTCCAGGTAATGGCTTCGAAATTGGCGAGACCCTGCTCGTGCGCGGTTGCGAGGCTCGGCAGCAGCGGCGAGCGCTCGTGCGCCAACAGCGCGATGCCTTTGAGCGTACCGCCCGTGATCTGCGGGAAGGAACTCGCGCTATTGGAGCACATGTAATGTATCTGCCCGGCGATCAGATCCGCGGTCACCGGCCCGCCGCCGCGGTATGGCACGTGGGTGATGTCAAGCCCGGCCGCGCTATTGAGCAGCGCGCACGAGAGATGGGTGGTCGAACCGACGCCGGCGGAGCCGTATTGCAGCTTCGCCGAATTCGCCTTCACGTAGGCGATGAACTCCTGCAGCGTGTTGGCCGGAAAGTCCTTGCGCGTGAGCAAGACCATCGGCTGCTCGACAATGAGGGCGACCGGCGCGAAATCGGTTGCCGCGTTGTATGGCAGCTTCTTGTAGAGGGTCTGGTTATAGGCGTGGGTGCCGACGCTGCCGAAGAGAAACTGATAACCGTCGGGCGTTGCCTTTGCGACGCGGTTGGTGCCGACGATGCCGGCGGCGGCGCCGACGTTCTCGACGATCACCTGCTGGCCCAGGCTGTGGCTCAGCTGCGGCGAGAACACCCGGGCGATGACATCGAACGCGCCGCCGGCGGCGAACGGCACGACCATGGTGACGGGACGCGTTGGCCAGTCCTGCGTCATTGCGGGCGCGGTCGCCGCCAGCAGCGCCGCGACCGCGGCAATGATTCTGATTAGAGGCATGGGCATTCCTTCACTCGCATGTTCGTTGGCGCGTGACGCCGCGGTCACGCGTGCGTCGCGGCCGCGACTTTTGTCGCCGCCGCAGTTGCCGGAAAATAGGTGTCGAGCCAGCCGCGCAGGAGATCCCAGACGCGGGTGTTGCCCTCGCCGAACATGAAATGGTCGGCGCCGCTGATGAGATGCAGCTCGGTCGGCTGCCCGGCGCGTTTGAACAGCTCGATCGATTGCTCGGTCGGGGTGACGGAATCGTTGGCGGCGTGCAGCAGGAGGAGCGGCCGCGGAGCGATGCGGCCGACCACATCGTCGGCGCGAAAATCGAACATGCTCTGCGCGGTCTCTGCCGGAAAAGACTCAATGGATTTGTTGGCGAGGTTGCTGCGCAGATGTGGCGGGATCGGCACAATGTCGAAGCGTGGCACCATCAGCGACTTGCCGGTCTTGGCGCGGTGCTCGCGGCCCTCTTTGAGCATGGTGGTGAAGCGCGCCCACGCCTCTGGGCTCTTGTGCTGGCCGCGGAACTTGCGTTCGCCGTCGCCCCAGCCACCGTTGGAAATGACCGCGGCGACGCGTTGATCGACGCCGCCGGTATAGACCGCAACCGCGCCGCCGAAGCTCGATCCGATCAGGCCGATGCGCGCGGGATCGACCGCCGGATGCTGGGCGAGGAAGGCAAGCGCGTTGCGCGTGTCCTCGACCTGCTCGAGGCAGATCACGCGGCCAAACTCGCCTTCGCTCTCGCCGCAGCCGCGCATGTCGAAACGCAGCACGACGTAGCCGAGATCGCTCAGCACGTTCGTGGGCTGCATGGTGTTCGACGAGGTCTTGTTGCTGCCGAAGCCGTGCAACACCAAAAACGCCCCGCGCCGCTCGGAAGATTTAAGTCCGCGCGGCACATGCACGACGCCGGAGAGCTTGAGGCCGGCGGAGGAAAAGGTGACGGGTTGTTCGGTCATGGACGTGGCCTGTGTTCCGGGTGTCTGGTTTGTCTCGACTTAAAGAGCAATGGCGCCGAGCTTGTCGCCCGCGTTGCACGTTCTTGGCCGCAAGTGTTGGATCTTGAAGAACTCCACCCAACCTGCGGCTATTCGCTTTTGCCTTTCGGTTTGCCGAGCCCAAGCTCGCTCCAGCGCGCATAGGCCTTGTCGATGTCGTCCTGCTCCGGCCAGACCGTCGGCGGGAAGCGGGCGCCGCCGAGGTCCGGGTCGGGATCGTAGTCGAGGTTCATGGTGGCGTCGATCAGCACCCGGTTCCACTTGCCGGTGCCGAACAGCGCGGGATTGCGGTCGCGCTTGCGCATGGAAGGATCAATGCCCATGCCGAACGTGGATGGCATGATGACGACATCGTTCTCGCCGGCGTTCACCCGGTGCGCGATCGCCCAGTCGACCGCCGCGTAATCGTGGATGTCGATGTCGTCGTCGACCACGGTGATGTGCTTGTAGCGCACGTGCGCCGCCGAGGAGCCCCAGATCGCATTCGCTGCTTGCTTGGCCTGGTTGCGATAGCTCTGCTGCATGCGGATCAAGAGATTGATGCCGGCGTGCACCGGCGGGCACCACACGTCGGTGATGCCCGGCACGCCGGCGCGGTCGAGCACGTTCCAGGCGGTGGCTGCGCGCATGATCGACGAACACACCGCGTTCTCGGAATAGCTGCCGGGCAGCGAGCCTTCGATGGTGCCGCGCAGGATCGGATCGTTACGGTGGGTGATGGCGGTGACACGAATGGTCGGTTTGCGCGAGCGGTCGCCGGCGACGTAGCCGGTGAACTCGGCGTAGGGGCCTTCCATCATGTAAGTCGAAGGATCGAGCCCGAGATAGCCCTCGATGACGATCTCGGCCGACGCCGGCACGTAGAGGTCGACGGTCTCGCATTTCACCAGCTCGACCGGCGCGCCGCGAATGGCGCCCATCACGTCGTATTCGCACACGCCCTTGGACACCGGCGCGCCCGCGCAAAAGTCGAGCGACGGCTCGGCGCCGATCGCCACCGCTATCGGCATCTCGGCGCTGCCGCCCTGCTGCCAAGCGGTGACGTGGTGGCCGATATGCTGGGCGCGCCACATCAGGATCGGGATGCGGTCGTGGCCGCCGACCATGCCGCGATAGACGCCGACATTCATGATTCCCGTTTCCGGGTCCTTGGTGACGCAGCCGCCAAAGGTGAGGAGATAGCGGCCGCCGTCGAGCCGGTTCCAATGCGGCGCCGGAAATTCATAGAGATCGATGTCGGCGCCCTTGAGGATGTTCTCCTTCACCGGTCCGCTAGCGACGATTTTCGGCGCGACGCTGCCGCTGAGGATGGTGCGCCCGATCTTGACCAGCTCGCGCGGATGGGTGTCGGGCGGCAGCCCGAGCATCATGGCGATGCGGCGGTAATTGTTGAGCGCGGAGCCAAAGATGCGGCGGCAGCGGCTTGCCGGCGCGTTGTAGTCCTTGATGTTGTTGAAGAGGAGCGCCTTCCCCGTGCTCGGCCCCTGCGCCAGCCGCATGACGGTGCCGAGCTCGATGTTCCAATCGACCTCGGCGTTGACTTCGGCGAGCTCGCCTTGCGCCTTGAGCGCGGCGATCCAGCCGCGCAGATCGCCGAAGGCGGCGGGCTTGCGTTCAACGGCCATATCCTGGGGGCGGGTTTGCAGCATGCGACACTCTATACCACGCGGGCCGCCACGGGCTTAATCGGTGCTTCGTCATGCCCGGCCATGACGGTCAACGAGGCGACGCTCCCTTGCGCTTGCGCGCGGCGATTTTCACCGCGTTGACGATCTCGGGATAGGCGGCGCAGCGGCAGAGATTGCCCGAGAGATAATGCCGGATCTGGTCTTCGTCCGGATCGGGATGGGCATCGAGCAGCTGCGTTGCCATCAGCAGGAATCCCGGCGTGCAATAGCCGCACTGGAAGGCGCCCGCCTCGATGAAGGCCTCCTGCACCGGACTGAGCGCTTGCGTGCGCGGGTCAGCGAGCGATTCGACGGTGCGCACCTCGGCGCCGTCGACGAAGGCGGCGAGATAGAGGCAGCCGGAGACCGCCGCGCCGTTCACCAGCACGGTGCAGCAGCCGCACATGCCCTGTCCGCAGCTCTCGCGCGCGCCCATCAGATTGAACTCGCGCTGCAGCAGCTCGACGAGATTGTGATGCGGCTTGATCTCGGCCGCGACCTTCTCGCCGTTGAGCGTGAAGCTAATGGTGCGGCTCATGCTTCTTCCTCGAGCGGCTTGTTGGCCTTGGCGCGCAGCGCGCGGAAGATGGCCTCGGGCTTGAGCGGAAGCTCCATCAGGCGAACCCCACAGGCGTCCTCGATGGCATTGGCGATGGCCGGCGACACGCAGAAGGTGGCGGTCTCGCCCACGCCTTTAGCGCCGTAAGGGCCATTCGATTGATAGGCGTCGACCGTCTCGTTCTCCATCACCTGCGGCACGTCGAGGATCGCGGGAATCTTGTAGTCGGCGAGTGACGCGTTGGTCACCTGGCCGGCATCGAGATACATCTTTTCGAACATGGTGAAGCCGAGCTGCATCAGCACCGCGCCGGAAATCTGCGTCTCGACGATCTTGGGATTGATCGCACGCCCGCAATCGACCGCGGTGATGAGCCGCGCGATGCGCACGTGGCCGCTCTCGGTGTCGACCTCGACCTCTGCCCCCGAGGCGCTACACATCCAGAACGGCGTCACGTTCGGGGTGAGCCCGGTGGCCGGATCGGGCGGCACGTAGTCCGGCTTGAAGGTGCCGGTACCGACGATATTGCCGGCCTGCATGCCGAATCGCTTCTTGAACAGATCCGGCAGCGGAATGTTGCTGCCCTCAGGCTCGCCGACCTCGCGCGCCATCGCGCTGATCTTCTCGCGTGCATCCTGCGCGGCGCGCCGCACGGCGTGGCCCATGTGAAACAGCGAGCGCGAGCCGAGCGTGCCCATGTCGTAGGGCGTGACATCGGTGTCGCGCGGCACGATGCGCACGCTCTCGGGGGGAATGTTGAGCTCCTCGCCGACGATCTGCGCCATCGCCGTGTCGGAGCCCTGGCCCATGTCGACGGTGCCGCAGTAGAGCGTGGTGCTGCCGTCGGCGGCAATAATGAGGTTGGCGACCGAGGTGGTCGGCGAGATCACCGCCTTGTTGGCGAAGGCGATGCCGCGCCCGCGCCGCAGCACTCCGCTGCCGCGGTCGATGGGCTTGCCCCAATTGAGCCGCTCGGCGACGCGGTCGAGCACCGCCTCGAGCTTGGCGTCCTGCACGATCTGACCGGTCGCGTGCGGCCGCCCTTCGCGCAGGATGTTCTTGCGGCGAAACTCGAGCGGATCGAGCTTGAGCGCGCGGGCCATCATGTCCATGTGGCTCTCATACGCCCACACCAGTTGCGGAACCCCGAAACCGCGCAGCGCGCCCGCCGGCGGCAAGTTGGTGTAAAGCGCGTACGAGTCGATCCAGACATTATCGATGTCGTAGGGGCCGGAGGCGGTGAAGCCCGACTTCTGCGTCACGCGCGGACCGACATCGGCATAGGCGCCGCCGTTCCAATACACCTCGCATTTGCGCGCGGTGATGCGCCCGTTCTTGTCGAGGCCGGTTTTGATGCGGAACGTGCTGGGGTGGCGCGTGATCGTGTAGAACTGCTCCTCCATGGTGAGCGCGACTTTGACCGGCCGCCGCACGATCATGGAGAGGGCGGTCGCGAGCGCCTCCATCTTGATGTACAGCTTTGCGCCGAAGCCACCGCCGAGATACGGCACCTTGATGCGCACGCGGTTCTCGGGCCAGCCGAGCAGGCGCGCGATCTCGGTGCGCACGAATGACGGGCCCTGCGAGGCGCTGTAGAGCGTGACCCCGCTCTCCTTCCAATCCGCGATCGACGCGAACGGCTCGAGCGCGAGGTGAAGCACCTTCTGCGTGCGGAAAGTGTGCTCGAAGACGTGCGCCGCCTCGGCGAAGGCCTTATCGACGTCGCCGCGCCGCAGCTTGAAATCGAGCGCGACGTTGGTGCCCTTGCGTCCCTTGAGGTGCTTGAGGTCGGCGAATGTGCCGGCGGGCTTGAGCTCCTCGTGCACCAGGATTTTGTTCTGCGTGGCCTCGACCTCGTCGAAGATTGCCGGCAGCTCCGCATATTCGGCGACGATGAGCTGCATCGCCTCTTCGGCGACATGAGGGTCGGCGGCGAGCACGACGGCGACCGGCTCGCCGACATAGTGCACCTTGTCGATCGCCAGGATCGGCTGGTCGTGGAAGGCCGGGCCGTAATAGGGCTCGGGGATGACCTTGCGAATGTCCTCGGAGGTGACGACGCGATAGACGCCGGGCACCTTCTTTGCCGCGCTCGTATCGATCGACTTGATGCGGCCGTGGGCGACGGTGCTGCGAAAGATCTTGGCGTGCAGCATGCCGGGAAGCCGCATGGTGTGGGTGTATTCAGCGCGCCCGGTGACTTTGTCGCGCGCCTCGAGCCGCGGCAGCGAGCGCCCGATCTGGGAGCCGACTGTTGCCCCCGTTTGCCCGCCGGCCTGACCCGCTTGCGTGCTGCTCGTTGCCATTAGTGGCTCGTTCCGTTGTTGTTGAGGGCCTGGCGCAGCGCGCGCCCGAGATAGACGCGCGTGAGTTCGCGCTTGTAGGCAGCGGAGCCGCGCACATCCGAGATGCACTCGGCTTCCTCGGCGGCGGCATCGCCGGCGCGCGCGAGCATCTTCTCGTCGATGGCCGCGCCGGCAAGCAATCGTTCCACGCTCTTGAGACGCGTCGCCTTTTCGGTCGCGGCGCTGACGACGACGCGCGCGGATTTGACCGCCTTGCCTTCGGCCTCGAGCGCGACCGCGACCCCGAGCGCCGGCCAGTCCTCGGCCGAGCCGGTTGTGACCTTGAGATAGGCCGCGCGGGATGCGCCTTGCGGCGGGATGCGCAGCTCACTGATCAACTCGTTCTTCGCCAATACGGTCTCGAAATAGCCGGCGAAGAGGTCTTCGACCGCGATCGTGCGTTCGGCGGGCTTGTCGCCGTTGGCTCCGACCACCGTCACATCGGCGCGCAGCGCAATGAGGATCGGCGGCAGGTCCATGTGCGGATCGCCATGGGCGAGGTTGCCGCCGATGGTCGCCACGTTGCGAACGCGGATATTGGAGAGGCGCCGCATGGCGCGCGGGATCACCGGGGCGGCGCGCGCCACTTCGGCCGAGCGCTCGACCAGCGCGAGCGGGGTCATGGCGCCGATGCGCAGCGCCCCGTCCTTTCCCATGGCGATGCGTGAATTCAGCGCGGCGAGCTTGCGCAAGCTCACGAGCCGCGTCGGGCGAAAGACGCCGGCTTTCATCATCAGCATCAGCGCCGTGCCGCCGGCGATCGGCCGCACCGTCGCGTCCTCGGGATCGAGCAGCGAGATCGCTTCGCCCAGCGACGCGGGTTCGACGAGTTCGAAGGGAATCATGTGGCCGGCTCGGAGTTAGACTGGGAATCGGCGAAGGCCGCGCGCATGCGCTCGGCAAAGCGCCGTTCCATCTCCTTGGCCTTGGCGCGCAGCACCGGTTGGCCGAGGCTGCCGAGCTTGCCGGTGAGCGCGGCGTCGATCTCGTAGCTCACTTTCGTCCCGCCATCCTCTTCGGCGAGGCGGGTCAGCGATCGCGCCGTGAGCCTTCCGACGATGCCGAGCGGCGTCCCCTCGATCTTGGCTTCGATCTCGCGCGGCGGATCGGCGCGCGCCACCTCGACTGCGACATTAAACTTGAATTTGAGGTAAGCGACCTTGGTATCGAGCACGGCGGTGTAATGGTCGCCGTCGATCTCGTGCAAATCCTGCACGCCCTCGACGCACGAGGCAAAGAAGCGCGCATCGCGCAGCTTCGCGAACACCGCCGCGCGCGGCGCTTTCAGCCGTATGTCGCCGGTGAACTTCATACAGACGTCACCGGCGCGGCTCGCGCGCCTGTTTTCAGGTCTGGCGAACGGTATGGCACGCGAACGACGAACCCCGGCGGAGCGGCCCAGAGGAGGAGGAAGGATTTGTGAACCGCCGCAGGAATAGTCGCGCATCGATTGGACAAGGTCAAAAGTCGTCACGACGAGCGGCGTGGTCCGGTGGCAGCTGCGAGGACGGATCAAGCAGCGGTTGCACCTAATTCTTGGGCTAAGTCGTTTTTTGACAGAAATGGTATCAAAATACCTGGTTTTTGGCGAAGTTCCGGGAACGGATTAACGACTTCGGAGTTGTCTGCTGGCTCGATAGACGATCGACGCGGAGTAGGAGAGGGACGCCATGGGGATTTCGCTGTTTACGCTGGCGTGTGGAGCGGCGGTCTGCCTGAGCGTGGCAGCCGTGATGATGGAACGCGGAGGACATCAACTCCTGCGCTGGTAGCGGATATCGAACATGGCGGGACCTGAGCGGCGGGCGGCCCCGGGCCGCCCGCACTATTTTTCTGCAGGCCCGCTTTCCCGCGTCTATTCAATCCTGAGCGGCCGCTGCGATTGTCGTCTTGGCCAAATTGTCGTCTCTTAAGCTGGCTATCGGCTGACACGTGCCCTCGCCCCGCTTGCGGGGAGAGGGCACAATAGTGTTGCCATGATGTGAATGGGGTGAGGGGCGCCCCCCGCGCCCGTTTTGGAGCCGGCGGAAAAACCATGTCCTCGTCGCTGTTGATGACGCGGCGCTTCGCGCCTCTGTTCTGGACCCAGTTTTTCTCGGCGTTCAGCGACAACTTCCTCAAGAACGCGCTGGTCTTTCTCATCCTGTTCCATATCGGCGGCGCCGACGCCGAGGCGCTGATCACGCTTGCCGCCGCGGTTTTCATTGCGCCTTACTTCTTCCTCTCCGCGCTGGGCGGCGAGCTCGCCGATCGCTACGACAAGGCGGTGGTGGCGCGGCGACTCAAATTCAGCGAGATTGGCATTGCCTTCATCGCCGTTGTCGGCTTCGGCCTGCATTCGGTGCCGTTGCTGTTCGTCGCGCTGTTCCTCTTTGGCGTCATCGCTTCGCTGTTCGGGCCGATCAAGTACGGCATCCTTCCCGATCATCTCGCCCGCTCCGAGCTTCCCTCCGGCAACGCGCTGGTGGAGGGCGCCACCTTCATTGCCATCCTGCTCGGCACGATCGTCGGCGGGATTGCCGCCAAGGACGGCGGCGACCCCTCGCATTTCGCCTTCCTGATGATCGTGTTCTCGTTGTTGTGCTGGGGCGCGAGCCTGTTCATTCCGCGCACCGGGCAAGCCGCGCCCTCCCTCAAGGTGCAGGCGAATGTTCTGCGCTCGACCATCGGCTTGCTGAATTTCTTGCGCGAGGACCGGCGGCTGTGGTGGGGCGCGCTGGTGACGAGCTGGTTCTGGCTGGTCGGCGCGGTGTCGCTGTCGCTGATGCCGCCGCTGGTGAAGAACGTGCTCGGCGGCAACGAGGAGGTGGTGACCACCTGTCTCGCGATCTTCTCGATCTCGATCGCCATCGGCTCAGGCCTTGCGGCCTGGCTCGCGGCCGGACGGATTATTCTGCTGCCGACGGTGATCGGCGCCGTCCTGCTGGGCCTGTGCGCCATCGATCTCGGCTTCTCGGCCCTCGGCGCTGCTCCCATTCGCGGGCTCGATGGGTATCTGGCAGTTTTCACGAGCGGCCGCGGCATCCGATTGGCGGTGGATCTTGCCGGCCTCGCCATCGCCGGCGGCCTCTTCATCGTGCCGACCTTTGCGGCGGTGCAGGCCTGGGCGGGCGCCGACCGCCGCGCGCGCGTCGTGGCCGGGGTCAATGTGCTCAACGCCGCGTTCATGGCCGGCAGCACCGTGATCGTCGCCCTGCTGCAGGAGGCGGGCATGACGACGTCGCAGCTGTTCCTTTTGCTCGGCGTTGCGAGCCTCCTGGTCGCGATTGCGGTGGGCCGCACCATGCCCGCGAGCGCGCTCAGCGACGCGCTCTCGATCATCTACCGGGCGCTATTCCGGATGGAGGTCAAAGGTATCGACAATCTCAACAAGGCCGGGCCCAACCAAATCATCGCGCTCAATCACGTGAGCTTCCTCGACGCCGGTCTCGCGCTGTCGCTGCTCAACAGCCAGCCGGTTTTCGCCATCGACGTCGGCATCGCCAAGCTGTGGTGGGTGCGGCCGTTCCTGAAGCTGACCAACGCGATGCAACTCGATCCGCTCAAACCGATGGCGGTGCGTTCGCTGATCGAGGCGGTGAAGGCGGGGAACCCTCTCATCATCTTTCCCGAGGGTCGCATCACCGTCACCGGCAGCCTGATGAAGGTCTATGACGGCGCTGCGCTGATCGCCGACAAGGGAAAGGCCGAGATCGTGCCCGTGCGCATCGAGGGTCTGGAGCAGACCCCGTTCAGCCGATTGAGCCGCGGCCAAGTGCGGCGGCGCTGGTTTCCCAAAGTGCGGGTGACGATTCTCGAGCCGGTGCGGCTTACCGTCGATCCCGACTTCAAGGGGCGCAAGCGGCGGCTCGCCGCCGGCGCCGCGCTCTACGGCATCATGTCCGATCTCGTGTTCCGCACCACCTCGACCGACCGCACCATGGTCGAGGCGATCATGCAGGCAGCGGAAACCCACGGGCGCGGCCGCATCGCGATCGAAGACCCTGTGACCGGCACGCTCTCCTACAAACGCCTCCTCGTCGGCGCCGCCGTCCTCGGCGCCAAACTCATGCCGATCGCGGCGGAGGGACGCGCCATCGGGGTCATGCTGCCGAACGCCAATGGTGCCGTCGTCACGATTCTCGGGCTGATGACGTCAGGACGCGTGCCGGCGATGATCAATTTCACCGCCGGCGCCGCCAACATTCTTTCCGCCTGCACGGCCGCGCAAATCGACACCATCCTCACCTCGCACGCTTTCATCGAGAGGGCGCGGCTCGCCAACTTGGTCGCTGCGATCGAAAAGTCGGTCAGGATCATCTATCTCGAGGACATTCGTGCCAGCATCACGCTCGGCGACAAGATCCGCGGCCTCCTTGACGCCAACAAGCCGCTGGTCGAGCGCAAGCCCGATGACTGGGCCGCGATCCTGTTCACGTCGGGATCGGAGGGTGTGCCGAAGGGCGTCGTCCTTTCCCACCGCAACATGCTGGCGAACGCCGCGCAGGCCGCGGCGCGCATCGATTTCAGCCGCGAAGACAAGGTCTTCAACGTGTTGCCGGTGTTCCATTCCTTCGGACTCACCGTCGGCGTGATGCTGCCGCTGGTGTTCGGGGTGCGCGTCTATCTCTATCCTTCCCCGCTGCACTACCGCACGGTGGCGGAGCTGATCTATGCCGTGAACGCCACCATCATGTTCGGCACCGACACGTTCCTCGCGGGCTATGCGCGGGCGGCGCATCCTTATGATTTCCGCTCGCTGCGCTACATCCTCGCGGGCGCGGAGCCGGTCAAGGAAACGACGCGACGCGTCTATATGGAGAAGTTCGGCCTGCGCATTCTCGAAGGCTACGGCGTCACCGAGACCGCGCCGGCGCTCGCCTTGAACACGCCGATGTTCAACAAGTTCGGCACCGTCGGGCGCATCCTGCCCGGCATGGAAGCGCGGCTGGAGAAGGTCGAGGGCGTGGAGGAGGGCGGGCGGCTCTACGTGCGCGGACCGAACGTGATGCTCGGTTATCTGAAAACGGACAATCCCGGGGTGCTCGAGCGGCCGCTCGAAGGCTGGCACGATACCGGCGATATCGTCACCGTCGACGAGCAGGGCTTTCTCACGATCAAAGGCCGCGCTAGGCGATTCGCCAAGGTGGGAGGCGAGATGATCTCGCTGGCTGCGGTCGAGGCGCTGGCGTCGGAGCTGTGGCCGAATGCGCTGTCCGCGGTGGTCGCGGTGCCCGATGCGCGCAAGGGTGAGCGGCTCATTCTGCTCACGCAGCAGAAGGGCGCGACGCGATCCGATTTCCAGAGCTTCGCCAAGTCGAAACATGCCTCCGATCTGATGATTCCGGCCGAAGTCTGGGTGTTCGATAAGCTGCCCGTGCTCGGTACCGGCAAAGTCGACGTCATGGCGCTCGCCAAGCTCGTCGAGGAGCGCCTTGCGGCGAAGCCGGACGCCATGGCGCTCGCCAGCGCATGATGGACACGGTTTCAACTACTGACTCGTCATGCCCGGCCTTGTGCGGGGCATCCACGTCTTATCCTTACTTGATGCGCTACAGGCGTGGATGGCATCGGAACTCGGGCTTGCCCGAGTTCCGCATTATTAAGTGCCGCAAGTCGGGTAAACCCGACTTGCGGGGACAAGCCCGGCCATGACGGATTGGCTACTTCCGGCGCGGCTCAGGCCAGTAATCGAAGCCGAATATCCGCGCTTCAGCGCCACCGAGATGGCGCGCCGCCGCACGGCCGTCGAGACCGCGCTCGCGCAAGCGCAGTGCGACCATCTCGTGTTCTATGGCGCGAACCGCGCCGGCTCCGCGGTGCAATGGCTCACGCAATGGCCGGTGACGGTCGAGGCGATCGGCGTGCTCACGCCGGGCGAGCGCGACGCGCTGTTCGTGCAATGGATCAATCATGCGCCGCTGGCAAAGCGCCTCGCCAGCGAGGCCGATGTCGCCTGGGGCGGCGAGTCATCGATCCGCGCCGTCATCGCGGTGTTGGAGAAGCGCGGCGCGCGCGAGAATCGCGTCGGCGTGATCGGGCCGATGGCTTTCGCCCAGCATGCGGCGCTCGCCGCCCGCTTCGGTAAAATCGTCGACCTCAACCGCGCCTATGTGCGGCTGCGGCGCGTAAAATCGCCGGAGGAGATCGACTGGCTGCGCATCGGCGCTTGGCTCAGCGATCGCGGCATGACGGGCTTGCGCGACGGGCTTACCGTCGGTCTGACCGAGCGCGCGCTTGGCGACCTGATCGAGCGCGCCTACATGCGCGAAGGTGGCACCAACGTCATTCATTTCATCGGCACAACGTCGATGCACGATCCGCAGCTCGGAGCGCCGGCGCAGTTTCCCTCGACGCGTCGCGTGGCCAAAGGCGACATCGTGTTCGCCGAGATCAGTGCGGCGTTTTGGGATCATTCCGGCCAGGTGCTGCGCAGCTTTGCGTTCGGCGAGGAGCCGCCGCCACTCTTTCGCGCGCTGCATGCCGCCGCCGACGTAGCCTTCGACGCGGTTGCGGCGGTGCTCAAAGCCGGCGCGACCCCGGCGCAAGTCATCGAGGCCTCAGGCGTGATCGAGGATTCGGGCTTCACCATCATCGACGATCTCCTGCACGGCTACGGCGGGGGATATTTCCCGCCCATTCTCGGCAGCAAGAGCCGCCCGGCCGGGCCAATTCCGGAGGAGCCGTTCGATGCCGGCATGACGGTGGTGGTGCAGCCCAACGTGGTCACGCGCGACGGCAAGGCGGGGGTGCAGACCGGCGAGCTCTTGCTCATCACGGATGCCGGCGTCGAGCGGCTGCACTCATTCCCGCGCGGGTTTGCACGGGTGTGACGCTTCGCGTGCCTTTGATTCTCTCATCCTGAGGAGCGCCGGAACGGCGCGTCTCGAAGGATGAGGCGGTCAGCTCACTCCGCCGCCTGGGACTTGACGTTCCTCTTCGCCCAATAATCCGATGCCTGCTTCGACCGGGCCAGGGACTCGGCCGTCTCGAAGCCCGGCGCCATCGACGCATCGGTGCCGGCGAGAATCTGGTGATGCTCGATGCCGAGCGTGCGCAGCCAGCGCTGCTGCCCCATCGTCAGCGCGACGAAATAGCCGATCTCGACCAGTTCCGGCTCGCTGAAATGCTTGTGCAGGCGTGCCCAGAATTTGTCGTCGACCGGCAGATCCCAGGTGATCGCCTCGGCATAGGCGAGCGCTGCCTTCTGCCGCTCGTCGTAGCGGCTCGAACTCTCGAAATTGATGAGATCGCGGTAGTCATCCTCGACGATGCCTTGCTTTGCCGCCTTGATCGAGCGCTGGTTGCCGCAGAATTCGCATAGCACCGAGCGCGACACGTAAATGCGGCAAAGTTCCTTGATGCCGTGGTCGGCCACGCCGTTCTTGAACACGTCGCGCCAGGAATTGGCGAACGACCAGAACACCGCCGGCACGTGGGCGCGGATCGCCTGGCTTTCCGGCCGCGGCGTGCCTTCGCGGGCGCAGCGGTCGAACTCCGCCTGCATGGCCTTATCCTTGACGGTGGCGGGATCGACATAACTGATCCATGGCTTCGACATGCGTTCTCCAATTCCTCCTGCCGCCCTCGTAAGATAGGGCGGATACTCTTTATTCACCATGTTGCGCAAGCCTCTTCGGATGGTGCCGCAGGGCCACAGTGCGATCAACCGCGCTCGCGCGGAGTTGACCATGGTTTTAGCCGACAAGTCGCGACGGCAAAATCTCGTCGCGGGGCGGCGGCCAACAGGCGGCGAAAGTTTCTTAACCATCGTCACCTAGCCTGCCGATCGATGTGACGGCCACGGCATCGCCTGCTTTCGCCTCGGGGCGCGTAATCCGATGCTCGGCCGCCGGGGGAACATGCATGAAAGCGCGAGCTCTACGAGTCGTCGTCGCGACCGTCGCGTGCCTGTTATGGCTCAACGGCTGCGAGACCTCGACCCGGCTCGGCGACATGTTCCAGTCGACGGCGCAGACCGCTGCCTCGCAGGACGATCCCGGCAGCACCGGCAGCGTGCGGCCAAGCCCGCGCGAGGCAGCACCCACCGCCGCGGCGCGGGCATCGCCCGACCCCAATGACGATGTCAGCCTCGGCAAGAAGTACTTCCGCGCCGGGAATTTCAGTCTGGCCGAGCGGCACTTCCGCCGCGCCGTCGAGCTGCATCCGCGCGATATCGAATCCTGGATCGGGCTTGCCGCCTGCTACGACCGCCAGCGCCGCTTCGATCTCGCCGACCGCGCCTACGATCAGGCGACGAAGATCGCCGGATCCACGGCGGAAATCCTCAACAATCGCGGCTACTCCTATATGCTGCGCGGCGACCAGCGCCGCGCCCGCGAGATCCTGCTCGAGGCGCAGGCGCGGGACCCAAATAACGCCTACGTCAAAAACAATCTCGAACTGCTCGAGGCCAGCCTGCGCAAAAAGGCCGGGCAGCAGTAAGGGCCGCCAGACCTCTCCGTTCATTCCCGCCCCCTAGACTTCGCGCAGACAACATGCAACGTGGCGCGCGCCAGGGTACGTGCCATGTTCGAGAGCTTCCGCAAGTTTCTGTCCGAGGTGTCGGACGGCGACAAGCATCCCACCCACTTCGAGCATAACGACTACCGCCTCGCCGCGGCGGCGCTGCTCGTCCATGCCGCCGCCATCGACGGCGACGTCTCCGACGCCGAGCGCGGCAAGCTGCGCGTCCTGATCAAACAGCAATTCGAGCTCGACGAAGCGACGACCGACGAGCTCGTCGCCGAGGCGACCGAGGCCGAGAATGAATCGATCGATCTCTATCATTTCACCAGCGTGATTAATGGCTCGCTCAACGAGGAGGGGCGCCGCCGCGTGGTCGAAATGATGTGGGAGATCGCCTATGCCGACGGAGATGTCGACGAGTTCGAGCGGAATCTGATCTGGCGCGCCGCCGACCTACTCGGCATCTCCTCGCGCGACCGGATCGAGCTGGGCCATCGCGTGGCGAGCCGGCGGGGGACGCCGTGACGCAGGAGAAGCGCCCCATCGCGTTGATCACCGGCGCGTCGGCGGGGATCGGCGCGGCGCTGGCGCACGAATTTGCCGCCCACGGCCACGACCTTGTTCTGGTTGCACGGCGCGAGCAGGTCCTCGGCGCGCTGGCGGATGCCATCGCGGCGAAGGGCGCGACCCGGCCAACGGTTCTCGGCGCCGATCTCGCGCGCCCCGATGCCACACAGGCGATAGCCGCGGCGCTCGAGCAGCGCGGTCTCGAGCCGGACGTGGTCGTCAACAACGCAGGCTTCGGCCTGCTCGGCGCCGCCGATGAGCTCGACCGCGTGGAGCAGCTCGCCATGATCGATCTCAACGTGCGCGCGCTCACCGATCTCTCGCTCGCCTTCATCAACAGTCTCAAGCGCCGCAAGGGCGGCATCCTCAACGTCGCCTCGATCGCGGCCTTCATGCCCGGCCCCGGCATGGCGGTCTATTACGCCACGAAGGCCTACGTGCTCTCGTTCAGCGAGGCGCTGCATCGCGAGCTCAAACCGCAAGGCGTGCGGGTCACGGTGCTTTGCCCGGGGCCGGTGCCGACCGAGTTTCAGGCGCGCGCCGGCATGGGCGCTGATGCCTTGCCAGGGTTCCTCACGCGCTCCGCCGAGGAGGTGGCAAGAGATGGCTACCGCGGCCTGATGCAGGGCCGCCGCGTGGTGGTTCCGGGCGCGGCGAATCGTGCGGTGACGGCGGCGCTGCGCGTGACCCCGCATAGCCTCCTGCTCGAGCTCATCGCTCGCCAGCAGCGCCGGCGCTAGCGTCTCAGCTGGGTCAATCCGTGCAATATCCGTTCCGAATGAACGGAAGAGAGGATGCGGCCCAAATGGAATTGGTCCGAGCCGATGCGCGCCTGCATAGCGGCTGCGCGCGATGCACCTTGAAAAACCGAGTCGAGCGGGTATTGAAATCGGCGCCATGCTCCCGCCGATTCTGATCGTGCTGCACCAGGAAACCTCGACCCCTGGACGCATCGGTCATTCGCTGCGCCAGCGCGGCTATGCGCTCGACCTCCGCCGCCCGCGCTTGGGCGATCCCCTTCCCGACACGATGGCCGGCCACGCCGGAGCCATCATGTTCGGCGGTCCGATGAGCGCGAACGACACCACTGATTTCATTCGTCGCGAGATCGATTGGCTCGCCGTGCCGCTCAAGGAGAGGAAGCCGTTTCTCGGCATCTGCCTCGGCGCGCAGATGTTCGCGCATCATCTCGGCAGCCGCGTCTACCGGCACCCCGACGGTCACGCCGAGGTCGGCTACTACCCAATCCGCCCGACCGAGATCGGCCGCACGGTGTGCGATCCCTGGCCGGAGCAGGTCTATCAGTGGCATCGCGAAGGCTTCGACTTGCCGCTCGGCGCCGACTTGCTCGCTGAGGGCGATTCCTTCCCCGTGCAGGCCTTTCGCTACGGCGGCGCTGCCTTTGCGCTGCAATTTCATCCCGATGTCACCCACGCGATGATGTGCCGGTGGACCACGCGCGGCCACGAGCGCATGTTGTTGCCGAACGCCAAACCAAGGGGAGCGCATTTCGCCGATCGCGCGGTCTACGACCCCGCCGGCCGCGCCTGGCTGGCCGCCTTCCTCAATCATTGGCTGGGAAAGCCGGAGACGCCGCGGCAGCAGCACGCCTCGACCGGGTGATCAATCACGGGTTCATCTTTGTCGTCCCCGCGAAGGCGGGGATCTAAGACCACCGGTCGCCGGAATATGGGTCCCGCTCTCGCGGGGACGGCAGCGTATGTGAGTTGCGGGGGTGGTGGAGCCGAGGGGGGTCGAACCCCTGACCTCCTCATTGCGAACGAGGCGCTCTCCCAACTGAGCTACGGCCCCGCCAAAATGCCACCGCGCGGCGGGTGGCTGCGAGTGCGGGCCATTTAGGGCGCGCCCTTGAAGGAGTCAAGGATCGCAGCCCGTGCCGCACCGCGGCTTTGCGTTGACGCCGGCGCGGCAACGCGCTTATCAAACGTGTGGCGATTCGCCAGCATTCATGCGCCCGCCTACTCGGGGTTGAATTCCCATGAATCCCTTTATCTGGCTGATCCATACCCTGATCTGGCTGTACATCTACGTTCTCATCGCCGCGGCCGTGATGTCGTGGTTGCTCGCGTTCAACGTGATCAACAGCTACAACACCACCGTCCGCATGATCTGGGAGTTTCTCTACCGCGTGACGGAGCCCGCGTTGCGGCCGATCCGCGCCATTCTTCCTAATCTCGGCGGCATCGACATCTCGCCGGTGATTCTGATCGTCGGCCTTATGTTTCTCGATCAGCTCATCATTTGGCTCTACCTCTCGATCTTCGGCTGAGTGAACGACCCTCCCTGGCGCATCGAGGCGAACGGCCTCCTCGTCGTCATCCGGCTCACTCCCCGCGGTGGCTGCGACGCTATCGACGGCATCGCGCAACTCGCCGACGGACGTCGCGTAGTGAAGGTGCGCGTGCGCGCGGCCGCGAGTGAAGGCGAGGCCAACGCGGCGCTCGTGAAGCTGATCGCCAGAAGCCTCGGCGTGGCGGTGCGTGACGTCAGCCTCATCGCGGGCGCGACCGCGCGGCTCAAGCGGGTGAGAGTGAGCGGCGCCGGAGCGACGCTTGCCGCCACGCTGGAGAAAATCTGCGCGATAGGGTAATGCCCTCACGTTGCTGTCATCTTCAAAAGGACGCGGCGGCGGGCCATGAGCGCAAAAATCATCGACGGCAAGGCGATCGCCGCCGACTTGCGCGGCAAGGTCGCGGACGCCGTGCACCGCTTGGCGCGCGACCGCGGCATCACGCCGGGGCTCGCGGTCGTGCTGGTCGGCAACAATCCGGCGAGCGAAAGCTACGTCGCGAGCAAGATCAAGATGACCGCCGGCAGCGGGATGCGATCGTTCGATCACCGGCTGCCGAAGGAGACGAGCGAAGCGGAGCTCTTGGGGCTGATCGCGCGCCTCAACGCCGATGCCAACATCCACGGCATCCTGGTGCAGCTTCCTCTGCCCTCACAAATCGATCCGCACAAGATCATCGCCGCCGTCGATCCGGCAAAGGACGTTGACGGCTTCAATCCCGTCAACGCCGGCCGGCTGTCCGCGGGCTTGCCGGCGCTGGCGCCCTGCACGCCGGTCGGCTGCATCCTGCTCGCCAAGACGGTGCAGCCTTCGCTCGCCGGTCTCGAGGCGGTGGTGGTCGGCCGTTCCAACATCGTCGGCAAGCCGTTGGCGCAGCTTCTGCTCGCGGAAAACGCCACGGTGACAGTCGCGCATTCGAAGACGCGCGAGCTCCCCGCGGTCTGCCGGCGCGCCGACGTGTTATTTGCAGCAGTGGGGCGGCCGGAAATGGTGCGGCGCGATTGGGTCAAGCCCGGCGCCACCGTGATCGACGTCGGCGTCACCCGCGTGACGGGGACGGACGGTCAATCGCGCATCGTCGGCGACGTGGCGTTTGCCGAAGTCTCCGAGGTCGCCGGCGCGATCACGCCCGTGCCGGGCGGCGTCGGGCCCATGACCATCGCATGCCTGCTCGCCAACACGGTGCGCGCGGCCTGCACCATCGCCGGGTTGCGCGCACCGACGTTCGGACAGCAGCCGGCGGATGATCGGGAGTAGCGGCGGGGACGACGCGTCGGAGAAAATGGGCTACGCCGCGGAGAGGCCGAGAGTTCAGTGCGTCCAGGCGAAGGCGACTTTGTCGAGGGTGCGGGCGCCGAACCGCTCGGATGAGCGCGCCACCGCTTTCCCGCCGAGCGCACGGTAAAACCCAACCGCCTGCTCGTTATCCGAGAGCGCCCAGACCACCAGGCTGTTGAGCCCGCTCTGCACCAGATCGCGCCGGGCGGCGGAGAACAGCTTGCGGCCGAAGCCGAGCCCTTGGAATTCCGGCCGCAGATAGAGCTCGTAGACCTCGCCGTCGTAATAGAGGCTGCGCGCGCGATTGCGGCCGTAATTGGCGTAGCCAGCGACGCATTCGCCGAAAGCGAGCACGGTGATTCGGCTGCCCTTGCGCACCGCAGCGTCCCACCACACCGGGCCGCGGCGGTTGATCAGCTTGTCGAGCTCCGGCCCCGGAATGATCCCCTGATAAGCCCCCCGCCAGGCGTCGTCGTGCGTCGCCGCAATCGCCCGTGCATCGGACGGTTTGGCGCGGCGGACTTCGATCAGGGTCGTGCTCATGGCGTGATTGAAGCAAGCACTCCGCCGCGCTTCAAGAGTTATGTTCAATGCGGCATTAACAACGTCGCCGATTGATGTGGATTTGCCACACTGCGGCGCCGCGGAGCATCCGCGAACACGCAAAAAATCGAGACATGTTCGCCAACTAACGCAATGTTGCAGCGGCGACACGCATGGGTGATGAAATGTGCTCGCCCAGGGTCGAAACCGCTGGAATTGCGGGTTTACGGGGTGCCCGTGGGCCGTAAAGGCGCCGCCCGGCGAATCAATCCGGCTGAAAGCAGCGGGGCAAAGCGGCGGATAGATCGGCGTGAATGGCCTTGCATCACACGCGCTCCGCCTCCTTGCGCCGCTCATCCTTCCTGCGCTCATTGGGATCGAGCAGCTTCTTGCGCAGCCGGATCGCCTTCGGCGTGATCTCGACCAGTTCGTCCTCGCCGATATAGGCGAGCGCCTTCTCCAGCGTCATCTGCATCGGCGGAACCAGTCGCACCGCTTCGTCCTTGGCATGGGTGCGGATGTTGGTGAGCTTCTTGCCCTTGAGCACGTTGACCTCGAGATCGTTGCCGCGCGTGTGCTCGCCCACGATCATGCCGCGATAAACCTTCCAGCCCGGCTCGATCATCATCGGGCCGCGGTCCTCCAAGTTCCACAGCGCGTAGGCCACCGCCTCGCCTTGATCGTTGGAGATCAGCACGCCGTTGCGGCGGCCGGTGATCTCGCCGCGATAGGCGCCGTAGCCGTGGAACAGCCGGTTCATGACGGCGGTCCCGCGGGTGTCGGCAAGCAGCTCGCCGTGATAGCCTATCAGGCCGCGCGTCGGCGCGTAAAAAATCAGGCGCACGCGCCCGCCGCCCGAAGGGCGCATCTCGATCAACTCGGCTTTGCGTTCGGCAAGCTTCTGCACGACGATGCCGGAATGCGCTTGGTCGACATCGATGACGACCTCTTCGATCGGCTCGCGCAGCTCGTCGTCGTCGCCGCGCTCGAGCAGCACTTGCGGTCGCGAGACCGATAGCTCGAAGCCTTCGCGCCGCATGGTCTCGATGAGAATGCCGAGCTGCAATTCGCCGCGGCCGGCGACCTCCATGGCGTCCTTCTCGGTCGATTCGCTCACCCTGAGCGCCACATTGCCCTCGGCTTCACGCAGCAGCCTTTCGCGAATGACCCGGCTTTGCACCTTGTCGCCCTCGGTGCCGGCGAGCGGAGAATCGTTGATGCGGAAAGTCATCGCCAAGGTCGGCGGATCGATCGGCTGTGCGGGAAGCGGCGTCGTCACCTCCGGGGCGCAGATCGTGTGCGACACGGTCGCCTCGGGCAGGCCGGCGATCGCGACGATGTCGCCCGCCGATCCCTCCTCCACGCCGGTGCGCTCGAGGCCGCGGAAGGCGAGCACCTTGGTCACCCGGCCGTGCTCGATCAGCTTGCCGTTGCGGTCGAGCACCTTGACGTTTTGATTGGGCCCAACCGTGCCCGAGGTGATGCGTCCGGTGACGATGCGGCCGAGATAGGGATTTGCCTCGAGGATGGTGCCGAGCATGCGGAAAGGTCCTTCCTCGATGACCGGTTCGGCGACATGCCGGATCACAAGGTCGAACAGCGGCGCCATGCCTTGGTTCTTCGGACCGTCAGGCGCGGCGGCCATCCAGCCTTCCCTCGACGAGCCGTAGAGGATGGGAAAATCGAGCTGCTGCTCGCTTGCGTCGAGCGCGGCGAACAGGTCGAACACTTCGTTCACCACCGCCAAGGGCCGCGCGTCCGGTCGATCGACCTTGTTGATCACGACGATCGGCTTGAGCCCGACCTTGAGCGCCTTCGACACGACGAATTTGGTCTGCGGCAGCGGGCCCTCGGCGGCGTCCACCAGGACCAAGGCGCCGTCCACCATGTTGAGGATGCGCTCGACTTCGCCGCCGAAATCGGCGTGGCCGGGCGTGTCGACGATGTTGATGCGGGTGTCGTGCCAAAGGATCGAGGTAACCTTAGCCAGAATGGTGATGCCGCGCTCGCGCTCGAGGTCATTGGAATCGAGCGCGCGCTCGGCCAAGCGCTGGTTCTCGCGCACGGCGCCCGACTGCTGCAGCAGCCGGTCGACCAAGGTGGTCTTGCCATGGTCGACATGGGCGATGATCGCCACGTTGCGGAGCTGCATCGTCTTCATGAAAAACCGATCGCGGGCCTCGAAGGGCCCGCTGTTGCCGGGAATATAGTCATGCCGCCCGACCGCGCAATGTGCGATTGGTTGGCGACATCCCCGAACGTTTCTCGGTCCTCGCCCCCTTGCGTCCCCGTACGGGGAAGGCGACCATGGTGGGGGAGAGGGGAGGGCCCGTGCGCTCATCGGTCCCAGTCAACCACCGGCGCCGGATATTGTGCGTTTTCCCGCGCTATACACCGGCGTTCGGCACCTTCAATCACGCCTATCGGCTGATGAAGGGCGTGCGCGCGTTCATGCCGCCGCAGGGCCTGTTGCTTATTGCGGCTTACATGCCGCAGGAGTGGCAGGTCCGTTTCATCGACGAGAACATCCGCAAGGCGACCGATCGCGATTTCGCCTGGGCCGATGCGATCGTGGTGAGCGGCATGCACGTGCAAGCGCCGCAAATCCATGACATCACCGCGCGCGCCCATGCGGCCGGCAAGGTGGTGATGCTGGGCGGGCCGTCGGCGTCGGCCTCGCCGGAAATGTATCCCGACGTCGATTACCTGCACATCGGTGAAATGGGAGATGCCACCGATGAGCTCATCGCGCGGCTCGACGCGAGCATCGTGCGTCCGGCCGCGCAGCTGCGCTTGGAAACCAAGGATCGGCTTCCGCTGCACGATTTTCCCATTCCGGCCTACGACCTCATCCCGCTGAAAAATTACCTGATGCTGACGTTGCAGTTCTCGAGCGGGTGTCCCTATCTCTGCGAATTCTGCGACATTCCCAATCTCTACGGCCGCCAGCCGCGGCTCAAGACGCCGGCCCAGATCACCGCCGAGCTCGATGCCATGCGCAAGCAGAAGGGCCATCCGCCGGTCGTCTATTTCGTCGACGATAATTTCATCGGCAATCGCAAGGCCGCCAAAGACATGCTGCCGCACCTCCTCGCGTGGCAACGGCAGCACGCCTATCCCCTGAATTTCGCCTGCGAGGCCACGCTCAACATCGCCAAGCAGCCGGACATCCTCAGGCTCATGCGGGAATGTTCGTTCCTCGGCATATTCGTCGGTATTGAGACACCGGAGGCCGATGCGCTCAAGGCGATGCGCAAGAACCAGAACGTCGCCGTGCCGATGATGGAGTCGATCAAGACGCTCAACGACTACGGCTTGGAGGTCACGTCCGGCATCATCCTCGGGCTCGACACCGATTCCGACGACACCGAGTCGCGCCTCAAGGAGTTCATCGACATCTCGCAGATTCCGATGCTGACCATCAATCTATTGCAGGCGCTGCCGAAGACGCCGCTGTGGGATCGGCTCAAGGCGGCAGACCGGCTCGATGACGATCCGGGTCGCGAAAGCAACGTGCGCTTCCTGCGGCCATACGACGAGGTGGTGTCGATGTGGCGCCGCTGCATCGCCTATGCCAACGATCCGGAGCGGCTGTTCGCGCGCTTCTATCATCAAGTCGACTCCACTTACGTCAACCGGATGATTACGCCCGCGCGCGGCAAGTTGAACTGGGGAAATCTGTCGGGCGCCGTGGTGCTCGCATTCCGCGTCATGCTGCACATCGGGCTTCTCTCAGATTACCGCAAACCGTTCTGGCGCGCCGCGCGGCACGCGTTGCGCCGCGGGCAGATCGACGCCGTGCTCGGCATGGGCTTCATCGCCCATCATCTCATCCAGTTCACGCGCGAGGCGCTGCGCGGCGAGCAGAACGCGTCCTACTACTCGACCAAGCCGCGCGCGGCAGCGGCAGCAGCCGCGCCTGAGTTGGCGCTGGGGAAGTCGGCGTAGCCTGTCGCTTTCTCTTCCCGCTCATTCCCGCCCCCGCTTTCGCGGGGACGAGCGGACATCGCAGAACCGCGCGCGTGCGCTTGCCCGCGAAGATCACCCCAGCTTTGGCTCGAGCGTGGTCGACCACAGCGCGCGATCGTCCCAGTCCTTCAGCGTCACGGTCATGACTTGCGTCGCGCCATCGATCGCGACGTGACCGAAAAACTGCAGGCCGTCGCTCGGCGGCTGGTTCGGCGCGCTCGGCGCCTTCACGTACTTGATCTGCGGTCCGAACGTGTTGTCGAGCGCATTTTGCGGGAAGCTTCCGGCGTGGATCGGGCCCGAGACGAATTCCCAGAACGGCTCGAAATCCTGGAATACCGCTTTGTTGGGATCGTAATAATGCGCGGCGGTGTAGTGCACGTCGGCGGTGAGCCATAGCGTATTGCGCACGCCCGCCCGTTTGATGAAGGAAAGGATGTCGACGATCTCGAGCTCGCGGCCGCGTGGGGGCCCGTCGCCCTGGGCGATTGCTTCGACCCCCCATTTGCGATCGACGTCGTAAACGACGATGAGACCGATCGGCATATCGGCGGCAATGACCTTCCAGGTCGCCTGCGAGTTCAAGAGTTCGCGCTTGAGCCAGGCGACTTGCGTGGGGCCGAGGAAATAGGCGGCCGGCCCATAGCTCTCCTCCAGGCCTTCCCCGTTGGGTCCGCGATAGCTGCGCATGTCGAGCATGAACACGTCGAGCAGCGGCCCGTAGGAAATCCTGCGATAGATGCGTCCCGGCTCCGCCTGCGTGAAGCGCAACGGCATATATTCATGAAACGCGCGGCTGGCGCGCGCCGCCAGGATCAATGCGTTCTGCTCGACGTATTTCTTGCGCTGATGCTCGGCGCGGGTCAGCGGCTCGCCCGGCCACCAATTGTTGCTCACCTCGTGATCGTCCCATTGTGCGAAGATGGGGACTTCGGCGTTGAAGGCACGTACGTTGTTGTCGAGCAGATTGTATTTGTAGTTGCCGCGGAACTCGGCCAGCGTCTCCGCCGGCTTCGCCTTTTCCTCAAGCACAATGTTTTTCCAGATCTCGCCGTTCGGCATTTTCTGTTCGGCGAGGATCGGGCCGTCGGCGTAGATGGTGTCGCCGTTGTGAATGAAGAAATCCGGGCGGTTGCGCAGCATGGTGGCGTAGGCGCGCATGCCGCCGCGCGCTTCGTCGATGCCCCAGCCTTGGCCGGCGGTGTCGCCCGACCACACGAACGAGATCGAGCGCCGGTCGCCCGGCGCGGTGCGAAAGCGGCCGGTCATCGGCTCGCCGACGATCGTCGGCGAGGCAAGGTCCTGGAAGCGGATGCGGTAGAAGATGTCCTGCCCCGCGGGCAGGCCCTCGATCAGCGCCTTGGCGGTGAAATCGGACTCGGGCAACGCGTCGACGAAGACCGCGCGCTCGATAGTCTTGAAGCTGTCCGATGTTGCGACCTCGGCCAACATGCGCGCGGGGCGGTCGGCGCGCGCCCAGATCACGGCGGAATCGGCGGAAACGTCGCCGGACTGGAGGCCGTGGGTGATGAGCGGGCGGTCGGCGGCACGGCTCAGATAAGGTCTGCCGATGCCGCCGATGGCGGAGATTGCGGTCGACGCGGCGGCTGTGGCGAGAAGCCGCCGCCGCGATACGGGGATGCGCACCGTCATGGAAAGTCTCCGCTGGTGAGAGCGCCAAGCTGCTGGCCAATTCTCACAGAATGCGGACTGCTATACGACACGTTTGTGACAGTGGAAAACAACGCATCGCCGGTTGGCGTGAATTAGGCGAAAGGTCTCAGAACTCAGCTATCTCGCCTGTTGCACCTCCAGGGCGCGAGTGAGCTCCGCGTCACATGCCTTCCGCGGCATGTCCCCGAGCATCGTCGACAACGCGCTGGTTAATGTCTCATGCCTGAACTTGAAGCCGCTACCCAGCGCTTTGTCCGGCAACACCCGCTGTCCCCGCAGCAGCAGTTCATCAGCAAGGTCGCCGGCGAGGCGATGCAGCACAGAGGCGGGTATTCTCAGCCGCGCAGGCCGATGCAGAGCGCGCCCAAGCGCGCGTGCGAAGTCCGCATTCCGTACCGGAACCGGCGCCGTCCCATTTACTGCACCATTGAGCTCGGGGGTCGCAACGATGTGCGCGATCAACCGGATGAGATCGTCACGCCCGATCCACGAGATCCATTGCTCACCGCTGCCGATGGGTCCGCCGAGGCCAAATTCGAATGGCGCAAGCAGATTGCTGAGCATTCCGGCTTCGGTGCCAAGCACGATTCCGATACGTAGCCGAACGACACGCACTCCGAACTTCTCGGCTTTTCTCGCCGCGCATTCGCATGCCTCGCAGACGCGGTGGCCGAAGCCGCGCTTGCCGCCGTCGAACTCGGTCAGCGATTCGTCGCCCCATGTGCCGTACCATCCGATCGCCGAGCCACTGATCATCACCGCGGGGCGGCGCTGCAGGCGCGCGATCAGACGCATGACATCGCGCGTCATGCGTAACCGCGAGGAGAGGATCCGGCGGCGCTTGGCCCGCGTCCATAGGCCGTTGGCAACAGGCTCACCCGCGAAATTGATGATCGTGTCGATTGCGGCGTCGTTGGCGATTTGGTCGAGGCGGGTGACGAGCCGGAACGGCGGCTGCAGCGTCGCGGCCTTGGCAGGATTGCGCGCCAGTACGATGACGTCATGGCCCGCGGACGCCAGTGCCTCAGTGAGCCTGCGGCCGATGAAGCCGGTGGCGCCAGTGATCAGCACGGATTGTCGGCTCGGCAGCGCTCTGACCAGATCTGCCGCGTTGCCAAGGACAAGCCGCCGCATCCGGCGCGCGGCGAAATAATCGCGCAAGCCGAACACAATCACCCCTGCTGCCGCCAGCGGGGCCAACACGCTGGCGATACCGTACCAAACCGGAACAACTGCGCTCGGTTGCTTTGCCCAGCCAACCAGAATGGGAAGGAGCAGCGCGAGGATGGCGCCGTAATTGATTGCGAGCAGCGTGTGCGTGACGCGCTCGCTCGCCGGCAGCCTTCGGCTTAAATCCTCCTCGACAAAGTCGATAAGCGTAATGACGACTTCCGCTGCTAACACGGCGATGATCAGGATTGCCCAGAAGCCCCTGAGCTCGAACAAGCCCAGCGCGGGGAAGAGTACGGCATAGGCGAGGTTGCGTGCACCGTGGAGCTTGAGCTCGCGACGCTGCGAGCTGCGCCAGGCGAGACGCTCCATTATTTCGTGATGATAGACGATGTCGAAGAGGCCGAGCGCCAGCTGAACGACGATCAGGGTCCAAAGCAGCGGAGAGGTCATGACGCGATCTCCCGGAATATGGCCATCAGCCGCAGGAGCAGCCCAAAACGCGGATGAAAGATCTGGAGGATGAAGCTGAATTTCCCGTCGGGAAGCTCGGCATGAGTGACATAGAGCGTGCCGGGAGTAAGCCAGTCCGGCAGGAACAAGCGCCGACCGAATGCCTCGAGGAAATAGTTCTTGCTGCGGAACACCAATGCGCCTTCGCGAGCATAGACCTCTAGAGTCATGCCGATTCCCCAGCCGACATATTCTTCGAGGCCGGTCGGACCGGAAAAGCGCTTGGATGAATGGATGATCTGCGGAAAGCCCTTTCGGCGCGCATAGAGGCGCGTCCAGATCTGGCCGCTGGTGGCCATATCCTCCGTCACCGTCACCACGCTCGCGACATGCACGACTGGCACGCGGATCCTTCGGCCCGGAGTGTCCCGCGTCAGTGGTAAAGGACCGCCGATGAAACGCGCGGCCTGCGCAAGGCACCAGCCCGCTCTGCTCATCCGCGATTCCAGGATTTCGCCGGCGTAGACGATGGTCTGTCCGCCGGCGAGCCGCTTGCTGAACCGGCGGCGGATCGCGAGCGGGAGTGAGGCCCAATCCTCTTCCGTCATCAGCGCTCGGAAGCGGAGATCGCCTAATTCGACTCTCGGTTCAGGTTTTGGCGCAGGCCTCGGTTCGGTTTCCGGGCTTCGGAGGACTTCTGCGACGACTGCCGGCGCGCGCATGGCGGCGCCTCCTACGTGACTATTTCCGTTTGTTGAACGGTATGAGGCTGACGATGCGGGTGCCGAGACGGATGAGCGCGGCAAGCTTTGGTTTCGGCACCGTGAGCATCTGCGTGTACCAACGATCCAGCATTTCCACGAAGCCCAGCATGTCGTCGAGCCGCTTGCGGACGACGGCGTGCAGCTTGGGATCACGTTCGGCGTCAGCCACGCAAGCCTTGAGCGTCTCGATGGCGGGGTCGATCTCGCGCTCCTTACGGATCGCCGCGATCCGCATGGCAATTTCCCAGACGTCGGTTTCGGCTTCGAAATGCTCGCGCCGATCACCCTTGACGGGCACACGCCGGATCAGATTCCACGCCGCCAACTGCCTGATCGAGGTGGAGACATTCGATCGCGCGAGCCCGAGCACCGCCGCGATCTCTTCGGCCGTACGCGGCCGTTCCGAGAGATAAAGCAATGCATGGATCTGGCTGATCGAGCGATTGACGCCCCACTGCCCGCCCATGTCGCCCCAATGCAGCACGAAGCGTTCGATTGCGGTCGGAAGTTTTTCTGTTTTTTCTATAGTTTCTGTCATAACAGAAATATCGCAAACGGCAGAAACAAAGTCAAGTTGCCTGGAGATAAAGGGAGGGCGCTACGAGAAACTCTTTGGATTGCAATGGGTTACGCTATGGCAGTCTGATCGGCTGCCATTCGGTACTCACCCGCTCAGAGATGGTCACGCCCCGGTTGGCCGCGTCCACGGCCCCAGCCGCACGCCCTTCGGCAAGGCTTCATGCAGCATCAGCATCTCGCCGACCGTTTCCGAGGTGACGAGACCGACGAGACGTCCGCTGCCGTCGACCACGGCGACGGCGGGAGCGGATTTTTCCTGCAGCATGCGGAATGCCTCGTCGAGGCAGCGGCGGTGGCCGATGGTCGGTACCGGGGTGCTCATTGCGTCGGCGACGCGGGCATTGGGACCGAGCTGCTTGAGCGCGCGAATGAGATCCCCGCGCCCGAGCAGACCGACCGGCTTGCCCGCCGCGTCCACTACGGGGAATTCGCTCTGGCTCGTGCGCAGCAGCGTCTGCACCGCGTCCTCCACGTGGGCCTCGGGCGTGAGCGTGGCGAATTGGGTCATCATCGCCGCGCTCGTAGGAACGCCGCGCGACATCGCACGGATCGCGACGAGATGGGCTTCCGAAGAGGCTGCAAGATAGACGAAGATGGCGATGAAGATCAGGAGCGGATTGAAGAACAGGCCGATGAAGCCGAGCGCAAAGGCGACGCCTTGGCCGATGAATGCGGCGATTTCGGTGGCGCGCACAAAGCCCATGCGCGTGGCGAGAAGGGCGCGCAATACCCGGCCGCCATCCATGGGAAAGGCCGGGATCAAGTTGAAGATGGCGAGGAACAGGTTCACGGCCGCGAGCCGGTCGATCATGGAAGTGTGCGGACTTTCGACCGCGTAGAGATCGCCCGCGTTCACCCGCGCGCCGGCCAGCATGATCAGGGCAACGGCGATCACGACGTTCACCAGCGGCCCCGCGACGGCGACCAGGAACTCCTCGTAGGGCTCTTCGGGAATGCGCTCGAGACGGGCGACGCCGCCGATCGGCAGCAAGATCACGTCGGGGGTCGACACGCCAAAGGCGCGGGCCGTGAAGATGTGGCCGAATTCGTGCGCCACCACGCAGGCGAACAGGAGCACCAGGAAGGCAAGGCTTTGCCAGGCCGTCTCCGGGCCACCCGCCACCCAGCTGGCGGCGAAGATCCAGCCGAGAAACAACAGGAACGTGACGTGGACGCGAACTGCCGTTCCGGCAATCCTGCCGATATTGAGCGACCAGGACATCGGGGCCTCCAGGGAAAATCCAAGGCGGCGTCATGGGGTCCGGCCGATCACTCGAGGCGGAAGATCAACTGGCCGGCTCTCGGCTAAATAGGTAAGCGCCCGGGGCGCCTTTGCGAGTGGCTGGCGAGGTGCCATTCGTGGCACAATCGCAGCAATCACGAGGTGCTGACCATGGCAGCGAAACTCACCGGTAGTGCGCGCCAGAGCGCGCTTGCCAAGCTTGATGGCTGGAGCGAGGTCAAAGGCCGCGATGCCATCACCCGACAATTCATGTTCAAGGACTTCAACGAGGCGTTCGGCTTCATGGCACGCGCGGCGCTGATCGCGGAAAAGCTCGATCATCATCCGGAATGGTTCAACGTCTACAACAAGGTCGAGGTGACGCTGGCGACCCACGATGCCGGCGGCGTGACCGAGCGGGACATGAAGCTTGCTGAGGCCATGGATCGTCTGGCCAAGGCGTCGCATTGAGGTTCGATGATGATGCCGTTCGGGTATGCCGCAGGATGGGGGCAAGACGAATTCGTGCGCGGCGCGCGCGAGGCGGAGCGCGTGCGACGCGAATTCTGGCGGAAGGCGCGGCGGGTGGCTGCAGGCTTGCCCTTCGCCGAAGACCTGCTCGCCGCCTATTACTGCGCCTTCGATCGCGCGACGCCGGTGCAGGCGAAGGCGGCGCTGGTCGGCGCGCTCGCCTATTTCGTGCTGCCCGTCGATGCGATGCCTGATGTCCTGCCGTTCGTCGGCTTCACCGACGATGCGGCGGTGCTGCTCACGGCGTTGCGCATGGTCGGAGCGCACATGCGTCCGGAGCATCGCGACGCCGCGCGCGCTGCGCTCGCGCGGATGAAGGCGAGCATGTAAGCTTACGTGCTGGGATCTTGGCCGGGCTTATCAACGGCCGCTCGGGAATGAGCGGATCATGGCGAAGGCCGTGGGGCGGCCTCGCTCGTCTGCGTAAGCACGTCACACTTGCACCACCAGCTTGCCCATCACCTCGCGGTTGGCGAGCGCCTTGAGCGCCGCCGGTGTCTCGGCCAGCGGATAGATCTTCTGGACGTGGCACGACAGCTTGCCCTCGGCACACCAGCGGGCGAGCGTTTCGATCGCGGCTTTATACTCCTTCGTCTCGTGGCGAACCCATGCTCCCCAGAACACGCCGAGCACGGCGCAGCATTTGAGCAGCACGAGGTTGAGCGGCAGTTTCGGAATCTCGCCCGCGGCAAAGCCGACGACGAGATGACGCCCTTCCCAGGCGAGCGAGCGCAGCGCCGGCTCGCTGTAGCGGCCGCCGACCGGATCGAAAACGACGTCGATGCCGTGCTCGCCGCCGAGCCGCTTGAGTGCGGCACGCAAGTCCTCTCGCTCGTAGTTCACCGCCTCGTGCGCACCGTGGGCGCGGACAAAGGCGAGCTTGTCGTCGGTGGAGGCGCAGGCGATCACGCGCGCGCCCATGACTTTGCCGATCTCGACGGTCGCGAGACCGACGCCGCCCGAGGCCCCGAGCACGGCCAATGTCTCTCCCGGTCGCATCAGCGCGCGGTATTTGAGCGCATAATAGGCAGTGCCGTAGGTGATGGTCAGCGCCGCGGCGCGCTCGAAATCGAGATCGGCGGGAAGCTTGATGATATTGTCGGCGGCGACCGCGGTGCGTTCGCGCGCGGCATTGAAATTGGTATAGCCCATGACGCGGTCGCCGGGCTTGAACTCAGTGACACCCGCTCCGACGCTTTCGACCACGCCTGCGAATTCGCCGCCGGGCGAGAAAGGAAACGGCGGTTTGGTCTGATACTTCCCGGAAATGATCAGCGTGTCGAAGAAGTTCAGGCCCACGGCCGCCACTCTGGCCACGACCTCACCCGCCCCGGCGACGGGATCGGGGATATCGGCGAGCACGAGGTCGTCGGGAGTTCCGAAGCGCTGGCAGAGAACGGCTTTCATCAGGCGCACGCCACTCGAACTGGTCTCGGCAGGCTCATAGCATGCGGGGCGGTCATTGAAGGATAAAGGACTGGGATAATACTTGCGTCGCCTGCGGTTTAACGCCCGGCCGGCCGCGGAGCTCGATTCGCCTTCACATTGCCGAATTCCGCAAGCAGTTCATGTTCTTCGGATTTCCTGGCTTGGGCATGCTGCAGCTGTCAGGGGAGATGGGCCGATGATCGCGATTAGATCTGCCACGACCGCATTGATGTTGGCCACCTCGCTGGCCTCCGTCGCCGTTGCCCAGCAGCAGCCGCCGAAACCGGCCGCCCCGGCCGCGCCGGCACCGGCCAAGCCAACCACCACGGCGCAGCCGGCAAAACCGGCTCCGGCCCCGTCCAAACCGGCCGCGGCCGCCTCGGCGGATGCGCAGCCCACCCTCCTCGGGCAGTACGGCGATTGGGGCGCCTATACCGCTTCGCCCGGCGGCAATAAGGTCTGCTTTGCGCTCGCGAAGCCGAAAAGCACGAAATTGGAACCCGCCGGACGCCCCCGCGATCAGTCCTATATTTTCGTCTCCACCCGTCCCACCGAGAAGGTGAAGAACGAAGTGTCGGTGATCATCGGCTATCCGTTCAAAGCGAGTTCCGACGCCACCGCTGAGATCGGAACCGCCAAGTTTGCGATGTATACGGAAAAAGACGGCGCCTGGATCAAGAACGTCGCCGAGGAGGCGCGCATGGTCGACGCCATGCGCAAGGGTGCCGACTTGACGGTGAAGGGTACCTCGGGCCGCGGCACGCAATCGACCGACCAATATTCGCTCAAAGGTCTCGCGCAGGCGCTCGATAAGGTCGAGCAGGAGTGCAAGTAGCGCCGCTGCGGCTCAGGCGGGAACCCCCCGCAAAATCAAAAATTTATCCGGAACTTATGCCGCTCGATGCCCGTTATCGGGCAAAGCCCTCGTTCCAGGGGTTGGCGTTAATGGTCAGCGGTGCATACCTGCGGCGGCAGGCTGAAGTTCTGATTGCAATGTCCCGAGCCACATTCGATCTCACGATCGCCGGCCGGTTGCGGCGAATGGCAGCGGAACTTCAGGACAAGGCGGCCGAGCAGGACGAGATGGCGTTTCCCGAATCGGCGGTGACGAAGTTCAAGCGGTCGGCGCGGATGTAGCGTCTGTGCCTACACCGCATGGCGGCTTGACGGTCAGCGAAGCTTTCTCCGAACTGCTGCCCAGGACCTGCCGGGCAGCTCCTCGGTCATCACAATCTGCGTCGTCCAGCGGGGGACGGATTGCACCCTCTCGCCGTCCATGTCGAAATGGCAGCGGGAGAGGTGCGCGCATGATCCGGGTCGGCATCGGCGGCTGGGTGTTCGAGCCGTGGCGCGGCGAGTTCTATCCCAAGGGACTGCCGCAGGTGCGCGAGCTCGAGCACGCCAGCCGCAAGCTCACCAGCATCGAGATCAACAGCACCTTCTACCGCACCCAGAAGCCCGACAGCTTTCGCAAATGGGCGGCGGAGACGCCGGACGATTTCGTGTTCTCGCTCAAAGGTCCGCAATTCGCGACCAACCGCCGCGTGCTGGCCGAGGCCGGTTCCTCGATCGAGCGTTTTTTCGCGAGCGGCGTACTCGAGCTGAAATCCAAGCTCGGTCCGGTGCTGTGGCAGATGGCGCCGACCAAGAAGTTCGATCCGGTGGACTTCGCGGCTTTTCTCGCGCTGTTGCCGGCGAGCCTCGACGGTCGGGCGATCCATCATGCAGTCGAGGTGCGGCATGCGAGCTTCCTCGTGCCGGCGTTTATCGAATTGCTGCGCAAGTTCTCAGTGGCGGTGGTCGTCGTCGAGTCCGACAAGCATCCGCTGATTGCGGATGTCACCGGGGATTTCGTCTATGCCCGCTTGCAGCGCACCTCGGAAAAGGAGAAGGCCGGCTATCCGCCGCGCGGGCTCGATCTGTGGGCCAAGCGTGCGCGCAGTTGGGCCGCGGGTGGCGCGCCGGATGATCTGGCCACCATCTCGGCGCCGACAGCTGCACGCGGCGGGCGCGATGTCTTTATTTATATGATTTCGGGGGCGAAAGTGCGCGCCCCCACCGCGGCGGTGGCGCTGATCGAGCGATTGAAGGCGAAATGACCGCGCGTGCTTTGCGCGACCGGCAAGCTATCGGGATCGGCCGCGACACCCCATCTATGCTAAAAGCCGTTACGACGATGATTGTACGATGACCGAACCGCTGCAAACCACGTCTGTTCCCTCGACGATGCCCTCGGCGGCTCCCGCGGGTTTCGTGGAAAAGACGCCGCTCGAGCGCTATCTGCCGCCGGCGAAGCCTTCGCTCGTGGGATTGTCGCGCGCGCAGCTGGCCGATGCGCTTGCGACCATCGGCGTGCCGCCGGCGCAACGCAAGATGCGCGTGCAGCAGATCTGGCATTGGCTCTACGTGCGCGGCGCCCGCGACTTCGATGCGATGACCAGCGTGTCGAAGGAGCTGCGCGCGGCGCTCGCGGTACATTTCACGTTGGCGCGTCCCGAGGTGGTGGCGGAACAAACCTCGACCGACGGTACGCGCAAATGGCTCCTGCGCTTGCCCGGCGAGCATTCGCTGGAGCGGCCGCACGAGATCGAATGCGTCTATATTCCCGAGGCCGACCGCGGCACGCTTTGCCTCTCGAGCCAAGTCGGGTGCACGCTGACCTGCTCCTTCTGCCACACCGGCACGCAACGGCTCGTGCGCAACCTCACGGCCGGCGAGATCGTGGGACAGGTCATGGTGGCGCGCGATCGCCTTAACGATTGGGTGGGAGCGGCACATGCGCGCGGCAGCGCGTCCTCGCCCGCCGGCGGGGAAGAGAAGAACCGCCTCGTCTCCAACATCGTCATGATGGGCATGGGCGAGCCGCTCTACAATTTCGAGGCGGTGCGCGACGCGCTGTTGATCGCGGCGGACGGTGAAGGCATCGCCATCTCCAAACGCCGCATCACGCTCTCGACCTCGGGCGTCGTGCCGAACATCGCGCGCGCGGGCGCCGAGATCGGCTGCATGCTTGCGGTGTCGCTGCATGCGGTGCGCGATGAGCTGCGCAACGAACTCGTTCCGCTCAACCGCAAATATCCGATCGAGCAGCTGCTCGAGGCGTGCCGCAATTATCCCGGCCTTTCCAATGCGCGCCGCATCACCTTCGAATACGTCATGCTCAAGGACGTCAACGACTCGCTCGCCGATGCCAAGGCCCTGGTCAAGTTGCTCGCGGGAATTCCCGCGAAGATCAACCTCATCCCGTTCAATCCGTGGCCGGGCACCAGATACGAATGCTCGGATTGGGAGCGGATCGAGAAATTCTCGGAAATCATCTTCAACGCTGGCTATGCCTCGCCGGTGCGTACGCCGCGCGGGCGCGACATTCTCGCGGCTTGCGGCCAGCTCAAGAGCGCAAGCGAAAAGCTCTCCGCGCGCGAACGCCTGGCGCTGCGCGCCATGACGATGACCGACTGAGATGGACAGCCTCGGCCGGCTGCTGTTGCGCTTTGTCCTGGTGCCGCTCGGTTATTTCGTCGCGGTGGTGGTAGCGACGCTGGTGATCGTGTTCGGCTCCTGGAGGCTGGGCCAGGCCGCCGCTCATCCCGATACGCAGGCTTTCGCGATCTTCGGCTTCGTATTCGCGGCGCCGGTGCTGCTGGTGATGCTGCTCTCCCTGATGTGGCTTCCCGCCGCCATCGGGATTCTCATTTCCGAGACTTTCGCCATCCGCTCGTTCCTCTTCCATGCAGGCAATGGCGCGGTCTCAGCCCTGATCGGCTGGAACCTGTTCGGCTATATCGACGATACAGGCATTCCACTCAACGAGCCGCTTGCCGTGATCGCCGCCGGCCTTGCCGGCGGACTTGCCTATTGGGCGATCGCCGGGTTTAGCGCGGGCTTCTGGAAGCCGGTATTTCGCCGCCCCGCCGGCGCGGCGTTGCCGGCGGCCTCACATCCGCCGGAAATTCGTTAGGAAATCCGCCCTAGGATGTGGCGCGCAGGCCAACTGTGGCGCGCCCATTTGCAGGGGATCATGGAAGCGATCACCAAGACCGATGTCCGTATGAAGCGCAGCGGCGTTGGCCGCATCGCGTTGTTGATCGCGGTCGGCGCCATCCTCGCTGGTTGCGACAGGTGCGGCAATTTCACACTGCTGCAGGGCCAAGCCGACATCGAGGTTTGCCGCCAGCAGGCGCCGCCACCGCAGTAGCCAGTCCTGAAGCACTCCTTCCGTTTGTTGCGCGATCGATGCCCCCCACGGGGCAAGGACACCATGTCCCTTTGAACTCGCGTGGCGCCTCGGCTAGACACGCGTGGGGGATCAACCGCATGAACCGAACCGGCCTCGTGATCGCGCTTGCTGTCGCCGCTGTGGTTGGGCTCGTCTTCGCGATCTGGCCGGACCTCGATCTCAAGCTCGCCGCGTTGTTCTTCGACCCCGCGCGCGCAGGATTTTGGCGGGCGTATGATCCGCTCTATCTGCGCGCGCGCGACGTCGCCGTTTGGCTGGTTGCGCTCGTGGCCGCGCCGGCAGGGATCGCGCTCGCGCTCAAGTTCATCTGGCCGCGCCGGCCGCTCATCATTCCCGGCCGGGCGATCGTGCTGATGTTGGTGACGCTCGCGCTCGCGCCCGGCGTGGTCGCCAATCTCGTGTTCAAGGAACATTGGGGCCGGCCGCGCCCGATCGACGTGACCGAGTTCGGCGGCGACGAGCATTTCCGCCCCTGGTGGGATCCGCGCGGCGATTGCCCGAAGAATTGCTCCTTCGTGGCGGGCGAGCCTTCCGGCGCGTTCTGGACAATGGCGGGCGCGGCGGTCGTGCCGCCGCAGTGGCGCGTGCTCGCCTATGGCACGGCGGTCGCCTTCGGTGCCGCCGTCGGAGTCCTCCGCATGGCGGCCGGCGCGCATTTCTTCACCGATTGGGTCTTCGCGGGAGTGTTCAGCTTTCTGGTGATCTGGTTCGTGCACGGCTGGCTCTACCGCTGGCCGCGCACGCGGATCTCGGACGCGGCGGTGGAGCGCGCGATCGAGCGGATCGAGGCAAAGCGAGCGTAAGGCGCGCGCGAATTTCAGCTCAATATTGTCCCTTGGGCTCGAGACCGAGCATGAATTGCCCATTCGGTAGTGGCCGTT
>Ga0306924_10000341_pt1 | contig 38724 bp, 28 predicted proteins | sample sta12Can44000111_FD_203756 | JGI IMG/M metagenome (GOLD analysis project Ga0306924, IMG submission 203756) | Lab enrichment of tropical soil microbial communities from Luquillo Experimental Forest, Puerto Rico - statanox.12C.anox.44.000.111 (v2)... | ecosystem: Environmental > Terrestrial >... | reverse complement strand
CCCCAATGGGCTTTAGCCTTGGCCGATGAAAACGGTTGCTCGGGCAGCAGCAATGCCGCCCTAGCCTCGGTGACCTCTTTGGCTCATCTCGACGAGCGCGCACTGGTGGCGGAAGCGCAGGCCGGCAACCGTGTCGCTTTCGAGGAATTGGTTCGCCGCTTCGACCGCGACGTGCTGCGCCTGGCGCTGAACCTGATGAAGCGGCCGGAAGACGCCCGCGACGTTTATCAAGAGGCTTTCCTCAAGGTTTACCGCAACCTGCATCGCTTCCGCTTCGAATGCAGCTTCTATACCTGGCTCTACCGCATCGTGACCAACGTCTGCCTGGATCACCTGCGCCGCCGGCAAGCCCGCCCCGAAGATCAAGCGCCGGAGCTCCATCCCAACCATCACGAAGAGGGCATCAGCGATTTTTTTGAACGCCAGCGCGAGCACCGGCCAACACTGGACCCGGAGCGCTCCATGATGGGTCAGGAGATCAAAGCGCGCATTGCCCTCGCCATGGAACGCCTGTCCCCCCGCGAGCGCGTTGTTTTTGAAATGAAGCACTATCAGGGCCTAAAGCTCCGCGCCATCGGCGACGCGCTTGGCACTACCGAGGAGACGGTGAAGAATTCGCTATTCCGCGCCACCCGCAAACTCCGCAACGAGTTGGGAGGTTTGCGATGAGTGCCTTTGAAAAGAGAACGGGCTGCAAGGATATCGCTCCGCTTTTGGTTTTTTATGTTTGCGAAGAAGTCAGCGAGGACGAGCGCGAGAGCATAGAAACGCATTTGGCCAGCTGCCAAGCGTGCTCCGAGCAGCTCGCCGAAGAAAAGGCATTTCACGCGGCGCTGCTTTCCGCTCCGCAATCCGCCGATAAGCTGGATGCTTCCGGAATCCTTCTTTCCCAATGCCGCAGCGAACTCGAGGAGGCGCTGGATGATCTTTCCGCACCGCCGCTTCAGGAACGATGGCGGCCTTTCGGCTGGCTGCGCCGCTGGATGGCGCTGCGGCCGGTCTGGAGCGGTGCGCTGCTGGTGCTCGTCGGAGGCCTCGCGGGAGCGCAACTGGTTCCCTGGCTCGAGCAGAATTCGGGCAATACCGGGCAGGCCCTGAACGTGCGCGCCCGTCAGCCGCTGACGCCCGATCAACTTTCCAACATGGTGGTCAGTGGCTTGACCGTCTCGCCGTCCCCGGGTTCTGACTCTCCCACCGTTCAATTGCAACTCAGCGCCGAACAGCCCATGGTCCTAACGGGCAGAGCGGACGACTCGAATGTGCGTCAGGTGCTGACATATATGGTTGAAAACAGCGAGCGATTCGATGCCGGGGTGCGCCTGGACTGCCTGGATGCCCTGAAGGCGGCGGTGCGTGACCAACAGGTTCGCCTCGCCTTGCTCAACGCGGCGCGCAAGGACCAGAATCCGGCGGTGCGCATGAAGGCTTTGGAAGCTTTGCGCGACACGGCGGGGGAAGACGATGTGCGGCAGGTCCTGCTCGATGCGCTCGAGCATGACGGCAATCCCGGCGTGCGCGTGGAAGCGGTGAATTTGCTCGTGGGCTCGCTCGATAACGGACCGCCAGATACCGAAGCCGCGCCGCAAGCGCCGGTGGCAGCGCCAGCGCCCGGAGAAGACGCCTCGTTCGAGCAAGTGGTGAAAGTGCTTCAGGAGTTGCAGCGCCGTGACCCCAACCCCTACGTTCGGCTGCGCAGCGCGGCTGCTTTGCGGCAGATTGGCCCTCGGGAAACGCAGTAAATCGAGGCTGGCCATCGAAGGGACGAGGAAACTGACCTCGTGATGAATTTGAATTTCGATCGCAAGACTTCGCTCCGAGCGGGCCGGCTTGGGCTGTTTTGGTCGCTCGCGGGACTTTTTTTTACCGCGCCATTTTCAACCCTGGCCTTCCCCTTCCCGGCGGGATTACCCGCGGCTTCACCGGAAAATCCCGGCCAGCCGGGCGCGCCGCGCACCTCCATCTTTCGCAGCGGCTTGCTGCCAACGAAAGATGGGCTGACGTTGCGCCTGACGGCGGATCTCGGCTCGGTCAACGTTACGCAACTCGAGCCCGGCGCTCCTGCGGTGGTGCGCTATACGGTGCACGTCGAAACCGACGCGCGAGGGTCGCTTGCGACGCAACTGCTGAATAACTATTCCCTGAAGACGGGAACCTCTTCGACGGGAGCGGAAATCTCTAGCGTGCTCTTCCCGCAGACCGCGCATTACGCGAATGCGCAGTTCTGGGTGCAATTCGAGATTGCTGTCCCGCACAATTACAACGTGGAAATCAATACCGGCGCGGGCGATATCTCGACGGGGGACATCGGCGGAACCGCGCTTCTGAAAACGCAGGGCGGAAACATTTCCGCGGGACGAATAGGCCGAGTAGGACTGCGGGAAGTTTCGCACGGGCGTCCGGTCGCCAGGTTGGAAACCGAGGGCGGCCACATCAAGGTCCTCGATGTTGCGGGAGACCTCACCGCCTTTACCGCCGGGGGGCACATCAACGCAGGCAACATCAGCGGGGACGCTTCCTTGCACAGCGGCGGCGGGCACATTCGCGCGGGGAAAATTGCGGGAAGGGCGGATCTGGAAACGGCCGGCGGCAACATTGCCGTGGGCCGGGCGGAAAATTTTGTAAACGTGCGGACCGGTGGCGGCCAGATTGATTTCGGAGAAGTGCGGGGTTCGGTCCGCGCGCAGACCGGCGGCGGCGGCATTCATGTCATGTACGTTGCCGGGCCCATGGAAGTGGAATCGAGCGGCGGCAGCATTTGCGTGACGGGCGCGTCGGGCGCCGTGCAAGCCGCGACCTCTGGTGGAAGCATCACCGCCTGGATTAATCCCACTCCGGCCGGAAACGGACCGGTGCACCTCGAAGGCCCTTCGCAACTTGCTTCCGGCACCGGAGACATCATTGTCTATCTTCCGCGAAACCTCGCGGCAAACCTCGATGCGCTGGTGGCTAACGGGACCGAGCAGCACATCGAAGCCGACGCCGCTCTGCATCTGATCAGGCAGGGGCCGCCGCTGAACGGAGTCGGTCCCGTCCACGCCGTTGCGGTTTTGAACGGCGGCGGCGCGCCTCTGAAACTGCGCACCACGGCTGGCAAAATCCATCTCCAGTACATCGATTCCCAGGTTGCCCTTCGTGAATCGCTCATGCGCGAGCAAGCCGAGCGCCTCAACAAGCGTCTGACCGAAGCCGGGCTTGCTGCGGTTTCTTTCCCGTCGATGTGGCCGGCTGCGGACACGGCGAATCCGCAATATCGGCCGCAGCCCGACCAACTGATCAACAGCGGCGATTGGCTCGAGAACTGGATCACCAGCCTGGAGCTGACTTTCCGCGGGAGCGTCACGCAGGATCCGGATGATTTTCTGAAGCGCCTCACGTATCGACCTACCCCTTTCTATCCGGCGCTTGCCCAGCGCGCGGGAATCCACGGTTTTGTAACCCTGCAGGTGAAGCTCACGAGGGAGGGCAGCGTCGAGGTGCAAAAGGTTCTGGAAGGCGAGCCGGTGTTGGCCGACGCCGCCATCGATGCGGTGAAGCGGTGGCGCGCAAAACCGGCCCGGATGAATGGCAAGCCGTGCGAGGTGATTTCGACAGTCAAATTCGATTTTCAGTTGACGCGCTGAGCGGCCGGCGTTCGGAACGCAAGCGGTTTTTTTTGTTTGGGTCCTCGGTTCCGCAGTTGCAGATTCATGGAGGTAGAACGTATGTCACGTCACGGTTTCCGCGCGACAGTTTTTGCTTTTTGCCTTCCTCTTGTGGGCGCACTTTCGGCCACTTCCGGTTATGCCATCAGCAAGGATTTTGATCAGACCTATCCGCTTCAGCCCTGCGGCACGTTCGAATTGCAGAACGTCAACGGCCCGGTTGACGTGCAGGGCTGGGATCGCAACGAAGTCGAGATTCACGCGGTAAAAACCGCCAAGCACCAGCAAAGCGATCTCGAACGCGTGTCGATTGAGGTCGAGGCGCGCCCGGATGCAATCGCGGTTACGACGCGGTATCCGCAGAACGAGGGAGTGGAAGTCGCGGTGGCATACACCATTCATGTCCCGCACCGCGTGCACGTCGAACATGTCGGCACGGTCAACGGCACGCTGCGCATTGCCGGGCTGGATAACCTGGAAGACCTGCATACCGTGAACGGAGACATCGAGGTGTTCGAGGCCGGCGGGAACGTTCACGCCCGAACCACCAACGGAAACGTGCGCCTGGAGCTTGCCCACGCGCCGGACAAGGCCGGTGCGAGCGCGGAAACGACCAACGGGTCCTTGGTCATCGCGGTGCCGTCCGACCTGCAGGCCGAAATCGAAGCAAAATGCCTGAATGGAAACTTCTATTCCGAACTGCCCATAACCATGGAGAGCACCGAGCGCCCGCGAGAAATGCACGGCAAACTCGGCGGGGGCGGAGTTCCCATTCATCTCCGCACGGTGAATGGGGGCATCCGCTTGATTGCGCTGCGATCAAGCGTCTGACGATTTCCTCGGGGCTGCGTCTAAGTGCTCGAGAGGATGGGACGAAGATGAACATACGCAACCTTTTGGTCACCGGAGGAGTCGGAGCACTCGGGCTGGCGTTGGTCGCCCTGCCTGCCCCTCCAGCCAACCCCGAGACAGCTTGTCCGGCGGAATCGACGCTCGCCCGGTTGGAGCAGAAGCTCGAGCAGCTGCAGGCAAAACTTGCGGGGCGCAACGATGAAGCCGCGAAACTCGCCCGGGTGGTTTCCTCGCAAATGGCTCTCGCCGAGCACGGCCAGGCCATCGATCAGCTGAAAGCTCTTCCGGCGCTCGGGGGTGACGACGACGGCGCGGTCGGATTGCTCGACGGGGAGGAGGCCAGCTGGCTCGGCGTGGAACTTCACGAGGTCACGAGCGAAACCGCCAAGGACCTGAAGCTTCCCGCCGAACGCGGCGTAGTCGTTAGTTCCATCGTTCCTGACAGCCCGGCGGCGAAGGCGGGCCTTCAGGAAAACGACGTGGTGACGGAAATCAATGGGCAACGCATCGAAGGCGCTCTGCAATTTCGCCGCATGATTCGTGAAATTCCCCCCGGGCGAACGGTCCAGCTCACGGTGTGGCGCGATGGTCGCGCGCAAGCGGTGAGTGTGACGCTTGGTAAGGGCGAGGAACGGCGCCACTCTTTCAAGGTCCTTACTCCGGGGCCGGGCGCTCCCGGGAGCTTCACATTCGACATGCCGGAAATCCCGGTGATCCCGCCGATGGAATGGGACGGCGGCCGGTTCCCGATGGGCGCGCAGCCGCGCCTCGGCATTGAGGCGGAGGACCTCAACGGGCAGCTCGGCTCGTTCTTTGGGGCGCCAGACGGGGAAGGCATTTTAGTTCGCGACGTGCATCCCGGGTCTCCCGCAGAGAAAGCAGGCCTCAAGGCCGGCGACGTCATCACTTCCGTCGACGGGGATCGGGTCCGCACGGTCGGCGACTTGCGCGGAAAACTGGCCGTGAAGCACGGAGCGAAAGAAAAGAACCAGGGCCAGAACGTGAAGCTCGGCGTTTTGCGCAACAAAAGCGAGGTTTCGCTCACCGTGGAGCTGCCGGCTCCCGCTCCGCGTTCGAGACGTGCCCTGACCTTCGGGGTCACCAGCATTTGATTCGGATTTGCTCGAGGCGTCTGCCGCCTAGCTACTCACCGGCCGAGCGCTCTTCCTCGGGCAGGCGAGCGAGCTCCTGGTCAAAGGCAGCGTAGTGACGGTGCAGCTCCTCCGGCTCATCGAGCGCAGTGCCCTCGCGCTCGACCCAGGCGTGAGCCTGCAATTTCCCGTTTTCTTTGCGAATGCCGATGCGCAGCCTCGAGGTGATCCCCTGCCGGCCGAGCAGCCACCACAGTGTGAGAGATTTCGCAAGGCACGAAGGATGAACCATGCCGTGCCGGTCCGCCGCGTGGACCATGCGCGCGGTCAAAGCGGCCTGCTTATCCACCGACTCGCTGTCCTCCTGAGCAAGCGAGTGAGCAAGTTTTCGTTTGAGTGTGGTTCGCGTCGGATGAAAACCGCGCAGCCTTAAACTCAGGGAAACCAGCGGCAGCATCCCGAGCGCGCGCAGAAACAGCGCTTGCGCAGGGCGTCCGAGCGCGCTAAACCTCCGCAAGCTTTCCAGCATCGGCGGGCAAGATTTGCAGCAGGCCGTTTTCGACCAGCCGCCCGACGAGTTCCGTCAGGTCTTCGCGAAGCAGTTCCGGCTGGACATCGTATTCCGCAAGAAGCTCCTGGTACGCCGCGTCGAGGTTCGATGAATTTGTCACCAACTGCCACATGCGCGTACCGGTCTCATCCAGACCGAAGTAGCGTTCGGTTTCCAGATTAAGCAAAACCGATTCCGCGTCGAGAAGCCGGACAAGAACGTGCTTGGGCGCGGTAGCGCGGTCCTTAAATGTCAGCATCGGCATAGCTCCTGTCGGAAACGCGCCGTCGCATGCCCCGGCAAAGAAAAGCTCGCTTAGTGCACCATTCTACCGAGGATTCGGCGGCTTCGCCATCCAACGCACCATGGGAAATCGTGTCCGTCACAACCCGTCAGCAGCGGCGGGCCGCGACCAGCGCGTCCGGCTAAGCCAAAACAAAAGGCCGGATCCGCATGACGGAACCGGCCTCGCGACGCCCGAATTTCGCGCTTAGGACTTCTTTTTCCTTACGTTCACCTTCAGGTCGATGCCCGGCGCCATTTGCTGCAACTGCTCGAGGCCGGCTTTGGCCTGTTGTCCGTAGGTTCCGTTGGGATCCAGTTCGATGGCCTTCTGATAAGCTTCAATGGTTCCGGGCGCAAACTCCGGCACTTCCTTATCGCCGACCTTCTTTAGCGTCATTTTGTATACCAGGGAAGCGCCCAGCAAATACCAGGTCTGGGCGTTCTTGGGATCGAGCTCCGCCGACTTCTGCAGCGGTTCTACCGCATCGCCCAGGCGGTTTGCGTTGTACAAGCTGATGCCAAAGTTTCTCCACGCGGTCGCGGCGTTCGTCGGATCGAGCTCCGCACTCTTCGTGTAAGCCGCCTTGGCTTCGTCGATTTTCCCCATCCGCGCCAGCACGTTGCCGAGGTTGTTGTAATAGCCCGGCGCGTCCGGCTTGGAGGCAATGGCCTGCTGATAAGCCTGCGCCGCTTCTTCGTTGCGTCCACCGGTGTCGTAGGCTTCGCCGAGCTTGGCCCATAACAGGTGCAGGTTGGTATCTTTCTCGCTGGCGGATTCCTGTGCCGCTTTGTATTCCTTCGCTGCCTGATCGGTAAGGTCCGAGAGCTTCTGCTTGGCGGCGTCGCGCTGATCCGCGGGCGCTTTCTGCAACTCGGCCTTCGCGGCTTTCTCCTGCTCGAGAATCGCGTTCCCCGCAAGAAAGTGCGCCTTCATGCCTTCGAATTTGGTTTTGGCCTCTTCCTGCTTCTTTACCTGTTCCTGGGCGGCCGCGCCTTGCTTGGCCATGATGTCTTTGAAATTGGCGTCCGCCTTGGCCTCTCCTCCGCTTTCTACGCGTACCTTCGCGAATTCATAGGGCGGCTGCTTGTCGTTTGGTGGCGGAAAGGCGGTGATGGTGACGGTATAAATTCCGCTGCGCAGGCCGGAAATGTTGTATTTGCCGTCGGTGTCGGTCTTGGCCGTCTGTTTCGCGCCTTGATCGCTCACCACCTGTACGGTCAAACCGGCCCAGGGCTTCCCGTTGACGTCCATGATTTGGCCGCCGACGGTGCCGGTCTGGGCCGACGCGCGCGGCGCCAGTACCGCAAACAGGGCCGCCGCGAGAATTGCCGCCCCCATTACTGACTGATTGAGAATCTTCATGCTCCATTCTCCTTTTTCACGGGGAGGTGGTCCGGAGTGCCCGAACCGTTTTTCGCCCCATTATCTCTCTTGTTAGCGCCGGATTCCAAGTCTGCTCCCGCCCACAGGAACGGCGCGACGGTACGGAATGGGATCGCTCGCTCCGGCCTCGGCAAACGCACAGAGCCGCAGCAGGCAACTGTCGCAAACGCCGCAGGCGGTTTCTTCTTGCTGATAACACGACCAGGTCAGATCGAGCGGCGCGCCCAACGCGAGGCCGCGCCGGACAATCTCGCTCTTTTTCATCTCGATGACCGGCGTCACGATCTCCACGTGCGTCTCCGGTCGCGTCCCGACGCGAATCAATTCCTGAAACACCCGGTAATACTCCGGCCGGCAGTCCGGATATCCGGAGCTGTCTTCCGCCACCGCGCCGATGTAGATCGCGCCTGCGCCAAGCACCTCCGCCCAACTCACGGCCACGGAAAGAAAGTGCGCATTGCGAAAAGGAACATAGGTCACGGGAATCGCCCTGCCGTGTGGTCCAGGCGCGCCCAGTTCCTTTTCCGGCACGGCGATTTTTTGGTCCGTGAGCGCCGACCCCCCGATCGCTCGAAAATGATGGAGCTCGACGACCAGCCGTTCGCGCACGCCGTAGAAGTCGGCAATGGCCTCGAAAGCCCGGCGCTCGCGCCGCTCGGTTCTTTGCCCATAGCCGGCATGAAGCAAGGCGATATTCCCCGTGCCATGCCGTTCGCGCGCGATGGCCGTGCTCACGCAAGAGTCCATGCCACCGCTCAACAGCACCACCGCTTTTTCTGAAACGGTCATTCCTACCTCACCGTTGGAATTCCACTCCTGTTCGCTTCATTTTCCTCATACTTTCTTAGCTCCTCTCACACTCCCTTGGTTGCCGGATCCCAAATAAACTTATGCAATTGCAGTCCGAGCCGCACCCGCAGGCCGTCCGCGAGAATCCACTCGGCCAAAAGCCGCGGCTCGAGCCCTGGCCATTTTCCCTGGGGATCTTCAAACACGGGAGAAAACAAAACCTCACGCACTTTCCCGAGCAAGCCGTGTCGCTCGGTGAACTCCCGGGCAAATTCGTAATCGCACCGCGTCGCAAGCACAAATTTCACTTCATCGTTCTGCATTAGCGCGTCGAGATTGTTCAGATCGAAAGTACCCGGCTCGCCCGAATCCGGGCATTTTACGTCTACAATCTTGATCACTTCCCTCGGCAGCCGCCCAATATATCGTTCTCCGCTCGTCTCGATCATCACCGTATAACCCGCCGCCAGCAAGTCCTCCGCTAGCGGGTAAATCTCCTCCTGGAGGAGCGGTTCCCCACCCGTCAACTCGACCAGCGGCAAGGCGGGTTCTCGGCCTCTTCCCGCCGCGCCGCGGCACGCCAACGCGTCCACGCGCGCCAGAACCTCCTCGACGCTCATCTTCTTTCCGCCGTGAAAGGCATAGGCCGTATCGCACCACGTGCACCGCAGGTTGCAGCCTGTCAGTCGCACAAAGATGCACGGCAAACCGGCGCGCGTGCCTTCGCCCTGGATCGATTTGAAGATTTCAGTGACGAACATAGCGGAAAGATGCGCGGGCGGATTGCCTTACGCCTTTTGTGCTCCTCTCGGCCCTTTGGGCCACAGCCAATAAGCAGCGCCGAGAAAAACCGCGCCTCCCAGGATGAATCGCAGATAACCCGGGGAGAGCCCTAGGAGGCGGAACACCAAAACGTAGCCCAAGGCAACCAGGATGGCGGGAACGAGGATGATAAGAAGTGCGCGGTTCATTTTATGACCTCGGACTCACCCGCGTCTCCCCATCCACGCGCTTCGGCGGTCGCGCCGGCTAACTTCCCGGCCGGTACTGCGCCCGGCTCGTGTCGGTCTCCCACAAAACCACGTCGGTCACCTTCGCGCCCGGCGGCATGCCCTTCAATTGCTTGCTAATCTCTTCGTAAAAATACTTGGCCACGTTTTCCGCCGACGGATTCACGCTTTGGAAAGGCTCGAGGTCGTTTATGAACCGGTGATCCAGCCGCCCCATGACTTCGCGAATAATCTGTTTCACTTGCACGAAATCCACCAGCAAGCCGATGGAGTCAAGCTGCGGCCCTTCCACGGTCACCCGCACCCGGTAGTTGTGCCCGTGCGGGTTTTCGCACTTGCCCTGGTAGCCGCGGAGGGCGTGCCCGGCGGAAAACGTTTCTTCCACGCTGACTTGAAACATGTCGCTCCCAATGGCGTCGCCGCTTCACCGGATTGCTTGTTCATAGCGCTTCAGGCGGGACTTGCCGGATCGGCCGCTTTCTCCCCGTCCAGAAACCGGGCCACGTCCGTCAATTCGTACGTCACGCGGTAGCGCGGCAGCGACTCCAGAAAAATCTTACCATAGGGCATGCGCTGGATGCGGGTATCGAGCAGCGCCAGCACGCCGCGATCGGTTTTCGTCCGGATCAGCCGCCCGAATCCTTGTTTCAGAGACAACACCGCCTGCGGCACTTGAAATTCCGCAAACGCGTTGCGTCCTTCATCTTGCAGAGCTTCGACTCGCGCGGCCACGACCGGATCGCTCGGCACGGCAAACGGCAGCCGGTCCACGATTACGCACGACAACTGCTCGCCCGGCACATCCACGCCTTGCCAGAAGCTGGCGGTGGCGAACAGTACCGCCCCTTCTGTGTTTTTGAACCGCTCCAGCAGCGCCGAGCGCGGCGCGGTTCCCTGCAAGAGCAGCGGAAAAGACACGCGCAGGCGTACCCGTTCGTACAGATCCTTCATCTGCGTATAACTGGTGAACAGGCAAAACGCCCGTCCCTGGCTGTGGTCCAGCAATTGGACGATTTCATCGGCGGCTTTTGACGAAAAACCGGGGTCACGCACATCCGGCATTTTCCGCGGCAAATACAGCAACGCTTGGCTCGGATAGTCGAATTCCGGTGGCAGCTTGCGCTCCTTGGCGTGATCGAGCCCAAACCGCTGCCGGACGTAGTCGAACCGCCCGCCCACCGTGAGCGTCGCCGAAGTCAGAATTACCGTGTCGAACTGTTCGAACAGCCGCTCGCGCAGAATCTGGCTCACATCGATGGGCGTTGCCGTCAGGAAAACTCCTTTATTCCTGCGTTCGTACCAATACACGAAATTCTTTTCATTCGATTCGAATAAAAACATGAGTTCTTGCCGCAGCTCGAAACTGCGCCGTGCCATCCGCACGAGCTCTTCCGGTTTGTCGGTTTGCGCGGCCATTTCGGTTTCCAGGCTTTTCAGGGAAGAGAGGAGCGCATCGTACGCTTCGCGGTGCTGCTCGAGGAATGCTTCGCGCTCCCGCCGCAAAAACGAAAACTTCCCCTCGCGGGGCGGAAACAGCTCGAAAAAGCTGCGGCTGCGCTCGCGGATGCGCTGCGTTTTCCGCAGCAACGAAGGGGTGCCTCGGGCGAGGAGCCGCAGCGTCTGGTCGGTGTCTCGCGCCAGTTCCTCGGACCGGAAGTTTGAAACTTGCCGTCCGAAATAGTCGCTGGCTACATCCTCCATCTCATGCGCCTCGTCGAACACCACTGCCGAATATTCCGGCAAGATGCTGCCGAAGTCGTCCTGCTTCAGCGCCAGATCGGCGAAGAAAAGGTGATGGTTCACGATAATCAGGTCGGCTTCCTTGGCCCGCTGGTGCATTCCCGTCACAAAGCACGGATTGAACGACGGGCATTTCTGCCCCGTGCAACTGTCACGCCGCGCGTCCAGGCGTCCCCACAATTCCGAATCATCCGGCAAGAAAGTAAGCTCCGTGCGATCGCCCGTCTCCGTCAGCTTGGCCCAATCCTTGATCTGGCGAAAATAATCCATTTCGTCAATGCCCTTCAGCAGCGACTGGTCCTGCATCTGGTTCAGCTTCGAAATGCACAGAAAGTTCGACCGCCCTTTCATCAGCGCGACTTTCAAGTTCGGCGCAAAGTGTTTCCGCAAAAACGGAATATCTTTTTGAAAGAGCTGCTCTTGCAACGATTTCGTTGCCGTGGAGATCACCACACGACGCCCGCTCGAAATCGCCGGAATCAGGTACGCGAGCGTCTTGCCCGTTCCGGTGCCGGCCTCCACGATCGCGTGACGATGCGTTGCGAACGCATCGTGGACCACTTCCGCCATCTCCAATTGCGCGGCGCGGTATTCGTAGTCGGAGCTTACGACGGAGCGGTCGAAACCACCCTTCATACATTTCTCGAGGAATCCGCCGGGGCCAAACACTTCTTTCATCGAGGCCTTGGCGGATTCGCTTCGAGTTTCCTCGTCGCTGGTTTCCGAGTCGCGCGCGCGCCCATGCAGGTCATCTTCGAAAGGCTCATACCTCCTCTCGGCAGATTTCGCGGTCCGCCTTGCCCATTCCTCCGCCGCGGCGCCACTCGAATTGGTCGTGTTCTTTCTCAGGATTGCGCCTCTGCTCCGGGCAACCCGCCCGGAAACCAGCTACGATAGCATACCCTCAAGCCCCGCTTTGCCAGTTGGGTAAGGCTCCGTTCTTGAGAACGAGGATATAAGGCCCAGATTTTTGGTGTCTAGTTTCTTTGTCGCAAGACCTAGGGCCAGGCAGGCCCGATCCGGAAGCCTGCGGAGATCAGGCGCGGTAAGGCCGATCGATGAAACAGGAACCCGCCGAAAGTGCTCTGGTGCAAACCAAACTAGATCTTGTCGGAATCTCTTCTCTAAGGGCGGGGAGGATGGCAACTTCCCTTGTCGCCCCGGCTCTCCTCGAGCGGCGTGCCCAAAGGCCAGCGGCGTAGGCGGCGACTCCACCGCAAGCTTGCGCCCTCGGCGCGCTTCGAGCCCGAGAAGCCGACGGGCTCCCCGGTATTTCGGGAAGCCCGTTTGACTTGCAACTTATGACTTAACTCACAGCTCGAAGCGGAAAGCTGCCTTCACGCCGGCAGCGGCCCGCCGACGGTTGTATTTGGCGGCAAGGGCTGCGCGCCGGGAGGAACGGTCACGCCTCGGGCAGGCACGGGTTGGAACCTTCGGAAAACCGCCAGCGAAATCGCGCCGATGCCCCACAGAATGGCTACGAACTTCACCCAGCCGCCCACATCCGGAATGGTGGTGCACACACGCACAATCACTACCCCCACGGCCATCCTTCCGACGACCGGCCAGAATTCGCCGGTGCGGCCCATCAGCCATTGCCCAACAACGGTTCCCACGACGATCTGGGCGAAGTACAGGGCCGCAAACCAGACAAACAGCGTGGAGATGCCGATGAACAAACCCACAACGGTGACGCACGCAATGCATGCAGCGATGGGCACGCCAAATAGCACCAGCACTCCGAGCCCCGCAGCAGCGCCATATTGCTCCGCGGATTTCACCGCCTCTTGCGAAAACTTCGGCATCAGCGAGTAGAGCACCAGGCCAAACAGGATGAACGCAGCCATCCAGATGACCTGCCAGACGTAGTAGTGCGGGTTCGAATAGTTTGGGCCGCGCGTGTGTTTCACGAAGTGAACGGGCGAGGCCAGCTTGGCCTGCACCGAGACTTGAGGTTCCTTATCTCCTTCGAAATCAACGGGCCCCCTGATGTCCGCCGAGGAATCAATGTTCAGTTCACCGCCGTAGATCTTCGCCGCCCCGCCGATATCCCCCGAAATGTTCGACTGACCGGCAAAAGCGAGAAGGTCGCGCCCGACGTGCCCATCAAGCGACAACCGCCCCGAGCCCGTGGTGACGCTTCCGCTGATGAGGGCGTCGTGATCAAGGTTCACGTCACCCCCAAAGGACATCACGTTGCGCCCCACTTTGCCTTTGATCGTAATGTTCCCCGCATAACCGCGAATGCTTCCATCCACCTGGCCGGTCATCCTGACTTGTCCGGAGGTCGAAAGCATGTCTCCCAAAACATGGCCCGACACTTCCACGTCTCCGCCTGCAACCACCAAATCGCCTTCGATCGTGCCGCCGATGCGGATTTGCCCGCCGGCAACGTACAGGTCGCTGTGAACGACTTCGTCCTTCCCGATCGTGATGCGGTCGCCCTTGCGGAATTCCGTGGCGGAAGCCTGCGCCGGCGCGAGCAGCGCCGCGCACAAACTCGCAAATACCAGCGCCAGCGCGGACCCACGGCGAATCCGCCGCCTCAGGAACATCAAGCCCAGGCCACCCAGGGTCGCCACCGCCAAAAACTCCAGAAGTGTGATCACGGATTGCCATCCTCTCCAGAAGGGGCTCTGGAAAATCAGCAGGCCCAGCAGATTCGTTCCGTTGAAGCCTGCCTCGTGCAATTGCCTCTGCCAGGGTTCGATGTATTCCGTATACAGGGCATACACGCCGGTTGCCGCCAATCCAAACGCCAGTGCCCAGATCCATTGCATGGAGCGCCGCGCCGCCTCCTGGAACTGCGCCAGCCGCGACGGCAGCGGTTCGTTGTCCTCGAACATCGCCCGGGTCAGCAGCCGCGATTCGCGCTCGAGCGCTCGCAGCAGGGTGCGGCAGCTCTGGCACTCTTGTGTGTGCAGGGAAACTTCCAGCCCTCGCGCGCGGTCCAACTGCCGCTCGAGGTACAGCAGGCAGGTCATCTCGTCCAGATGCTTTATCTTTTCTTCGGTTTCGCTCATGAAGCCCCTCCTGCCGCGACCGCCGTGTTGCCTTCCAGCGCCTGCCGCAGTTCATGCCGCGCGCGCAGCAACACCACGCCGACAAAGGCGCGGCGCACTCCTAGCGCATCGGCAATTTCGTCGTAACTCATGTCCGAGTAATAGCGCATCACCAGCGCCATACGCGCCCGGGCGCCCATTTTTTCGAGCGCCTTCCGCACTTCTTCGCCCGAGCGCTGCTCGATCAGTTTTTCGAGTTGGCTCGGTTCGGGATGCTCGAGCGGAACGCTTTCCACGTCTTCGGTTTCTTTGTCCTGGCGAATTCTCCGCCGCCGCAATATGTCCCAGCAGTGATTCGCGGCCACTTTGTACAGCCACGCGGAGAACGACCGCGTTGTGTCGTACTGGCTGAGCTTCTTTTTCAATTTCATGAAAATTTCCATCGTGGCGTCTTCCGCGTCTTCGCGGGTCGGCATGGCACGCCTACAGAAACGGAAGATCGCCGGAGCATAATCCCGGTAAAGCTCGCCCCACGCCTCCGCGTCGCCCGCCCTGGCACGGGCAATCGCCTCGGTCGGCTCGGTTATTCCCGGGGCGCTCATGCGGCCTGGTCTCTGCGTTTCCATAGCCTAGTACGCACAAAAGCCTGCAAATATTACACCTTGCAAAGCCCAGCGATTCCCCCCTCCCATTCTAACCAATTCATTTCCCTGTACTTATCCTCACCTCCGCGATGACTCTGGCCCTCCCAGCAATATTGCTGATTGGCCGACTTGCCAGATGCGCCGTAACCCTCCGTTCTTGAGCGCGGGATAGAAGGCGCCGGTTTGGCGGGCATTACTTCTTTTGTCGCAAGACCTAGGGCCCGGCAGGCACGATCCGGAAGCCTGCGGAGATGCGGCGCGGCAGGGCCGATCGATGAAACAGGCGAAAGTGCTCTGGATAAAACCAAACCGGACCTCTGCAGGATTTGTGTGGTTGCTCGTGTTCTCCAGATCTTGCCGATCCCGACTTCTGCCTGGGCTTTGTTTGGCAAGCACTCTACCAGAAATGAAGCCTGCGTCTATCCGCCTCTTTGCCGCGAATGGCCTCGGCTTGCCGCGCGGGGCGTCCCGCTGTCGTCGAGTCAGCACGCGCTCGACGCCCCGCTTGTGCCCCCAAACCACTGCTGTCCAACTGACGGATGAAAACTCGTCGCGGACATATCCAGCTAGCAAGGGCAAAATCCGCTGTCTCCAGTCCTGGACGCAGGGCAGGTTGGCTGTGCTCGAAGAGGCTCCGGGGATTTTCTAAGGTGCCGGAAGCTCGATGGTCACGGCGGCGCCGTGCGGGTACAGGTTTTGCGCGTAGATGTTGCCGTTATGCTCTCTGACGGTGCCGTAGCACATGCTCAAGCCCAATCCCGTGCCTTGGCCAATGGGTTTGGTGGAATAAAAGGGATCGAACACGCGGTCGAGATCGCTGAAACCAGGCCCGGTGTCGCGAAAGCGCAGCACAATTTTCTTGGCCTCCAGGTTGCCTTCGACCACGACTTTCTTTTCCGGCGCTTGCTCGACCGCCTGCGCCGCGTTGGTGAACAGATTCACGAAAACCATCTTGAACTGCCCTTCGTTGATGGCAATCCGCGGCAAGTTCGAGGCAAAGTTCAATTCAAAATGGATTCCCGCGCTTTTCCATTGGTACTCGCAGAGCATCAGCGAATCGCGCACGACGGTGGCAATGTCCAACGGCTTTCGCCCGTTTTGCAGCGGCCGCGCAAAGCTGATCAGGTTGTCGATAATTCTCTTCATGCGGCGCGCCTCGGTTCCCAGCCGTTCCAGTTTTTGGCGCGCCTCGCTTTCCTTGGCTTCTTCCTTCAGTAGGTCGGAGTAGCCCATGACCGCGGTCAGCGGATTGTTCAGTTCATGGGCCACTCCGGATACGAGCTGGCCGATTCCCGCCAATCGTTCCTGCTGCAACAACTGGCTCTGCGCAAGTTGCAGCCGCTCGAGATTCTCTTTGGATTCGCCGAGCAGCCTGGTCATTTCCCGCGCCAGCAGCATTTGCCGCAGGAAGACGCACACTGCCACCAGCATGATCCCAATCAGCGTTACCGTAACGCGAAACGGCCGCAGCCCGCTTGCTTCCGGGAGCAGAAGCAGCACCCAAAGCCCGATGACGGGAAGCGACAGCACCGCCAGCACAGCCAGGAAACCGGACACATCCGCCTCGCGCTGCTTCTCGGTTCCCGCCAGCTTTTCCGAGGGCACGCGGCGGGCGCGCACGGCAATCAGGATGAGCCAGCAGATCGCCGCATAACCCGGCACATCGTAGATGCTTCCGCTGTAATACTCATTGCGGTTGAGCGCCGCGTTCAACCACTGATACGACAGCAAGTACAGCGCGCTCGCGGCAAACAGATGCCAATAGATCTTGCGCCAGGCGCCTTCCGCCACCAGCGCCATCCCGCCGAGCACGGACATCAGCACCGCGAACTCCACGACGAAAAGTGAAAAATAGTACGTGTTGTACACCGCCTGATCCATCACGACGTATTCGTTGGGGTACACCAAAAACATGTAAAGGTAGACCCACCAGAGAAGAAGAATCAGGAAATTCAGAGTGCTCAAAAGGAATTTCTGCTCGCGCTGGCGCGATCCCGGCCGCATGGCCGCCGCGGCCATCATCGGTACGGGTTGAAGGAACAGCGGGATGTCCGCCCAGAACGGATTTGGAGTCTCGCGGCCGGTGATCACCTCGTAGTATAGCCAGGCGGCCAAGTTCGCCCCTACCAGCGCCGCGCCAAAGGCCATCAGGAACCAGAACCAGCGCGTACGCCCCTGGTGCGTAAACCCCGCCCACAACAACACGGCAACGGCGATCAGCCACAGGCCCGCCCCGCTCACATCGGAGAACGCCGTAAGGGCTCGGCCCGGCTTGGCGAACACAGAAATGACGGTGTACACGAGCAGGAAACCCGCAACGGCGCCTGCTTCCCATCGCGTCGGTTTTCTCATACTGTTCTATCCGTCTCTCCGGGGACCGTCGAAACGCGCTTTCTGCGTCCGCAATGGAGCATGGCCGTGAGGGCGTCACCACCGCAGCTGTTATCTCGAAGTTTATCGAGGAAATGCCTTAGTCAACCTGACCCTGCGGCAAATTTGCCGTGACGGTAACGGCGCGGCTGGCCCTCCGGCGATCCCTTGCAGGGTTTTTGGCAGCACCAGCGAGCGATTGTTCAAAAACAAAAAAGGGAAGGCCAGCCTGGCCTTCCCCTTGAGGCAACGAATTGTTGAAACTCCGTCTGGGCGCTCTCCAGACGCGATGTTGAAAGTCGAGTCCAAGAATCGGTTGTGGTTCAGGACGTTGGTGAAGTTGAAGGAAACCTCGGCGTTGAAGCGCTCCGTCGGACCGCTGCTCTTCTTCACGCCCAGGTTCACGTTAGAGTGGGGCGGACCGCGGAAACATCCGAAGCCTCCGGTGGTCCCCTCAAGACCAGGAAAACCGGGCGAATGTTGGCGAAGACAGCCGCTCCGATGCCCGACAAAAAATTGCGGGGACCTTGCGGTCCCCGGGCATCTTCGTTTGTTGACTGCATTCGATTTCGACAGGACTAGAAGCGCACGCGCAAGCCAAACTCCATGGCGCGTGGATTGTTCGCTTGGGCTGAAAGGCCGTTAAACACCGCGGTATAGCCGCCCAATCCGCCCCAGTCCGCCGCATCGCCGACAATCAGGTAGGGATCAGACAGGTAATTGTGATTGAAAAGGTTGGTGAAAATCGCCGTGAATTCGGTGTTGACACGTTCCGTAATCGCGACGTTCTTTTTGATGCTGAAGTCCATGTTCCAGTACGGCTGGCCGCGAAGGATTCCCGCGCCACCGCCGGCGCTTCCATCAATCCCCAGGATGGGGTTGCGGAAGCAACTGAACGTCTTGCCGGGGTCTTGGAACAGGGACGGACCAAACTCATTTGATCCGTAAACGCTGTTGCCGCCCACGGGGTTGTTGTGACGCGACGTGCCAAAGACATTTCCGCACATGTTGATGGCGTTTTGGAGAGCAGCGAAGTTTGCTCCGTCGCCCTCGCCCCAGGCTTGGCCCCCACCGTATAGCTGGTTGGCAAAGGCGTCGGATGGCGAAACCTCCAATGGCAGCCCACTGCCCGCCGTGAAGAGGGGTGCAAACGTCCACCCGCCTGCGAGGCGTCCTGCCAGGCCATGCTGGCCCTTGTAGAACGGCGCTTCATAGACCACCCATAGGTTGTAAATGAACTTGCGGTCCCAGGGTTGCAGCCCGTATGCAGAATGGAGATTGTAGGGATCCGGCACGGTGAACTGACTTGTGGCTTGTACTTCCGAGCCCGTGCCCAGCGCCTTCCCATAGGTAAGATTGGATTGCATCGTCAAGCCATGCCAGTTCGCCATCTTCAGGGAAACGAACCCGGCATTATAGTTGCCCCAACCAACGCTGGCGTTCATGCCGACGCCGGAGCTCAGCTGCCCGCTGCCGCCGAAGGGCGACCCAGGAATTGGGGTGTTCATCATCGAACGCGGGAAGTTGAAGGCGCCGTTGTCGAGATCGCTGTACAGGCTCCAGACGTTGTCCTGCTGGATGTTCGAAGCTTCATTCAAGGCCACCGCTTGGGTGCAGTTTGCTGGGGTAATTCCATTGACTGCGGTAGTACAGAACGCGGGCCTTAGTGCGGCTGTGAAGAAAGGCTGTGAAGCGACGGTTGCCAATTGGCTGGCAATAATGTTCCCTTTCGCGTCCAGACCGGCGCAGCCGCCTCCGGCCAAACCGGCAGCGCCGCCGCAGAATTGCCAAACCATCTGGCCATAAGCTTTGTCGAAGCGCTGGCCGCCAAGGGTCATCATGTAGGGCACGGCATTGATGTTGATGGGCTGGTACTCGTGCGTAAACTTGCGGCCGATGTAGCCGAATTCCACTGACATCCTGCTGTTGATCTGCCGCTGCACGGTGAAGTCGAATTGATGGCTCATACTCGGGCGGAAGTTGGGATCCAAGGCCGAGCCTGCGCCGGCGGCGACGTCGTTAAACCCCGGGAAGTCCGGCTGGGGCAAGGTCTGGCTGCCAACTGGAAGAGGCGCCACCAGGCCATCCCACCCGCCCGCCGTGGGACCGATGCGGAAGGCGTTGCGTGGTGTGGAGTTACCCGGATTCGCGCAGGTCGGGTCGTTCATGATCGGACTGACGCATTGCACTGCTTGGATCAGGCCGGTGCCAAGTAACGGCACAAGTACCAAGTCCACACCATTCAAACGTCCATACAGGATGCTGTACCCTCCGCGAATAACCGATTTGCCTTGCCCGAAGGCCTTCCCCAACAAGCCACTATCATAGTTTGGGCTCCAAGCACCAGCGACGCGGGGGCTGAACGACTTGTAGTAGGGGTTATAGGGATATTTCGGGTGGCCGGCCACATTGCCATTCAGCACAAAGCCGACTTCGGGGTTGAAGACCTGACCTGCGAGAGCAGCGGTTTTGCGCGCATTCAGGTAGTCCGGGGTGCTGATAGGCTTGTCGTTCGCATCCACCAAGGTGATCTGTTTTCCGTTGTTCTCCACCGGCGGCATCTCCAGCGTCCAGCCTAGACCGTAGGTGAGAGTGAACGTGCGTTTCATGCGCCAGGAGTCGCTGGCGTAGAGGTTGTAGAAGGGAATCTTGCTTTGATCAAACGCCGGGGTGAGTGGCTGGTTCAAAGTAAGATTGTTCCCCGTGCGGGTATAGGCGATTTGCGTCACGCCAACCATGCCCAAGACGATCGCGTAATCTTTGTTCCAAGCGGAGGACAGACCTGCGGGAGTGAAGCCAGTCATGTTCACACCGTTGTCGCCGGATAAGCCGGCCCCCGTCCAGTAGACGGTTTGGTAGTTGATCCCGCCGCCGTTGTCGGTTCGCTGGTGGTAGTCGTAATTGTGCTGATAGGTACCGCCAAACTGAAGGAAGTGTGTGCCCTTGATCCAGGAAACATCGTCGCGAATCATGTGATCCTGACCGTCCCAGAAGCGCGTGCGCACGTTTTGCGTATCAAGGTTGAACGGAGCAAGAACGCTCGAGCGCGTCTCGCCAAATGGTTCAATCGCTCCACCGAGCCCGCTTACCTGTGGCGGCTGCGCATGCGAAGCGCGCGCCCAGTAATTCCGCAAAAAGCTGTAATGAAAGTCGTTGGTAACGTTAGTCGTGATATTCGTTGTTAGACTGGCTGTCAAAAACCATGGCACTTGGGGGCGGTTGGAGGCGGGTGCCGGGACGCCCTTCGTATCGCCGGGAAAGAAGCCCCCGATGTCGACTTGGTTGTTTGTGTCGCGCTGCATGTGATAGTAGCGATAGGTGGTGTTGAAGTGCCACTTGGGGCCAAAATCATGGTCCAAGCGAGTCACAGCAAAATTGTCGCTCCAACGTACCGGCATGTTGTGTTTGAATTCCAGCACATTTAAATTGTCGCATCGGCTAAGCCCGCCGCAGGGGGCGTTCGACTCGGGCATGTAGTTCCACAGCGCCTGCATCGTGGGGCTGATTCCCAAGCCTCGAGGATCCAGGGTCGTGCCGGAACCGGGATAGGTCGTTCCGGGGACCAATGCGCCAATCGCAGGCGCCGTCGCGGGGTAAATGGCTGGCCCGGGATTGAGATTGTAGACGATGCCGCCGAATTGAAGCAGTCCAAGCCTCATGCCGTCTGAGGGGGTCGTTTTTGTAACCGTCTGTGAGTTCGGGAAGCGGAAGCCCTCGTAATTGGCGAAGAAGTACCACTTACCCCCGAGAATTTCCTTGGGCACAATCGGTCCGCCACCGGCAGCGCCGAAACGATTGTAATGGAAGCTCGGAATCGGTGTTCCTGCGGCATTGTTGTCGAAGCTGTTCGCGTTCCAGTTGTTGTCCAAATAATATTCGTATGCCGTTCCATGCCAAGTGCTGGTGCCGCGCTTCGTCACCATCTGCACCTGAGCGCCCGCGGAACTGTTGAAGTCCGCAGTTTGATTCGTCGTTCCCACTTTGAATTCCTCAATGCTGTCCACAGGCGTTGGCATTACGCCCGATGGTCCCCCGCCACCCGGGGCGCCGCTGACTCCGGTCACAGTGACGTAGCTGTTAACGAGGCCACCGCTCGGGTCGCCCGCGAAGCCGGGCGTGTAGGTGTTCATCGTGCCGTCCATGTCGCTCGAGTTATTGCCACCGTCCAAGAGATAGGAGTTCTGGTCTTGGTTCGCCCCAGCCACGCTGCCGTCAGGCGCCACACCTGGCTGAAGAGCAACGAACGTGCTTGCATCACGTCCTAGACTCGGCAACGACTCGAGTGGCACTCCGGTGACCGTCGTGCCGATCGTCGCATTCATGGTTTGCAGGTCGGTGTTGGTCGCCACGACTTCGACGCTTTCCGTTGATGCGCCAAGATCCAACTTGACGTCCAGGGTGCGCGACTCGCCCACAACCACATCGACATTGCTAAATTTTGCCTGGCGAAACCCCGACTTGTTGATGATGAGGTCGTATTTCCCCGGCGGCAGATTGGGAAAGTCATACCTGCCAGCCTGATTCGTCGAGGCCGTCCTCACTGCATTCGTTGCGGCATCTCTTAGGGTGACCGTTGCTCCGAAAATAGTAGCCCCAGTTGGATCGATAACCGTTCCAACGATGACGCCTGTACCAGCGGTCTGGGCGGGCGTGCTCGATGGAATCCCAGCGGCTAATGCCATTATTAGGACAAAGAGAACAACATGCTTGTACGTCATCTCACACCTCCCCACTGTGAGCGGCAAAATAAAGGACCTGAACTCTCTCCGCAGGTGTAGACGTCCCACGTCGGCCGACAAAGAGAAACAGCACGCTGCATTGCATACGCGTAACCAATTCTTTGGTTTACGCATCGTATTTGGCCTCAGCGTGTTACGAATCTAAATTCCATCTAAACCGGCGGAGTTATATTCTTATTGAAATTCCGCGTATGAGATTCTGTAGGCCGTGAGCGAAGCGGAATTTCGGCTGGCAGTTCTCAAGTTAGTTCTCCCGCATGCCTGCTGCGTTGATTGCTCGCGAAATCTTCTGAGACCGAATCACAAAACAAGGGCAAAGTAAAAAGCAGATCGGGGCAACGCGTGCAACGCGGCAGATTCTTGACCGGATTGTTGCGCTCCTGCTATCGTGAAGGGTTATTGTGGGCTCAGTGTAGCTACTGGGCGGCAGCATCTGCATACAGCGTGCCGCAGAGCGGATTCTGCGGACCTGATTGGTGAAAGTAAGCCCTCGCCTTCAGCGGGCGAGCTCTTTTGGAGAGAGCGCTCTGATGCGACGGAAGTTGTTGCTTTTCATTGCAGCGAGCAAAGAAACGACATGGGCCTGACCAAACTGGTAATCCGGGGCGCGCGCCAGCACAACCTGAAAAACATCAGCGTCGAAATTCCCCGGAACACCCTGACGGTCATCACCGGCCTCTCTGGCTCGGGCAAATCCTCACTTGCCTTTGACACCATTTATGCCGAAGGACAGCGCCGCTACGTCGAATCGCTTTCTGCTTACGCACGCCAGTTCCTGGATCAGATGGAGCGTCCCGAAGTGGACGTGATCGAGGGGCTTTCGCCGTCGATCGCCATCGAGCAAAAGACCACAACGCGGTCGCCGCGGTCGACCGTGGGCACCATCACCGAGATTTACGATTACCTGCGCGTGGTGTACGCGGCGGTTGGCGTGCCGCATTGCCCGAATTGCGGTAAGCCCATCACCCGGCAGTCGAGCGAGCAGATTGTGCAGGCGATTCTGCACGGAGAAATCTCGAAGCCTGACGACCGCATCATGATCCTGGCGCCGATTGTGCGCGGACGAAAAGGCGCCTACCGCAAGGAGCTGGAAAAATTCGCGCAACAGGGATACGTGCGCGTGCGCATCAACGGCGAGCTCTATCCGCTCGACGATTTTCCGGCACTAGACAAGCGCAAGAATCACACCATCGAAATCGTTGTGGACCGCCTGCTCGTCAAGCCGGGCATTGCGGCGCGGCTGGAGCAATCCATTGCGACAGCGCTGAAACTGGCCGGCGGCCTGGTGACCGTGGCAATCGTGGGCGGAAAGGAGCACACGTTTTCGGAAAAGCTCGCTTGCCCGGATTGCGGCATTTCCGTGCCGGTGCTCGAGCCGCGCTCGTTCAGCTTCAATTCGCCCTACGGCGCGTGCCCGGCGTGCAACGGACTCGGCTCGAAATACGATTTTGATCCGTCAAAGATCATCAACGATTGGTCGCGCCCGCTTTTCGATGGCGGCCTCGGGCCGGGTTCAGGCTCCGCGATTTTGAAGCGGACGCTCGAACTTGGCGCTTATGCGCACGGGTTCAATCTCGATACGCCGTTCGACAAATTTCCGGCGCGCATCCAAAACATGCTTTTGTACGGGTACCCGCCTGCGAACACGAAAGACGGCGGCGAGAACGCGAGAGCCGGCAAGAAATCGAAGGGTGAGAAGGGGTTCCGCTTTCCGGGTATCTTGAAATTTCTGGAAAGAAATTTCGAAGAGTCCGGCTCGGATGCCTACCGGGAATGGATGACGCAGTATATGTCCGCGACGCTTTGCAGCGTTTGCCACGGCAAGCGGCTGCGTCCGGAGTCGCTCGCGGTCAAGCTGGCCGGGTGGTCCATTGCGGATTTCACGGCGCTGTCGTTGAGTTCCGCGCGGCCCGCAGTAGATGAGATTTTGACCGAGCTAGGCGAGCGTCAAAAGGAAATTGCCGCTCGGCCGCTGGAGGAAATCGCGGAGCGTATCGACTTTCTTCTCGCCGTGGGCTTGGGCTACCTCAGTCTGGAGCGCTCCGCGGCGACGCTCTCCGGCGGCGAAGCACAGCGGATTCGCCTGGCGACGCAGATTGGGTCGCGATTGCGCGGCGTGCTTTACGTGCTGGATGAGCCGAGCATCGGGCTGCACGCGCGCGATAATGCGCGGCTGCTTGGCTCGCTCGAACGCCTTCGCAACCTGGGCAACACCGTGCTGGTGGTCGAGCATGACGAAGATACCATTCGCAGGGCGGATTTTGTGGTGGATCTCGGCCCTGGCGCGGGGAAGGCGGGCGGCTATCTGGTGGCGCAAGGCAAGCCGGAACAAATCGAGGCCACGGCGGAGTCGCTGACGGGGCAATATCTGCGGGGCGCGGCGAAGATTTCGGTGCCGGAAAAGCGGCGCACCCAGAACGGCAAAGCCATTCAGGTCCTCGGGGCTACCGCGAACAATCTCAAAGAGATTGACGTCGCGTTTCCGCTGGGCTTGCTCACCGTGGTTACCGGGGTTTCCGGCTCGGGCAAATCCACGCTGGTGAACGATATTTTGTATCGCGCACTGGCGCAAAAGCTTTATCGTTCCTCGGAAGCGCCCGCCGCGCATCGGGAGATCCTGGGGACCGAACACATCGACAAAGTGATTGAGATCGATCAGGCGCCGATTGGCCGCACGCCGCGTTCGAATCCGGCGACCTACACCGGAGTGTTTGCACCCATCCGCGACCTGTTTGCCATGCTCCCGGAGTCGCGCGAGCGCGGCTACCGCCCGGGCCGCTTCAGCTTCAACGTGAAAGGCGGGCGCTGCGAAGCTTGCCAGGGCGACGGCTTGCGACGCATCGAAATGAATTTTCTTCCCGATGTGTATGTGATGTGCGAAGTGTGCCGCGGTCGCCGCTACAATTCCGAAACGCTCGCCGTGCGCTACAAAGGGCATTCGATTAGCGACATATTGAACCTGCCTTGCGCCGAGGCGTTGAAACTCCTGGAGAACATTCCCCAGATTCAGCAGAAGCTTCTGACGCTGGTGGACGTGGGACTCGGCTACGTAACGCTGGGGCAGTCCTCGACGACGCTTTCCGGCGGCGAAGCGCAGCGCATCAAGCTGGCGCGCGAACTTTCCAAACGCCAGACCGGCCGCACGCTGTACATTCTGGATGAGCCCACGACGGGACTGCATTTCGATGACGTGCGCAAGCTGCTTGACGTGCTCCACCGCCTCGTCGATCTCGGCAACACCGTGCTGATCATCGAGCACCATGTGGATGTCATCAAACAGGCGGACTGGATTATCGATTTAGGGCCGGAAGGCGGGGAGGGCGGCGGGCGCATTGTGGCGCAAGGTCCGCCGGAGCACGTGGCTCGCGCGAAAAAGTCCTACACCGGCCAGGTCCTTGCTCGGGTCCTCAGTGTCAACGGCCAGGGCAACGGGCACGGCGTCAACGACCGCAAATGAAGCGGGCCCCTGCCGTCCTTGCCGGATGGACAGGAAACCGCGGGTGTGTCCTCTCGACCCCTGCCAACCCTCGAGAAGAAATACTTCCGGTCGACCGCGTCTCAAAAATGCCCGCGGGATCTTCGCCCGACGTGCTATCGATTGAACTTGGGCTAGCGGTCGTCGGCTTGCGCCCTTCCACTTTTCCACCTACAGTATGCGTTCGGACATGAGCATTTACTCGATCCAGCCGCTGGTACTCGGAGAAGTGCGCACGTATCCCCTGGCGTCGCGAAAGAGCAAGGTCAGCATGCGAGAGTTCGCGAGGGCCTGCAACGGAAATATTTCGCTCACCAATTTTCTGGATTCGCTTCCCGACGTTCTTGCTGCCCGCGATCTTCGCGAACTTCTCGGTGCCATTCTTGCCGCGCGGCAAAAACGCAAAGCGATTCTTTGGGGCATGGGCGGCCACGTCATCAAGGTGGGACTTGGGCCGGTGTTGATCGACCTGATGGATCGCGGCTTTATCTCAGGAATCGCGATGAACGGGGCGGCGCTCGTTCACGATTTCGAGATAGCGCTTGCTGGGAACACTTCTGAAGATGTCGAGGCCGCGCTTGGCCAAGGCCAATTCGGCATGGCCGAGGAAACGGGAAAGTACCTGAACGAAATCGCGAAGCTGGCGCAACGGATTCGCATCGGGTATGGCGAGGCGGCGGGGCAATTTCTGACGAGCGGCGTGATTGCCGCGAAACAAGCCGGATCGAGCGTTCTGGCCGCGGCGCACAAACACCGCATCCCGGTGACCGTGCATCTCGCGATCGGCACGGACATTCCGCACATGCACCCGTCGGCGGAAGGCGCGGCGCTGGGCTATGCGACGCATCGCGATTTTCGCCTCTTCTGCGCGCTCGTTGAGCAGATGCATCCCGGCGGCGTTTATCTCAACTGGGGCTCCGCGGTGCTGCTGCCGGAGGTTTTTCTGAAGGCTGTTTCACTGGTGCGCAACCTGGGCGTACCGCTCACGCCCATTACGACGGCCAACTTCGACTTTATTCAGCACTATCGCCCGTTGCAGAATGTAGTGAAGCGTCCCACAGCTTCGGGTGGCGGCCACCAAGGACCCGAGTCGCGCGGCTTTGCCATTACCGGCCACCACGAGCTGCTGTTGCCGCTCGTGGCGGCGGCTTTGGCGGCAGGATGGCCGAAGAGACGCTGACAAGCGACCCATGAGCCTCTTTGACGATAATCCGGGCCCGCGGGAAGAGGTCGGCGATTCGCAAGACCTTGCGGATGCTTCGGAGTCTCCATCCGCGGACGCCCTTTCCCCACTCGCAAGCGATCCCATCTCGTGCGTGGCGATTCATCCCGAGGCGGCCCATCCCCTCGCTTCCCATCTACCCGAAGACCTGCGCATTACCTGGTCTTGGCCGCATCTCCTGCTCTTTGTCGTGTATGCCGTGGTTAGTCAATTTGCGATCGGCATCGCCGTCTTGGCATATTACTCGACGAATGGCCATCTCTCGCAAAGACAGATCCGTAGGCTTTTTGAGTCGGACCCGAGGTTGATCGTGGGCACGAACGTCCTGTGGTTCGGGCTGATTATTCTATTTCTCTATGTGACGCTTTCCGTGCTTCCCTGTCTGCCGTTTTGGCGGTCCCTCGGCTGGAAGAGGCTCGATGCGAACCCGCTCACTGGGAAAGGCAGACCCTGGATGTATTTCCTCTCGGGCTCGGGGCTGTCCCTCTTTGTCATCGGCGCCAGTTCGCGCGTCAAGAACGCGGAGCACGTTCCGATTCAGGAAATGTTCAAGAGCCGCAGCGGAGCCATGCTGCTGATGTGCATGGCAGTGCTGGTCGCGCCCATGGTGGAAGAAACCGTCTTTCGCGGCTACCTCTATCCCGTATTTGCGGGCATAGCTTCCCGTCTTGCTCAGTCGTTTGGGATGGATTCGCCAAGCGCCATCCGCGCCGGGGTGGTAACCAGCATCCTGGTGACCGGGGCGCTGTTCGGGCTTATGCATGCGCCGCAACTTGGCTGGACCTGGGGTCTGGTTGGCCTTCTGATTCTCGTCGGCATTATTTTTACGTTCGCGCGCGCCTGGACAGGAACGGTTTTTGCGAGTTTTCTTCTGCATCTGGGCTATAACTCGATGCTGGCGTTCCTCACGGTCCTGGGAACGAAGGGTTTTACCTACATGCCGCCGCATCGGTGAGCGATTCGTCTTCCCCTCGCTTCCTTGGTTACAATCAATGCGAGGGCAAACTAAAGAATGTACGTAGCGCAACCTATCGGGTGGACCGACCGCGGCGTGGTTATGCTCGACCAGCGGCGGCTTCCATCCGAGGAGATTACCTATACCTATACGGACTACCGCGACGTGGCAAAAGCGATTCGCGAAATGGTGATACGCGGGGCGCCGGCGATTGGAGTGGCTGCGGCCATGGGTGCGGCGCTCGGCGTTTTGCATTCTCGCGCGAAATCTCTCGACGCGCTTCGCGCGGAGTTCAAGGAAACCTGCGACACGCTCGCTGAGACGCGGCCCACCGCCGTTGACCTGTTTTGGGCGATTGAGCGCATGAAGCAGCGCTTCGCGGAGCTTACCGCCGAAACATCGGATCTCGCGAAGATCAAGCAGGGCATGGTGGAGGAAGCGAAGCACGTTCACGAGGAAAAACGCGCCACGGACGAGGCGATTGGGAAGTTTGGCGCGGAGCTCATGCCGCGCGAAGGCCAGGTGATGACGCAATGCAACGCGGGCGCGCTGGCTACCGGCGGGATTGGCACGGCTCTCGGCGTGATTCGCGTGGCGTTCGAACAGGGCCGCAAGCTGCACGTTCTGGTACCGGAAACGCGCCCCTATCTTCAGGGCGCGCGGCTCACGGCTTGGGAACTGCACAAGGGCGGCATTCCACTGACGCTGATTACGGACAACATGGTTGGCCATTTTTTGAAGTCCGGCAAGGTCGGTGCCGTCGTGACCGGCGCGGATCGCATTGCGGCTAATGGCGATACCGCGAACAAAATCGGCACGTATCAGATAGCCGTGCTGGCCAAAGAAAACAAAGTGCCGTTTTATATCGCCGCGCCGATTTCGACTTTCGATCTTTCGATTCCGGATGGCGAGCATATCCCCATCGAGGAGCGCTCGGCTGCGGAGGTAACGCATCTGAAAGGGGTGCGCATTGCGCCGGACGTTCCGGCTGCCCATCCGGCCTTTGACGTGACACCGGCGCGGTACATTGCGGCCATCTTTACGGAACGCGGTGTGGCTCGTCGGCCGTACCTGGAATCTTTGCGCGCCCTGGCCCAACAAGCGCCGCAACAGCACGTTGCCTCGCCTGCGTAGGTCCGCATCGAGGAAGTGCGATTCTGGATTTCGCTTCAGCGCGGAGTTGCGGAGAATCCCGCACTATCGATTTGCCGGCCAGAACGCGAGAGTTGGTCGTATTCACGCGCGGCCGGTTCTGGAGCAAGCACCCAAAGCGTGTAGATGCCAAGGGCAGTGCCAAGGGGGAACCGCAGCAGGGCTAAAACTCCCAGCACGAGGCCTAGAATCCGAGCCCAGGATTGCCGCTCGAAAAGTCCCCATGCGAGGGCCAGATGCAGCAGGCCAAAGAAACCCAGGAAAATACCCAGCGAGAAAAAGCCGCCCGAAAGGAACGAATCGAGGCCCCAGCCGGGCCCGAGCGGCCAGGCATCCGGGCCGACCCGGCCACGAAGCCAGGGGAAAAACATCCCTCCAAAAAGCATCAACCAGGCGACGCCAAGCAACCGTAGAACCCCGTTGACCAGCCACAAGGTGGCAAGCAAATGAATATGCTTACTGACCCGGCCTTCGCCGAGGGATGCCACGGCAGGTATGGCCGAGGGGACGGTGCCCGGAGCTACTGCTTTTCCGCAGGAGGTACAAAATTGCGCGCCAGAAACTAGCGGAGTCCCGCAACGATCGCAAAACATGGCCAAGCCCTCCACTCCCATAATACGCTGCTACGGTGTCCTGTGTTCCAGTCGAGGAAAGACATTTTGCACTCCCCTGAGGTGTATTTGCCAGCGTCTCCGGTAGAAGCGCAGCTTCTGTCCATTCCTGACGACATTTTCGAAGGTGCCGAGCGGCCTGTCCGCAGAACCGGAGGCCCGTCGTAGTGGTCGGAGTCTGGCGCGTCAAAACCGCGGCCGCATCGCTACCGCAGTGGGCGTCCCGTTGAAATGCAATCTGGCGCGGTCGCTCTTGATTCTGGCCGCGGTTGCGATTAGCGCTCGAGCGGTTCAAGCTCGAAGCACGCACGGCCTCTTCGCTGAATCATCCCAACATTTCGACCATCTATGAAATCGGCGAAGCCGCTGGCGAATACTTCATCGCCATGGAGCTGATTGAGGGCGAGCCGCTCGACCGCTACCTCTCGCGCCATCATCCAGACTTGCAGGAGTTGCTCGATCTTGGCATTCAAATTGCCGACGCGCTCGATGCGGCCCATGCGAAAGGCGTGATTCACCGCGACATTAAGCCTGCGAACATCCTCATCACTCCGCGCGGCCAGCAAGAGACGGATGTCGTTCTGATGACCAATTTCCGCTAGTGCCGGTCGACCGCTTCCCTCCTGGCCAACCAACGGGGAGAACCGCGCAAGGCCAAACGGGGCGCCTGCCTGCGCGCTAAGCCCAAGGTCGCCGTTGCTCGCCGGAGGCTCGAATCAATTCGGGCGAATCACAAAAACGGTGCGGTCGCGCTTGCGAAACATTGCGAAGAAATCCAAGAGTTGTTTCCACGGCGCATATTTTTTGTTCAACAACTGCATGCCCTGCTGCGCTTCCGTGCCGGCTAGGATCTCCGCCCGCGCCGGAACCCACTTGCCTCTTAATCTGCCGCGCATGTCGCAGGGTGCGACGTTCACCCGCGGATTGTTACGGATGCGCTTCACTTTTCCCGATACGCCAATGGTGTAAACGTACAGCTTGGCGTCCTCTGAATCGAGGGCCGCGGATGGCTCCGCGGCAAACCATACCGGGGTCTTCACACCCTGGCCGCTCTTCTTGAAGGTTTCGAGATTCAGATATTTTTGCCCGCCGAACGCCGCAAAGCCCATCTCTTCACCCCGCTCACCCCGCGCCGCGTAAGACCATGCCACAGTCTTTCGATGCGCGCGATTTTACGTGCGTCACAAGCACAGAGCCAGGCCGCGCAGCCGGCCTCGCGGAACACGGGAGATTTGCTTGGGGGACTTACGTCACGCGGACATAGGTCACGTCTTCGGTAAAGGCATCCTTCTGATCCTGCGAAAGGTCCAGGTGGTCTTGAAATGATCGTTATCAAGAAAAGTGTACGTGGCGTTATGCATGTGGCCATCCGCCAGCGCATTGGGTCACGTCAGTCACGGCGATCGCGTAATCCTTTGCCAGTTGCTTCGTAGGAAATCTTCTCGTGGCCTTCGAGGTCATAAACTTCGAACAGGCGGAACGTGCGCTCGCTGTTGCGAGCGTTGCAGAATTCACGCAACTCTTCCACGGCCGGGCTGCGCGGACGCATTTCTTGATGTGGTGAAGGTCTATGCAGGAAGCACAAAGCTGACAAGCGGCGATTGACCATTAGTGAAGGGTTACAGCAAAAGGCGGGAATCTTCTCTATAGATCTGGAATGAGAGGAGAGCAAAGAAAGAGGGCGGCCCGGGCCAGCGGAACCGCCCTGAGAAGCCACTGTTGCGCCAGTTAGGCGTTCCGGGAATGAGTTAGAAGGTGTAGGTCAACCCGAAGCGCATGGTGCGTGGGAGCTGGTAGGTGAACGGCTGCCCGTACCAAGCGCTCTTCGTCACCGGAAGAGCAGCACCACCACAGGCCGGACAGTTGCTGTTTCCGTTGATCCACGTCTGCGGGTTGTACCCGCTCTCAAATGTTTGGTACGACGTCGCATCAAAGAGGACATTTCCCGGGGTCAACGGCGTCGCGAAAAATACAGAGTTCATGCCCCCGTAGTATGAGGTGACGGCGCGCTGACCTAACAGGTTGGAGACGTTTACTGTAAATCCTAGCGCCTGATGTTCACCGGTCTTGATGGAATGCCCGATGTTGAAGTCAGTCTGAGTGAACCATGGCGCGCGCCTGGTATAAGGCTGGCCAAGCGTAATCGCCCCAGTCGTCGGATCCTGGGTCATATTGACCCATTTGTCGCGGCCATATATAGCCACGGCTTCGGAGACCTCTTGCCCGAACATGAGGCCCAAATCCATGTACGAATACTGCGGGCTGCCTTGGTAGGCGGTCTGGAAAATACCGAACGTTGTGGTCTGGCCCTTCCAAGGTAGCTGATAATATACGTAACCCTTGAAGGTATTCGGACGATCGGTCGGCAGAGGCCCGTTGTTTGACTTGCCGTTCGCACCGAAGTAGTAGAACGGCTCATCGAACGCACGGCTCGTATCTGGCGAGTTACGTCCGGGGAATCCTCCATCGGTCTGATCGGTGTTTGTCAGGCCAGCATAATTGCCCCACAGGCTGCTCCAGGTGTAACTAAACATTCCGGCCCAACCCTTGGTTGGGGTCTTGGTCAACCGGATTTCCAAGCCATCGTAGTTACGGACGGCCTTGGGGTTGGGTGGGCAGGTGGGACAGGTGCCGAAGGTGAGACCGAATGCTTGGTCATATGCCCCGTTGAACGCCCATCCCGGAACACCGAACTTCTCGCCGATCGATGTCAAGTAACTGGCGTAGCCGTCGATGGTTCTGTTCACACCCTCGCCAGGATTGACGATGGTATAGGTTTCACCCCAGAACGGGTCGTTTAATGACGCGTCCTCAAGGATGTGATCGAGTCGGCGACGATCATAGCGGGCCTCCAGTGCCCAGTCCCTGGCGAGTTGGTAGTCAACTCCTGCAACGTACTCGTGCTGGCGATAGGGCTTAATGCCAGGGGCGCTTGGTTCCCAGGGGCGCAAGTTGATATTTTCGATCAGTGATACACCAGAGGCGTCCTGGAGAGCTGCCGGTACTCCACCGACCCAGTTAGCTCCTGTGCTGGGCGTGCCGTTCGGGCAAGCACGGCTTTGCGTGAAAGCCAGACCGTTAAAATCGGCGACGTTGAACCCACCGCCCGGCGCATTCGGGCCAAGGGCATACGCACACTCCTCGAAGGATTGTGCACCATACGACGTCTGAGCCAGCAGGAGTTTCATGACATCGTTGACGACGCCGTAGCTGCCGAATACTTTCATCTTGCCATTGTGCAGGGGATCCCAAGCAACTCCGAGGCGAGGCGCAACCTTGTCCGTCCAACTGAAGTCAATGGTCTTGATCAGGTCCTTATAACCTCCAGGAGCCGGAAGGTATTCTTTCTCGACGCGCAAACCGAGGTTAAAGGTTAAGCCGCGTCCCACCGTCCAGGCATCCTGCACGAAGAGCGCGTGGTTATTGTCGGAAGCAAGCGCTGGAAGGATCGTGGAGAAGTCCAGCACATAGGCATACCCATATTGGCCGCTGCAGTGTCCCCACTTAGCTTCCAGCAACGCACAATTGCTCTGGCCGGTGGCTGTAAACGGGAACCAGGAATGTTGGCCGGGGACTAAACGTAATAAGGGCACATTTCCGTTCTGGTTAATGACGTTGCTAAGACGGTTAAACTGGTAGCCTATCTTGAGGTTGTGAGTGCCCCACCAGCCGCCCTTGAAGAACGCCACGTCCTGGTTGAACTGATAGTGCTTGTTGGCGTTAAACAGAGTGTATGTGCTGTCGTAAGGCTGGGTGCTGGAGCCGCTAGGCTGCTGCAGACTGGTCGGCAGAGGATTACCTAGACGATCCGTTGCGCCCACCCCATTCGCTCGCCATACAACGTTCGGTGTCGACGTCTGCCAGCCAAAGTCGTGATAATTCTGAAAGAAGTATCCGAAGCGCGTGGTGGAAACAACCTTTGGGGCCAGAGTTATGTCACCACCGACATTGTAGGTCGCATTGGGAGCCGACCAACCAATGCCATGCGAGAAGGCCACTATAGGAGTGTTGATGTCTTCATTTACGAAACCCGGGAATGCTGAATCTGGTCCCGGCATGCTGGATCCGGTTTGGCGCGCATATTGATTGAGCCAGGAAGCGAATAAACGGATTTTCTGTGTCAGGCTGGAATCAAGGCGAAATGTGGTGTAGTAGCTCTGAGTGTCTCGGGTAAAGTATTGCGGCCCGAGAACTGCGTTAGCAGGATTCGAGGAAGGAGTGAAATCCACGGTTCTTGCCTGGGATTGAACAAAAGGCGCAAAGCCCAAAAAGAACCATAGCCGGTCTTTCACGATGGGACCACCGACGGTCGCGCCGGGCTGAAGGAGACGGAAGTGGTCTTTCTTCCTCTGATATTGCTGAGCCGCCGCATCAAATCCACCGCAGGGGCCACCTGCGCAACCCGTACTGGTGTCGGGGCTGCCGCTGGAATTCGGGTCATACCGCAAAGAGGGGACCGGCGAGCCGTCCGCAGCGGAGGTCTCATAGGTCGTGAAGAACTGGCCGTGGAAGGCGTTGCTGCCCTTCCTCATGACGACGTTTACCACGCCACCCAAGGCGCCACCGTGCTCGGCCTCAATACCTGAGGTCTTGATCTGAACTTCCTGAATGAACTGAAACGGAACATTGGCGCCGGAATAACCACCGGAAATGTTCTCCGTATCTTGGCCTTCGATCAGGTAGCCATTCTCCGAGTCGGCGGCACCGCCGATGGAGTAGCCGTAGGCCAAGCCGTTGCCGCTGCTGCCAGGCATGGAACCGCCGGTGCCGCCCATCGCACCAGCAAGAGGTTCGTTGCGGGCCATCGGCGAGAACTGAATCATCGATTGGTACGAGTTGCCGTGCGGGACGTTCTGAATGACGTCATCCGTAACGTTGGTTAGATTCTGATTTGTGGTCGTGTCGATTAACGGAGCTGCCGCACTCACCTCCACGACTGTCTCGGCAACGCCCACCTCAAGCACGATGTCGACTGATGGCAGATGGCCGACCTCAAGAATCAAGCCCTCCCTCTTGACGGTCTTGAATCCTTTCGCCGTCACTGTAATCGTGTAGGTGCCCGGGGGAAGATTGGCGAAGCGGTAGTAGCCGCTTACGTCTGTATTGATTTCCTTGCTACCTACGAGCGAGGCACCGGTAACAACCACTTTCGCATTTGGCACCACCGCTCCGGATGGATCCTTGATCGTGCCCTGCAGCCCGCCAGTGGTTTCCTGAGCTACACCCCCGGTACCAAAAAGTAGGATCAGTGCACAAACCGTTAGAATTGAATAGGTGAATCGCATCCCACGCCTCCCTCCGTTCTCCCAAACGTAGCTTTCGAAGCGAGATTCCCTGGTTTTGATACGATGTGCCTCCCGCAAATCCGCTCACTCCCGGATTGAGAGTCTAAGGTCGCAACCAGCAGCAGTCCCTTCTGCCGCTCGTACTGATGAGGGAATATGCCTAACCCGCAGCAATAACTTGGCCAAGATTTAGACTACATTTAGCAGGATTTGTCAATAATTTAGCTCAAGAAAAGAGTTAGGAACTATGCTTTTGTGAAGGAACTTACAAAATCCAATATCTATAAGACTGAATGTTCCGCTGAAGGTATCGATACCGGTAAAAGAGGAGGCCGGGGTCCACGGGCTTTTGCCTAAATGTTGCTGGAGGCTCGATGGGGCCATGACCTAGTACCGACCAGCTGACCGAAGAAATGATCAGAAGTCTTGAAACAACAAAGATCAGCTTCCGCATAGGCGCCTCCGCGGAATGATCTGCTCTTTTGAAAAAAACTACAAAATTATGTAGGAATCCCGCGCTTGAGTGACAAAAGAGGGGGGCCGTCGCAAATTCCGTCGCCGTGAAGGGACCACAACCGGCGTTCGGGGTAGGCATCAGCATGTGCCTGTTCCACACCTGCTGCGCGACGGAATCGATCCCGGTGTTGCGCGGATCGAGCGCGTTCAGGTTGTATGTCGTTGTTCCGTTGCTCGGATCGGCATGGATTCCGTTGCGCATTGTTCGCGCTTCGCACCTGCCTGACGAGTTGAAATCGGCGGTTTGGTCGGAGGTGGAGACCTTGAACTCTTCCACGCTGTCAATTGTCGTAGGCATCGAGCCCGAGGGCTGGTTGCCGACCATTCCTGGCTGCGTCTACCAGGCTTTCGCCCCACAAGAAACTAACCGGAATGCCGGATGCGCTCGGCCAGCGAGCGGGAGCGCTGCCTCGCGATATCCACAAACTTCGCATCCGCGGCGATTTGCTCGAGCATGGGCAGCAGGCGCTTGGGTTCCGGAAGCAGGCTGCGGTTCAGGTCCGATTCAAATTGCAGCAGCGCATCATTCACGCCCAGGCGGTCGTACTTCATCCGCCGGGTGATCAGGTCCGCGTCTTCCTGCTGTCGCGCCAGGCCTTCGAAGATTTGCAAGAGTTGAGATGCCGCGGGGTTCATCGTGTAATTGAATTTTGTTTCATGGACTTCCGTGCCGCAGTCCCAGCGAAACTTTTTTTCTCCGAGATAGGCAATCTTGCGGTGAACGTCGAGGTCCGGCCCCTCAAAATGTTGCAGCTCGCCGGCGAGCTCAAACATTCTGCTGCGCAACGGCGCCCCGACCTGGAACGGGGAGGCCCCGGGGTCTTCGTCAAGCTGGCGGATTTCATACGAGGCCAGGTCCGCGTCCTCGTGTACGCTGATTTCGATGAATTCTGGAGAGCTGCCTTTGAAAACCCGTCGAAAGGTCATCTTCGCTGCGCAACCGGCGGGCGCGGGAAGCGCCGGACTGGCCATCGGGTAGGTTGCCCCAATGATCAGCAACGACCGCAAGAAAAAAGTTCTCATCATCACGTCTGCAAATCGCTCACTAAACCGTTAGGATGCGCGGCGACCCGCCACCGTTGCGCGGCCCATTCGCATGGAAGTCCCTCGACCGGCGGAATGCGTGTTCGCCTCAAGCGGCAATCGGAAGCATCGCCGCGCATGCTCCGTTTGCAAGTGGCACAAGGCTACCGCCAAAGCGTCGGCAGCGTCCGGCGGCTCGGGAACGGCATCCAACGAGAGCATCGCGCGCACCATGATCTGGATTTGCCGCTTGTCCGCTTGCCCTCTGCCGGCGATGTTGGCCTTCACTTCTCGCGGCGCATAGCTGTGAACTTCGACGCCATGCTGCGCCGCGGCCAGCAAGACCACACCGCGCACCTCCGCCAGGCGCAGCGCGGTTCTCACATTTAGGGCGGAAAAAATGCTTTCCACGGCCATCACGTCCGGAGCAAACTCTTCGATAAGCTTGCACAGCAGGGTGTGCACCTCTTCGAGCGCCGCCCCTTCGCAGTTTTTGATTTGGCTGCTCCTGACTTTCAGTGCTCCGTAATGAAGCACCCGGCACTGCCGCCCGTCGCCTTCCACGATTCCGTAGCCGGTTGGTCCTGCCGCGGCCGGGTCGATTCCGAGGACGCGCATCCAGCCCTCCCTCGATCCGTTTTCGCGCGAAGCCGCTGCTCGCATCATGGCCCACAATTCTACGGCGAACTGGGTCTCGCTGGCCACCCCTTTGGAGTCGCCTAGCGTTCTGTCCAAACGCTTTTCGCTGCCAGCTCTTACCCAGAGAATTCGCTCCAATCCTGGGCTGGGCGCCTCCTGCCGCCGCAGCTTTAGCCTGCGTCTTGTGTCGCCGGTCGCTTCAAAAACAAGGGCGGCCATGCCTTCTGGCAATGGCCGCTACGAGGATGAACCTCTGACATCCTCCCCACCCTTTGAAAAGGGCGAGGATTGCCAACGAGGTCTGGTTTGGTTTTGGCCAGAGCTCTTGCGGCGGGTTCCTGTTTCATCGATGGGCCTACTGCGCCGCATCTCCGCAGGCTTCAGGATCGGGCCTGTCCGGCCCTAGGTCTCGCGACAAGAAAACTATACACCAAAACCTGCGCCTTGCCTTATATCCCGTTCTCAAGAACGAGGGTCATGGCGCGTCTGGTAAGGTTCGATCCGCGCTAGTTCGCGCTCACCGCCGCTTGAATCTCCGACTCATCAATGTCGAAGTTAGCGTAGACGTGCTGCACGTCGTCGTGCTCTTCGAGCGCCTCTACTAACCGCACCATCTGCACCGCCTGCGGACCGGTCAGCTTGATGTAGTTCTGCGGCACCATGGCGATTTCCGCCGAAGTTGGCTTGATTCCCGCTTTGGCCAGCGCGTCCTTCACCTTGTCGAGCGCTTCCGGCGGCGTCACGATGTACCAGGAAGAACCGTCATCCTTCAAATCTTCCCCGCCCGCATCCAGCACCAGGTCCAGCAGCTTGTCTTCGCTCGCCGCCTCTTTGGGAACGGAGATTTCCCCTTTGCGATGGAACATCCAACCCACCGCGCCCGCTTCTGCCAGGTTCCCGCCGTTCTTGCTCATCAAGTGGCGGAACTCGCCAACCAACCGGTTTCGATTGGTGGTCACCGCCTGAATCAGCATGCCCACGCCGCCCGGTCCGTACCCTTCAAAGGTCACTTCTTCATATTGCTCGCCTTCGAGCTGGCCCGTGCCGCGAAGGATGGCGCGCTCGATGTTGTCGTTCGGCATGTTCTCGTTTTTCGCCGCGGCAATCGCGGTGCGCAAGCGCGGATTCGAGTTTGCATCGCCTCCGCCGATGCGCGCCGCAATCGTGATTTCTCGAATGATTCTTGTGAATACGCGGCCACGTTTGGCGTCGGTGGCCGCTTTCTTATGCTTAATGGTGGCCCATTTGGAATGCCCGGACATGATAAATCCTCGTTTTTTCGCTTGACCCGGCTCTGGCCTGGGCCATCGATCAAATGAAATTTCGCGCCGCAATGGCGTCGCACAAAGCCGCCCATTCACGGTCGCGCAAAGGAAACGACACCAGTGCGGAAACTGTCGGTGAACCGCAAACCCCTGCGGAACTGCGCTAGTCTAGCATACCGGCCTGCCTTCGGAAACGCCAAAGGTCTGATCCGTCTGATCGCGGGTCTGGCACTTCGCGCACGCGTGGGCCAGCGGCAACGACTAAGAAAACGTCCTGCCACCATCCTCGCGTCGATGGCTGCCCGCGGTGAACTTCCTGTCCTGTTTTTTGGTTGTTGGGTCTCACTCGCAAGGATTCCTTCGCACTCCTCGGTCTCGAAACCCATTACCTGCCAGCTTCCCTTCATCAACCTCCCTAATGGCGGGCGCCTCGCCAATCATCACGCTAGAAGGCGAACGGCCGAGGCCCAAGCCTCCAGCACGC
>Ga0306924_10000339_pt1 | contig 38943 bp, 39 predicted proteins | sample sta12Can44000111_FD_203756 | JGI IMG/M metagenome (GOLD analysis project Ga0306924, IMG submission 203756) | Lab enrichment of tropical soil microbial communities from Luquillo Experimental Forest, Puerto Rico - statanox.12C.anox.44.000.111 (v2)... | ecosystem: Environmental > Terrestrial >... | reverse complement strand
CCTCAGGAGAGAGCCAGATGCATACGTTAGCGCTCATCCCAGGATTATCGCACCTCACTGCCCACTCTGGGAATCTTTTGTTAAGTCCACTACACTAGTGGCGGTTGTTGTGAGCTCGCTGGTGTAGGTATTGACGGCGCTGTTGAAGATGCTCTGCAGCGGGACGAGGGCCGAGGCCTGCTTGTTTCGCCAGAGGTTCTGCGCCACGCTTGCCACCTGGCTGCGGATCGAGCCGCCCAAGACGTCGGAGAGGATGGCCTTCTGGACGGTGGCCATGTCGACGCTGACGCCGGCGACGGTTTGCTCGTTCTGCGGTTTTTCGCGGACGGTAACCGTGCCGCAGACCGGGTTGCCGGATTCGTTGCCGGTCGAGAGGGAATAGCGCCAAGTGGTGTACCCGCCATTGCTGTCCCTGACCGTGATCGGTTGCGGGGTCGGGATGAGTGTGGCGTTCGCGGCAAGGTTGACGAGATCCATGCAGAGCTCGCTATCGATGAGACCCGACACGATTTGCTTGGTGCCGGGGATCATTGGCTGAGCAATGGTGATGGCGTCGGGTCCAATGGCTTGGATCGCGTTGGCATAGACGGCCTTGGCCATCCCGACGCCGGCCATCGCGGCTTGCAGGACAAGCGCCTGGCCGGAGGAGAAGCCGCCGCCGAGCGGAAACATCATGATGCCGGCGAAGCCGACGCGGACAACGAACATCCAGCTCTGCCCGGTGCCGAGGATGCGCGAAGTTTCGGCGGCGCGATGGATGTTGATGATCGTGATGTAGGAGACAAACGCGGCTGCGATGGCCGCGACGAAGCCTGTGAACTGGCCGACGATCTGGCCGATGACGGTGGCCGCGTTGCCGGTCGAAGTGCCGGGCGTCCCGCCGGGAATCGGAAATATGGAGCGCAGCACCTGCGCCGCCCAGTCGTTGCCGGGATCGAGGGCGCTCCAGCTCACGTCATAGGGGTTTGTGGCTTGCGCGAATCCCGGGCCGGCCCTGGCCAAGAGGAGGAGTGAGAGTAGAACGATCGAGAGGATACGCATGACGGCCTCGCGGCATTTGCCGCGGAGGCTGTCATCGGAGGCTGCGAACGGCGTGTTTTATATGCTCATAGAGGGCGCCGGCGCGCCCCGCCTTGCTGCCTCCGCCGATGGTGAGCGATTAAAGAGGGACTTTGCGGCGTCGACGGCGCGCTGAAGCAGCTCGGCAGCCTTCTGCGCCAGGTCGTCCATCATGCTTTTGCCGTCGCGCCGCGACGGCGTGCCGCCGGCGGCTTCGCCGATCTGGGCGTCCATCTGCTCGAATTTGGCGCTGAGGTTAGTCGCATCTGGCCGTCGCGCGATGATCTGCTCGATGTTGACACGGTCCTGGCCGTAACGGGCTAGAGCAGTGGCGGCTTTGTCGTATGATGCAGCGACCACGCGCTCGGTTGCGAAAGCATTGTTGAATTGCTGGCGGAGGTCGGCGAAACGCCCGCCGGCGCGCATTTCGGCGAGCACCGCGGCGATGCCGCCGGGTTCGGCGCGCGCTGCCGCGCGGATGCGGTTCATCACGATCGCACCTTCGCCGGTGCGGAAGGCGTCGAGAGCGTCGAGGGCAGCACGGCCGGATTTGTCGGCGCGCCCAAGGGCTCGCTCGTCGCGGCGCTCCTGCATTTGCGACTCGAAGGCAGCGAGCCGGCCAGCCATCCCCGTGGGCGGTGGGTTCCAAGGGCCTCCGGATCCCTGATCTTTTGGCCGCATGCCGCGGAAGATCGTGTCAAGCGCGCCTCCGGGGTGGGTCCGCCGGGCGATGGGACTTTGCTGTGACGCGGAATCGTCGTGTGGCGATAGCCCGCCGCCGCGGGCGGTGTTCGCTTCGGGGGGACGTTCCGAAGCCGCGTCGCGTGGATCCGGTGGCGGTTCGTCGCGGCGCGGCGAGAGTCGGACGCGGTTTTCGAGTGCCTCGATCGTGGTTTGCGTCGCTGGGGTGCTTTGATCCGCTTGACGGCCGATCTCGGTTCCGGCTCGTCTGATGTCTTGGACGAGGCGTTTGTCTTCGAGGGAGGCTGTCCTGCGCATCAGGGCCAGCATATGTTGGTTTTCCAGCCCGGGCGCCGTCTCTGCGAGACGCGTGATCTCCGATCGGAAATCGGGCGTGATTGGGATCGGCCAGACCGGCAGCTTCTCCAGGTCCTGCAGCGTGTAGGCAACCTGGTGTCGGAAGGCGGGCTGCGCACGCCGCTCCGGGTCGGCGCCTTGTTGGGTCAAGGCCTGGATCGTCTGGGCAAGGTTGCGATCGAGATTGGCGATGGTGGGCTGCGCGCGTTCGAGGTGTTCGAGCAGCTCGCGCATCGGGTCGCTGTCCGCCGGTGACGCGAGTTTTACCGATCCGTCCGCATTGTTCGGAGCTTGCGCGGCGGTAGACGCCGCGGCCTTTGCGTCGGGCCCGTCCTCTATGCTGGGTGTGGCGGCGTTTTGCTGTGTTGCGGGTGTTTCTTCGGCCATGTGGAGCTCCGTTGAGCCGCTTAGGTTGGTCTGTCAGTTAGCCGCTTGCATAGAGGGCGTGGGCATCCGCACGGTGGGTTGGAAGTCGCGCTCGACCGTGTGGGCGAGTTGCGTTGCGCTGATGGTCGTGTGCTGCAGGCCCATTTTGAAGATTTGGAACTGCAGGTAGTTGCTGAGGGCGAGCTCGATCGCGATCTCGCGCTCGACCGATGCGGGCGGCATGCTCTGCAGCGTGGCGGCCCAGGTTACGTCGCTGATGCGCCGTTCCGACTCGATCTGCAGCACCTGCAGCCACGAGCCGTTGGTCTGAGACGGCAGCCCGATGTTGGTCAGGTACTGCTGCTGCAGCGTCGTCAGCGGCACCGAGGGCGTCTGCATGCCGATCTCCTGGTCGACGAAGCTCTGGGCGAGCGACATGCGGGCGTTGTAGCTGCGGCGGCGCACAGCGGCATCTTGGCCCGCGGCCGAGGCGAGCTGATCGCCGCGCAAGGCCGCAGGGGCAACCGGCTCGATGAGATTGATCGCGTAGTCCTTGGCGGTATTGACCGCGTTCTGATCGGCGTACATGGCAGAGCCGAAGAGGCTCGAAAACTGTTGGTCGGCATCCGGCGTATTGCTGGCGCCGGTGCAGAGCCCGGCAGCGGCATCGTTGGCGTCGCAATAATAGCTCAGGTGTTCCTGGCTGATCGAAGCAATGCCTTGGGCCTGTCCATAGTAGGAGGGCATGTTTGGGCCGGCCTCGCCGCGCAGGTCGTGGATCTTGGCGATGGTCGCCGCCACGGTGAAAGCCTGCACGGCAGCCGCCTGGGTGCTGACGCCGGCGTCGAGTGCGGTGTGTCGGGCTCGGGGTCTGCTCGTCGCGGATCTGCGCGTTCCGCACGTCGCGTTTGAAGCGCGCGTTGGCGGTGTTGGAGGCGTCGAAGATCTGTTCGAGTGCCCCGACCGAGGCCTTCTGATAGTTGGCGGTTTGCGTGAACCCTTCTTGCAACAATTGCTCAACCGTGCCGAAGGCGTTGTCGCCGAGGAGGCTGGCGATCGGACCGGTGGCGCTGAGAAAATCTTTGACGTCTTGAATGTAGCCGTTCATGTCGCTGAGCACGCCTTTGACGGCATTGACTGCCGCTAGCACGGTCGCATCGATCGTCGGTAAATCGGCGTAAGACGGGGTGGCGCTGAACAGGACGCCGCCGATGACGATGCCGATCGCCGTCGAGGCGGCGAAGGTGTGTTTGCGCATGAGCCTCTCCTCAGAACGTGCCTTGCGGGACGTTCGGCAGGGTGTATCCGGTCGGCGCGGTACCGGTGCCGTTGATGTAGAGGCCGCTGCCGGTCGATCCGGTGCCGATGCCGATGGTCGCGATCGGCGGCCCGCCGCCACCAAAGGACAGTTTCGGGCAAGAGAGGCCGCCGCCGAGCCCGCCGAAGCCGAGATTGAAGCCGGTGATCGTGAGCCCGCACTGCACCTTGCCGAGCAGCGAGGTCCAGGTCTGTTGCACAAGGTTGCAGATCTTCCCTTCGACCGTCTGCAGCAGGTTGGCCGGGTTGAGCAGGTTGGTGACCAGGTTCAGCCCGACACCGTTAAAGAAGTTGTCGAGGCAGGTCAGCGAGGTCACGCTCTGGGGCGCGTTGATATTGCTGTCGTCTGCTTGGATGCGGGCGTTCAGCCCGTTGACGCCGGCCTGGGTGATTGCTGCGCAGCCGGTGCTGCCCGTGGTCGTGCCCTGAGCCCGAGCGGTGTCGCAGAGCGTCGTGCTCGCGATGAGGGTCAACAGGCCCAGCGTCGCGAGCCGGGGCATCAGGCGCCTCCCTCGAGAGCGGCTTCGCATGCGGCGTTGAGTGCCGCGATGCGATCAGGGGCAAAGATGCGGCGGAGTAGAGCCCGCCGGGTGACGGCGGCGATCGCCGCACGCAGCGCGTGGCCGGTAGCGTCATCGCCGCCGACTAGCGCGGTGATCACTGTATGGCAGTCGGGGAGATCGATCTCGGCAAGCCAATGGAGGAGCCGCATCAGTCGCGCCGCGCCGAATTGTGCCATGACGGAACGCAGATCATCCCGGAAAGACGCCTCGCGCAGAGCGGTCGAGAAATCCTGCAGGTCTCTTTCGGCGAGCTGATCGAGGAGAGATCCGAACGCTTGCAGGCGCTCCGGGTTGTCCCCCTCGGTCTCGACCGCCCGGACGGGCGGTGGCCACTCGCGGGATGCGGCTGGTCTTAGTTCAGTTAGCCACTCCGTGGCCGTGTGCTGTTCGAGGTTGGGCATCGTTGTTCCCTCGGTTTCCGGGAGCAGCCTGAGGGGTGCCGCTGCGAACGGCGCTACTTTCGAATCTCGACGGCCGTATGGGTGAAGACCAGCCGAAGGCCGAGCGGCTTCACCGCGGCAAGCAGAACGCGGTTCCAGGTCTGGCCGCCTTTCCAGTCGACGAGGGCATTTGGGTCGGCGCCGGGTCCGTACGTGACTTTGACAGTCGCGGGGACGATTTGACGCACGGCAAACGAGAGCGGGATCTGATCGCCGAAGCCGTAGGCCATCTCGAAGCGCGCCGACGTCGGGTGATTCGCTGGGACCGGTGTTTTCAGGGGTGCCTCTGAGGCAAACGGGTTGGGAGCCGGCGGCGTGCTTGTGATGACGAAGTGCGCGTGCGCGGCCGCGCTGAGTGTGGTTGCCGTGAGGGCGGTCAAGATCATCCGAGTGCGCATAAGCCGAGCTCCACCGTTCGACTCACATCTTTTGATGCGGGTTTTGCGAACAGGGATTGCGAAACTAACGCGTTCCGTTGGATAAGCTCGGCTTATTCTGCTGAAAACGGCAGCGGCCTGTCGAAAAAGGGGAGCACGTGCTGAGTGAGATAGTCAAAAGGGCTGCCGCTTCCGCGCATTGCTGATCTCTTCAAACCGGGGGGTGGAGTGGTGATGCGCGGCGCCGCCAGGGTCTGCGGCAATCTTTTCAGATACATCGGCCGGCTAGGAAAGCGACATCCGCGCCGGCGACGGTGTAGGGCGCCAGCATTTTCCATTTGCGGGAAGGGAAAAGGCCGCCGATATGGCTAGACGTTCAAGACAATCGGATTCACCAGAAGTTCAGCGCCGTAAATCAGAACTATTGACCAGCTTCGGGAGGAAAGTCCGTCAAGCCAGAACAAAAGCTGGCCTCACCCAGGCGCAGCTTGGGCAAGGGGCAGGCCTTGCCCAGTCCTACATATTTGAGATTGAGACGATGGGGGCCAACGTCACATTGGAAGCACTGGCCAGTTTGGCATCCTGCCTGAAGGTGAGCATCAAGGATTTGGTCCCTGAGAACGAATTTGAGACACTCACTCCTGCGAGTATCTCGGAACTATGCTCCACGTTGGAGAGAGTTGCGGAAAGCTTGAGCAAGACCTCAGGGCTCCTCTCGGAGGTGCAGCGCTTCGCTGAGCTGCGCGAGCGCCTCGAGCGCCTTGCCGAAAAGGGCGCCGAGCGGTAGCTTCTCCGTCGATCGAGCACGGGCGCCCTGATTCCTACCCGTACCGATTTTTTTGCTAGACATTCAGGTTGCTGCTGATTTAGCCTCTTTCGGTTGTCGCGCCGGAGGGGATGGTGTCGGCAGGTCTTTCGCTAGCAATACAGCGGGGCACGGCCCCGATTTCGGGATCCGGATTGCTGCTTTCCGTGGCCGCTGCAGCCACGGTGGTGGCCGCTGGGGGTATTCCGTTCGATGCCGTGCTCGCCGGCATGGTCGCGGCCGGCCACGGCATTGAGGCGATCTGTCTTTATCTGGACCTCTCGCGTGCGGCCCTCGATGACCATCTCGTTCGCCTCGGGCTTCGAACACCGCACGACCGCCCGCTGCGCAAGCTGGGCCCTCGGGGTTGGTCGGAGATCGATACGCGGCGTCTGATCGCTTGGCGGGTTTGCGGGATTCACCCGGAGACGATCGGACAGCGTCTCGGCCGGTCGGCGAACGCGGTGCGCGCCAAGGCGCGACGGCTCGGCCTCCCGCGACCCGACCGCAAGAGCTTGCAGCGGGTAGACCCTGCCAAATTAAAGGATCCCGGGCCGGGCATCGCATTTGTAGCGCCGGCCGAGGAAGCCGAGGCGCCGTCGCAATCACCGTCTGCCGAGTACGGCGCTGTGGCCGGTGTTATTCCGGTTCGGCCGGGCCAACCCGCCGATGGGATCAGTTCTTCCCGCACGGCAGCGATACTGCCCTCACCAGTTGCGTCCTCGACGTCTGGCGACAGGGCGGGCGCGCAGGGTGCGCTGCCCCTGGTTCGCGTCGTTCCAGTCGAGTCGCTGTCGGCGAAACCGGGCCGGCTGCTGGTTTCCCGCCCGTCGGTGTTGGCGCAGTTGCCGCCTGGGGACTGCGAATACTGGAAGGAGATCGGCGAGCGTCCCGGGGAGGTGGGCCTGTTGCTCGAGGACCTTGGCTGGATCGCGAATTTGCGGTCGCTACGGCTCAACGGTGTCGCCGTGTTGGCCATGGGCTTGCGGTCTATGGGCGGTCAGCACTGGCGGGAGATCGCGGCTGATGCAAGGCTAACCAGCGCCTGTGGGCGGACGGAGCTGTCGCGCAGTTTGTTGCCACGCGATTTCGACCGCCGGAAGTTTAGCCCGTCATGGGATGCCGAATGTGCGTTCGCGACGCTCGAGTTCTCCGGCTACGAATTGGCGGAGGACGAGCAAGGGCGGTTTTTCTGGCGTCACCGGAGAGACCGGCGGAACGTGCATTGCAGCCGGAAGCAACGCGAAGAGATCGGCGCGGAGGATGGGAGCGAGCGCCGCAAGTCGCAGGAGATCACGCTGCTGACGCGGGAAGATCTCGCGTCGCTTCCGGAAAGGAGCGTCACCTCGTTCGCGGATGCGTGCGCGAAGATGGACCTCGTCATAGACACGGGCGGGTCGCGAAGGTCGCAGACCTCTGTCTCTGCTGCAGCCCGTTGGGCGCAGCGGGAGAACGGCGGCCGGGGACGCAGGCATAAATCTGCGGTGCCGGAGATCGGCCTTGCGACGCATTTATTCGCTGTCCGCCCGCGCCTCCCGGCACGTTCGGCAACTGGCAGGATTACCGCGTAGGCCCGTCATGCTTGCGGCGTCTTCCTTGGAAAGGAAGAGCCGCCGCGACCCGTCAACCTCGATTGGCGGACCCGCGGGCGCGCGTCGGGGAGAGGCAGCGGCCGTGACGCCGGACCTGTTGACCTGACGTGATCCGACCAAACTTTCAGGACGATTGATCCCGGCCCCGTTCGCAGACGGCCGAGCGATGCTGCGCCTGGCCAAGGGATGAACGGGCTGGAGCATGAGGAATCACCACGCAGCGGTCACCCGCCGGTTGTCCGACCCGGATTTTCAGGGCTCGCTGGTGACCAGATGCCTGGCGCTCACCCTGGGCATGGGCGTGCTGCTCGCTGTCTCCCTGATCCACGACGTCTATGTCTGGATGAACCCGATCGAGCCGCGTTATTTCTTCGTCGACGGCAAGAACCCGCCGCGTCCTGCGTTGGCGCTCGACAGTCCGATCGTCGACGACACGGAGCTTCTCGAATGGACCGTCAAGGCGGTCCTCGCTCCATACAATGTCGACTATTTCAACTATCCGGTCGAGCTCAACACGGCGAGCCGCCGGTTCACGGTGAAGGGCTGGAATACCTTCGCCAACAGCTACATCGCGCAGGGCAATTTCGACGAGCTGAAGCGCGCGCGTCTCCTATGTCATGCGCAGTCGCAGCGCGCCGCAGTCATCCACCAGACCAGCTACGTCCAGGGTGCGCTTGTCTATCAGGTGCAGGTTCCGATCACGCAGACCTGCGAGAACGTCAACCAGACGTCCACCAACAACCTGGTGATCACGGCCCTCGTCGTTCGCATAAACGGCGACGACCATCCCGATGGGCTGGCGATTGATCAGCTCGTCGCGGCGCCGCGCTGAGGAGGGCGGGAGGAAGGACAGGATGGCTCGGGCTCCGCAAATGAACTCTATCGGCAAGCGCCGGCGCGATCTGGCGGCCGCAGGGCCCGGACCGCTCCTCCTACGGGCGGCTCTCGCGGCCTTCGTGCTCGCTGGAGGTGCTCACGCTCAGACACCCGACCAGGCACCCGGGAACTTACCCGCCGGGGCGCCGCCGTCACAGAATTTTGCGAACGGCAACCCCTCAGCGGCGCAAAAAGCAATGCAGGACGCGATTCCGCTGACGCCGGAGATGATCGAGGAGCTCGGCCGGCGTTTCAACGCTACGCAGCGGGCCCGCGAGGAAGCGGTCACACCGCTCGCAGCGCCCCTCAATCGGCAGATCAATGTCAGCTTCGCGCCGGGAGCGGCGACCAGCATCATCAACACCGTCAAGGGCTACCCGACGGCGGTCTCGTTCTTCGACAGCACCGGTCAGCCCTGGCCCATTCAATGGGACACCAACAGCAACCCTGCCGCGGTTGCGGGCGGCACGAACTGCAACGCGCCGAGCAGCACTGCAGGCGGGCCGTCGGTGGCTGCGATCGGCTTCTATGTCTGCACGCCGACGAAGGGCAGCAATGTCATCGAGATCACGCCGGTTTCGTTGAGCCCGCGCGGCGGCCTCGTAGTTTCTCTAGAGGCGGCGCAAAAGCCCGTCACCTTTCTGCTGGTCTCCGGTGGCGGCCGCTACGATGCCAATCTGAGCATACACGTCGCCGATCGCGGTCCGCACGCCAAGGTCGAGATCATGACTCAGCCGAACGCGCCAGATACGGGTGCGCCGTTCCTGACCGGGATGCTCGAGGGCGTCCCGCCGGCCGACGCGGTCCCGCTGTCGGTCGAGGGCATCTCGCCGGATGATCTGCGCGCCTGGCGCCTCGGCAAGAACGTCTATCTGCGCACCCGTTACACGCTGCTGTCCCCGGAATGGACCGCTTCGGAGGCGGAGGGCGGGCTGACCATCTATGCGGTTCCAAACACCCCGGTCGTGCTGCTTTCCGTCAACGGCCGCACCGTGTCGGCCCTGCTCAAGGATCCATCGTGATGTCCGGTGCGCTTCTCAACCTCGGCGGTCCGAAATTCTCGGAATTCCTCTCGGGGCGGATATTCAATGCCTCCGGTGGTGCCGGGCCGCGCCGGCTGATGATCCTCACGATCGCGGCGCTGGCTGTCCTGGCGCTGGTCGTCGCTGTCGCATTGACGGGACGAAATGCTCCTGCCAACTCGCGCGACGCGCGTATGAAGCACGTCGATCCGCTGCCCGGGGGACTGAACAGCACCCCCGAGCAGGACGCGCTCCCCCGCACAGCCGACAATGCGCGGGCGCAGTCCTCGCTCGAGAAAGGGGTATCCTTCACGCCGCCGATGGCGCCAAGCGTACCCGTGCTGCCGGCGCCATCCCAGGTCGAGAAGGCGGCGCCGCCGGACACTGCCCGGGCTCAGCCCGTATTCGCCGGGCGTCCCGCACCGGCGTCGAGACCCGTTCCCGTTCGCGTCGCCTTTCCCGCGGCGATCACACCGGACCCGCCGGCCACGGCGCGCTTGGAGCCCCAGGTGCAGCCGATTTGGGTGGCGGCGGCGGGCGATCCCAAGGCCGAGGAGGCGTATTCGAAGCAGATTGCCGATCTGTTCTCGCAATGGGGCGGGCGGACACCGCACACCGACATCGTGCTGCCGCCCTCCGAGGAGGACGGCGCCGGGACCCCCGGCGATGGCGCCGCAGGCCGCGCGCCGGCGGGTGCGGCGTCACGCAAGGCACCGCCGCCGGTGCCGGCCGCGTCCCACGCGGCCGACCCAGCCGAGATCCTGGTCCCGGCAGGCCGCGGCGTCTACGCGCATCCGATCCTGGCGGTGAACTCCGATGCCAGCAGCCCGGTGGTGATGCAGGCCGATTCGGGACCGATCGCGGGGGATCGGATGATCGGGACCTTCGCGAAACAGGCCAACCGGCTGGTCATCCGCATCAACACCGTCATCCATCAAGGCCAGAGCATCGGCACCGATGGTGTCGTGGTGGCGCCGGAGACGATGGAGGCGGGGGTCGCGTCCGATGTCGATCAGCATTATCTGGCGCGCTTCATCCTGCCGGCCGCAGCAGCCTTCGTGCAGGGTCTCGGACAGGCGATCGCCACGACGTCCAACACGGCTGCCGTCCTCAGCCCGTTCGGCGGCGCAGCGTATTCGACGCACCTCAATTTGAACCAGCAGCTCGGAGTGGCCGCCGGGGCGGCGGCAGGGCAGGTTGGCGCGGCGCTGAACCAGGCGGCGCCGAAGGGTCCAACCGTCTCGCTCGACGCCAACGTAGCTGTCGGCGTGATGTTTCTCTCCGACGTCACGATGCATCGCGGCTCGTGAAGATCTGGCGCCGTTCGCAGGACGGCGGGTGATGCTTGGGCGTCGCCCGTTTTGCATGAGGTTGCCATGGACGCGCACATTACCGCCCATCTGCCCGTCGAAGAGGAGAGCCCCGCGCCGAGTGCGCGCGTTGCCGGCGCGACGGATGCGCCGTTCCTCGAGGGGGGATTCCGGGAGGAAAATCCTGTGGGTGTGCGGCTCCCCGAGGAAGCGGAAGAGCCGCCTCTCGGAGAGGCTCTCGGGGAATGCTCGGGGGCCATGGCACCCAATACGGGCGAGCGGCTGCCGGCATCGATGCCGCCGTGGCGGAAGCGCCGGCAGACCTTGCTCTTGGGCGCTGCAGTCATTGCGCTTGGTGCGGCGGGCGCGAGCGCCTTTCTCGTTTCGCCCTACAACCGCGTCGCCCCGGTCCCGCAGATGGCCTCGACGGTGCGCCATTGGGCGGCCGAAATGGGCATCCAGCGGACCGAACCGCTGGCGCCGGCGGCATCGCTCGCGGGCGTGCCGACCGAGCCGGGGGAGCCGGTGACCCGCGAGAAATACCCGCCGAGGCGCAAGGGCCAGCAGCTGCAGGAGTTGCTCGGGCTGCACGGCGGGGCCCCGGAGGGCTTGCGCGGCGATGGGCAGTCGGCCAACGGGCCGGCGGCGGCGGCGCCGGTATTGTCGGCTGAGGGTCGAGACGCGCATCCGAGCGGGCGTGACGCGTCGCCGCCCGGCTATGTCCCGAGCGAGCCCGGCTCAAACCCTGCGTCATCCCTTGCCGCGCCCGGTATTAAGCCGGCTGTCGAAGCAACTGGCGCCGCCCCGCCCTCGCCTCGGCCCCCGGAGCCAGCCGAAGCGCCACCGCCTGCGCTTCCAGCCGGCGAGCCGCCGCACGACGCTACCGCGGGGATTCTGGCCGCTTTGGGACCGGCTTCCAAGCCGGCAGGATCCTCTGTGCCCTCCCCTGCCCCACCTGCGCAGGCGGACGCTCCGCCTCCTCCGGCGGCGCCGGTCAAGCCTCTTGATCCGGTCGAGACGACCGGCGCGCTACGTCCGGCACCGCTGACGCCCGCGGACCAGGTCCAGGTGCTCGAGCTGGTCACACAAATGGCGGCCGTGGTGAGGGACCTGCGCGGGCAACAGACGCAGCTGCGCGCCGACTTCGGCAAGACTGCAGCCGACAATACTGCGCGTCTTAGGGATTTCGAGCGCCGGTTGGCGCTTGCCGAAGCCCGTCATGCTCTCTCGGCGGCGCAGATTGCCGGCGAGCCGCTCGCTTCATTGCCCTCGGCCTCAGTCTCGGTGCCAGCAAGCGAAGCACCCGCGGCCCGCGGATCAAGTGCGGGGCAGGGCAGCTCGGCAATAGCAGCAACCGCGCCCGTTTTGGTGACACCGGCCGCAGCGGCTTTGCCTGCGTCCGATAAGGGCGCGGCCAAGCGCTACCGGGTCCAGGCAGCTTCCCCCGGCCTTGCCTTGCTTGCCGAGATGGACCGCGGCGGCGGCGACGGCGCGCAACTCGAGGTCCTGGTCGGCGACACGATCCCCGGCTACGGCAAGATCACCTCGATCGGGCAGCGCGGAACGGCCTGGGTGGTCACGACCGAACACGGCAGCATCCAATGACCGGCGGTATCCGGCACCCCAACGAGGAGAAGCCGGACCGCGCTTCCTGAGCTCGCCGCGAAACCCGCCTTCCAGCAGTCTTGGTCATGCAGGGTCTGATCAACTTCGCGACGGCGATTGGAGACGGGATCGCCGTCCTTCTGCCCGCATTCTGCTACCTCGCAGCTTGCGGTTGCTTCTTCTTTTTCGCCTGGACCCTGTGGACGTGGTCGCAGCCGCACCGCTACCATCACCACCACTGGCATCGGCCGTGGGTGCCATGGGTATCGCTGATCCTGTCGGGCGTCTTCGCGAGCTTCCCGCAGTTCCTGACGATGGCCGATGTGAGTGCCGGGACCAGCCTCGCCGTCTCGCTCACGAGCTACGCGCCGACGACACCGCCGAACGCGTCCAATGTGCTCGGCAATGCGCCGACGGCCACCGTGGTCAACGTCGTTACGCTGTTTCAGCATTTCTTTCAGGCCTTCGGCGCGGCCTGCGTCTTCTGGGCGATCATGACCTGGCGCGCGATCGTCAACGGCCGGATCAACGGGTCGCCGACGGCGTGCGGCGTTCAGTTCGTTTTCGGGGTGCTGTGCATCAACATCGTCTCTGTCGCCAATGGCGTCGTGTCCTTCTTCCAAACAGGCAGCTAAAGCTTCCCCCGTCGTCATTTTTTTGCGCCGTTCGCAGACTGCTCGGCGAGCCTGACGCACGAGGGGCGGTTCCCTCTGTAGCCAGGAGTGAAAAGCGTGAAACTCTCGACCGTCGACGCGCGGGTCGCCGTGAACAAGCGGCGCTTCGCGCCTCTCCGGGGGAAGGTCCTCGCGGCGATCGCCGGTGGCGGCGCCCTTGGTTTCGTCTATGCGGGTCATGCGCTGGCACAGGCGAGCTCTCCGTCGGGCGGCATTGGCGCACAGCTCAACACGATATCGGGCGAAGCGATCAACTCGGGCGGCACGGCCTTCGGCATGTCCTGCTACCTTGCCGCGGCGGTGTGCTTCGGCCTCGGCGTCTGGGCCTTGTGGCAGAGCCGCCAGCCGCAAAACCGCGAGACCGGCCATGTCGGCCGGGGTCTCGCCGGCCTTGTGTTGTGCGGGCTGTTTGCGACGGCCGGGGTGTGGATCAACAAAGCGTCGATCACCGCGTCGGGCGGCAACGCCACGATCAACACTACGCCGCAGATGGTGCAATTCGGCACTGGCGGCTGAGTCTCCACGGGGGAGAGAGGGGGCTGCCGCCGGGCTGCGAGCAACGGCCCGCACGCTCGACGGCAGGTCCGGTCAATTGGTGCATGCGCACTGGCGGCAATGGCGATCCTCCTGCACCCCTTGTCCCTGGGTCACGCATTGGAAGCTCTCATCTGCTCGGCCGGTACAGGCCGGATTATCATCGGGACACTTTGGCTTGATTCGCCAAACCGGCTCAATGCTCGCCTGCAGCGCGGCCTGACTGGCATCATGATTTCTCGCCACTGCACCGCATGGGATCCCCATGGCTGCGCCAGGGCCATGACCATAAGGCTGCGGCCTCTGGTTCTGTCGGCAAATTTTGGCGACGAGGCTATTGGTCCCCCCGGCGCCGCCGGCGAGACGCTAAACAATTCTGATGAACCCCGTTGCGCGTTCTGCGGCATGCATTCTGGCCGATGGCAGAGGTTGGTCGCGGCGCCGCGCCGCGGTCACGATTGCGCCGCGGCATGCGTGCTCTGTTACCTCTGCCGCCACCTCGAGCGGCCGCGCATCGACGAGGAAGCAGCCCTGGTCTGGCTGCCGGAGATGAGCCAGCCGGCGCTCAACGTGACAATGCGCGAAATCCATCTGCAGCTCCGTGCGCTCGGCGAGGACCTCCACGATGCAGGTCGGCTGCGCCTCGATACGCCCGAGCGATTGCGGCTCTATTACGCGCGCTCGGCGCTCAGCGCGCGTGCCGCAGCCGCTGCGAGCCGCCTCGGGACGGATAAGCCGAGCGAGCTTGCCGGCGGGCTCTGTCGTCTCTCGCCTGGCGCCTATGCCAATCGCGCGAAGCTTCTCGACGGGGTGCGGCTGCTGCCGCTCGGCCGCTTCTATGCCGGCAACAAAGACGTCTACCCGGAGATCGTCGATAGCTGGCGCGAGATCTCCAAGCCGCCTCCCGGTTTGGCTCCGGTGCGCCCTGCCCTGCCCTCCCGGGTGTGAGGATGTTCTCGTTCCTTGCCCGCGGCTTTGCGAGCCTGTCGCTCGCCCTCAAGCAGCCGCTGACCGCATTCTGCGAGCTCGAGACGGCGCACGATGACGCGCTGATTACCAAGACCGGGCACTATCTCTCCTGGATCCGCGTCGACGGTATGCAGCGTATGGCCGAGCGCAAGGACTTCGTCGAGATGACGGAGGCGATGCGTCTTGATCTTTCCGGTGCGCTGGAGACCCGCGGCCATGCCATTGTCGGCTGGTATATTTCCGATCCCGACGCGGCCCTGGTCGAAATCGAGCGGCTCAACCTCAACTCGTGCCGCGCTGTGGCGCGCGAGGTTGGCCTCGACCTCAACGATATTCTCGAGGAACGGGCGCTGCTCTGGCCGCAGCTGATGCGCTGGGAGTCGGCGTATTTCATCACTTGGACGCTCACGACTGTGCTGACCAAAGAGGAGAAGAAACAGCTCAAGGCGGAGTATGCGGCCAATGCCCGGGAGGCCGGGGCGATCGGGGAGACACAGCGGTTCTATCTGCGCAGCGAGGTCATGGCGGCACGCCATGCCGCCTTCACCGCGCGGGTCCTGTCGGCGTTGCGGGCGCATGACGTTGCGGCCGCGGTCATCGAGCCGCACGAGGCACTGCGGGTTAGCCGCGGAGCGATGTACCGCGAGATGTCGGGCTCGGAGTGGCGGCCGAGCCTGCCGGGCGACAAGGTGATGGCCCGCTGCCCGGAGGACGAGGTCACGAGGCCAAAGGCCGACTGCCTGTTATGGCCGCCGCTGCCCGACCAGATGTTCTATTGCGACGCGGTGACGCGTGGCGGCCAGCGGGTCGATTTCGGGGACAACACCTACGGCTGCGTCGACATGTACCTCGGCCCCGAGGACGTCAGGCCTTTCGTCGAGCTGTCCGCGACACTGGGGCTCGACCGCATTCCGTGGCGGGCTGCGGTCGTCATCGAGGGCTGCGGGCAGTCGGCGATGCAATTGAAGGATATCGGCGCCAGTTTCCTGTCGATGTTCCCCGGCAACGCCGATCTCCGCCGCGCCTTCAAGTTCCTGAGGGAAGCGCGCGAGCAGGAGAACCACATCAGCGTGCGCCTGCGGGCGAGCTTTGCCACTTGGGCGCCGATCGAAGAGGCGGCCAAGCTCCGCCGCCGGATATCGACATTGGCGCAGCGGATCGAAGGGTGGGGCAATGCCAAGGCAACGACGCTTGTGGGCGACCCCCTCGAAGGGGTGATGAGCACCGCCCCCGGGCTGGCATTGGCCTCGACCGCCAACCCTGCCCTCGCTTTGCTCGGCGACGCACTGGCGATGCTGCCGTGGAACCGCACCGCCTCGCCCTGGGAGAGCGGCAGCGTGCTGTTCCGCCGGCCGGACGGCGGCATCTGGCCCTACGACCCGGCTGGCGGCCGCAAGCGTCCCTTGGTCGTGGACATCTTCGTCGCGCCGCCGGGCGCCGGGAAATCCGTGCTCGCCAATACCATCAACATTGGGCTGTGCCTGTCATCGGCGGTGCTCGGGACCCACGGCGCGAAACTGCCGCTGATCGGCAAGGCCGATATCGGCAAGAGTGCCGAGGGTTTTGTGCGACTGATCCAGGAGGCGCTCGGGCCGCGACGCCGGCACGAGGCGATCTTCACCTCATTGCAGTTCGCCCCCGGTCACGAGTTCAACATCTTCGACCTGCAGGCCGGCTGCGAGTATCCGCTGCCCTTGGAGCGCGCCTTTCTGCAGAACTTTCTCGCACTCGCCACCTTGCCGCCCGACCAGTCGACGCCGTTCGAGGGGATGGCGCAGCTGATCTCGCTCGTCATCGACGAAGCCTATCGCCTGTGCACCGAGGCGGGCGGCAGCGCCAAGCACTACCGCGCCGGAGCCGAACCGGAGGTCGATCGCGCGATCGATAGCTACGGCATCAAACTCCACCACGAGCTGCCCTACTGGCGCGACGCGGTGAACGCGCTGTGCGATGTCGGGGAGTATCGCCTGGCCGAGCGCGCACAGCGCCACTGCCGTGCCGATCCTCGAAGACCTGATCGGCGCGGTGCGCACCGACCAGGTCCGCGACATGTTCGACAGCCTCAAGCTCGCCGAGACCAGCGAGAAGGCCTCGCAGATCTTCGAACGCTACATCGCCGACCTGATCCGCCGTTTTCCGACCCTCAACGCTCCGACCCGGCTCGACTTTGGGCCGGCGCGGATCATCGTTCTCGACCTGCAGTACGTGTCGCCGACCGGGTCGGCCGCAGCCAACCGGCAGAGCGAGATGATGTATCTCTTGGCGCGGCACATCGTCGCGCGCAACTTCTTCCTGCACCCTGAATACCTCGCCTTCGTGCCCGATCGCGTAGCGGGCTATCACCGCAAGCGGTTCACCGAGGTCTACGAGACCGTCAAGCGCGTCGATTACGACGAATGGCACCGCACGCAAGGCAGCCCGCTGGTGCGCGCGCAGGCCGAGCTCGACGTCCGCGAGGGCCGCAAGCACAACGTCCAGCTCGGGTTTGCCAGCCAGCGCCTCTCCGATATGGGCGACGGCATCATTGCGCAGTCGACCGGGCGCTTCGTGCTCGGCGCCGATGACCGGCGCGAGTACCATGAGATCATCGAGCGCTTCGGGCTGACCGAAGCAAGCGCCAAGATCGTGCGGCACCGCCTGACCGGACCGCGCCGCGACGGCGCTCCGTTTCTCGCAATCTTCCGTGCCGAGCAGGCGCATTACGAGCAGTTCCTCGTCAACTCGCTCGGCCCCGTCGAGCTCTGGGCATTGTCCACCACACCAGGGGACACGAGCCTCAGAACTCGCCTCTACGGGAAGGTCGGTTTCAGCGAAGGTCTGCGCCGGCTGTCCAAGGTTTTTCCGAACGGCTCCGCAATGGACGAGATCGAGCGGCGCACCAAGGCGCGGCTCAGGACGGGCGACGCCGTCGATCGGGTCGAGGCGGGCGTGGTCGATGAGCTTGCCCGCGAATTGATCGAAGGACATGGCCTCGGGCTGGTGCTCCGGCCCTATGAAAGCACCCCTGACGACGATTGGGCGTCGGCCGCCGAGTAGCGCCGGCGCCGAGGAACGCGAAATTACGCCAGCAACAGGTTCACGACGAGATTCTAGCGTGTTCTCAGCGAGCCGCGCTCGGCGAGCGAGATGCGCGGCTCATCGACCACCCTGGATTAAACCTTCTCCCGACAGGGGGCCGGGGGGCGACTGACGACCGGGCATTTTGGCAACAATGTTGCCGCTGCGCCTCGTCAAACGGTTTCTGCGCGCATGCAGATGCACGGCGTGAGTCTCTCGTCTGGGGACCGGCGGCCGATGGCAGCACCGAAAACTGCATGGCGCCCTAGACGCGAGCCCGGCCCGCCTTGGAACTCGAACAATCCATGGACCGAAATCCATGAAAACCCGAGGGAGCTTTGGCTTTCGGTGCGATGAGCAGCGGCTAGCGGGTCGCCTTACGCACGCTGCGCGCCGTTCGCAAGAGCCGCGGATAGCCTGCCTCCACGATTGAGGGGGATGGCGATGGCACGTCTCAGCTTGCAGCTCGGCGCGGCGTTGGTGGTACCGTTCGCTGCGCGGCGCCGCCCGCCGCGCGGCGGCCCGAATTGGCGCATTCGCGCTTTGCACGCGGCCGCAGGTGGGAGCGACGCCTGGGGCTGGCCGGCTCGCGACCGGCGCCAGGCGCTGGTCCGTCTCGCCGTTCCGGCGCGGCGGCGGGCACCGGCCAGGGCCGCCGGAGGCTGATGGCCATGCGCCTCCCGGTTTCTCCGACCCTGATCTCCGCATTGCTCGCAGCCGGATGTGCGGGCGTCAACCCGGTGCCGACGACCGTGGCCATCCCCGGCATGCCCAACCCGGAAGAGGCATTGCGGCAGAGCATGCAGCATGTCGACGCCGAGATGGCCGAGCTCGGCCGCCTGTCGCCGACGGTTGCGCGGGAAGTGCAGCCGGTCATGCCCCCGGACCTGCAGCGCGTCGTATCGTTCGAGTGGAACGGGCCGTTGGACCAGGCCGTGGCCAAGCTCTCGGCCAGCATCGGCTACTCGTTCTACACGACCGCGCCGGCAAACGCCCAGCCGCTCGAGGTCTCGATCCGAATGTCCTCGGTGCCCGCCTATCAGGTCTTTCAGTCCCTCGGCGCGGAGGCGGGAACCCGCGCGACCGTTCAGGTCGATCCGCTGCACCATCAGGTTCAGGTGATCCACCATGTCTAGGTTCCGCGTGTTGCTCACGGCAGCAGCCCTAGTTGCCGGTTTTGCCTGCGTGCCGATAAGCGTTAGGGCCGGTGGCAGCCTTACTTCGCCGCGCGTGCCGCCCGATCCGACACCGGAGCAGATCGAGCAGAACCTGCCGGCGCTCGGCAATCCGCTGAACAAGCCCGTCACCGGGGCCTCCGAGGATCCGCTTGTGGTCGGCACCGCGCCGCCGCCCTCGCTCGAGGCGCTGCAGGCGACCCGCCCCGGCGACGAGAACGGCGACGGGCTCGAACCGGGCCGGGCCGAGATGGTCCGCACCGCCGGTCTCACCTACGGCGCACAAGGCGGGCTCGCGGCACGCAGCTTCGCGCTCAACGAGATGCTGCGGCGCTACCAGGCACAGCTCGACAGCGCGTATGACTTTCACACGCTCGTGCTTCCGGTCGGCCGTGGCCAGACCCTGATGCGCCCGCCGATCGTCTCGGCCGCCCAGATGGCCTTCGCCCTCGGCGAGGGCGGCCAGGTCGCGCGTGAGACCTCGTGCATCTACCAGGTCACGCGTCAGGCGCAGCTCGCCTCGACGCCGCCCGACTGGCGGGCCTATTTGGTCCGAACCTGGGCGGCGCCGCGGCGCCCGACCGACGGCGTCCTGCCGCGCACCAGGCAAGAAGTTGCCTACTGGAACAAGTGGGTCGCCGAAGGGTGGGCGCAGGGCGAGAAGCAAGCCATCGAGATCTTCCTCTCCGATCTTGGCCGCCTCGAACGCGACATCGTCGGCATGGCGCGGTACCGGGTGCTGTTACGCGCCAAGCTGGTCGAGCAGCCCAAGCTCGCCTTCCTGAGGCGCGCTGTCGAGGGCGGCCGCGACAAGCTGCATGTGGGCGACCAGACCATCCGCATCACCGATCAGCCGGGCCTACAGGGCAACCCGCGCCGGTGGAGGCCAAGCGCGGGGTGCCCGCAGTGAACAGGTGTTCCACCCGAAATTGGTCGGAGCGGTCAGGCCGCGCTGCTGCCAATGTTTGATTGCCCCCCATCTCCTCCGGAAGCCTCTTGCGAGCCGGGGCATGCCTGGCCCGACGACGGTTTGCGGTGGGTGACGGAACCGCGCCGCTGCGCGCCGGGGCTGGATTCGCTGCTCACCTGGGCATTCCAGGAGAAAGCCTCTCGCATCGCGTTCCAAACCGGGCATCCGGTCTGGGTCAGCATTCACGGCCGCAACTACTGCGTCACGCGCGGCGCGGTCGACGAGTACGAATTGAGTCAGATCGTCAATCATCTCTACGGCGCCGACGGGATGGCGCGGCTGCAGGGCGGCAACGACTTCGACACGGCTTACGCAATCCCGATCGACCGCTCGACGCGCCTTCGCTTCCGGCTCAACGCCACGCCCACGCGCACCTCGCGGCGGGACGGCGGAAACATCGTGCTGCGGCCGATTTCGGATTTGCCGCCCTCGCTCGACGAGCAGCTCGTCGAAGAAGGCATCCTTGATGCGTATAGGCCGCGTCAGGGCATGGTGATCGTGTCGGGCGCGACGGGGTCCGGCAAATCGACATTGATCGCCGGCATGACCGTCGCGAAGCTCAGGGATCCGGAGGGACATTTCAACATTGTCGAGGGCGCCGCACCGGTGGAGTTCCTGCTCGAGCGCGTGCGCGGGCTGTCGTCGACCATGAACCAGACCGAGATCCCGCGTGACCTCCGAACCTTTGCCGCTTTCGTCCGTGGAGCAATGCGCCGCGAACCGACCGACATCATCGTTGGCGAGTGCCGCGACAGCGAGACGATGGACGCGGCGATCCAGGCGGCAATCTCGGGCCATGTGCTGACGACGACAATTCACGCGAACGACGTGGCGCTGACGATGCAGCGCATAGCCAGCCTTTGCCCGCCGGGTGAGCGCGACAACCTGATCTCCGCGGTCGCGCAGTCGCTGCGGCTCGTCATCAATCAGCGGCTCGCGCGTTCGGCGGACGGCAAGCGCACTGCACTGCGCGAATATCTCGTGTTCGATGCGGCATTGCGCGGCAAGTTTCTTCGCACCGATCCGGGTGAATGGCCGGCGCTCACGCGGCGAGCCGTAGAAGAGCAAGGCCAACCCTATTCTGCGGCGATCGAGCGTGCTCTGCACGACGGCAGGATCTGCGATCAGACCGCGGCCTATGAGCTGCGGCAGGTGGGCTGAGCGATGTGGCGCAACACCGGCCAACCGGTGCGCTTGCTGATGCTCGACGCCCGGGCCTGCCTGCCGATCCTGTGCGTGATGGTCTATTGGAGCTGGCCCACCCTCTACATTGCGATATCAGGCGTCGCGTTCTTTTCGACGATCTCTTTCTTTGGGCTGACCTTGCCGGCCATGTTGCGGCTGACCCGGCGGGTCTTGGTCGGCAGGGTCCGAACCGCCGTTCCGGTGTGGAACCGGCGGAGGCTCGCGTGAGCGCCGTCAGCGTCGAGACGGTCTCACGCACCATGGCGGTGCTTCTCGCGCGTGAAGGGCGACGCATCGTCTATCGTGACAGGGCGACCGGGCAGGACCTCGTTGTAAGCCCGCCGAGTGCGGCCTCCCCGGCCGGCTTGCTGCCGGCCTTCGTCGTCGCCGGCGAAGCCGTCTGGCGCGAGGCGACCGGCAAAGGCTTCTCCCTTGATATCGTGCGCAATCCACAGGCCCTGCTAGGCTATCGGCTTCGAGGGATCGGTGCGGGTCATTTCGCGACGGTGATGCTCGCGACCATGGAGGCCACCGCCCAGGTCGCCGAGCCGTCGGCGATCGTCGTCAACGAGCTCAATACGCTGTGGTCGGCCGCGACTGATCGGATCGAGCGCCAGACGCGGCTTTCCCCGCAGGCCGGCGCAGGAGCCGCCCCATGAGGGGTGTGGTGCTTGCCGCAGCGGTACTCGCCGTCGTCTCAGCCGGAACGGCCAAAGCGGGCGCTGCTCCGAGCGACCAGGCAACGATCCGGGGCTGCATTACGGCTGCAGCCAAGGTTTATCGGCTACCGCCGGCCGTGCTGGTGATCCTGCTCAATGTCGAAGGCGGCTCGCTTGGCCGTGTCAGCCCAAACACGAACGGGACAGTGGACATCGGCCCGATCCAGGTCAACGAGATCTGGCTGCCCGACGTCGCCGCGCATTGGAACGCGACGATCGCTGATGCCTACAAAGCCCTGCGCGACAATTTCTGCGCCAATGTCGAGGCCGGAGCGTGGATTTTGCGCCGCGGTCTCGACGAGGCGCATGGCGACTTCTGGGAAGGCGTGGGCTACTACCACTCGCACACGCCCGAGCATAAGACCCGGTATCTCCGCGACGTGCTGCGGCAGGTCCTCCGCCTGCGCGCGCTCGCCGAGCACCCAGATACGTCTGCCCAGCCAAACGTGGCGCAAGTGACCGCACCGCCCCTCGCACCCTAACGTTGACCTACTGACGATGCGATCCCAACCCCATCCGCGCGCGACTTGGCCCTCGAGCGATGACAACACCGGCTTCAACCTGATCGTCATCTTCCTCGGATGCTGCGTTGGCGGCTACTTCCTGTGGACGTGCTACCATAGCGAGATCAGCGCTAGTGTGATGGCGCTGCGGCACCACGAGATCGCCTTCATCCAACATTTCACGGACCGCTACGACCTAGCGGATCAACAGATGGCCGCGGCTGATCTGAACGGTGTCACGCTCAGAGACCTTTACAGGATCAGCTACGCGGTCGGGATATTCTTCCGCATTCCGGCAACGGTTTTCATGCTGCTGTTCGCCGCGATCTGCACCGTACGTGCCGCGCCGGCGCGCTACAAGCGCGCCTTCGATCTCGACGGTCTGATCCGCGAGCAGGCCGCGTCCTTTCGCACGAGCGCCGCTTTTGTCCGCCGCCATCTGCGCCTCGTGCCCCCGGCTGGAGCCTGTCCCCGGATCGGATCCGGGGCGGGCTCTCGCGCCGGCCAGAGGCCAGGCTCGGGGGCGGGGGCAGGCTCGGCGGTGTCGGTTGAGCCGCGGCCGGCCGATTATGCGTTGACGCCCGAGGAATGGATTGCCCGCTTTGCGACCGCCCTCGACGGAGACTTTGATGAGGCGGCCGCGCGGTGCGCCCTCGCACGCCAGCTCGGATCCCGCTGGCGGGGCCTGCAAGAAGCCGGCCCGCAGTTTCGCTGCCTGTTTGCCGCTTTTGCGTTGCACCTCGCGGAGCGACGGCGCGAGGCGCTGCGCCTGCTCGGTGACCTATCGGCCAGTTTGGCCAACTCGGATCAGGACACGCCAGAGGGCCCTGACACCCCGCTCGCTCTGCCTGAATCCGTCGTCGCCGAGGCGGATACCCTCCTCGGCGACGGGGAGCTGGTGATGCCGGCCCTCGCGATCGCGAACCGTCACGCGTACACGCACACCGCGCTGATGCAGCTGCTCAATGCCGCGCGGCTGCGGGGCGGCGTGCTTGCACCCAGCCAGTTCGCATGGCTGAAGCTCGTGGACCGGCCGCTCTGGTATGCCCTGCATTCCCTCGGTTTCGAGACCGAGGGTGTCGGCCGCTACCTGCACCCGAACCCGCGGGTCGAGGCCGTCGGCGCGCGCGACCATTGGGCCGTCGAGCGGCTTGCCGGCGAGCCGGTGATCGAGCCGCGCCTCGACCGCGCGATCGAGGCGCTGCGCAAAGTGGCGGCCGCGACGCGCGCGGCAGGCGAGCGGAGCTGAAGTCGAGCGCACGCCAACGCAAAGAGCTTGTGGGGCCTTCCGGCCCGCACCGGATATTCGGGACCATGAGTGCAAGGTCAGAGACGCGCCAAGGGGTCGTTGGCGGCTCGCGCGACCGCCTACGGTTTAGACTCGGCTGTACTCAAAGGAATTGTGGGTAGCTCAGAGCAGCTAACCCGGATTAGCTTTTTCTTCGCCGATCTCCCGTGCGTTGATTGGTTCAGGGGCCGCGCTAGTAGGAGATGAGAGGCGGATTGGTCGGATCGTTCTCCGTCATCAGCGTCTCGTGAAGTCGAGAGCACTTCCCGGTGGCGGTTCGACCAGGAGCTGGTCGATTATCACGATCTGATGATCCCGGAGATCTTTCTCGGCGACCAGGTAGAGGTACTGGTAGAATGCGGCGACGATGTCCGGGTTGATGTCGGGGGTAATATTCTTGAGCGGCGTGTCGATGATGAGCAGTGTCGGCACGGGCATGCCCCGAAGGGCCGCGGTCCGGTGCAGCGCCAGTGCGAAGCAGATGGTCAGAAGCGTTTTTTTCCCGCCGCTGCCGGCGGTGTAGAAAGTGTAGGCGTCCTTCTCATCCCCACCGGGCCATATTTCCGATATTGAGGATCGGCGATTGATCCGCACTCGGTCCGACGCGGCGATGCCAGGGACCCGTGTGGCGAGCAGCGCTTCGAGAAAGTTACGCTCGATCGCCGCGAAGTTCTCGTCGGCATAGCTGAGCCGGTTCTGCTCCGCGCGGATATCCCGCTGAAGCTTGTCCAACTGGGCGGATATCGCGTCGGCCTCTTCAAGCATCGTCGCGACGGCACCGGGCATTGCTCGGACGCGCTCGAGGAAACTTGCACGCTCCCGCAATTCCGTGAGTTTGCGCTCCGCATCGCGCGTGCGGGCGAGGCGGTTCGTCTCGCAGGTCGAGAGGAGCTCCGCCAGATCGTCGTCGAGCCGAACTTTCGTGGCGGTCAGCTCCTCCACAATATCCACCTGCCGCCCGCGAGTGGTCGTGTGCCGGCGCAGGATACGCGCTCAACATGAACATATCAAGAACATAACAACCCGCCCTCTTTTAACCGGAGAAGGAGGCAACCGCAACATCGGTGAATCCTCGTCACCGGTGCGCCTTCGGACGCGGATGATCGGGTAGCCGAGCAGGTGAAAAAGGAGGTCGCTCATATTTGCGATCTCCTCCCCGTATAGGGGCGGGCCGTCGCCTCTTGCGCGAACCAGCAGGCTCACGGGCTCTGGGTCTACATCCGCCCAGGTAACGCGCAGTTGGTTTTCACCGCGGTTTCGCTCGATCAGGACGTCATGCTGGCCTATGCGAAGGCTCAGTTGCGCGCCTACGAGTTCTCGCTGAACTGCCGTGGTCTGCTCCAGGTCGCCGCCGAGGAAATCGACGAGGCGCGCGATAGTTGATTTTCCCAGGCTCAGAGTGATGAACGTCACGTCCTCGGCGAACGCGATAAGCTCCTCGCTTTTGGCGGCACAGGAGCTTGAGCGAATGTAGATGGAGGTTCATTGGTCGATCGTTTCGCCGAGGCGCAGTGACGCGACTTGGGGGAACGTCCGGTAGATGAATTCCATGAGGCCCGTTGCAGAAAGGTTGAGGTGGCGCTTGAGGAGCGCGGCTCGGTGGCGCAGAGCGGTGAATTCCGGGTTTCGGGCAAGCTCGGCAGCCGCGGCTCGGCCCCGATCAGTGAGCTGGATCATGATCGTGCGCCCTTGGACCCGAACCGCGGCAAGGCCCTTGCCCACGAGTATGTTCAGGAAGCGACGGTAGCGATGATCCCACGGCCCATACCGGAACCGCACCATGTGCGCCTCCACGGAGTGCCGCTCATAGTCCTCCACCTGCGCCGCCGCCTCCGGCCCATCGCGCGCCACCAGCGCGCGCTCAAGATACACCGGATAACGCAGGAGAAAGTCGAGCTTGGCGAGCTTGGTCAGGCCCTCTATCGGCTGATCGCCCCGTCGCCCGCCAAAGGCTTCGAGCAGCACCAGCAATCGCCCGAGGTGCAGCGAGTCATCGCCCTCGAGCCAGTTCACGATCTCGGGCAGGGTCGCCATCAGCCCGGCTCCCCCCAATCGGGTGCACGCTCCACTGGATCTTGCATTCTTCGGACAGCAGTCCGGCGGGGCCGGTCAAGTGTTCGGGTCGGCAGCCGAACAGGGCCGCCTTTTCGGCCGTCCACGTGGCATGCGGCTGGTCCTTAAGCCGCCGGAGCATTGCCGCGCCGTAGGGAACGTCGGATCGTTTCTCGGAGCGCTCCGCAATCCGGGCGTCGCGAAGCGCGAGGTACTGGAAGTGCGCGAGCCGCTGATTTGCCGCGGGCAACCCGTCTCGCTCCTTCCACCGGAGGAAGACGCTTTCGAGCGACTCATTTGCGCGACGTCGGCGTAGTCGATCGCTCCGGCAGCCATCTTGAGCTCCATGCGCCCTAGCCGGGCGCCAGTATCTCCCGCGTTAGGAAGCCGACGATCGTCAGGAGTTCGTCGTTTGTCTCCGCCTTCGAGCATGGCTCCAGCACGGCCCGCAGCTCGGCGCAGTCTATTCGCTTGCGCCGCAGCCGCAGGCTTTCGAGATGCGCATGGAAATCGGCGGCCGAGGCGTGCGTGTCGAGCACAAACCCTTCTACCGCAAGGGAACAGCCGTCCCAGATGCGTGTTCGCAGAAGCCGCGCAGCGAGGAAGAGTTGATCCATCCGGAGCGTGGAATAGGCGCCTACCTGGCCAAGCGCGTGGACGATCTCGAGGTCCGGCTGATCTATGCCGGTGCGGCGCTCCTCCAGCGTCAGTCGCGCCAGCGTTCCGACGACCGCAGTAACCGGAAGCTTCGTGCGCGCACCGAGGTCCTGAAAATATCTCCGGATTCTGTCTCGCGGACCCAAGACGGCGAGCGTCGGGTCCTTCCTGGCACATGCCAGGATATTCCGTAGTTCATCGACCCCTTCGCCTTCGTAGAAGACGAAGTTTGTCGCCAGAATGAAGCCGGCAAACCAATGTGGGAATCGAGCGCCACGGATACAAAATCGGGAGAGAGCAGTGATGACTGTCTGTTCGGTGGATTTGAACGGTTGCTGGTTGAGTTCTCGCGTCTTGATCTGGATCGCGATGAATTTCCCGTCGTCCTGTTCGAGGAGCAGATCTTCTATGTGCTCGCAGTAGATCGCCGCCAGATGCGCCTCGACGGCGAGCAACTGCAGTGCTTTCAGAGCGCCGTAGTTGACCTGATACCGGAACCGCCGCTGGACCTCGTCCCCGCCATCGGCCCCACCGGTTGCCGTGGCGGGGCTCTGCTGCGTCATCATCGCCTGTGAAGGTGCGCGGAAGCCTGTCCGAAAAACGGTGGCAGATGGGGCGCCCTGCGGCAAGTGAGAATCTTGGTTTCGGGCCGATTTGACCGCAAAGTTGCCATCCCGAGTGCAGCCGAGCATCTGCCTCTCTCTAGCCCACCCGGCCGATCCTTATACCCTCCGCCGGCCCCTTGCTCCTGCTGGATGCTGGCAAACTTCTTCAAAGCGGCGCAGCGGACCGAGCACACGGATCACGAAGCCGCTACCGTTCGCAGAAATCCGCGCGACGCTGCTCGGCAGGAGCCCGGTCAGGGATTAAACGCGCATGCAATTTGAGATTCCCGAGGACGCTCACGTCCATATCGTCATCAGCAAGCCCACCTCTGTGAAAGCCTGCGCCGGAATTGATCCCGGGGCCGGGGGTGAGTTGCTGGTTCTCCCGAGCGAGGTGGCCGCCGCTCGGCCGGCCCCGCGCTTCGGTCGCTTCCTGCTGAAGAGCGGCGTGGGCGTGATGCTGCTGGCCGGCAGCTTTGCAGTCGGGCACCATTTTGGCAGCTCCCCGCGTGCACCGGAGCTGGCGTGGACGGCGGCCGCCCTGCCGCGGCCGGCGCTGAACGCCGAACAGTACGCCTTCCCCGATCGTCCCCAGCCGCGCGAAGCGCCGGCGCCGAACGCTGGCCAGGTCACCGCTGATTTTCAGAGGCAACTTCGGCAGCCGCCCACGGTGATCCCGCCGCCCGGCCAGACCGGCGCGCCGGAGAGGCCCGGGAAGAACCTCTTCGGCCTGGAGAACTGATCGTTGGCAATCGCGCGACAGATTGTCGGCCCGCAGGAGCGATACGAGCGAAGCGGCACCCAGAGCCTGCGCGACATCCGGCCCGTCACTACCCGGTTGTCCGAGGGCCTACGCAGCTCCGCCTCCGGTCTCGTTCTTGGTATTGCGGCGGCCGCCACCTTCCTGGAGCCCGCAATCTTCGATCTGGCGGTGCCACTTTCGGCGTTTTACGCGCTGTGGGTGCTGACCCGCCGGGTCAAGCTGCCGATGCGCCTCCCCCGCTCGGCGGCCTGCCTCGACTACAGCAACCCGACGCCAGGCAGCCGCAAGCCCAAGCCGGCAAACGGCACGCTGTTCATCGGATGGAGCATCATGGGCCATGAACTCTGGGCAACCGCCGAGGATGCCCGCCAGCACATCGCCATTCCCGGCACAACCGGCGCCGGCAAAACGACCGGGATTCTTAGCCTGCTCGCCAACGCCCTCGCGCAGGGCTCGGGCTTTGTGCTGGTCGACGGCAAGGCTGACCGCGACCTGTTCGGCAAGGTGCTGGCGCTCGCCCGCCGCTTCGGTCGCGACGACGACGTCCGCGTACTGAACTTCATGGTCGCGTCCGGCCTCAAGGACAGCCATTCCTTCAATGCGTTTGCGACTGGCAATGCCGACGCGATCCGCGAGCTGCTGGCGAGCCAGCTCGGCGAGCAGCAGCAGAACGATCCGAACGGCGTCTTTCGCGAGCGTGCCGTCGCGCTGATCGGCACCATCGCCCCGGTTCTGGTGTGGATGCGCGACCACAAGGGCATCTCGCTGAATATCGAGGTCATCCGCTTCTCGATCGAGCTGCGCTGGATCTGGAAGCTGGCGATGGAAAAGATCGTCCTCCTGCGCGATCCCGAGACCGGCGCCGTGACGGAGCTCGATGTCAGCCGCGAGATCCCGGAGGACATTACCTGGCCGCTCAGGTCCTATCTCGGCGAATTGCCCGGCTACGATCCGTCGGTGCCGCTCGACAAGCAGAAGGGCGACGAGCCCTCGAAACAGCATGGTTACGCTCAATTCTATTTTACCGCGACCTTCACGCAGCTTGCGGTCTCGCTCGGCCACATCTTCCGGGTCGACACCGGTGACATCGACATGCGCGACGTGGTGCTGAACCGCCGCATCCTCGTCGTCAATCTGCCGGCCCTCGAAAATTCGGACGCCACGCTCGCGGCACTCGGCAAGCTGGTCGTGGCCTCGCTGCGCGGGATGATGGCGCAGCTGCTCGGCGCCTCGCTCGAAGGCGACTACACCGAAGCCGACAAACCGGGCATGGGCCCCTCCCCTTTTCCGGTCGTGCTCGACGAACTCGCCTACTATGCGACGAGCGGTCTCGACCGCATGCTCGCGATGGGGCGCGGCCTCAACATCTGCTTCATACTCGGCTTCCAGGAGGTGTCGGGGATCTGGGCGCGGCTCGGCGAAAAGACAGCCTCGCTGCTCGGCAACGCCAATCTCACGATTGCAATGCGCCAGCAGGACTCGGGACGCACGCGCGAATGGATCGAGAAGACCGCCGGGCAGACCTACATCACGCAGGCCACGTCGTATCACGGCGCCGGAGATGGCGCCTATCGCGAGGCGCGACATGCCGAGGTGCGCCCGGTCTCGCGCGTCGATTGGAACGACTTGACGACATTGATCGAGGGCGAGGCGATCGTGCTGTTTGGCGGACGGCGGATATACGCGCGAGTCTTCCACGCACAGATCGACGATGCCGGTCCGAAGCGGCTCGGCCGGAGCGTGATGCTGCGCGCGCCCGATCCTGATGAAGTGCGCAGGCGGCTCACGCGGCTCGGCCGCATCGCCGCCGCCATTGAGAACGGCAAGCTAGCGGTGGGACCCGAGGAAGAGCTCTCGCCCGGCCTCAGCGCCCTGTTGCGCGGCTTTCGCGAAGCCGCGCAACAGGGCGGGGATGCGCGCGCCTGTGCGCGCGGTGCTCTGGACGAGATCGGTCGGCTGCCGGAAGACCTGCTGTCCTCGCGCCCACCTCTGCCTGCGGATGGCTCACCCGTCACAAGCGTTACGCCGATGCTGTCCGCGGCAACCACCGCGGTCGTTCCGGGCCCGGAGCACGCCGGTTTGCCAAGCGAGCCGATCGACGTGCGCCTGGTGCGCCGCCTCTCGGCGATCGAGCAGGCCGCGGGCAGCTCGAGCGCGGCTTCGCGAAGTGCGGCTCTCTCGATTCTTGCCGAACGAGACGCAGCTCTGGAGGCGCCGATCCAGATCGAGACGCCCGCAATGACTCTCGAAACTTTTCAGGCGCATCTCGCCGCGGTCACGCGCCAGCTCGAGACGCTGCGCGGCACAGCCAGCGCCCGGAGGGCGGCCTGATGCGCACAAATCCGCGTTAAGCCGGCCGGTACGGCGTTCCGCGGAGAACCCACAAAGACCGCGAAGCGGCTCCTCGCCCGGACGGCGCGACGCGGCGTGCGGGGCGCGCACATCCCACGCCGCCGGTGATTTCCCGAGTCACCGGGGGCCTCGGAGAAAAAGGAGGCATTAGCAATGGTCCGCAGCCTGACATCTATGGCGATGTGCCTGACTGCGTTGGCGACGACGGCAGCCGCTCCCGCCTCGGCCCAGCCGATCGACCTCCTCGCGCCGCCCACCGTGACGGCGCCGCCAAACAACACGGCGCTATCCGATATCCGCCCGGCAACCGCGCTCCCGCTGCCTGGGCCACCCGTTCCCTCCAGCGACTCGCCGCGCGCGTTTCTCGAGGCGGCGCGAAGGGTGTTGGAGGCCGGGCGGGTCGGAGAGGCGCGGGAGGCCCTCGAGCGGGCAGAAACGCGGCTCCTTAACGGCCCTGCCGCGCCTGTGCAGGCCAGCTCGCCAGACTACAGCCAGCACGCCGTTCTCGCTATCGGCATGGCTCGGCGCGCGCTCGCCGCACACGATCTCCAGAGCGCCAGCCGAGCGATCGACGACGCATTGGCGGCGGTACCCCTGGCAGCCCAGGTCACGACCCCCTCCCCGCCTCCGGTTGCCCCCGCACAACCTGCGCCGGATCAGCCCATCGTTACCTACACACTTCTGCCCGGGCACTGGCAGCTCCAAGGCGCGCAATATGTCTGGGTGCCTCCTGAGACCGTTGCGCGCCCGGTCGCCTATTGGCTGTTCGTTCAGGGCCGCTACGTGTGGCGCGGCGGAGAATGGGTCTGGGTGCCTGCCCACTACGAGTGAACGCAGCAGCTGGTGCGGGAGACAGCGGCTAATGGGATAGCGTGCTTGCTCCGCTTCGATGTACCGCACCCTCTTGAGCGCGACCCTTGTCTCCGTTTGCCACTTGCGGTTGGCCGGGCGTGGCGAGCCTCGACGCCCCCGCTAGTTCACAGTGAGGATAATTCCGACCATGACCGGGAAAGACATGAAAGCCGATCGGCAGCCCAAATGGCTTCGGCCAATCGATCCGCTCGTTGCCGCGGGCTTGCCGATCCGCATCGATCCGCGCCTCGGGGTCGATGACGACACCGTCTACCGGCTGCAGCGCGACGCCGAACCCCTGCTGACCGTCGTAACAGTATTCGTAACGAGCAACTACGATAACGTGCTGGCGGCCGAACTTACCGACAACGCCGAGTATGGGCTGCACGTGCTGGTGCGCCCCGCGACGGGCGACGAGGCCGCCTACCTGCTGAGTCCGGACGACGAGCAGGACGGGGACTGCCCGGAGAGCGCCGGCCGCGATGTCACCTGGCAGCGAACTGAAGATTCCGAGGATGTGACGGAGCCCGCGGTCATCCTTTGGTCGGGCGAGGTGCTGCTGAAAAGCGGCAAGGGTTTGGCGGGGCCTTTCTACACCCATCAGTCGGCGGCCGCGGCGTGGGCGTTCTCGACTGCGCTGGGCATGTCGCGGGCAGAAGTCTTTGCCGCGCAACTGGTGCGGTGGCTGTGCGCTAAGAGCAAGGCGGATTTGTTGCTCGCCGGTGGTGACGGCGAGTTCGGGCGGCTCAATCGCTTTTGGATGGCGCCGATCCGCACGGCCGCCGTCTTCCAAATTGCCCTCCCTGCTGAGGCCCAGGAGAGGGTCGGAGCGCTTTCGTGATCGGGTCTAAACCGAAAGCGCGGGCAGGCGACTAAGATTCCGACGGGCTATCGCCGCTCGCGGGCTGTAGGACTGCGGCCCGCGTACGGAGGCTCGCCAAAAGGCGTCTCAGAGGCCAGGTCCCTTTGAAGGCGTGGGGCCGTCCGCGACGTCGATCTGTCGTTTGGCCGCGGCCGCGTCGGCGCGCAGTGCACGTAAATGGGTGTCCGCCTCTCGTTCCCGCACGATGTCGCGGATGAGTTCGCCGTTCTCGGCTACCACGCGGTTGAGCGCGGCCAAGTGGCGGGACAGAGTTTTATTGATCGCGAGTGCCCGAAGTCGTTTCACCGCGTTGCGTCCGAAGTGCGGGTTGTCGAGCTGCGTCGTCTCGAGCGCGTAGTGACAGGCGATGAAGGTGTCAACGGCCTGCTCGCGGTCCCGCCGCGCGGCCGCCAGCAGGTCGATTCCGAGCGCCTTGTAGGGCTTCCGGGACATGTCTTCGGCCACACGAGCCCAGAGATCGTCCCGGGTGATCGGCGTAATGTCACCAAGCGCCTGCCGGTATCGCTGGGTTTCGTAGACGGCCGCCTCCGAGATGATCGTCCAAGTGGTGCCACGGCTGCGGCTTTCGGCGCTGTAGGCGGTGAACGCTGTGGCGCCGGACGTACCGCGCGGCAGCGCGTTGATGTGCTCGTCCGACGTGATCCCCTGGGCGGCGTTGATCGTCAGCGCGTGCCCAAAACCGAGCAGCAGCCGGTCCGACTCGCTATCGCACAGCCGCCGCCACTCGAGGTCAGCCACGCGTCCGTCTTTTGTCTGAATGCGCAGACCGTCGGCGGTCCGGCCGAGCACCTCGACAATGTCGCCATTGTCGCCGACGTGGCACCCCCGCCCCTCGACGGTGCCCCAGGTCCGCCGGAACAGACGCACCCGGTCGCCGGTGGCGATCGGGAGATCATAGGTCCGCCCGTCCTGGTCGAGGGCCCGGTAGATGATCTCGTCATCGCCGATTTCGCCGCGGCGCTTCAGCCGTTCGCGGATCGCACGACTGATCTCGGCCACATCGTCGTTGGTCGGCGCGCTGACTGTGATCCCGTCCTTCGAGCCGCACGCCCTCAGCACGTCGCGCCGGGCGATGTAGAGTTCGGCGATGCTGCCTACCACTTGGTCGCGGTCCCCGCCGACCAGCATCGCGTGGCCGTCCTCCCGCTTCATCGCCAGCGCCCTGGCGGCGTCACCTTCGCGAAACAGCCCCGCGATCTCGCGGCCGCGGCTCGTAACCTGACGCATCGTGGTCAGCAGCTCGGGCAAGGCTTCCGGGGGCAGCGCGCGACGCAGTATCTCGATCGCATCGCCGGCCTCGATCGCCTGCGCCTGCTCGCGGTCACCCAGCATTTTGATCGTCATGCCGGTGCGCACCTGCCGCTCGAGCAGCTTCAGCATCGGCCGGGGAGCTATCTGGCTCACCTCGTCCAGCACCAGCACGGTGTTGCGGCTCGCCTGGAGCTCGCCCGCGTCGATCATGCGCAACAGTGGCGCCAGCGCATAAGTGTGGCGAATGCCCGCGTCATGAAGGGCATCCGCCTGGCGCCAGGCCATGGCCGCGCCGATCACCTCGCGGCCGTGTTCGCTGAACCGCGCGTCGGCTCGCCACGCGGCGACCAGGGGTTCGAGCAGCGTCGTCTTGCCGGCGCCGGCGACGCCGGTGAGCATCGTGAGGCCGGCGCCCAGACCGAGCGCGTAGATGGCGGCCTTCTGTTCTTCTGTGAAGTCGATGCCGCCATCGGCGATCGCCTGCTCGATCGCCCCGACCGACAGCGCGCCGGTCGTGTCGCGGGCAGCGGCCTTCGCACTTTCAGCCAGGCTCTGCTCGATGCGAATCTGCGCGGTGTTGGAGACCCGCACTTTCTCGTCGAAGAGACCCACCACCAGGGCGACGTGCTCGCCTTTGAGCCGGATGCCCCGCTCTTCGAGTAGTTTGACGACCCGGGTAATGTCGTCGGGTCCGCCCGCGATGCCGGTGCCGATCAGCCCGCGTGCGGCATACATGCCGAGTTTTTCGTGCTCGACGACGGCTGCGGTGTGGAACTCTTCGGCCAGGTGACGGCCGGCGAATTCGTACGCGCGGCCGAAGCGCTCACCGTCGTTCAGTCGTTCGCGGACAACGCCTTCCATGGCTGTGCGATGCTGCCAGCCGAGAGCGGCGGCCTGTTCGCGCCAGATGTTTCGTTCGTCGGTCTTCATCTTGCCGAGACGTCCCTCGGCGCCGGCGTCCCGCAAGATGTCCATCTTGTCCTCGGCCGGCAGGCCGTCCCAGTCGAGGCCGTGGTCTTTGGCGTAAGCCTTGGCCTTGTTGAGGATCTGCTGGCGCCCTTTGCTGAACGCTTTGCTGATGTGCTCGGGGATCGCGAGCAGGACCACCGCCTGCTCGTCCGCATCATAGCCGATGCGGACGCCGAGCCGGCGGAGCTCGTCGGCCAGAACCGCCTGGAAGTAGGCACCAAACTCCTTCACGCGGGCATCGCTCAGCGCCCTCGAGTCCAGTGAGCCGATACGCCCCTCGGCGGTGACGACGAGGTTCAGCAGGAAATTATGGACATGCATGTGCGGGTCGCCGGCGACCGGAGCGTCGAACAGGTAGGTCTGGCCGCCGCGCCCGTCCTGGATCGGCAGCGTCGGCCGCGCCGTGTGGTGGCGGAAGCTGATCCAGCCGACCGCGCCGGGGTCGGCACCATCCTCACCGCCAGCGCCCCTGCGCGCCCAGCCCAGGACGTGGGCGACGTACCGCATCGCCCGGTCGGTCGCGCGATCGACGGCGTTCCAGATCGCCGCGCTCTCGGCCGGCGTTGCTGCGAATTCGGCGGCGAGGCTAACCGATTTGTGCGGCGAGAACACCAGATCGAAGCCGCTGAGCTTGCGCTTGTGCTGCGACCAGGGCTCGCCGGTGTCGGCGCGGCGCGCCTCGAACAGGCGCGACATTCCGGCATCCCTCGGCATCTTGTGCGGGTCGATCCCGATCGCCCGTGCGACCAGACCCGGCATGTCCGGGCGCCAGCTCGCCCGGCTGTCGCGGCCGGTGTAATAGGCGACGAGCCGGCCGCCTTCCTCGAGCTGGTGGCCAGCCTCGTCGAGAGCCGGTGGATGGATCGGCTCGGGTTTGTCCTCGGTGAAGTAGCGCAGGACAAGGCGGCCCTTGGAGGCGGCCGCGATCTTGCGGAAATTCATCATGAGCGGGCCGCTCCGCTGGGTTCGCCATCGCCGTTTTGCTCCGGGCTCACTCCGGCGGGCAGGCGGTCGCCGATAGCGCGGACATCGGCCTGGATGCGACGGGCTATCGTCAGGAGGTCGCGGTTCTGGGCAACAAGGGTGGCGATCAGGTCCTCGAGCGGAGGTCCTTCCCGGTCGCCCACGATCGGCAGGATGAGGCCGATCAGCGTTCGCAGCAGCTCGAGCGTCTGCCGGCTCTGGTCCTGGATGATTGCGAGGGTCTCTCGGATGCTGTCCTCGTGATCGCCGGCATCCGACTTGGTCGCGTCTTCCCCTGCCATTCTCGCCTCCATGCGCGTGCCGGAAGCGTCGGGCGCCGGCCTGCGAACGGCGATTCGGTTGGAGCTGCCGTCCGGGAATTATTTGTCGAGGGTGTTCGGGAGGCGTTCGGGAGCCCCGACCAAAAGCACCAAAGGTGCATTGGTGCATATAGCGAACCCTGACTGCAGCACCACCGCCGGCCCACTGCCGGGAGATCGCCGAACGAGAGCCGCCCAACCGTCGACCTGGTGGCGCCACGACGACGATTTTTGCCGCCGTTCGCAAAACCCGAGGCGAGGGTCTGGCCCATGTCAGACGAAACACTCACCAGGGTGCTGGCCGGGCTGCAAGGACGCCGCTTTCGAGGTAGGTCAGACCTCTATCGTTGGCTCAGGGCGAACTATAAGCGCCTGGGACCGCGGTTGGAGCAAGACCAAATCTCTTGGGTTGTATTGGCGCGAGAGATCGCGGCGGCAGGACTGAAAAATAAGAAAGGCGCGCCGCCGTCGGCGGATTCGGTTCGCCGCATTTGGAGGACGGTCTCTCGGGACCTGGCTCGGGAGGCCGCCGCCAAGGCCCAGCGTCGCACACGAAAATATCCGTCCCGCATTTCGCCGAACTGGCGGCCGGAGGTCGTCGAGCCGCCCCGGCCCGTAGCCTTGGCTGGCGCCCCGCTGTCCTCACAGTCAGTCAGCGAATCATCGCGAGGCCAGGTCAATGAGGACCTGGGAAGCGGGTTGATCGATTTTCCCACCGTTGATCCTTCGGGCGCTTCTCTGCCGGAGGGGCAAGTGTTTTATCGCGGGCGATCGATGCTCCGGCGGGTCGCCGAGCAGCTCGTCAGGATCGAGCGGCAAGCAAAAGAGATGGATCGGTTCAAGTGAAAAAGGCTGCCAACCCGGATCGCCTTCACATAGCGGAGCATTGAGGAGAACTGTCATGGACCTGCCCGCAACGGAACCAATGATGTTGGACACAGCGTCGGAGCTTACCGTCGGGTCCGCAGATCCGATGCGGATCGCGACAATTATCGATGGAAGTGGCAGGGCTGGCAAAACAACTGTCGCGAATGTATTTGTGCAGTTCTGCCGAGAGCGCGGTGCCAATCTTCGCGTGTGGAACGCGGATCGCCAGAATGAGACGCATAGCCTCAGCGTGTTTCACCCCGATGCGATCCGGCCGCCGAGCGATGATCCCGACGACAAAGGCGCCTGGCTTGAAGGATCGTTCGACGCTCAGGTGCAAGAACGGTTTGATTCCGTTCTCGATCTGGCAGGCGGTGATCCGCTCGTCCGGCTCCTGGCTCGCGAGACGGAGCTGGTCGCCACTCTGGAGCGGCAGGCGGTCAGGACGGTGCTTTGGCAGGTACTCGGCCCCGATGTCGCGGACCTCGACTATCTGAAGCTGTCGATGGAGTCCGGGCTTTTCGGGCCCACAACGCTGCTGGTGCTCAACGCGGGTTTGATGCGTTCGAAGCGTTCCGTTGAAGCTGTCTTTGCGGAAGTCACGGATCACAAGGTCTTTATCGATGCCGTGGCCCGGGGAGCGCAGGTCGTCTGGTTCCCGGCACTGGCCTGCATGAACAGGGTGGCCGAACGCGGGCTAACTTTTGGGGAGGCAAAACAGGGCATTGTCAAGCCAGGGCAGCAGCGGTTCGCGCTGTTTGATCAGACCCGTGTGGAGATTTTTTGGGCAAAGCACATTCCTGCGTTTTTCGCGCAAATTCCGGCGGATTGGCTGCCGGGGATGAATGATAGGGAGGCGCGATCGCAGGGCGTTATCCAGTGAGCGGGTCACCGAACGGCAGCGAGGGCGCAGCCTTGCAACCGGCGGATTCGGGGAGTGCTGCAGCGACGGATGCGGCGGCCTGGGTTAACGAGTTCGAACAGCTGGTTGCCTGTGTGGAGGCCGCGGCGGAGGAATGGGGTGTGGAGTCGGGCAGTGTGGAAGGACGATTTGTATCGGCGCTCCTCGGCACGACCCGGTGGCTGGGGCGCCTTTGCCTGGCGGCGCAGGTGAGGGCCGAGACCGTCGCTCGCGAGACCCATGAGGCGGCTGAACGCGAACTTGCTCAGGCAAGAGAGATTCGGCGCGCCGCGGAGGTTTCATTGAGGCAGGCTCGTACCGCGCTCATATCGCTGGAAGTCGAGAAGGAAAACCTGACGGTGAAGATGATTAGAGAGACGCTGCCGTTGTTTGCCGAGCGGCTGAAGGAGGTCCTGGTTATTCGGGAGCGCCGTTGGAACGACGACGTCAAGCGTCGCCGGCTGGCAACCACGGGCGCCGCCGTGCTCGGGTTAGTCTTTGGGGGTTATGGGATCCATGTCTGGCAGAGTTGGGAAGCAACCACCACTCAGGAGTGGTGCCTCTGGAACCAGCTCCAGTCGAACGGCCATATTTTTTGTGATCTGACTATTTTCAAACAATCGCACCAGTAACGGATCGATGAGAATCGACGCGCCGTTCGCAACTTCGGTTGTCAGTGTGAGCCTCCTGTGCGGCAGGAGGTTCGATGAAGTGGTAGTTGGTAGCCCGATTTCGGGGGAGGAAGGGCGGAGAAGGTTTCTTCCGGGGACGGGGTCCAGAGTTGGCTGCGCTTGTGACCTGTGCAGCGCCAGGTTGCTTTGCTCTCAAGCTTTGCGCCTCGGCCTTTGGGCAAGTCCCGCAGACCTTGAATGGCCCGCCGGTCCAGGTCCAGCCCTATGTCCCCGAGCCCGGAGTGCCGTTGTTCGCTATAAGCCCAGGTACGGTGAATCCGTTTTCTGGAGTGGATGGCGGGGGTACGGGTGCCCAGAGCGAGTCTGATAACTCGGGAGGCGGTGACTCAGGCGTGACGAGCGCGGATGCAACTGCGGGAGATTACTCGAGTGGTGGGGGTACAATCGGGAACTCGACCGTGCTTGGTACGATGTTGGCTCAGCCGTGGGGCGCCACAGCGGTCGAAAATGCGGAGGCCTTAGGGGTGAACCCGTCGGCATTGGCCGCGACCTGTGTGTTGGAGAGCGGTTGCCAGAACGTCGGCGGGTCTGGCTCGATTACTGGTGCGTTTCAAATGACTGCGGCGACCTATAACGAGATGATCACCAAAGCCGTAGCAGACAATCCCAGCCTCGCCAGTCAGATAGTGCCCGGGATAGCCGGCCAGAGTGACCCTGCAACTCAGTCGATCGCGGCGGCAGAGTATTTGAGGCAAGGAGCGCAAAGCCTTGAGGATGCGGGCGTAACCAATCCGACCCTGCTTGACACTCGTGGATACTACAACTTCGGGCCCAAGTATGGCGTGGCGGTTGCGACAGCACCGGACAGTGCGCCGATGTCTCAAGTACTCGCTGGAGCTCCTGCTAGCGTGCTCACAAGTAATGGAATTAAACCTGGTGAGACTGTGGGGCAGTGGCGCGCATCGGTGGCTGGGAAAATTGGCAATGCAGCAAGTCAATTGGTTCTGAGTTAATGAGCGGAGTCAAGTCAAATGCGCCTCTTACTGGCAGCGGTCTTTGTAGTCAGTAGTTGTGCTGCGAGTGGCCTTGCATTCGCGGAGCGTGTGAGCGTTGTGCGCCACATTCCGGGATATCGGTGCATGGCGTTAAACCTGAGTTCGGAGCAAATGATGGACCGGTCGGTGGAAGTAGCGGTCTACTCGCAGCCAAGCACGACATCGCCAAAGCTCGGGGTGGCCGGGGCAACGATAGCAGTACGTGATCCGACAGTCGCCTCGAAAGGATTTGTGCAAGTGCTTTTCCCGTCTGGACAAACAGGATGGATGGCCGCATCGGTATTGAAGCCATGGCGACCAGCGGCGGGAACGCACGGGACTTGCGTTCCTGCCCAACTTTCGAACGGCCGCCAGGGGTTTGATTACACTCAGTAACC